>OHEP01001094.1_pt1 | contig 15065 bp, 9 predicted proteins | sample 1567271 | NCBI WGS metagenome assembly OHEP01 (sample SAMEA3879577, study PRJEB24766) | human gut metagenome | biome: human-associated habitat; feature: feces | place: USA | collected 1985/1987
GATTATAGTTTTATTTAAGAATACCTTGCCGCATATTTTTTACTCCTTTTCTGGAATGAAACTATTATATCACATCAGTTTGAAATTGTCAAGATAAGTTGACACTTTTTTTACAAGGATTTTTTCTTAGTAACATTTTCAGCCCCGAAGGGGCCGATCTGAAACCACTGAGGAGCGTAGCGACGGGGAGTGTTGCGCAAACCGTGTAAATAGAATAATCTTCTAAACAATTGTTAATAATATAGTTGGCTTTTTCCGTACGGCAAGATACGGCAACGCAGGAGTGCGACCTGAGCGGCTGTACGGATTTTACCCCGAAATGGGCGGCACTTTTCTGTCGCCTGTTTTTTCTGCCCATTTAGGGGAAAACAAAAGCGATAAACTCCGGGGTTTGGGGCAGAGCCCCAATCATGCAGTTCGTATTTCACCAAAACGTTCTTCAAAAAACATCATAAACTGCCCTATTATTTTGCCCCAATCTCTAACCGGATTATTCCATTTTTTACTGATTTCCTTTACGGACAAATATATCGATTTTTTGAGTGAATCATCTGTTGGAAAGTTCGTTTTCGTCTTTGTAAACTTACGCAGCATACGGTGAAATCCCTCTACTGCATTTGTTGTATAAATGAGCCTGCGCATTTCACCTTTCGCTACTTTTACTTTCCGTAATTATTCTTGATATTATCCGCTATATTCATAATCGGCACGCCGAGTTCCTGTGCGTACTTATAGCATTTATACGCACCGCCATAATCACGCTTGATATAGACGATCATCATATCGCAGTTCTCGGCAAGCCATTTGTTGCGTTCCCCTATCGCCGCTTTGTAATGGCACTTCCTATCGGTCGGGATAATAACGCTATCATAAGACTTCTCTATAATATCCAAGTTCGCCACGGGATATGGTTCGACAAGCGTAAGTTCGCACCACTCCTCCCATTCTCTTCGGAATCGTCTGACGGCTTGTGTGGCAAGGTCGTCAAACTCGCCGTTTCGTCCCACGTTAAAGTCTATAAATCCATATTTACGGTGCAGCAATTCGATTACCTCGTCAAGTTCTTCTTCGACTTGTCGGTACTCGTCCACCACTCTGTGACCTATAAATGAAACCCGAAAAATATCCAATTCAATGCCTCCCGATAGGTGAATTATCTCGCAGAATTTTGTTCGCCTATTAAAGCAATAGGTGAACAAAACCGTAGAATTCGGACACCTATCGAGAGTATTTACGAATTTTATTACTTTTCTAACCGCGCGAAAGCATTGAACATTGACTTTACTACCGTTTTATGGTATAATAAACATAATATTTGAGCCGTCTATTGCTTTAACAGACGGCTTTTTTAGTTGAAAATTTTGCCGAGCTTATTCATCATATCCTGCTTGTGTTCCATAAGCGAATGGGCGTATCTGTTCAGCGTTACTGTGGCATTTTTATGCCCCAATATCTCCGCTAATGTTTTCACGTCCATTCCACACTCCAAAGCGCGTGTAGCAAACGTATGTCGAAGTGAGTGAAAACCTTTACGCTCGATATGCAAACGCTTTTGCAAAAGTTCAAAAGTTCTTTGATAAGATCGCACCGTAGGCGGCTCTCCATTTTCCGATTCCACAACATATTCCGAAATGCTTTTTCGTTTATACTCTTTCAGAACGGGAAGCAACTGCTTCGGAAGCGGAATCATTCTTTTGGAAGAAGCTGTTTTCGGCAAGTCTGTAATCCGGCAGAGATTCCCTTTTTCATCTCGTCCGTCGTGGCAAGTTTTGTTCACCGCAAGCGTTCCTTTCGTGAAATCAATATCCGACCAAGTAAGCGCAAGCAATTCTCCGATACGCAAACCCGAATAAAGACAAATCACGATCCCGATAAATTTCCGTTTCTTACTCGATAACGCCGCCTGCTCTATCTTCTTCTGTTCGGCAAGCGAAAAACAGGATACTTCTTTCTCTTTCGTTTTCGGGCGTTTGATTTTGTCTGCCGTGTATTCTTTGAGTTCTCCGAGCGTGTAAGCGAGTTTCAGCGAATTCTGTATCACCGTAATAATTCCGTTCACCGAATTCGCCGCCAAACCTTTTCCTGTTACAATATTCCCGCTCTGCATCAGCCCCGTAACATATCTCTGCAAAACAAGCGGCGTCAGTTCGTCAAGTTCATATTCTCCCAATTTTACTTTCAGGTGCTTCTCAATGATTTCAGAGTACCTTTCGCAAGTTTTTATCTTCGACGATGGCTGTATGTAATTACGAAACCATTCGTCCAACCAAATTCCATATTTCATATTGTTCTCCTTTCCGGTATTACTATAATTATAATTTTTCTTATCACCTTTGGGAAACTACACTCAAACAGCAACAAAAAAGAGAGAACCTAAAAACTTGTTCTCTCTTAAAAATTATTATAAAATTGTAGTACCCTATCGAGCAAAAACGATATGTTGTAAGTTCAAGACCTGTTTTTTGAAAAAAGCGCCGAAATGCAGCTGTTAAATTCAAAGATTTTGTCCAACGACAAAAACACAAGATATAGTAACAAAAAAGCACAAGATACGCAATATCTTGTGCTTTTTGTCTGTTGTAGCTTTTTCGTACAACAAAGATGCTCCCCCCTGTAAGATTTAAACTTACAACTTACATTTCCCGGCACTTTATAGATAATCACTACCAATATCCAGAATTTTATTTTCATCAAGATGTAAGGATTTTAACCACTCATCCTTTTCCTTTTGTAGTTTACGGTAGCTTTCACTACCGGGATCGCAGAAAGACATCAATAGGTTATAATGTTTCAGTTTGTTCCTTACTTTATCATTCGGATCATCCTCGTCCGAACAAGGTTTGCGGTATTGAATATAGAAAAGCCCAAAACTCGCCCAGCTGTATGCTTTCAAGTTTTGCTTTGCCGCTCGTTTGCAATATCTACGCCAGCAAAGCCGTAAAGACGACTGATGCTTACGCATCTGAAACTCTTCCCATTTAAAGTCAGGGATTAGATAACCTTTATCTTTTTTTACACGTTCGGGAAATAGTAAAATTCGAAGCTCTTCCTCGCTCATTCTTTGAATATCAGCAAATATAGTTTCGATTTTATTAAACCTATTTAAGACTTCCCACACAACAGTTCGTGAGCAACCGCAAAGCGTTGCAATTTGACTATTGTTGTTACCTTTTTGATAGTATTCGATAATTAACTTATATTTTACCATAAAAACACTCCATTTTATCGCCCTCTTTTACCCATATCCGTAGATACGGGAAAGTGTTCATTTTTATTGGCCACCCCCGATTTTGAGGCCTATTTTTCGGTTTTTGCGAAACTTGGAGAAGAAAAAAAGCAGTCGCTCTTTCTCAAGAATGACTGCTTTTTGCTTGTTTTAGTATAAAATATGAGTTTTTAAGCCGTTTTTGACCTTATTTGGTCGCCCTCGGATTACGGATATTCGCCTGCGCTGCTGCAAGGCGTGCGATAGGCACTCTGAAGGGGGAGCAAGACACGTAGTCAAGACCGATTGCGTGGCAGAATTCGATGGAGGAAGGATCTCCGCCGTGCTCGCCGCAGATACCGCAATGCAAATGATCGTTTGCGCCTCTGCCGAGGGTGACTGCCATCTTCATAAGTTTGCCGACGCCGGCGGTGTCAAGACGTGCGAACGGATCGGACTCGTAAATCTTGGCTTGATAGTAGCTGGGCAAGAACTTGCCTGCGTCGTCACGGCTGAAACCGAACGTCATTTGCGTGAGGTCGTTCGTACCGAAGCAGAAGAAGTCTGCCTCTGTTGCGATTTCGTCCGCTGTGAGAGCCGCTCTGGGGATTTCGATCATCGTGCCGACTTCGTATTTGAGATCGACGCCGCTTTCTTTGATGACTGCGTCGGCGGTTTCTACAACGGTCTTCTTGCAGTATTTAAGCTCTTTGACTTCGCCGACGAGCGGGATCATGATTTCGGGCATAACCGTCCAATCGGGATGACGTTTTTGGACGTTGATAGCCGCCTTGATGACCGCTTTGGTTTGCATAACCGCGATTTCGGGATAAGTGACTGCCAAACGGCATCCTCTGTGGCCCATCATCGGGTTGAATTCATGCAAGCTGTCGCAAAGAATCTTAATTTCGGAAACGGATTTGCCTTTTGCTTTTGCAAGAGCTTCGATATCCTTTTCTTCTGTGGGAACGAACTCGTGGAGCGGAGGATCCAAGAAACGAATGGTTACGGGCATGCCTTTGAGAGCTTCCATAAGACCTTCGAAGTCTGCTTGTTGCATAGGCTCGATTGCGTCGAGAGCTTTGACGCGCTCTTCAACGGTTTCGGAGCAAATCATTTCACGGAATTTGTCGATTCTGCCGGGGCCGAAGAACATGTGCTCGGTACGGACAAGACCGATGCCTTGTGCGCCGAGTTCTGCAGCTCTTTGTGCGTCTTGGGGAGTATCAGCGTTGGTGCGAACTCCAAGTGCTTTATACTTGTCTGCGAGCTTCATGATTCTTCCGAAATAACCGCTGTTGGGATCTGCGGGAACGGTCTTGATGATCGTGTCGTAGATGTTGCCCGTCGAGCCGTCGAGGGAAAGGCCGTCGCCTTCGCGGAAGATCTTTCCTGCGAGTTCAAAATATTTTTCTTCTTCGTGCATCTTGATGTCGCCGCAACCGGAAACGCAGCAGGTTCCCATTCCGCGAGCAACAACCGCCGCGTGAGAGGTTTGACCGCCGCGAACGGTGAGGATGCCTTGTGCATATTTCATACCTTCGATGTCTTCGGGAGAAGTTTCGAGTCTGACGAGGACGACTTTCTTGCCTGCCTTGCCTTCTTTGACTGCGTCTTCAGCCGTGAAAACGATCGTGCCTGCCGCAGCGCCAGGAGATGCCGCGATACCTTTGCCGACGATGTCTGCTTTGTCCGCTTCTTTGAGTGCCTTTGCGTCAAATTGCGGATGGAGCAACATATCGAGAGTCTTTGCGTCGATTTGGAGGAGTGCTTCTTGCTCGGTGATCATACCCTCGTCGATGAGGTCGCAAGCGATGCGGATTGCAGCCGCTGCGGTACGTTTACCGTTTCTGGTTTGAAGCATATAGAGTTTCTTTTGTTGAATGGTGAACTCCATATCTTGCATATCTCTATAGTGATTTTCCAAAATCTTGCAAACGTCTTGGAATTGCTCGTACACTTCGGGAAGAACTTCTGCCATTTGAGAAATGGGCATCGGGGTGCGGACACCCGCGACGACGTCTTCGCCTTGTGCGTTCATAAGGAACTCACCCATAAGACCGGGTTCGCCGGTTGCGGGGTTACGCGTGAAAGCAACACCCGTGCCGCAATCGTCGCCCATGTTGCCGAATGCCATCATTTGGACGTTGACTGCCGTGCCCCAGCTGTACGGAATGTCGTGATCCATACGGTAGATGTTTGCGCGGGGGTTGTCCCAGCTGCGGAAAACCGCTTTGATTGCTTCGAAGAGTTGTTCCTTCGGATCGGACGGGAAAGGTTTGCCGATTTTTGCTTGATACTCTGCTTTGAACTTGCCTGCGAGTTCTTTGAGGTCGTCTGCGGTGAGTTCGACGTCATAGGTGACGCCTTTTTTCTCTTTGAGTTCGTCAATGAGAGCTTCGAAGTACTTCTTGCCGACTTCCATAACGACGTCGGAGAACATCTGGATGAAGCGGCGATAGGAGTCGTAAACGAAACGCTCAAAGTTGGGGTCGGGGTTGCCCGCGATCATGGCGGCGACGACGTCGTCGTTGAGACCGAGGTTGAGGATTGTATCCATCATACCGGGCATGGACGCTCGTGCGCCCGAACGAACGGAAACGAGAAGCGGATTTTCTTTGTCACCGAATTTCATGCCCGCTTTTTCTTCGAGCTTGGTGATGTTTTCCATGATTTCCGCTTTGATGTCGTCGTTGATTTGTCTGCCGTCCTCATAGTATTGAGTGCATGCTTCGGTCGTAATAGTGAAACCGTAAGGAACAGGAAGACCGATGTTGGTCATTTCTGCGAGGTTTGCGCCCTTGCCGCCGAGAAGTTCACGCATTTTTGCATTGCCTTCGGCAAACTGATAAACGTATTTTTTGCCCATTTAGAATTCCTCCTAAAAGATTTCTTTATATTCATTGACTATGATAACAAAAAACGCTTTTTTTTGCAAGAAGTTTTATAATGTTGCAGAAATATTTTATATGTGTATATTATTTTTTATAATCGAGCGCAAAACGCAAAATTTTTCTTTTTCTAATTTCCAAAATGAGTTGCGCCCGCCGTTTTTTTTTGTTAAACTTTGTTTATCAAATTTTTTTAGAGGTGCAACTTTTATGGACGCTGACCCACGAAGTAGTCAACAACTCCACTAATACGCACACGCTTTAGGTTCTCCTGCGTGGCGCGTATTGCTATGCCCCAGGAGGACAAAATGATCCAAGTCTACAAAAAAGTCAACAAATCCGTCATCGAAGTAGATCCCGAACTTATCGTCGAGGGCTACGATTTCACCGAGCAATGGATTCATATGTCAAACCCCACCGACAAAGAAATCGAGCTCGTGTGTTCCTCATGCAAAATTCCCGAGGACTACGTCAAAGCGGCGTTGGACTCCGAAGAGCGCGCTCACTGCGAGAAAGAGGACGGCATACTCATGGCAGTCACCGACATTCCTATCACCGAGGAAGACGACGATCGCTACACTTACGCAACCCTGCCTTTCGGCTGCATCACAACGGAAAGCACAATCGTTACGGTTTGCCTAAACGAAACGTCCATAATCAACGACCTTATGGCAGGACGCTACGTCAAGGATTTCAACATCCACAAGCGCACTCGTTTTGTGCTTCAACTTCAATATGTCATTGCAAAAAAATACTTGCAATACCTCAAACAAATCGACAGAGCGAGCCAACGCGTTCAAGCAGAGCTTGAAAAAGCGATGAAAAACGAAGGTCTTATCGAGATGCTTTCGCTTGAAAAGTCCCTCGTTTACTTCTCCACTTCTCTGCGTGCGAACACCGCCGTGCTCGACAAGTTCCCGCGTCTTGTCAAATTTTTCGAAGAAGACGACGATTTGTGGGACGACGTGCTTATCGAAAACAGACAGGCAATCGAAATGTCAAACATCTACCGCGACATTTTGAGCGGCACGATGGACACCTACGCTTCCATCATTTCCAACAACCTCAACGTCGTCATGAAGACGCTCACCGTCCTCACGCTTTTGGTTGACACCCCTGCAATGATCGCCGCACTTTGGGGCATGAACACGGGCGTTCCTTTCGAGGGCAAACTTTGGGGTTTCTGGGTTGTCGTGGGCATAAACGTGCTTATTTGCATTGCGCTTATCATCGTTTTTATCAAGAAAAAAATGCTCAAATAATGCGGATTTTGGAAAAATCGAATCGACACAAAAAAATCGGCAAACCGCCGATTTTTTTATTGCCGAAGAATAGTTTTATATCGTTGAAATTTGTCAACCGTTTTATCTTTTTTTCGGTATTCTATCCGCTTTAATTGCAATGTCCGTCGCATTTGCGAATGGTGTTTTATTTTGCATTTTTCCACATAAAAACGGAAGCGTTACGCTCCCGTTTAAAATTTTGCGTTTTTTTGCCAAAACCGATATTCTATCAGCCTTGAATGAGGGACTTCATGACCTTTGCCATGCATTGAATGACAATCTTCTTTTCTGCCGGCACGTCCTTGTACTTGTTGTACGTGCTGAGCAAAAGCGTTGCGATGTTCATCTTCATTTGCTTGGACATGTTTTGAGCAAGCATATAATCGACGAGGTTGGGAAGTTTGACAAGTTTTGCCGGCTTGACGATTTCGTCGTCGTCCTCGCTCGGACCGTCAACGACGTAAACCACTTCCTCTTTTTGCTCTTCGCTCGCAGTTTCGTCGGCAACGGCTTTCTCTTGCGGCTCTTCTTGTTCGACCTCTTCCACTGCAGGCTCTTCCGCTTCTTCCGTTTGCTCGTCAACCGTTTCTTCTTGAGCTTGCTCTTCGACTTGCTCTTGAGAGGGCTCTTCTTTCACTTCTTCGAGAGCGGGAGTTTCTTCGGCGGTTTCCTCTACGGGAGCTTCCTCTGCCGGTGCTTCGTCTTTGACTTCTTCTACGCTTTCGCTTACTTGTTCGGATTGAGCGGGCTCGTCGTCAACGGGCTGCGCAACAAGGTCATCGCCCTGTTCTTGTTTGAGAATATAGGCGATGGCTTCGTACTCTTTGGGGAGTGCGTTGTCGTCCTCGTCGTCATCGATGAGTTCGCTTTCAAGGAAAATTTTGTCTTCTTGCTTCTTTGCCGCCTCTTGATCGGCTTGTTGCTTTTGAAGCTCTTGCTGTTGTTGCAAGCGCAATTCTTCTTCGCGGCGTTCTGCTTCGAGTTTCTTTTTCTTCTTACCAAACATCTTTACAATCCTCGCAATGTTTTATTGATATTCTTGATATTTTGCGTCGGCTCACAATTTTCCCGACGTCGATTTTTTAGTTGTTGCTTTGCAAATCGCGCATCACTTTGGAAAGGCAAGACACGACGATTTTGCGATCTTCTTTGCTGTCCTTAAACTTATTGTACGTACCTATAAGCATTGTTGCGATTTGAATTTTCATCGCTTTGGGCATATTTTTCGACAGCATATAGTCCACCAAATTGGGCAATTTGACGAGTTTTGCCGGTTTGACGTGCTCGTCATCATCCTCGTCGTCACCTTCAACGACATAGACCACTTCGGGTTCTTCGTCCTCTTGCGCCTCTTGGATTTCTTCGCTTTCCGTCTCCGATTGTTCCTCTTCGGACTCGTCCTCGCTTTGCTCTTCTTCGCTCGCAACGTCCTCTTCGGCGGAATCTTCTACGTTTTCTTCTTCCGCACTGTCCGTTGTGGATTCTTCAACGGCTTCTTCCGTTTGTTCGTCCTCTTCGATGTCGTCAACGTCCTCGGACGCTTCCGTTTCTTCGCTTGCCGTATTCTCTTCCTCTACGTCCTCGGAGTTATCTTCATCGGCTTCTTCGATTTGAGACTCTTCGGTTTCTTCCGCTTGCTCGTCAACTATTTCTTCTTGAGCTTGATCTTCGACTTGCTCGTCCTCTTGAACGGACTCTTCTTCGACAGGCTCTTGCTCTTCGCTTTCTTCTTGCTCGGCAGGTTCGGATTGTTCGCTTTCTTCAACCGCAGCGGTTTCTTCTTGCTCGTCGATTTGCTCTTCTTCGTTTTCGGGCACGATTTCCTCTTGCTCCTCAACGGCTTCTTGCGGTTCTACGACTTCTTGTTCGAGCTGTTCGTCAAGGACTTGCTCGGTTTGCTCGTCCTCTTCCTCTGCCTTTTGTTCGACTTCTTCCTCTTGCTCTTGCAAAAGTTCGTCTATATGCTGTTGTTCGGCAACTTCTTGGTCGCCTTCTTCGATTTCGGTTTTAGTTTGGTCGGATTCCTCTTGGGCAATCTCTTCGGCCTCTTCTTCCTGAGCGTTGAGAATTTCGTCGATGCTTTCTTGCTCGTCCTCTTCCGTCCCCGACTGTTCTTTCATTTTCTGCTCGATAAGAGCTTCGATGGGCGTTTGCTCGTTTTCGTCGATATCGACAGCCTTTGCGGTGTTGCGCGCAATGATTTCTTCAACCAAAGCGTTGAGCTCTTGGAGTGGCGAAGAATCGGTTGCGTAATTGCTTTCGATTTGGAGATTGACCTTTGCGTCGAGGTCCTCTTGCATAGCCTCGAAAGTTTCAAGACATCTTTGATTTTGCTTGCGAGCAAGAATCACGAGCACGAGATAAATCACGCCGATAAGCACGAGAGCGACAAGGTGTACGACGCCCATTTTCGCGTCTTGCAAAGTGCCGTAACCCCAAAAGGCAAACAAGCCGAGCAGTATAAGGGATATTGCGAGGAACACGCCCGAACGCACGTCTTTGTTCTTTTTGACAAACTTGTCGTAGACGGCGCTGTCGCTGACTATATCGCTGGGGTATCCGAAACGCACTCCGAGATATTGCACCCATGCGTCGCGAAGTTGTTGCGGCGTCTTTTTGGAGAAACAATGCGCCGTAAAATCGCTGACGTTGTCGTCGTCAACGGCATCGACGTTGGCAAGGTATTTTCTGATTTTTTTGCTTGAAACGTAAAGTTTGCGGGCATGAGAGCCGAGCAACGTGAAAGCAGTTATGACGCCAATACCCGAAATCACCGACAGTACGACGATGAAAAACATTTTGATGTCGACGACAGGAAGTTTTTCGGACACTCCTGCAAGCCAATGAAACGCCTCTTCGAAAAATTCCACGATTATCCTCCGTTTCGATACCGATGTGCGCGTCGATAACTTTAAGAAATATCTATATAATTATACATAGCGCACGCATAAAAATCAAGAACATTTTTCAAACAAATGAACTTTTTTATCAAAATTTTCCTCGTGTGCGCAAAAAGAAAAACGCCCGGCAAAATCGCAGAGCGTTTGGTGTCTTTCAAGGAGTTTTCGTTTTACGCAAACAGCCTTTCGTTTTCAAGACGCGGTTTTGCTTTTTCTACCGCACGTTTTACAATCATTCGATGCAAACAAGTCCTATACTTTCAGCGTCTTTCCGGTTGCGAAAGAATAAAGCAAAATTTCATCGATTTTTGCGCCTATTGCGCTTTCAACCGCCGATTTGTACAGATAAAGTTGCTTTTTGTACTTTTCAACCGTTTTTTCGTCTTTGAGCGACGAAGTTTTGAAATCGACGATTATCTTCTTTTCGTCATTGATAAACAGGTCGATTACGCCTTGTACCAACACTCTGTCGTCGCTTGAAAAATCGTCGGATACGTCGCTCGCCTTTTTGTACATCATAAAGGCTTGTTCCCTATGGCACCTACCCTTCTTTTCCGCCTCGCGCGCAATCTGCATAACCTCGCTTTCAAGGCATGCGACGATGTCTTTTGCATCAACCGCGGCTTTTTCTTCGGCGGTGAGAATATTGCGTTTTACAAGCGAATTTATCTGTTCTTCGACCTCGCTTAAACCGCTTGCGAAATAGTCGATATATTGCATAACCTTGTGGTAAGCAGTGCCTCGTTTCGCCGCATCTTCAAACAAGTTTACGGTATCTTCGTCCATGCCGTCGAGAGCGGAAACGCTGTACTTCATCGCAAGCGAAGTTGCTTGTTTGTACGGATATTCGAACGATTGCGCCTGTTTTATCGCGCTCACGATTTCATCGTTCGGCAAAAGTTGCATCCTTTCGTTTTTGACGCTGCGATTCTCCTCGTCGCCGGAGTAATGGCGGAAGGGCACACACTTCACCGCGCCGTCGAAAACCGCGTTTGAAATGAAATCGATATCGCATCCCGCGCCGCCCAGTCTTGCCGTTACGCCGAAGCCCGCGCTCTTCGTTTCGCTGACGGTTGCCGTGATATACATCAGCTGTTTGGCGCGCGTGAGCGCAACGTAAAAAAGTCTTATTTCCTCTTTGAGCTGATTGTCTTTTATACACTTTGCCACTGCAAGTTTGGACAGCGTGAGCGAATTTTTGGTTTTGTTTTCTAAATCGAAAGAATTCATTCCCACAAGTCCTTTGTTGTTGGACTTGTCGCCGCCCATGCCTTTGCCTGTCAGTATGAGATCGCCGGATCCCGCCTCGTAATTGAATCCGAATGCGGTGTCCGCAACGAACACGACGGGATTTTCAAGTCCCTTGTAGCCGTGAAAAGTGGATATGACCACTCTGTCGCCGCCCGTCGCGCCTCTGTCGCCGCCGTCGGCTTCACAGTAATCGCGCAGGAATTTGCCGAGAGAATCGTCCTCGTCGGGACTTTGCATAAACGCTTTAAGCCCGTACACGTCTCCCTCTCCCGATCGCATGAGATACGCCTCGTAACAGCAATCTCCGACGATATCGTTCATAAGGTTTTTTACGCTTTCAAAGCTCGCTTTGAGTCTATATCTCTCGAGTGTTTTCAGCGTATTTCTCGCTTTTTTCGCAACGGACAAATCCGAATGAGCCGCCGCCAAAAACTTGTCGTAAAGGCAATCGCCGTCTTCGGATGCGATCAACGCAACTTCGCTCTCGTCGTAGCCGCCGAAATAGGACAACAAATATCCTGCGAAAGGAATGTCTTGTCTGGGATTGTCGAGCACGCGCAAAAACGCCACAAGCTCTCTTTCCGGCAAAGAAACCGATTTGCCGAACGCTCCTTCGTTGACGGGTATTCCTTTCGATTTGAGAGTTTTTACGATTTCTTTCGCACCCGTCGAGCGTGAGCGGAACAACACCGCGATATCGCCGTAACCGATATACTTTCCGTCGCCCTTTGCTCTTCCGACGAGCTTTTGGATTTCGCTTGCGATGAAGTTGCCTTCTTGCGAACTTGCCTCGTCGTTCTCTTCTCCCTCGTCTTTTTCTATATCGTAAAGTCCGAAAGACGGGACGCTTTCGCTCTTTTGCTTTACGAAAAGATGCACCTGCACGTATCCTTCGGGAGATACGCCTTCCAATTTTACGGGCGCAACGTCTTTAAGTTCGAATCTTGCGTCCTTTTTGTAGTCGACGTCCGCACTCGCCTTCGTCATTGCGCTGTCAAACACACCGTTGACGAAATCGAGGATTCCGTACGCGCTTCTGAAATTGCGGTTGAAATAAACGTTCGTCCCCTCTTTTACGCTCTCTTCGTAGGCGTTTTGTCTGGATATGAAAATCGCAGGGTCGGCAAGTCGGAAACCGTATATACTCTGTTTGACGTCCCCGACCATAAAGCACTCGCCTTTGACGAGCTTACGTATGATCGCCTCTTGCGTGGGGTTGACGTCCTGATACTCGTCCACAAACACCGCGTCGAAATCCCCCGAAAGCTCGTATTCGTCGTGCGATAGCAATTCGAGCGCCTTGTGCTGCAAATCCTCAAAAGACAATACGTTGTCCTCTTGTTTGAGCTCTTCGAGTTTTTTTGCGAACGTTTGAGCGACTTCCACCAGTTTTTTGACGTATTTTGAGTTTTGCTCGTGGGCGGATTCGAGAGAGTCCTGCCTGTTGCAAATCTCTTTCATTTCGTCGATTGCGTCGTGAAACTGTTTGAGATAATCTTTGACGTAGCCGACGAGCAACTTTTCTTCATCGCTCGCTTTCGGGCTTACGGTTGCGCGCGGTTTTTCGTACTTGCTCGCAAGCGTGCACATATCGAAAAGTCTGCTTTTGCTTTCAATCTCGTCGCAAAAACATATCGCGACTGCAAGGCTTTGCAAATATTTCGAGGTTGGCGCAAGCACTTCGAGTTGCGTTTTTATCGGCAAAAGCGCGTTCTTGGCGTTTGCGAAAAACGTCTTGTAATAATCTTGCAATATTGCAAAAAATTTGCTGTTTTCATACGAATCGTAGCACTCGCTCACGCACCTTTCAAACTCTTCTTCGTCGGGCTGAATTTCGATAAGACCGTAAAATTTGATGAGATTGCTCTTCAAATTTTCTTCCTTTCTGGATTGCGAAAAAATGTCGGCAAGCTCGCAAAAAGTTTCGTCGCCGCTTGCGGTATAAGTTGCAATCACGTCGTCGAGCGCGCGATTCATATAAGAAGCGTGGCGAGTTTCGTCAAGCACGTCGAACGTCGGAGATATGCCGAGTTTGTCGAAGTTTTCGCGTATGAGCGACTGGCAAAATGCGTGTATCGTGCAAATATGGCAAAACGGAAGCTCATCGATTTCTTGTCTGAATCTGTCCCGCTTTTCACCCGAAGACGCGCAAGCCGCTTTAAAAAGTTCCTGATGTAACTTCTCTTTAAGTTCGTCGGCAGCGGCGTTGTTATATACGAGCACCAACAGATTTTTGAGCGTTGTGCCCTCCGATATCATCACGATTATGCGCTTTACCATCGTGGACGTTTTGCCGGAGCCTGCCGATGCGGACACCAAAATGCGACCTCTTTCGAGCACGGCTCTTTTTTGGTCGTCGGTGAGAAGAATATTACCCTTTTCGTCACGCAAAATTTCAAGTCTTTCTTCCGCGTTTTTACCGAATACGGTCACCTTGTTTTCACTCATTTTCGTTCTCCTCCCCCGTTTAAAACAAAACTTTCAAGTCCTTTGACTTTCGGAGATTTTCTTTCGCAAACGCCCTTGTACGCGCATATTGCCGAAAAGTCGCAACGCTTGCATTTGTCTTTGAGCGGCGAGGGCTTTATGTACCCTTCGGCAATCTTGCTTGCTCCCTCTCCCGCAATTGCGACGGCATAGTCGCCGAGTGCGTCGAAGCCCTCTTTCGAGAGGTGAATTTCGGGATTTAAGTTCTCGCCTTTTCTATCCGTTTTGTACGGTACAATCGCACAATCTGGGTTTGAAAGCGTCATTTCGTCCATTAAACCAAGCGTTTCGCGACTGTCGCACGCTTGCCCTTTGTATTTGTAGCGATTGCCGTCCTCGTCCGTAAAACTTGAAAACACCGGGAAATAAAACACTCCGCAAGGCGTTGCGTTTATGCTTTTTTCAACCGCTCTCATATACACGTAAAGCTGAATCTTTTGTCCGCAATAAAGCTCTTTAAGGGGTAAATCCGCGCTCTTATATGTCTTGTAATCGATGATGACAAACTTGTCGCCGAGCACGTCCACTCTGTCTATCGTGCCTTTGAGTTCCACATTTTTGCCGTCGAATTCGAGCGACATGGGTTTTATCTCGCTCTCGCCTATTTTCGCTTCGAGCAAATACGGGATGAATTTGGAGCGTTTTTGCACGTCGAACAAGTCTTGACAAAGCGTGATTCCCTCTTGTTTGAGGCGTGCGAGGATTCTGCCCGTATCCGCTTTTTCGAGCAACACTTCAAAATGGTTTTCCTTTATCGCAAGGTCGAAATACTCGCTTGCCTTTTGCGCCGCGTCCTGCTTGTCGTTTATCTTGCCGTCTCGCACGTCGCCGAAAAACTTTTCAAGCACGAAGTGCAAAATCGTGCCGTTTTCCGTGCCTTCGAAAGTGCCGTCTTTGCGCTTTCTCAAAGACAAAATATAGTTGAAATAATGTGCGTACGGACACCCGAAAAACATTTCGAGCCTACTCACGCTCGTGCGCCCGACAAAATAGGATTTTTCCGGCAAGTTTATCCTGTCGGGTACAACGAACGACTTTTCGATAAGGC
>OHEP01001096.1_pt1 | contig 15025 bp, 15 predicted proteins | sample 1567271 | NCBI WGS metagenome assembly OHEP01 (sample SAMEA3879577, study PRJEB24766) | human gut metagenome | biome: human-associated habitat; feature: feces | place: USA | collected 1985/1987
GATTTGCCATGTGGTTTCTAAGAGTGAAAATGCATGTGACTGGCATGGAGAAGATTCCAGTGGATGTCAAACCACTCTTTGTGGGAAATCATCTGTCAAATTATGATCCGCTGATAGAATGGCATGTATTTAAGAAGTGGGATGTGGCATTTGTATCCAAGCCGGAGAATTTTAAGATACCGATATTCGGCAGGATCATCAGAAGATGCTGCTTTATGCCGATAGACAGATCAGATCCGGGTAAGGCATTGTCTACGATCAAGACGGCTACCGAGATTCTCCAGAAGGGAGATATGGCAGTTGGAGTATACCCGGAGGGAACGAGAAACAGACAGGGCGGACTTCTGCCATTTCACACGGGTGTTTTCAGGATAGCCCAGAAAGCGCATGCGCCGATAGTCGTCATGGCGATACACGGAACGGAGAATATCTACAGGAATGTGCTGAGGCGCAGATCTGACGTCTATATAGATGTGGTGGATGTGATACCTGCCGATGAGGTAAAAGCAATGAAGAAGAATGAGATCAGCGACAGGGTGAGACTTGTCCTTGAGAAAGATGAAAAGGGTAAAAACTATGGGAAAGAAGTACATTTTATATAATTCACTGGCGGGCAACGGCAAATGTATGTATGACGTGCAGGCACTTGCAGATACATATCCTGATGCGATACTCAAGAAGATGACAGAGATCGCTTCATATGCGGAGTTCATGGGATCGCTTGCAGAGGATGACGAGGTTATCCTGTGCGGCGGTGACGGAACGCTGAACATATTTGTGAATGACATAAAGGACATGGATGTGAAGAATACCATCTACTATTATGCCTCCGGAAGCGGCAATGACTTTGCAAAGGACATAGGACATAACAGTCATGACACTCCGGATTACCAGATAAATCAGTACATACAGCATCTGCCGGAGGTGACGATCAACGGCAAAAAGTGGCTGTTCATGAACAATGTTGGATTCGGAATAGACGGTTACTGCTGTGAGGAGGGCGACCGCCAGAGGACAAAGAATGAGAAAACTCATAAGAACAAGCCTGTGAACTACACGGCTATAGCTATCAAAGGCCTGCTCTACGCATTCAAACCGAGAAATGCTGTGGTGAAAGTGGATGGAGTCCGTCATGAATATAAAAATGCCTGGCTCGTGCCAACCATGAATGGCAGATATTATGGCGGCGGAATGATGGCTACCCCCGGGCAGGACAGACTGAATCCGGAGCATACAGTTTCGGTTATGGTGTTCCGCGGCAAGGGCAAGCTTGGAACCCTTATGATCTTTCCTTCTATATTCAAGGGAGAGCATGTCAAGTACGAAAAGCATGTTGATATATTCAACGCAAAAGAGGTTGAGGTTGAATTTGATCGCCCGACACCACTTCAGATAGACGGCGAGACGATACTTGGAGTTACATCATACAAAGTTAAAGCGTGGAGCCTGGATCAGAAATAAAAAAGTTTTGAAAATCCGAATAATATAAAGTTCAAAAAACTTGCAAATATGCTGACGTCATTTATACTATTTTAATAGATTGTACGCTGAAAAAGGAGGTATTGTATGCGGGAGATGCGGAGAAGTGACAGGATGATAACAGATCGTGAAGAGATAGTGGATGTACTTGATTCGTGTAAGGTGTTCCGGATGGCGGTTCACGATGAAGAGGGAGTGTACATAGTTCCGCTGAATTTCGGTTATACCTACGAGGAGGATGTTCTGAAGCTTTATTTCCACTCTGCCGGTGAGGGCAGGAAGGTGGATGCTCTGGCAGCGAATCCGAAGGTGGCCATAGAGATGGACACAGATCACTATCTGGTTGAGGAACCAAATGCCTGCAGCTTTGGTTATCTCTACAGCAGTATCATGGGAAATGGCACAGCCAGAAAGCTGACAGATCCTGAGGAAAAGTGCGAGGCACTCAACTGCCTTATGAATCATCAGCTTGCGAGAAATACCGAGAATATGAGATCGTTTGACAAGGTAGAAAAGAAGAAGTATAACTACTCAGACCAGATGCTGGCAGCGGTAAATGTGTATGAGATAGTTGTGGAAAATTTTACGTGTAAGTCAAGGCGATAAGTATATGGAATCTATGCAATTGCCATTGTGGTTTAAGGAATTGACGTAAAACATAATACAAATTATAATCAGACAGGATATAATGAAGCGATCATCAAGCAGACTCTTGATGATAAGTGATATAGCAGAAAGGTGAAAACAGGAGATGGATTACAACAAATTAGCGGATTTGATATTTGCAGATATAACAGATACAGTGGATGACCTTGAGAAGAGATTTCCGGAGAGAAATCTTCCAGAGGGAGCAAGGGTAACAAGATTTGCACCAAGCCCTACAGGATATATGCACATCGGCGGACTGTATGCTGCCATGATCTCTAGAAAGCTTGCAAAGCAGAGCGGTGGCGTGTTCTACCTCAGAATAGAGGATACCGATAGGAAGAGAGAGCTTGAGGACGGTGTAAATGAGATCATCAATTCGCTGAAGAAGTTTGATCTTGGATTTGACGAGGGACCATTTGAGGGCGGTGAGACTATATATGGTCCATATAAGCAGAGTGAGAGAAAAGAGATATATCAGACATGTGTCAAGAAGCTTATGCAGGAGGGATATGCATATCCTGACTTCACAACAGCCGAGGAGCTTGATGAGATCAGGGCAAAGCAGGAGGCTGCAAAGGTTGACATAGGATATTACGGCGAGTATGCAGTAGGAAGAAATCTGACATACGAGCAGATAGAGGAGAAGCTTGCAGCGGGCGAGCCATATGTTGTTAGACTCAAGAGTCCGGGCGAGGCAGGAAAGACTGTTATCTACAGCGATCCTATCAGGGGCAAGATCGAGATGCCTGAGAATATCATGGATGTGGTACTTCTGAAGTCAGACGGAATACCTACATACCATTTTGCACATGCAGTTGACGATCATTTCATGAGGACAAATCTTGTCATCAGAGGTGACGAGTGGCTTGCATCATATCCACTTCACAAGCAGCTCTTTGATCTGTGTGGATTTGCGCTTCCAAAGTATGCGCATATCGCACCTATCATGAAGCTTGAGGTTACAGTGGACGAGGAGGGCGAGCACCAGAGAAAGAGAAAGCTCAGCAAGAGAAAGGACCCGGAGGCTGCGGTTGGCTTCTATGCAGAGCAGGGATTCCCATCAGTCAGCGTGCTTGAGTACCTTATGACAATAGCAAACTCCAATTACGAAGAGTGGCATGCAGCACATGCAGACAAGACAATAGACGACTTTACATTATCACTCAAGAAGATGCCTGTCAGCGGCGCACTTTTTGACATGGTGAAGCTCAATGATGTCAGCAAGGAGATGATCTCAAAGCTCACAGCCGAGGAGTGTTACGACCTCATCATGGAGTGGGCAAAGGAGCATGACGAGAACATATACACATTTGGCACACAGGACAAGGACGGCTTCATGAAGACCATCAACCTGTGGAAGATGTCAGGCAAGAAGGTCCGCAAGGACGTCGGCAAATGGTCAGATCTGCGCGCGATGTTCGGTTATCTGTACACACCTGAGGATGAGTTGGATCTCCAGTATGAGATAGACGAGAAGTACACACCGGAGATGATCACAGAGGTTATCGAGGAGTACAAGAAAGATCTCTTCCTTGACTCAGAGGACTGGTTCTCAAGCATGAAGGTCATGGGCGAGAAGATCGGCTACTGTCCAAATGTCAAGGAGTACAAGCAGAATCCTGACGGATACAAGGGCAGCATCACAGATGTATGTACCATAGTAAGAGTTGCCATAACAGGCAAGCAGAATTCACCTGACCTGTTCACGATCATGAACGTGATAGGAAAAGACAAGACCGTGGGCAGACTGGACAAGTTCCTTGCGTGGGTGAATAGATAGGATGTATCAATTTGCTGCGAACATTAAGTTGGCATCCAATTGATGAAGATTGGTTAAAATACATTTTAGAAGGGATTGGATTACTATGAACAAGAAGATATATGACGGTTATACATATGTAGACGGTGGCGTGTGTGCGGCCAAGGGTTTCACGGCAAATGGACTTAACTGTGGACTGAACCCTGATAAGAACAAGAATGATCTCGGAATGGTATTTTCAGAGGTGCCATGTGTGGCAGCAGGCGTGTATACACAGAACAAGGTGAAGGGCGCACCGGTCACAGTTACCAAGGAACACCTGAAGAAATCTGGCAACAAGGCACAGGCAGTCATTGTGAACTCCAAGAATGCCAACACATGCAACGCGGATGGAATAGAGAAGGCTGAGAAGATATCCCAGCTTGCAGCGGATGCCCTGGGTATAGATGTGAACCTTGTCATCAATGCTTCAACAGGTGTCATCGGACAGATCATCCCTATCGAGCCATTTGAGGAGCATATGAAAGAACTTGCAGACGGTCTCACAGCAGACGGCAACGACAAGGCTGCAAATGCTATCATGACCACAGACACAGTTGACAAGCAGGTTGCTGTCCAGTTTGACATAGACGGAGTGACATGCACCCTCGGAGGTATGGCAAAGGGAAGCGGAATGATCCATCCAAACATGGCTACAACGCTTAACTTCATCACATCAGACATAGCCATTACATCAGAGCTGATCCAGAAGGCTCTTTCAGAGATCGTAAAGGTGACATATAACTGCCTCTCCGTAGACGGAGATCAGTCCACAAATGACACCCTTACAGTCATGGCAAATGGCCTTGCTGGCAACAAGCTCATCGACACGGAGAACGAAGCTTATGAGAAGTTCAAGAAGGCACTCTACATAGTTATGGAGTGTATGACCATGATGCTCGCCTCGGACGGCGAGGGCGCAACCAAGATGATCGAGTGCACAGTTGCAGGAGCACCTGACCTTGACACAGCCATCATAGTTGCAAAGAGCGTTATCCGCTCCCCACTTACAAAGTGCGCTATGTTCGGCGAGGATGCCAACTGGGGACGTATCCTCTGTGCTATCGGATATGCGGAGGCAGACTTTGATATAGATAAGGTTGCAGTAGATCTTGAGTCAGAATTTGGCGTGGTTCCAGTATGCCGCAACGGCGCAGGCGTACCATTCTCAGAGGAGAAGGCAGCCAAGGTATTGAGCTCAGATGAAATCCACATCAACATAGATCTCGGAATAGGTGACGTGACAGCCAAGGCATGGGGCTGTGACCTGACATATGATTACGTGAAGATCAATGGGGATTATCGTTCATAATATATCAAACAAATCAGGGAGACAGCCGAATGCCATTTAAGATTATTAGAAGTGATATAACAAAAGTTCATGCAGATGCAGTAGTAAATACGGCAAATCCGCACGTTGCCGTGGGAGCTGGCGTGGACTCTGCAATATATGCGGCTGCGGGGCGTGACAGGCTTCTGAAGGCAAGGGCAAAGGTTGGAACTCTGGCGGCTGGAGAGGTTGGAATCACAAAAGCATTTGATCTTCCGGCGAGATACATCATTCATTCAAGCGGACCTGCCTGGGTGGATGGAAGACATCAGGAGCCGGAGCTTCTCAGAAGGTGTTATGACAAAGCATTAGTTATGGCATATGCACACAGATGCAAGTCGATTGCATTTCCACTGATGGCTACGGGCTCTTACGGCTTTCCTAAAGAGCTTGGAATTCAGATCGCAATTGATGCATTTACATCATTTCTGCAGGAGCATGAGATGGACATCACGCTTGTGGTGTTTGATGATCATTCATATCATGTATCAGGAAAATGGTATGATGATGTGAAGAGTTTAATAGATGACGAATATGTTGCTGAAAAAAATCTGAGTGAATATCGTACTTTGTCATCGTATGATGAATGCCAAGACACTGCAAGGTTCGATGAAGAATATCTTTGCGGTCAACATAGACCTCAGTTTATGGAATATGGAACACTGGCACAGTCAGGTAAGAGTTCGGGAATACATGAAAACAACTCAAATGGTTCTTTGGACGACATGCTTAAGGGCATATATACGGACAGCTTTGAAAAACATCTGCAGCAGTTAATCAACAAAAAGAGACTTAAGAATTCAGAGGTCTACACTGCGGCAAATATAAGCAAGCAGTATTTCTCAAAGCTCCTGAAGGGCAGGATAAAGCCGTCGAAGGAAAAAGTTCTGTCACTGGCAGTCGGGCTTCGCCTGAATCTTGATGAGACTGTTGACTTCCTGGGGCTTGCCGGATATGCACTCTCACCGATCTCTCAGACGGACAAGATCGTGGAGTATCATATAGTACATAAAGAATACAGCGTCATAAAGATCAATATAGTTCTGTTCGACTATGGACTTGCTTCGCTGTCAGAATAAAACAAAGTAAAATGAGAAGGTCGCCTGCGGGGTGACCTTTTTGTTTGTTATACAGGTTATTATTAACTCATATTAAGGGAAAGCAGAGTGGACATGCCAAGGTTAATTTCTAAAACGCACGTGCATGCAGATTGTTTACACATTTGCATTTCCTGACACATAAAAACAATAAGATAAAAGAATGTGAGGTTGATGATTATGAAAAAAGGACTTACGGAGATAGTATTTATTCTGGACAGAAGTGGTTCAATGCACGGACTTGAGGCTGACACGATAGGTGGATTCAATTCAATGATGGAAAAGCAGAAGAAAAATAGCGGTGATGATGGAGAGGCGTACGTTTCGACTGTGCTCTTTGACGACTTCAGCAGAGTACTGCACGACAGGATTCCTATTGAGAATGTACCAGAGATGACGGACAATGACTATTACGTGGGTGGCTGCACAGCACTGCTTGATGCGCTTGGAGGTGCGATTCACCATATCGGCAATATCCACAAGTATGCAAGAAAAGAGGATGTGCCTGAGAAGACATTGTTCGTGATAATCACAGACGGAATGGAGAACGCCAGCCGGAATTACAGCTATGAGATGATACAGAAGATGGTTAAGCGCCAGCAGAAAAAGTATGGCTGGGAATTCATCTTCCTCGGCGCAAATATCGATGCCGTGGAGACCGCAGGACGGTTTGGCATTGACGCAGACCGGGCCGTAGACTATGTGCCGGACGGAGAAGGCACGGCGCTGAATTTCCGCATGATGAGCGAGACGGTTGCCGCTTTCCGTGCGTGCGGAGCCGTTCCTACCGCTTGCCTGGATGAAATCAGAAACGATAAGAAGAAACGAGGTGGCTGCAGATGATGGGGGCAATTGTGGGCGACATTGTGGGCTCCGTTTACGAATGGCATAATATCAAAACCAAGGATTTTCCGCTGTTCCGGGAGGCTTGCTTTTTTACGGACGATACCGTCATGACCTGCGCCGTGGCACAAGCCGTCATGGAAGGCGGCCAGCGGGATGCCTTCATTGACGCCATGAAAAAGTATGGGTGGTTATACCCGGGTGCAGGATACGGAGGCCGGTTTGGCGCATGGCTGTTTTCCGAGAGCCGGGCGCCGTATTACAGCTTTGGCAACGGCGCGGCCATGCGGGTCTCCCCCTGCGCCTGGGGGATCGCTTGCGGTTCCGGGGAGGGGTTGGACAGGTGGTTGCGCAAGGGCCGCGCCCTTGCGCGGGCGTCCGCCGAAGTGACCCATAACCACCCGGAGGGGATCAAGGGGGCATTGGCGGCCGCGGATGCGATCATCCTTTGCCGGTGGTATTTCGAGGATGGCCGCGGCGCTCAGGAAAGGCCCGCCCATGGGGATCTGGCTGCGTGCAAGCAGCACATCAAGGCCCACGTCGAACGGGAATACGGCTACGACCTGTCCCGGTCCCTGGATGCGATCCGTCCTGGCTATTGTTTCAACGTGACCTGCCAGGAGACGGTGCCCCAGGCCATCATCGCATTCCTGGAAAGCAGGGATTTTGAGGACGCGATCCGCAATGCCATCTCCCTGGGCGGCGACAGCGATACCCTGGCCGCCATCACCGGCAGCATTGCCGAGGCGGCTTACGGGATCCCTGATTGGATTCAGGATAAAGCATGTTCCTATCTGGACAAACCCCTGAAGGATGTATGCACGCGGTGGGAACAATATATTGCCTCGCGCGGAAGGGCGAATGATACTTTTTGAGCCGCGCGAAGCGGCTCCCGGTCTATCGTGTAGCTGGCGATAGATCTGCTTTCGATGAGCCCGCTGCTCAAATCAGCCATGGTTTGGGCATTGGACAGATTTGCAAGCATCAATATGGCAGTGAAGGCAAGCAGAACGCCCCTGTTTTGTTCGGCTGTGTCTTTTTCTTTATGCTTTATTACGGCCAGAATTGTCAAAACAATTTTTACAATCAGAGTGAGATAGATGGGGCCAAACAGCATAAAAACATCCGCAGATCGAAAAACATATCCTCGGAAAGACCAATTTTTTCAGCAGGGATCCGCCCGAGCAGCCAACCGATCCCGATAAACACTGCATAAGATATTATAACCTTGAGTATCCATTTTTCAAAGCGGATTATTCGCTTTTCAGCCATAAACACATTTCCTTTCCCGGTACACATGAAAGCGCCCGATTGATAAGAGAGCGTAAAATAATGCGCGTGGTACCTACATGGAATCCCTCGCAGCAGAGAAAGTCAAACTGGCTAAGCTATGCATTCAAACGATTTTTCTTACCTGCTTTTCCTCTGCATCTCATTGATAATCGGCCGCAGGGATGCGAAATCGACAAAATCCGCCTGCTTGCCGTAGGTTTCCATTAACGCCTTGTCTTCTTCGCTCCATTCTTCCGCTGGTTTCTTTTGCAGAGATCGGTGCAGCAGCGCCATCATGGTTCGGTGTCCCAGAGATAGCGCCTGATAATCGATGGCGCCCCGCAGATGAAAAATCGCTGCTCTGCCATATAGCTGGGCGTGAATCTGCTTTTGAAGGGCGTTTCGGATATTCTCCCTATTTTGCGGTATATCCGGGTCAGCCAGCCCGACCGTGACGATGATCAGCCTTTGATGCTTCTCGAATGACTGCCTTCGCAGCGTCTTTGTCAATCCCAGAACGCCTCCGGCATACAGCGCGCCGATATACACAACCGTTTCCAATTCGGAAAGCAGCGGCGCTTCCTGATAGCTGACATCGGGGATACCCGTTTGCTTTGACAGCTCCTGCGCATACCGGCGGGCGCTTCCGTACCTGCTTCCGTATATAATAATTGATTTCATAAAATCACCCTAATTTTTCAAGAAAGATTTCCTGTGCCGCCGGAACAGCGCACACAGCATACCGGCTATCGGTCTGGATAGGGGCGTCCTTTCATTCTTCAGCGGCCAGCCTTCGCAGCGATATCCGCTGCAATACTGGAAAACGCCCCATAAAAATGCCTCCTCAATTAGATGCAGCAATTCAGTATAATTATATCGTGACTCGTGTTTGACATCTATCATGAACGGGTTAAGCCTGCGTAAAAATTATGGAATAAACCGGCTCGAAAGCATGAAAGCGAAAATGTGCGGGAATGAGGAAGCGCCGCCTGCTTCCGTTGTTCGATTTACATTGATTTTACACAGATTTAACCCGTTTGTGGTCGCGTCTTAACACTGATAGAGGTATCATTATATAATGATATTTTATACATACAGGTTTTTGGCTGCGACCCCAGTTTTTTCAAAATGGGGACGTATTCTATATACAGGAGGGGATCTGCCGCATGAACGATGCACATAAAATCGTAGAACAGGTCTATGCGGCAAAGGAAGATGTACAGGCAGCGGATCGGCTGATCGGTACATATCTGCCCTTTATCAAGGCGGAAGCGGCGAGGTTCTTAAAACGTCCTCCCATAGAGGGGCATGACGACGAGCTGAGTATCGCCATGATGGCCTTTCACGAGGCAATCGGCGGGTATTCCCGCACCAGGGGCTCTTTCCTGAAATATGCGGCCATGCTGATCCGAAGCCGCCTGGTTGATTACAGCCGCAGGGAACAGCGCCACAGCCGCGTCATATCGCTGGATGCGCCGATAGGAGAAGAAGACATAACTCTGGGAGAGACTCTGGCGGACGACAGGGATCCCCACGAAGAAACAGCGTTGCGGGACGCGACCCGCGCAGAGATTGAGGAGCTGACGCGGCAAATGAAGGAATTCGGCGTCAGTCTCAGCGATGTGGCGGACAACTGCCCTAAGCAGCAGCGGACTTTGGACGCCTGCCGGAAAGCATTGGAATACGCAAAGGAAAACCCGGAGCTGTTGGAGGACCTTTTAAAGATGAAACGCCTGCCCATCGGGCAGCTGGCAACGGGGAGCGCTGTGGAGCGCAAGACGCTGGAGCGGCACCGCAAATATATGGTGGCCCTGCTGTTGATTTATACCAACGGGTATGAAATCATCCGCGGGCATTTGAAACAGGTGATGAAAGGAGTGGCAGTGCGATGAACTATCTGGTTATGGAATGCCACCCCGGCTACGCGGTTCTTCTGGATGAAGAAGGACGCTTTTTGAAAGCGGCCAATCTGCGATACGAAATCGGGCAGACGGTGTATGACCCGGTGCTGATGAAAGAAACGCCGGAAAGACAGCGGCATACCGCCTGGTGGATCAGCAGCGGCATTGCGGCAATCGCGGCCTGCTTCCTGCTGTTCTTTGGCATCGGCTATTACCAGAACTATATCCAGCCCTATTCGTCCATATATCTGACCATCAACCCGGAGGTGCAGATGGATCTGAACCGGCAGGGCACGGTTGTAGGACTCATGGGGACAAATGAAGACGGGGAAACGCTACTGGAGGGCTATGACGGCAAGGGGAAAGACAAGGTAACCGTTGCCGACGAGCTGATCGACCGGGCCATTGAAATGGGGTTCCTGTCGGAGGGCGGCCGAGTTTCCTTCTCCATCGATTCCCCGGACGAAGCCCTGTTCCGGGAGTATGGGACGGAGCTGCGCACCAAAGTAACAGAGCATTTGGACGGGCGGATTACCATTACAATAGAAATTATGAACCATCAAGACGGGCAGGGTCAGGAAAGCCCGGAAAACAGTTCATCTTCGACTCCCTCTCAGCCGAGCACTTCTCAGCCGGAGCCAACCTCGCCTTCCCCGTCCGAGCCGTCTCACCCCGTGGTTGTGCCTCCGACCTCTTCCAACGCCACCGATTATGATGATACCGATTACGGCCCGGATAACGACGGCGTCACCGACTATACGCCGCCGGCCAGCAGTTCGCCGGTGTATACGGATACGGACTACGGCCCCAGAAATGACGGAGATACGGATTATACACCGCCTTCCACCAGTACGCCGCCTACGGATACGGACTATGGCCCCGGCAGTGACGGCGATACCGATTACACGGACGGGGATACCGATTATGATCCAGGAAACGACGCTGACGACGACAATGACGATAACGACGGCGACAGCGGCTACAACGAGGATGATGATTCGGATGATGATTCAGACGATGACAACGACCCGGACGATGACGATTGAATTTTTCAAAAATTTTTCCGGCTTACCCCGGTTTTGAAAACCCGTTTCCGTAATCTATAGGTGTAAGGCAAAACAAAAAGCCACAAACAAACGGAAACCGAAAGGAGCAAGTACTATGAAACTGAGAAGAAAACTTTTTGCAGCGGTCTCTTCCCTGGCTGTCGCGTTGGCAGTCCTTCTGGCCGGATGCGGGGCGCCTGCACAGGAAGGAACGGCGCTGAAGGAAACCGGCGTCCTCACCCTGAGCGTCAATCCGGAAATCCAACTCGAATACAACCGAGATGGCAAGGTTACTGCCCTGACCGGCAGGAACGACGACGGAAAAGGCATTGTGGAGGCCTATCCGGATTATATCGGAAAAGACTGCGAGGATGTTTTAAAGGATCTGATCGTAGAAATCAACGAAGCGGGCTACTTTGTGGATGACATCGACGGCAACAAAAAGAACATCGTCCTGCAGCTGGAGCCGGGCTCGGTACTTCCCAGCGACAATTTTCTGGCTGATATGAGCGCCAGCACGCAGGAAGCGGTCAGGGGATTGGAGCTTTCCTCCGGTATCGTGACCATTGACAACGATGACTATGATCCTGCCTACGCTAAGGACGGCAAGCCGTCCCCCTACATCACGCTGGAAAAGGCGCAGGAAATTGCGCTTGCACAGGCGAATGTCGATGCAGCAGACGCGGTGTTTGACGATAAGGAATTCGACCACAACGATGGAACCCCGGTTTTTGAGCTGGAGTTCATGGCGAACGGGAACGAGTACGAGTATGACATCCACGCGGTTACCGGCAAGGTTGTCAAGGCGGAACATAAGACTGCCAGCACACAAAGCGGAACCCCGGCCACCGGCAGCGGTTCCACCAATTACAACGATACCGATTACGGCCCAAACAACGATGGCGTGACCGATTACAATGACACCGACTACGGCCCCAACAACGACGGCGTGACCGACTACAACGACACCGACTACGGCCCCAACAACGACGGCGTCACCGACTACAACGATACCGACTACGGTCCGAACAACGATGGCGTCACCGATTACAATGATACGGACTATGGCTCGAATAATGACGGTGTCACTGATTACAACGATACCAACTATGGTGATCACGGCAATACCAATTACGGCGATACCAATTACGACGACGGCGGCAGCGATTACGACCGGGAAGCCGACGATGATTGGGACGACGGGGATTCCGATTATGACGATTAAGCGGGAGAATGAGCTCCCCTTGCGGCATGAACTGAAGCACCGGATCAACCTGCGGGAGGATCTGGTGCTTTCCCAAAGGCTCCGGAAGCTGTTTCCCCACGACAAAAACGCCGGGTCGGGCGGTACATACCGGGTAACCAGCCTGTACTTTGACACGCCCTATGACAGCGCCCTGCGGGAGAAAATCGACGGGGTCAACCGGCGGGAAAAATTCCGGCTGAGGTATTACGGGACGGATACCTCTTTTCTCCGGTTGGAAAAGAAGTATAAAATAAACGGCCTGTGCGGCAAGCGCAGCGCCCGGATGACGCAGGAACAGGTAAAGGAGCTGCTTTCAGGCAGCTCCGAATTCCTGCTGGATTCGGATGAACCGCTTTTCATCGAGCTTTACAGCAAAATCAAAGGGAAAGGTCTGTGGCCGAAGGCCATCGTCCGTTACGACCGGGAGGCTTTTCTCTATGCGCCCGGCAATGTGCGTATCACGTTAGATCGGGATATCCGCACCGGGATTGGAAATGTGGACTTCCTGAATCCGGCGGCGATTTTCTACATGCGCGCCATGGAGCCTGGAACGGTGCTGGAAGTCAAATACGATGCATTTTTGCCGGAGCTTGTCCGCATGGCGGTGCAGGTACCCGGAAGACAGGCGGCGGCCTGCTCCAAATACGCCCTATGCCGGCGGTTCGATTAAAATTATCTGAGGAGGAAGGGCCTTATGACCTTTCAGGATATTTTCAAATCCAGCTTTCTGGAGAATATCGCCAGCATCTCCATACTGGACATGGCGATCGCCATGGTATTGGCTTTTCTGCTGGGATTGTTTATCTTTTTTATCTATAAGAAAAGCTACAGTGGCGTGATGTATTCGGCCAGCTTCGGTGTGACGCTGATTGCTCTGTCGCTTATTACCACCCTGCTGATTATGACGGTGGTGAGCAACATCGTGCTGTCTCTGGGCATGGTGGGCGCTCTGTCCATTGTCCGGTTCCGCACCGCTATCAAGGAACCGATGGATATCGCTTTCCTGTTCTGGGCCATTGCGGTGGGTATTGTGCTGGCCGCCGGCCTGATTCCGCTGGCGGTATTCGGCAGCATCTTCATCGGGGTGGTGCTGGTTGCTTTCTCCAAAAAGAAGACGGTGGATTCCCCCTATATCCTGGTGGTGCACTGTGAAAACAGCGGGATTGAGGAACAGGCACGGATTTTTGTGAAGTCCCAGGTCAGGCGGCTGAATCTCAAGAGCAAGAGCGTGGACAACGGCTGTGTGGAACTGAATTACGAAGTCCGCCTGAAAGAGGACAGCAGCGCCTTTGTCAATGAGCTGGAGGCTATGCCGGGCGTGTCCCGGGTGGTGCTGGTCTCTTACAACGGCGACTATATGGGATAAGGCGATGGTAAAGCATAAGTATATTGACCGGATCTGTATCGGTGCGGCGGTTTTGGCCGCCATGCTGACAATATTGCTGATGTTCGGAGAACAGCTGGGGATCCCCAAGGCCAGCGCCACCCCGGGATATGCGACCCGGCTGTTTGACGACAGCCGGGTGCACACCATTGATATCCAAATTGCGGACTGGGGCGTTTTTATTGAGGATGCCGAACAAGAAGAATATGTGGCCTGCACCATCGAAATCGACGGAGAAGCGTTTCATAATATCGGGCTGCGGGCAAAGGGCAACAATTCCCTGCGGCTGACGGAGGAATACGGGCTTTCCCGCTACAGCCTCAAGCTGGAATTCGACCAGTTCCTGGACGGCGGGAATTATTATGGGCTGGACAAATTTTCCCTGGACGCTTCCTTTCAGGACAACAGCTACCTGAAAACCTACATGGTCTACGATATGATGGCGTTCATGGGGGTGCCTGCGCCCCTTTGCAGCTATGTCTGGGTGACGGTCAACGGAGAGGACTGGGGCTTGTTCCTGGCGGTAGAGGAGCCGGAGGAAGCCTTTGCCCGCCGGAATTTCGGGAATGATCACGGGAAACTGTACAAGCCGGATTACCGTTCCCTGAATGCGGAAAACGCCGACGTGGCGCTGCGATATATCGACGATAACCCGGACAGCTATCCCGGCATCTTTGAAAACGCCAAGTTCAAGGGATCGGAAGCCGATCAGAAACGGGTGATCGAGGCGCTGAAAATCCTGTCCACCGGTGAAAACCTGGAAACCGCCGTCAACGTGGACGAGGTGCTCCGGTATTTCACCGCTCAGGTCTTTGTGATGAACTGGGACAGCTATCTGGGTCATACCGGGCACAATTACTTTTTGTATGAGGAGGACGGGATCCTCAGCATCCTTCCATGGGATTATAACCTGGCCTTCGGCACCTATGCTCTGGGCATGACCGACCCTGTCAAAGACCCCAACATTCTTATTAACTATCC
>OHEP01001102.1_pt1 | contig 14952 bp, 14 predicted proteins | sample 1567271 | NCBI WGS metagenome assembly OHEP01 (sample SAMEA3879577, study PRJEB24766) | human gut metagenome | biome: human-associated habitat; feature: feces | place: USA | collected 1985/1987
GTATTCCAGGATCCGTTGCTGACCACAGAAAAGTAGGTCTTGGACATGGTAACCTTGGTAAAATGCTCCTTGAGGAAGAGACAGAGTGCTTCTGTTTCCTTGCAGGACATGAGTCATTCGCAGCTGCTGAGGGTGCAATCGGTATCGCAGAGAAGGCTAACAAGGTACGTCAGAAGCCACTTCGTGTTATCTTGAATGGTCTTGGTAAGGATGCAGCTCAGATTATCTCACGTATCAATGGATTTACATTTGTTGAGACAAAGTACGATTATAAGGCAGCTAAGCTGAACGTAGTATATGAGAAGCCATACTCAACAGGTCTTCGTGCAACTGTTAAGTGTTATGGTGCTGATGATGTTCAGGAAGGTGTTGCAATCATGCATCATGAGAATGTTGGTGTATCTATCACAGGTAACTCAACAAACCCAACACGTTTCCAGCATCCGGTAGCAGGTACATACAAGAAGGAATGTATCGAGCAGGGTAAGAAGTACTTCTCCGTAGCATCTGGTGGTGGTGCAGGTCCTGCTTCTTATGGTATGACAGATACTATGGGACGTATGCACAGTGATGCACAGTTCGCAGGTTCTTCATCTGTACCAGCTCACGTAGAGATGATGGGTCTGATCGGTATGGGTAACAACCCTATGGTTGGTGCTACTGTTGCAGTTGCAGTTTCTGTTGAGGAAGCAGCAAAGGCTGGAAAGTTCTAGAGACAATGAGCCGTGCATAACGGATAAAAAAATGGCTGGTCAAGCTTGCTTGAAACCAGTCATTTTTTTATCCGTTTATATAGGGCGAATGCCCGAGACCGACTCGAAGCGAAGCGCAGAGGAGGTTGCACGGCGAATGATTTCCTGTTTATTTTTTATTCTAAGTATTCTCTAAGCCATTCCACAACGTTTGCCGTGTATGTGGATTCGGTTATATCTTGTATATTATTTTCCACAAAATGTAAATCTGGGCTCGCGGGAGAGAAATTAAGCGGAAAAACCCACGACGTGGGCGTAGGCGGAGAAAAGCAAGCAAGAAAAACCAAACCGGAAGCTAATCTAGCAAATATCTGGAAATCAGGGTTGAAATCATATCCATGACAGAAGAAAATTACACATTGTTATTTCCATATATGTATGATAGTGTTAATATGAATGAAAGAATATTGCAACAATCCTTTGTATATTTGGGAGGAGGAAAAATATGTCATTAAAGTTAAAAGATGAAGATTCCACAAAACGCATGAAAGATATGCAGGAAGAATTAAAAGATCCTTCATTGGGGGAGTTCAGCGATTTAGAACAGGATCCATATGTCATTGAATCCAAAAGGACAACTCCAATCGATAAGCCTGTTTATCAACCGGATGGAAAGCTTTCATCTGCAACAGATAGAAATCCATATATTTTGTCAGAGGAAAAACAAGCACGAATCTTTGGAGAAGATTTAGGTGACAAAGAAATAAGAAAAAAGTCCGTCCGTAAGGAAGTGATGATAGTTATGTTTGTCGGGCTGGCTTTGTTGTTCGCGGGACTTGCGGCATATGTACATAATGATCTGTTTTTAAGAAAAGCAGAGACCGTACCAGGTATTGTAACAGAAAAACGTATGCATAGAAATCATGCAACTTGCACCATCTTTGTGGATTATGAAGTAGATGGAAAAACATATAATGAGATATATGTGGGTGATGGACATGATATGCAGATAGGGCAGAAGGTAACGGTATATTATGATCCGGAGAAACCAACCAAAATAACGGATGGAAGGAAAATCCCGACAATGTCTGTCTATCTTGTTATAATAGGAGGGGCTTTGTTCCTGATAGGCGGCTATCTCGTATTCTGGATGAACCAGAATCCTGACAAGGGAATTGAGATTTATAACAGGATATTCAAGAAGCGTGACAAATAAACAGAATCTGTGTGTAATAGAAGAAGTTTTGTAAAACTTTAAACTATAAGTACATAGATAATTAATCGATTCCTTAATGAAAAATGCATTATTGTACAGAAAATGTACGAAAAATGCAGAAAAATGTAATAGTGATTTTCACACATACATGGTACAATATTGAATAGATGCAGGAATGTGAATTTTGCACCAAAGAAAATATGCGATCTGAGTCGCATAGCAATCAATTAACTTGTTGTTAGGGAGGGTTTTTGTATGTCAGGTTCAACAATTGCTATTATTATCATTATCGTGGCATTGCTGGTCATTTTATTTACCAGTTATGTCAAATCACCACCGGATAAGGCGTATATCATTTCCGGTTTAAGAAAGACACCGAAGATTCTGATTGGTAAAGCAGGCTTGAAGCTTCCGTTCTTCGAGCGGAAGGATGAACTGTTGATCAAGCAGATCAGTATCGATATCAAGACGGACGATTATGTTCCGACACTGGATTTCATCGGTGTTAACATTGATGCAGTTGCGAAAGTTAAGATCCGTACGGATGAAGAAGGTATGCAACTTGCCATGAAGAATTTCCTGAATATGAAGGAACCGCAGATTATGGAAGCACTGGTGGATTCTCTGCAGGGTAATATGCGTGAGATTATCGGTACGATCAGTCTGAAGGAGTTGTGTAACGATCGTAAGTCCTTCGGTGATCAGGTGCAGGAGAAGGCGCAGGTGGATATGAATCGTCTGGGTATTGAGATTATTTCCTGCAACATCCAGCATGTAGAGGATCAGAATGACCTGATTATCGCGCTTGGTCAGGATAACATGGCAGCAATCCAGAAGAATGCAAGTATCGCCAAGGCAAACGCAGACCGTGATGTAGCGATCGCACAGGCACAGGCGAGAAAAGAAGCGAACGATGCAAAGGTATTATCCGATACGGAAATTGCCGTGAAGCAGAATGAGCTTTCTATCAAGAAGGCAGAATTAAAGACAATCGAAGATACGAAGAATGCGGAAGCAGATGCGGCTTACGAGATTCAGAAGGAAGCACAGCGTAAGACAATCGAGGTTACAAAGACCGAGGCAGATATCGCACGTCAGGAGAAGGAAGTTGACCTGAAGAAGAAGGAAGCCGAGGTTATGGAGCAGTCCCTCGATGCGGATATTCGTAAGAAAGCGGAGGCGGACAAGTTCGCAAGACAGCAGCAGGCAGATGCGGAGCTTTACAAGCGTCAGAGAAATGCCGAGGCAGATAAGTTTGAGAAGCAGCAGGAAACTGAGGCGAAGAAGGCACAGGCAGAGGCAGAGCTTTTCGCAAAGCAGCAGGAGGCAGCAGGTATCCGTGCAGTCGGCGAGGCAGAGGCGAAGGCAATTGAAGCCAAAGGTCTTGCAGAGGCAGAAGCCTTAGAGAAGAAAGCCGAAGCGATGAAGAAGTATGGTCAGGCAGCGATGGTGGAAATGATCGTGAAGGCATTGCCGGAGATGGCAAAGGCAATCGCAGAGCCACTCTCTACAATCGACAAGGTTACGATCATCGACGGCAACGGCGAAGGTTCCGGTGTCGGTTCGATGGGGTCGTATGTGCCACAAGTCCTTGCAAAGACAATGGAGTCTGTGAAGGAAGTAACAGGTATCGATATCGCGGATATTATGCGTGCAAATACATACGATGCAAAGGTTAACAAGAATGTGAACATCACAGGCCTGGATGGAATCAAGGTAGAAGCTCCTGCAGAGGCGGGAACTTCCGTAGATACAACTGTGGAGTAAGATAATGTGTAAAACAGAAAACTTTTAAGATAAAAGAGGAAAGGTACTTTAACTGGTACCTTTCCTCTTTTATCGATACTATTTCTTTCACTGTGAAAGTGAATGAAACTTGATTCACGAAATCTTGCAGTTCTATCACGTAAAAAAGCAGGTAACGGGAATCGAACCCGCCTATCCAGCTTGGGAAGCTGGTGTTCTACCAATGAACTATACCTGCAATAAAACAAATATAGTACAGACAGGCACGAAAGTCAAGCATCGGATTGCCCGGAAGAATGCAGCCAAAAAGGGTTATTGTAAATCGCGGATTCCTATATTATAATATTTTATTATGCTGAAATCAGATCTGGAAGGAGTAAGGTAAGAAATGCCTTTTAACAATAATACAAAGACAGACATTCAGATAAGAAGATTCACATTTCGGATCGTCATTGTGTTTTTGCTTGCCATCACAGTTGCAACAGGAACCATCACTTTGATCTTGACAAGAAAATCCTCCCAGGAAATGAAATCAAAGGTTGTAAACCTGATACAGGCAAACACCCAATTGCAGATATCAAATCTCAATCAGTATCTGGGAAGAATTGAAGATACCGCAGCATTGCTGTTCTCGGATGATATCTATTGTGAGTATGATGCAACGAAAGAGGGGCAGGATGCATTCGAGAAGATACAGCAGGAGACAGCGATTGAAAAACGTTTGCAGGATATTAATATTCTTCAGAACTTCTCTGATTTTGGAATTGTATACGCAGATGATTCATCGCTTGGTTCAATATCGAATACGACGCTCGAGTTGTTCCCGGATGGTGGACTATATGCGTATCTGGAAGGGCATATTACGGACGAGAGGAAAGAGTCCGGCTGGTTTTTCGATTATGAGCGGTGCTATGACAGGCTGTATTACGTAAAAAGACTGAATGAGCATGCAATCATTGTGGCAGCATTTTATAGCCGGGAACTGAGCCAGTCTTTTACAGATATGAGGATGTGCCGGGGATGCAGAGCTATCTTGTGGATTCGGCACATTCGATTGTCTATGCTGAATCAGGAGAGATACTTGGACGGAATGCAGAAGAAGTCTGGAACGATCTGCCGGATGGATATAGCAATTACTGGATTATAGGCGACAAGGAAGTTGTAGTAGTTGGAACCTGCAAGAACGACTGGCAGGTAATATGTGTGGCTCCGGAGAACGTGCTATTTGCGGAACAGCTTGGAATCACCCGGTTTGCTATAATTGTATATATTATTATGCTTGTGGTTGCTATGACGGCGGCAGGAATCCTGTATTCACAGGTGGCAGTAAAGGATGGCGTGCTTTCGCAGATCAGGCAGAAAGCAGATTACGATCAGCTGACAAATGTGTTGAATAAGCAATCATTCCGTGATCTGGTAGATACAAAGCTTGCATATGCAGGAGAAGGAACAAAGCATATCTGCATGATGCTGGATATGGATAATTTTAAGCTGGTAAATGATACATATGGGCATCAGGAAGGGGATAAATTTCTTAAGAAATCCGTAGTAATCTTCCGGGAAACTCTTGGAACACAGGCAATCATCGGGCGTATGGGCGGAGATGAGTTTGCGGTGTACATTCCATTTGAGCATGAGGAAGAGACCGTTATACGGGAGGAGGTTGCCCGGAGGCTGGATGCACTTTTGGATGCATTTCATAAGCAGTTTGATACACACTATGAATCGTGCAAAGTCTCACTTTCAGCAGGAATCTGTCTGAGAATTACGGTAGATGGAATAAAACTTGGATTCGAGGAATCTTATCAGATGGCGGACCGTGCGTTATATGTATCAAAAGAAAACGGAAAACATCAATACAATTGGTATGAGGATTGATTGGCAGATATGAGGTACATGGGAAAAATGAAAAATAAATATCGTGGAATCAGCATCTGTCTCATTGTATGTCTGATTTTCTTATCCGGGTGTTCCGGAAATAGCAAACCGGTAGTCTATGAATCCACGACGGAGATTTCCTACTCCTGGTGGGGAAATGATGACCGGCATCGGTACACACTACAGGCATTGGATATATTTACAGAACAAAACCAGGGACAGATAGAGGTGCAGGCAAACTATGGAAGCTGGGGCGGATACGAGAACAAAATGCATATTTATATGCGCTCCCACAATGCACCGGATGTGATGCAGATTAATTATGCGTGGCTGTCGGAATATGCAGACGAAGAAAATGGCTTTTATAACTTGTATGATCTGAAAGACATCATTCATCTGGAGAATTACACTCCGGAGGAGCTTGCTTATGGGGAAATGGACGGAAAACTGTATGCCGTTCCGATTTCATTTAATACACCAATGTTTTATTATAACAAGACGATTTACGCATCGTATGGCCTGGAGATCCCGAAGACGTGGGATGATCTTTTTGCAGCGGCTAAGGTTATGAGCCGGGATGGAATCTACCCGCTTGGAACGACAAAAAAACAACTCTTTCTGATGCTGGTTGCATATCTTGAACAGATAAAGGGAAAGGAGTCCGTGAAAGCAGATGGGTCATTGCAGCTGACAAAAGCAGATATTGCATTTATGCTTGATTTCTATAAGCGTCTGATTGATGAAGATGTGCTGATGCCGATCGACTCCTTTGATCGAAATGCTTTTTCGACAGGAAAGGCAGCGGGAACGCTTGCGTGGATCAGTGATGCAGCAAATTATTGTACACCATTGGAAGAGAACGGTGCGGAGGTTATTGTAGGCGATTATCTGCAGGATGCAGCTGCGAGGAAATTCGGGTGGTGTGTAAAACCAGCTACGATGTATGCCATCAGTGCAACAACGGAGTATCCGGAAGAAGCGGCAAAGCTTCTGGAGTTTCTGCTTAATAGCAGGGATATGGCACAGCTGCAGGGAACCGAAAAAGGTATTCCAATCAGTGACGCGGCAAAGGCAGCGCTGCAGGAAACTCAAAAGCTCAGCGGTTATGAGAAACAGGCAGATGACATGCGTGAAAATTACGCAGACCGGCTGGAGATATTGCAGCCGGTATTGGAGAACGAAAGCGTCTATGATGGTTTTAAGGTCAATGCGGACTATTATATCTATGATAAGCTTTCCGAAGATGAAGTTGTAGAAAAATTATATGAAGCAATTTACTGATATCGGGAAAACAATATAGTGTGATTGCATAGGTCATTACAGAAGAATACATAGAAGGAAGGATGAACAAAGTGGCATATAAAAGTGTAGATGAATTAGAGCATTTCCGGTTTGACGACTGTCAGATCGATACATTTGCAGTGACAGAAAATGGTGTGGAGCTTATGGTAGAAGCACTGATTGTGAGAGCGGACAACAGCCAGAATACAAATTATACAGAAAGCTATGCCGGTACGACGAAGATCCGGATAACAGATGGAAAACTGATCCGGTGTGTGCGTGATGGCTACAAGTATTATGATGCAAATGATGTGCTGCAGTCCGAGGTTCCGGATTATGAACTGTCTGTTGCGGAAACGACAGATTTTCCAAAAACCTGTGAAGGGGCATATCTCTTTGAGATGAAGCGGGATGCGGATGGATACGTGCTTGGAATCGAATTTGTGGATCCGGAAGATCAGACGGTAGGTGATTCATATCAGGTCTATGTGACAGGAACGCAGGTGGCTATGCTGTGGGAGCAGTATATGAACCGGGTGCAGTCATAATGCAGGCGCGAATGCCGGCAGGATGAATATTATGGATAAAAATATTGTGTAGGTAAGTCGTTTCGGGTATTGAAAATGTAGAAATTTTTGCGGCTATTTTTGAAAAATGTAGCAAAATTCATAATTGACAATTAAAAAAGTATAAGTATAATATTGGTAGTACCAAAGTGGTGCTACCAATTTGCTTTTTATAGGAGTTAGGGAGTCATTATGAAATACTTACGACAGTTTCTGTTAATCTTGTTTATCTCCTTTTTAGGAGAGTTGTTAAAATACTTCCTGCCATTGCCGATACCGGCAAGCATCTATGGCATGGTGATTTTATTTATCGGGTTGCTCAGTGGAATCATTAAGCTCGATGCAGTGAAGGATGTCGGGAAATTCCTGATCGAGATCATGCCGGTCATGTTCATCCCCGCAGGGGTTGGTCTGATGGCATCATGGGGTACATTGAAACCGGTGTTAGTACCGGTCAGTGTGATCACGGTTGTAGCACTCGTTGCGGTTATGGGTGCAACCGGACGTGTATCCCAATGTGTGATCAAGAAATCCAAAGCAAAAGAAAAGGCAAAGGAGCAGGAGATATGAAAGATTTATTTCAGACATCCATGTTCGCAGGTGTGACACTCAGTCTGCTTGCGTATCTGGCAGGTTTATTATTAAAGAAAAAGTTTAAGCTTGGAATCTTCAATCCATTGCTCATCTCGATAATCCTTACGATCATCGTGCTTGTATGTGCGCATATTGATTACGATACGTACAACAAGGGTGCCGTGTACTTAAGCTGGTTTCTGACACCGGCTACGGTCTGCCTGGCGATTCCGCTGTATGAGCAGTGGCAGTTACTAAAGCGGAATGTCAAAGCGGTGATGCTTGGAATCACAGCAGGTGTACTTACGAGTCTGACGACGGTATTTGTACTGTCGAAGCTCATGGGACTTACCCATCAGGAATATGTCACGATGCTTCCGAAGTCCATTACGACAGCTATTGGTATGGGAGTATCGGAAGAACTTGGCGGTTATGTGACAATCACGGTTGCCGTCATCGTAGTAACAGGTGTGATTGGCAACATCTTAGGCGAGTTCATATGTAAGCTCTTCCGTATTACGGAACCAATCTCCAAGGGACTTGCACTTGGGTCTTCATCCCATGCAATCGGTACAGCCAAGGCAATCGAGATGGGCGAAGTGGAAGGCGCGATGAGCAGTCTGGCAATCGCCGTCACCGGAATCCTGACCGTTGTACTCGCATCTGTCTACGCGAATTTCATGTAAGGAAGGTAAAAGGATATAATTGAATTGATAATTGCACATGGTTAAGAATATGTATATGCATTTGTATGTGACTAACAATTCACAAGCAGACCGTTGAAGCACGCTGGTACTTAATGAACGGCAAACTTGTTTGACGTGAATTTAGTACCACTGCGTGATGAACCGAGCGAGAGCGTGTCTGCGTTGAAATGTTAGTCACGTACAAATGTAGTAGAAATTAACCATGTGCAATTAGAATTAGGAGGTGTTCGTTATGATTATTACAATTGGTAGAAAATGTGGCTGCTGCGGAGACGAGATCGGTCATGCGTTGGAACAGATCTATCATATTCCATTTTATGATCGGTCGGTCATCTCAGAGCTTGCAAAAGGATATGGAATGTATGACCGGTATCCGGATTTCTATGGGGAAACCCCGATGGATACATTGATGTACACGATATCCCAGACAGAGAGTGAAAACGTGTTTTATGAGACACCGAAGAAAGCATTGTCCGAAATCTTAGACGGAAAAAACTGTATTATTTTAGGTCGATGTGGTAATTATGTATTCAAGGACCGGAAGGATAAGCTTGCAATCTTCCTGACCGGGGATGATGCGATGCGGATCGAGTCGATTGCGAAGAAGCATGGAATCCCGGAGCGCCAGGCGAAGAAGCTTGTACAGGCAACCGATGAACGCCGGGCGGCATACCACAAATATTATACCGGGGAGACATGGGGCATGGCAGAAAATTATGACCTGTGCCTGAATGTCTCGAAGCTTGGAACGGCAGGTACGATCGCAATGATTGAGCAATATATCAGACAGACTGGATTAGAGTAGGTGATGAGAAAATGGAGAAACAGACAACACAGGAATATGAAAAAGCAATCGCCTATATCATAGACCGGATCAAAGAAGGGTCACTGCAATTAGGCAGCAAGCTTCCACCGGAACGAAGGATTGCCGAGGAACTTGGCATCGGCAGAAATTCCATCCGGGAGGCAATCAGCATCCTGCATGGCATGGGACTGATCGAACGGGTACAGGGTTCCGGCAATTATGTGTCAAAGCATGTCGGCGAGTCTATCCGTCAGTCGCTTACGGTGATGCTGGCACTCGGAACGATTACGAAAGAGGAAATATTTGAATTCCGGCGGGTGATGGAGAAGGCAGTCTGCTCGAATCTGATTGCGAAAGGACTGTCCTATGAATATGAGTCAATCTTAGAGACAAAGCTGGAAGAGATGAAATTGTTCGATGGCAAAGATCTGACCGATGTGGACAAGGAGTTTCACGATACCCTGATTCAGGCAACCGGAAATCATCTGTGGGCAGTCTTGATGGAGGCTGTGACCGACGCATACCGGGATTGGATTAACTACGTGATTGAGCTTGCCGATGAATCGGTGCGGGTGAAGCTGCTGCAATGCCATGCGGACATTTACCAAAATCTCGAACAGAAAAATGAGCCAGCCATGCTTTTGGCGATTGACAGGCATTATGATTTGATAGAACAGATGGTTTAATTATGTTAAAAATGCTAAAATAACAATCTGTTTGGGTTGTTTTTTTATAGAAAAATACGTTTTACTTTCGACAAAAAAAGGTATACACTTTTCCTTGGGTAGAAAGGATAAAACGAGAAAAGGAGATGGTTTTTTTGGAAGATCTTGCAAAAGACCTGATGGAAGAACTGAACTGTGAGACCGTCTTTACGATTCCAATCTTCGGTGGTATCGACGTATCGGAATCTGTGGTCGTAACATGGATTATCATGGCAGTGCTAGTTCTTGTGGCAATCATCCTGACAAGAAACATGAAGATTGATCACATCAGCAAACGTCAGGCAATCGCAGAGACGATTGTTACAAAGCTGACCGGTATGGTGGAGGATATGATCGGACCGGAAGGAAAAGCGTATGTCCCATATCTGACAACTGTATTGCTGTATATTGGTGTATCAAACATCATTGGATTGTTTGGATTCAAGTCCCCAACCAAAGATTTAAATGTCACGATCGCACTTGCGGTTATGAGCATCGTCTTAGTTGAGGCGGCAGGTATTTACCATCTGGGTGTGAAGAAGTGGCTGCATAAGTTCGTAGAACCGATTGCAATCGTTACTCCGATCAATATCTTAGAGGTATTTACACGTCCATTGTCGCTGTGCATGCGACTTTTTGGTAACGTGCTTGGTGCATTTGTAATTATGGAACTGATCAAGATGGTTGTTCCGGTTGTTCTGCCGGCAGTCTTTTCTTTGTATTTTGATCTGTTTGATGGATTGCTGCAGGCATATGTATTTGTATTTTTGACATCACTGTATATCAGTGAAGAGATTGAACAATAAACGAAAAGGAGATAATTAGTATGGGTACAATAATCGCAATTGGTGCAGGTATTGCAGTTTTAGGAGCGCTTGGCGCAGGTATTGGTATCGGTATTGCAACCGGTAAGGCAGCAGAGGCAATCGCAAGACAGCCGGAGGCAGAAGGTAAGATCAACAAGACATTGATTCTTGGTTGTGCACTTGCAGAGGCAACCGCTATTTACGGTTTCGTTATCGCACTTATGATCATAGTAATGTTGAAGTAATCACAGGAAAGGCAGGGTGGTAACATGCTCCGAGTAGATTGGAATTTATTACTTACCATAATCAATCTGCTGCTTTTGTTCGTGTTGATGCGGATTTTCCTGTTTAAGCCAGTACAGAAGATCATTGCAGCGCGTCAGGAGGAAGCGGACAGACAGTTCAAGGAAGCGGGCGAGAGCAAGCAGGCGGCAGAGGAAGCAAGAAAGCAGTATGAGGCAAGTCTTGCAAATGCGGAGGAAACCAAGAAGCAGGTGCTTCAGGAAGCAAGACAGACCGCAGATGCAGAATATAAGCGGATTGTATCAGATGCTGAAAAGACCGCAAAGCAGGTAAAGGAAGATGCAATCACAGATGCAGAGAACCAGAAGGCACAGATTCTGAAGAAAGCAGAAAAAGATATTGCCGATATGGTTGTCGATGCAACAGTTAAGATTGTTGGAGAGAAAAAAGGTGCAGACGTGGATAATGCGCTGTACGACAAATTTTTAGATAAAGCAGGTGATGAAACGTGATTCGAGCAGCGAAGGACTATGCAGCGGATTTGAAGCTCGTTGAAAACGCGAAGTCAAATCTGCAGAGCGTAAAGGATATTTTAGAAGCAGTTCCACAGATCGGTGTGGAGTTTGAAGATCCAACCGTGTCGTTAGAGAAGAAACATCTGGTGATTGACCGGGTGTTCCCGAAGGAGATCCGGAACTTCTTAAAGGTGTTGTGTGACAATGGCGATTTCGGATTGTTAGATGAGATCGAGCAGGCATACATGGAGCTGACGAAGACACCGGAGAAGGTGGAGGCACAGGCAGAACTCACATATGTGACACCACCGACACCGGAGCAGATGGAGCGGATCCGGTTGTTCCTTGCGAAGGAATGCAACAATCCGGACATCAAGATCGTTGGCAGGGAAGATGCATCCATCAAGAGTGGATTCATCATCCGTGTTGGAAACAAAGAGTACGACTGGAGCGAGCAGGGACGTATCGATCAGTTGCAGAAGCATATCAACCAGTCATTGGCAGGCAAGAAGCTGGCAACCGTCAGTGAGGAGAGCATCATTTCCATCCTGCGAGCCGATATCGCAGATTTTGAGCTGGCGGCAAAGGATAAGGAAATCGGTGTTGTAAACTGGGTTGGTGATGGTATCGCGAATGTCGATGGCATCGATCATGCATTTTACGGAGAGATCGTTCTCTTTGATTGTGGCGTCAAGGGTATGGTACAGGACGTAAGACGGGATGAAATCGGTGTTATCCTGTTTGGGCGTGATACAGAGATCAAGGAAGGCAGCCGTGTCGTTCGTACAGGTAAGATGGCCGGTATCCCGGTCGGAGATGCATTCCTTGGAAGAATCGTAGATGCACTTGGTGCGCCGATTGACGGACAGGGCGACATCGCACAGGATGGTTACCGTCCGATCGAGAACCCTGCACCAAGTATTGTAGACCGTAAATCCGTATCGGTTCCGATGGAGACCGGTATCCTGTCAATCGATTCGATGTTCCCGATCGGTCGTGGACAGCGTGAGCTGATCATCGGTGACAGACAGACCGGTAAGACAGCGATCGCGATCGATACGATCATCAACCAGAAAGGGCAGGGCGTAAAGTGTATTTATGTCGCCATCGGCCAGAAGGCCGAAAACATAGGCGATGCCGATCTGGTAGTGTACTCTGCCGCAATAAAGCCTGATAACCCGGAGCGGGCGGAAGCCAGACGCCGGGGCATACCCGAGCTTGAGCGAAGCGTTGCACTGGGCCAGCTCACCGAGGGCTACAAGGAGGTAGTAGGAATTGCAGGCTGTCACGGCAAAACCACTATCACCTCCATGCTGGCCATGATATCCGAAAAGGGCGGCGCTAATGCCACGGTACACATCGGCGGCTTTGTGGATTTTCTCCACGGCGGCACCCGCATAGGCTCCCACGATTTGTTCATCACCGAGGCCTGCGAATACGTGGAGAGCTTCCTTACCCTCCGCCCCACGGTAGCCCTCATAAACAACATAGACAACGACCATCTGGACTACTATAAAAACATGGACAACATAGTTGCCGCCTTCCGCAGGTTTATCGGCCTCTTGCCCGAAAACGGCGTGTTCATAGGCTGCACCGACGACAGCCGCGTAAAGCGCCTTTTCGACGATTTCCGTGGAAATAAGATATCCTACGGCATGAAGGACGCGGACTATACTCCCGCAAACCTCGTCTACGACGGCAACGGCTGCCCCTCCTTCGACCTTATGTTCAGGGGCGAGGGCCTGGGCCACATAACGCTGCACATTCCCGGCAGCCATACGGTGATAGACTCTATGGCGGCCGCGGCTGTGTCCCTTTACCTGGGCGCGGAAATGCACACCGTATGCTCAGGCCTTGCGGCCTTCCGCAACACCCAGCGCAGGTTCGAGTTTTACGGCGAGAGGGATGGCATAAAGATATACCACGACTATGCCCATCACCCTGCGGAGGCCGCCGCGGCGCTGGACGCCGCCAGCCGCATACCCCATAGGAACATATACTGCGTGTTCCAGTGCAACAGCTATACAAGGGCAAAGACGCTGTTCACGGATCACGTCACCTGCTTCAACAACGCGACCGCGGTGCTGGTGCCGGATATTTACCCCGGCCGTGAAAAGGACGACGGTACCGTACACGCCCGCGACATGGTGGCGGGCATAAACGCGGGGGGCGGCAACGCCATTTATCTCGGCACCTTTGAGGAAATACGCAAATGGCTGGACGCCCACGCCGCACCGGGCGACGTTGTGATCACCCTCGGCTCCGGCGACGTATACAAGCAGACAAAGAAGCTGTTATAACTCACGGCATATAAAAAGGACGGCTCAAGCCGTCCTTTTTATTTAATCTTCGGTATGGTCTATGTCTATTGCGAACAGGCCGCCCGCGCCGCCGGAATGCAGGAACAGTATATTGTCCCTGCCATCGAAATAGCCCTGCTGGTTGAGCTTTATGAGACCGGCGAAGGTCTTGCCGGTGTATACCGGATCGATTATTATGCCCTCCTTGCTTGCCATCATGCGCATCGCGGCAACGCCCGATGACGACGGTATGGCGTAGCCCGCTCCGAAGTTTTCGAATACGCTTATGTCGCTCTCCTCAACGTGTATGCCCGCCTCCAGCAGCCTGGAGGTTTCGTTTACGAGGTCCCGCACTATGGGCCTGAAGCGCTCATCGTCCACGGCAATGCCCGTGACGCGGGTTTTGGGGGAATATATCCTTGCGCCCAGATCCATGCCCGCGTGGGTGCCGCCGGAGCCTGTGCAGCAGATAATATCGTCGAACCTTACGCCCAGCGCCGCCCCCTGCTCTATGGCTTCCCTTGCGGCGTTGACATAGCCCAGTGAGCCAATGGGCACAGAGCCGCCCACGGGCACGCAGTAGGGTTTGTGACCTTTGGCCCGCAGTTCGCCGCATATTCTTTCCATCTCGGCATAAACATCGGCATAGTCGTCGGTATCCACAAAGCGCACGTCCGCGCCCAGAAGGTCGTTAATTATCTGGTTGCCCAGCTTCTGCCATACGCCCCGCTTTTTGAGCACCAGCACGGAGCCCAAGCCCAGCCTGTCACAGCATGCGGCGGTCAGCATGGCGTGGTTGCTCTGTGCGCCGCCGGTGGTAAGCATATAGTCGCAGCCCTGCGCCATGGCGTCGGCAATTAGAAATTCCAGCTTGCGCACCTTGTTGCCGCCCAGGGCTACGCCGGTCATATCGTCCCGCT
>OHEP01001116.1_pt1 | contig 14796 bp, 8 predicted proteins | sample 1567271 | NCBI WGS metagenome assembly OHEP01 (sample SAMEA3879577, study PRJEB24766) | human gut metagenome | biome: human-associated habitat; feature: feces | place: USA | collected 1985/1987
GAACTGGTAGGGAAGCTTGAAGGGAGGCTGAAGTCGACAGGCCGTCTTTACATGAGCAATGTCCATTACCCGGATGCCGGGAATGACATGGTAACGGCGCACTGGTGCACGCCTGCCATTATGAATGCCCTGTATACTTTCAACCACAGGGTTCCTTCAGTTGTCTGCGACGTGACTCATCTCCACTGGAAGGGTGAAATGCTGTTTTATGCCAACGGAGTGTTCCGGCGCCGTGACACGTCCTGCTATGGGTGGTGGAGTATTGGGCATAAAGGGGAGTTAACGTTGAAATGGCAAATGTGGCCGATGGAACAGCTTCTTTTAGAAGGAGATGCCTATATTGGGTCGGAAATGGAGATTCACCAGCGCCCCGGCATGCCTTCCCTGTACCGATTGTGGTCTGAAAGCAAACTCTCTGCCAGCAGCGCCGAGATCATGGATCAATCTCCTCTGCAGTATATTCATTTGGGGTGCGGTAACCGGAGATTGAATGGCTGGTTGAATTTGGACTCCCCCAACTATGACATTACCCGTCCGCTTCCGTGGAAAGATGACTCGGTAGATGCATTCTATCTGGAATATGGGATTGACAAAGTTACGCCCGTGGAGGCCTGCCATTTTTTTGCAGAGGCATTCCGCTGTTTAAAACCGGGAGGCTTTTTGCGTCTGAGTTTCCGTGATATTCGTTTGATGCACGGAGTGATATCTCCCGCTTTCAAGCAATACATGAAGAAACGGTTTCGGGAAAAGCCGGTTCCGGAACATGACTTGTGCATGCTTATGGAAGCCTACCAGCATCAGTCCCTGTGGAATACCGATTTTTTAAGCTATCTGTTGAAGGAATTCGGATTTTATGTTTCACAGCATGCGCCGGGGGAATCCCGGTATTTGCATCTTCAATGTCTTGAAAGACGCATCGACCGGGACGAACATCCTTTTGATCTGCTGGGCGCCGTTTGTCTGGATGCGGGAAAACCGAAGAAGAGCAGCTCCAGGAGGTTTCTTTCTTTGTCTTCTGACTCAGAAAAGATTTCTCCTGAATACGTGACTACTCAATTCCTTCCAAACTCACGTACAGGCCGGCATTTGTTCCAGATAGCCGCAACTTATGCCCATGCGCTTAGGACGGACGTTGGATGCCGCATTCCCTGGAGGCACGATTTGAACACCTGGAACCTGATGTCTTACTTGGGAAGTGCGTGTTCTCCATGCCCGGATGGCGGCTATTCCGATCCTGTAACATACCGGGAACCCGGATTTTCTTACAGGCCCATTCCGGATACGGTCCGTCGTGGCGCGTTGAGCGGCTACTTTCAGAGTGAACGGTATTTTGAGGATTTTGCTGAAGAAATACGTTCCCTGTTCCAGTCTCTCATAGCGCCCGTGCAGGAAGGAACTGCCGGCGTTCATCTGAGGATAGGAGATTACCTTCAGAGAGCGGATATGTATCACACGCCGGATGGCGCCTTCCTTAATGAGGCGTTTAAAAGACTTTCCGACAATATCAGAGCACTGGTTGTTTTCTCCGACTCTCCTGAACTGGCCCGGAAGCTGGTGGAAAGTGTCCCGAAAGCCAAGCGTTTTGAAATAGTCATGGATGAACATGAAACACTGGATGCCCTCCGGGAATTAACGGCCATGCAGGAACTTGTTCTCTCCTGCTCCTCCTTTTCCTGGTGGGGGGCCTGGCTGGGCTGTCAACAACGAGTTTTCATTCAAAACCAATGGTTTACCGGAAATATTGAAGATGAACAGGATATTTTCTGCCCTTCCTGGATTAAACTTTAACATTTAAATTTTATGAAATGCGTCTTGATTATATCTTCCGGAGAGATGGCGGAAGGAGCTTCTGAACTGCACCGGATGGGATATGAATTGGAGCTCTATCCTTCCACCCGGGATCTTTCATCCTTGAAGGATACACGGGAGAAGGAAAGCGCCGCATTTATCGGACGGGATCCTTGTTCCGCGGAACGCTCCCATGTGCGTTCCCTGAGAGCATCCTTCATACGGATGCTGGAAGACAGGAGATATGCCGGAAATGATTTGATCATCTTCGGAGAAAGCGATGCCGTTCCCATGGTAGCTTCATCACGTTTGGAGGCGGCTTTGAGGAAAGAGATGAAGGAACACCCGGAAACGGATATTTTCAGGCTTTTTCACCATGCCGTCTGGTCGCCTCAGGGAAATCCATTTGAGTCTGATGAACTTTTGTTTGAAGATTTCAAAACGGGAAAGACCGACTTCAATACTCCCTATGTATGGGGAACGCATGCCATGGTAATCCCCTCTTGCAAACGGGAAAAAGTCATTCAGGTTTTTGCCGATTATCGGCTGCCAACGGATATTGCCTTGGAGGCGGCCAACAGCAACGGGGAGCTTCATATCCGGGTTGCCCGTCACAATTTATTCTACCAGCATGAACGGACAAAAAAAAGACCGGCCTGCCGTATTGCGGCCTGTCTTTCTTCCTACAGGCGCTTAACGGACTTACAGAGGCAAATCTGGTGCATGATGGATCAAAGCTATGAGAATTTCCATGTTTTTGCCGCTGTTAAAGGCATACCGGAAGCTACATACCGAAAGACTGTTCTTCCTCTTTTTGAACATTTCATCCAGGAAGGACGCCTGACAATGAGACTGTTCCCGAATAAAAACCAGCTTTCCAACTTTTTGGATGCAATACGGGATCTGGATATTTCCGACTACGACCTTTTTGCCAAAATTGACGACGATGACTTGTACGGAAGAGACTATTTTAAATCCATCAATGACTTCCATCAACATCTTCCACGGGAATTCAGCAGTTATTACTGCGGCTTCGGCCAATATCTGAACGCCCGTGGGGGTTATCCACTTTGCGGGAATGGCTTTTTCAGCTGTTTTGGACCCACCATGGTATTCAGCAGGGATGTCCTTGAAAAATTAATCACCTGTGAACAGGATCCCGGAAGGATCTCCGAGATTTCTCCCAGGCTGGGACATTCCGGATACGGGTTTACGGAAGACAATCTCATGCACAAGCTCATGATTGACACCGGAAGCTGCAACCGTATCCGTTACGTGCAGGAGATGTCTCTTCCAATGCACCTGGTTATTCAGACCAACAATGCTTCCGTGATGCGGGGGGGACTGGTGCCGGGGGACTTCCGGGGAAGAAACTGGCAGATCTCTCACAGCCGGTTCAATGCCGAATCCTTCATGGAAATCGGTCATCCCCAATGGTACGACATCGTACGTATTTTTGGCGGCAGGGCATGCCGTTTTCAAAGGAATGACTGGGCTGACGTTCTTTCCTTGACCGATGAAGAAGTGACTCTTAAGTGGGACCAATGGGGAACGGAGACATTCAGAAGGAGGGATGATGGTTCGTTTTTCCTTTCAGGAAACGGGGAACAACAGAATTCTCCTTCCTCACAGAGAAAGAAAGTGGCCGTATTATATATCGCCACGGGACGCTATATGGCGTTTTGGAAAGATTTTTATGCAGCCGCCAAACAATATTTCCTTCCAGGCCATGACGTCCGCTATTTTTTGTTCACGGATCATAATGAAGTTAAAACTCCTGATGACGTAACGCTTGTCATCAAGCCGTTCTATCCCTGGCCGATGGAAACCTTAAGGCGTTTTGAAACTTTCTTAAGTGTTCAGAAAGAATTGCAGGAATATGACTACATTTACTTTATGAATGGTACGTTATTGCCGGTTTCCCCCATTGGAGAAGAAATATTTCCGAATGACCGGCAGGGGATTGCAGTAACTCTTCATCCGGGATATTACGGAAACACCCGTTCCTGTTATCCCTATGAAAAGAACGGAATGTCCGAAGCGCGGATTCTTCCCGAACAGGGGGAATACTATGTCGCTGGAGGATTTAATGGAGGAAGGACTAAGGACTTTCTTTCCATGTGCCGGGAACTGGCCGGGGCTGTTAAACGGGATCTTGACAATGGAATTATAGCTGTCTGGCATGATGAAAGCCACCTCAACAAATATGTGGTTGGCAGGCATCCCCTTGTTCTAGGACCGGAATATTTGTTCCCTGAGACTTTGGTATTTAACCGTTATTATCTTATGGGGCTTAAACATAGGGTTAAAATTCTGGTGAAGGATAAATCGCTTTCCAAATATGGGGGGCATGCATGGTTGAGGAAGCTGGTATGAATAATAAAAAATTAACTCGCGTGGCCTTTGCCGACTTTTGGCAGGGATTTAATCCGCATGATTTTATTTTATCAGCAGTTTTAAAGGAACGGCTGAATATGGTTATTGTGGATAATCAGGATGAAGCAGATTTGCTGATTTACTCCGTTTTTGGAAATGCGCACCACTATTTTAAAGGCGTCCGGGTTTTCTATACGGCCGAATCCGTAAAGCCGTTGTGGGATGAATGCGATTATGCCATTTCATTCATGAGGGAGGATGTCCCCTATCCCGAATGCCATTTGCGTCTTCCCAACTGGATGGAAAGGAATTATATAAAGCAGACAGGGGTTGTGGAACAGTATCCCAAGGATAAAAGATCCCTTTTGTCCAGGCATACCCGTTTTTGCAACTTCGTATATTCCAATGGCAACTCTCCGGAAAGAATTTATTTTATGCGCCTTCTTTCCCAATACAAAACCGTAGATTGCGGGGGTACGGTTCTGAACAACATGGGAGAACGTGTTCGGGATAAGATTGCCTTCTGTTCATCCTATAAATTCACGATTGCCTTTGAAAACTATCCCGCTGCCGGCTACACGACTGAAAAACTGATTGATTCCCTGGCCGCCCTTTCCCTTCCCATTTATTGGGGGGCACCGGACGCCGAAAAAGAAGTCAACCCTTCCCGTTTTGTCAATGCCGGGGATTTTTCATCCCCGGAAGCCCTGGCTGAATACATTATCCGGCTTGACCAGGATGAGGAACTTTATCTCAGTTACATGGATGGCCCCGTCTTTGCTCCCGGCAGGCCGGATATTAAGGAATACATGCGCCGTCTGGAGAATTTTTTTTCCATGGTGGCTTCCAATGGGAACATACTGCGTGAATGCAGGCCGCGCCTCAAGGTGACATGCTTGCATCACGGCCATCCCATCATGCCCCGGTATGACGACGGCAAGCAATGGTCGGGAAAAATGGAACTCAGGCTGCCCCGGTTACTGAAAAAATCCGTTTCTTCTATCTTTAAGCCAGCTAAAGAAGACGCAGCCTCGCATTTGATTCCTAAACTGGCCGTTATTCCGGCCAAGAAAGACTCGGAACGCTGCCCCGGCAAAAACTGCCGATTATTTGCAGGGCGTCCCTTGTTCCAGTATTCCGTTTCATATGCCCTTCAGGAAGGATTCATGCCGATTGTCAGTACTGATAGTGAAGAAATTATGGAATACTGCCGCCGGGAAGGTATCCGTTATGTCCGGGAAAAGGTGAATGATAAGAGAATGGAAAATTGCATTCATCAGGTTCTGTCCGGGATCTCTTGCAAAATGTTTGCCATTCTTCAGCCGACTTCTCCTTTTCGCAGGGCCGGGCTTCTGCGCCAGATGGCGGAAGACATGGAAAAAGGAGAAATTCACTCAGCCTATACGGCCCATAGAATTAAAATGATCGGCCATCTGGATGGACAATTCCACGTGGCTCATCGCGAACAGGATGCCAGGAAATTTTTCTATTTCTTTGATGGCAATATTAATGCTATCACACAAAAGCATTTTCAGGAATCCGGAACTCTCTTTGATAATGATTCGCGCCCGTATTTAAACGATTTTCCGTGTTGTTTGCAAATTGATACGGAAGAGGAATGGAAGCTGTTGGCAAGATTGAGCGGAAATGAAGAATATCAGGGTTTGCTGGCTTCTGAAGGACGTGAGAAACGAATATGCATCGTCTCTAATAAACGGAACTTGAAACGCAATTATTCAGCGTTTGTTGATTCCTGTGATAAAATCATGAGGGTTAATAAAATGGATAACCTGAATTCCGGTTTGGCGGGAACGAGAACGGATATCCTTTTGATTTCATGCTTTTATGGGTATCTGGCTTTTTCTCCTGCGGAAAGGCATATGGATATGCTTCCTGAAATCCCGGAAATCTATTTCAATAATGAAGAATTGGGGTGCTCCAATGAATTTGCCTGCCGGGAAGGACTGAAAAACTGGAAATTCATGCCGGGAGCAGTTCATCGGAGTACGCCCAACTTTACAACATTGAGCAAAGCTCTTTGCCTGGCGGATTATCTATTTCCGGATGCCCAACTCTATTATTTGGGAGATACGGATATGAATTTGAGGGCTTCCGGGAGTCCCAAGCATCATGCATCTGTGGAAAATGCCTATATTCAGTCCCTCATCGATCATGGAAGGATAATTCCCATTCTGGAGGACGAGGCCGGGGAGTTTTATTATTCCTCCCCTCTATTGCCAGGTTCTGCTTCTTCAGAGTCCCCCTCAATGAAAGAGGAACCTGCAGAGGACATCGTCATCAGGCATCCCCAGTGGACGGACCAATTCCATATAGAGGGAAAACGGGGACGCAGGCTCCACCGCAATGATGCTGCAGTCATTCTACAGCATGATGAAGAGAAGCTTGTTCTTCAATGGGACAACTGGGGAAGGGAGGAATTTTATGAAATGGAAGAGGGCAACTACCAGTATCTCAGTTATCATTGTACTTCTTCCATCAATGAAGTGAACAAGTACGCGGATGAATTGCTCATCAATCCCTGTGACGGCACTAATTCCGTATGGCTGAACTTTCGGCATCCCTTTATTTGCATGAAGTATCATCAATGGGAAGGGCTTCTTCTGCTGGACCGCATGTGCCTTGATATAGAACGTGAAATAAGAAAGATGCCCTCCCTTAAATCTATTCTTCTGACAGGTATCTGCAAGGATGCTCTCGTAGCGCTGATTTTGGCGGTCCGGTTGAAAAAAGATTTTCCTCATCTCCACATGGGCGTTTGGGGGTGTCCGTGGCCGCTCGATTTCAGTGGCAAATCACCTATGCATCAGGGAAAGTATATTTCTCCGGCGCATGCACAAATAAGGGAGAAAAAAACGTTTTCATCTCTTTTTCAACATTATGGAGACCCCCTGGCGATACTGCGGCAGGAAACATCCTCCGGTCTTCACCTATTTGGCTTTTATAGTTCAAATCCACATTGGTTCTGTGATGCAGACGCCACAAAAAGATTGGAGCCTTATCTGACAAAAACATATGTTCATCAGGCTGAAAGTAATGAGGAAATTGCCCACGTTCATGGAAAAATCACACAATTGGTAAAACAAAAACCGGAATTGATCCAATCATGGATGAAGGAAATGTTTCAGAAAATGATACAAAGTGAATGCGGAGAAAATTCAAATAAATCTGTAATGAGCATATCTGCCTGAGATAATATCATTAATGTTTAAAAACTATTGAAGTTAAAATGCAATCTGGCGTACAAGAAACGGGTTCCTCGAAAGGATATTTGGAACGGGTAGGCTTTCTCCGTATTCTTAATGAAGAAAATACTGTTATTCCCTGTCTTTTAAGCGTAGCTTCCGTTCTGGATCATGTCGTTATTCTTTGGTCGGATACGGAGGACCGCACTATTGAGCTCATGGAAGAATGGAAACAGTATATTGAAGATAAATATGAGTGTCGCCTGAGTTTTCTTCATTATCCGCATCATGTGGTTCCTCCTCATTCAGTTGATGATTTAAGGGCTCTTCCCAAAGAAAACAGAATTGACACCTACTTGAATTTCGGAATGGATTTCATTGGTAATCTCTATGAGGGGAAATCATTCTGTGTCGGCAAAGTTGATGCTGATCAAATTTATTTTACACAGGAATTGGAAGCTGCATACCAAATGATAGGCAAACCGGATGATTGTGTTTCTATCCGGGGGCATAATACTTTGGTTTTCCAGAAAAGGTTAATGATTTATGGGCCGCGACCGGGAAATGGAGGAGGAGATTCATTTATTTGTGGCATGAACAATTTGCCCCGTTATGGAATTGCCGCGCCTTATGAAGTGGATATAACCCGTCACCCCTGGATAAGACCCTATTCTAATACCTGCTGGATGCACTTCATGAGAAAAGCCAGATACGGAAACGTTATCCGGGATTTTCAGGAAAATGAAATCACACCTCTTTCTCAAAATCCTGATTTGGTGAATCGTTTCCGGACTCATATCCTTCCGTTGCTTCAGAAGGCAAACAGTTCGTATGTGGATCTGTCCCTGAATTAAGTCCATAACGCAAAATTGGGTGTCGGAATGCATTTCTCCGGAACAGGCTTCCGGGGGAGGCGTTGTCCTATACCCAGGGATACCCTATCTCTTTACATGGGAAAACAAACTGGCGGAGAGAGTGGGATTCTGATGACTTATGATAAATAGATTATAGCATTACGTACAGTAATTCATACAGTAGTATTTTCGCCTTTTTCTCATTGTGTCATAAATGCACGAAGTACACTGTCACCCATTATAAATTCATTTTATGAGAAAGAAAGCGTGCAATGATTTGTCACTTAGTTATGGATTATTTCAGGCGGAGACGGGCTTGTTTCCCGATTTCCTAGGGTTGGCATCCTTTCCGGTTTTGCCGGGAAGGCGCAGGAATGTGCGTTCCAGTTTGGGAACAGGCACATGGATTTTTGTCCCGTCCGCGAGCTGTGCCCTGAAAGGCTTCCGCAGAATGGCGCAATACAGGCGGATGACCGGAATGTTCAATCGGTCATCCGTCGCGCTTTTAATGTTGGAAATGCGAGGCTGGGTGCAACCGACCTTTCTTGCCATTTCAGACTGGGACAGCCCGGCACCTACCCGCATGGACATAAGCGTACGAGCGACAATGCTATTGCTGTACAGAGCTTCCGACCCTGCGACGACTTCAGCGGAGAGCATCGAGTCTACAAGTTCTTCCACCGTTCTTCCGGACAGGCATTCATTCTTGGTGGATGACTGATATTTTTTTCGTTTTCCCTGATCTTATATAGGAGGAGGTGTTAATGGTATTAAAATTGAGCTACGTTCAGGACTCATTAATCAATGAAAGAAGATAACAGAAAAAGCAAGGCAATGAGTCCTGAACCTAAATCGTGAATCACGAATCTATATTAAATCCGTCATGGCTTAAATGCTGAAATAGTATTTTCTTGGATTTCCTTGCCGCAAAGCTCGTATTTCTCTAAGCCTAGTGTTTAATGTATTATAATCAAATCCCAACTGAAAATTATGGTTGCTCATTTCCACTATAAGAGTTTGTCCCGCTACCGCATAAAAGCTCTCCATAAGATTATTTAACAAAACATGAGAAAGATCCAAATCATTATCATCATAAATGCTATGAGGATTCGTTATTTCATTTTCTGTCAAATATTCTTGCACACGTTGAGGATTCTTTCTAAACTTAAACGTCTCACAAATAGTGCAATCTGATAAATCCTGAACAAGGCTCATATCCAATTCTTTGGAATACGGGAAATCAATTTCCTGATTTGCTTGACGTGCAGCCAGGTATTTTGATTCTGAGTAGACATGATCGGGAAATAAAAGAGCAGCTTTTTGCTTATATATTCTGCTTTTTTTAAAGATTTCCAGTGGTATTTTAATTAAGTCAAATGGTCGCTTTCCTTTTATTTGAACATAATCATGCATTTCTCCCCAATTAATAGCTTTCTTATATGATCTGATCGAATGTTCTAAATCACAATAGTCATTCGATGATAATGATTCAAAAATATCAAATACAGGAATCAGGTTCGGAGCTTCATAGAAATGAGAATGTAAGATAACCTCGCTATTCTCCTTTTTGAGATTCTTCCATCTATAAATCACCCCCTCATAGGAATCTCCTGAAAGCAAATAAGAATTGTCTTTATAATCATATGAAGCGAAAAATACAGCAATAGGCAATGAAGACGTCACGTCCAAACCCTCAGACTGGTATCCAGCCTGCTGGCAAAGTGCCATGCTAAATGCGTACCCATAAGCCATTCTCAAATATTCATTCAATGAATATTGCAATCGAACGTTTTCCGGCCACAATGGTCTATTATTTGAATAACATTTGTTAATAAAAAAGAACCATTCTCCCGTTTTTCTCAGTCTATCCTCTCTAGCATAATGAACAGGGAATCTGGAATACTTGGGACCCATCATTTCTATGGTTTCAGGCGTTGAATAATCCCTATCCAAAGAGCTGCACAAAGGCCCATCATAATGCTTGTTCTGTCCCCGATAGTAATAACCTTCTTTATCTTCTTTCTTTAGCTTTTCTATCAATTCATGAAAATCCCAGATTTTATCGTTATCTGATCGAACCGTTAAACTGTCACCTATGATATTCGCCATGTTTCGAGCACAATTTTGTTCCGGAATAGGATATTGAGAAACTAACTTATATTCATTCTGTAATTTTTCGAATACTTGAAATCCGCCAGAACCATCAAACAACAACATGTTAATGTAATGATAGCGTCCCCATATGTCGCCCCTGTTCATGGATATTTTTAAATACTCTAGGGCTCTTAAGAAATTACATTGAATTCCGCTTTTACCATAATAATACATCATGCCTATATGAGCAGGAGCTAAGGAATGCCCCTCTGAAGTAGCTATCTCATAACTCATAAGTGCTTTTCCTGTATTTTCTTCCGTATCATCTAAATAAAGATTATATAATATCCCTATTAAAAAATAACCTACTGTTTTTTTATTGCGAATAAGAAAAATAGACAATCCCCCTGCTAGATCAATTCTCTGTTTTTGAATATAATAGTCAAATATTTCACCACTCAAAGTAGCATCCAATACATTCATTGAATTGCTTTTTTCAAGAGCAGCAAGAGCAGATTCAAGCTCTTCGCTGGAATTGATTTCCGACAAGAGTGAATAAAGAGCTAATTTTTCCATAACAATATTTTCTAAAATTTCAATTGTAAAAAACGAACCTTACGATATACGCTAAAATGGAAAATTTGTTAGATCAATAGAAAAAAGAAGACAGAGGTAAATTCATACATGATTTAAAAAAGGGAACTGAACACTACATAACCTCTGCCCAATAGGCAGTCTTTCCCCAGGCTGCATTTTCCCATGAGAGCATTTACCACAGGCAGTCCGTTCCCTTCGCCAGCCCCTTCGGGCGGCGGTCGCCTTCTTCCAGCTCATCATCCCTCCAGCCGGTTTCCTTGGAGATGAGCCCGGCTTCCCAGGCTTCTGAAAATGTGCGGAGGGCATCGGACGCGTGGGAGCAGACATCGTGCATGGGTTCTGTCTTCAGTGTGCCGTTGGTGCCGGGGGGCGCGGTCTTGTAGTTGGACAGGGCGCTGACGCCGGAGAGGTAGCCTTCCTTCATGCCAGGGACATATGTCTTTTCCGAGCACCGCGCATGGATGACGGCGTAGCGCAGCAGTCGCCGGGTAGCATCAACGGAGGCCCAGCGGTCCTTTGTCCGGGTAATGCGCTCACAGGAAAAGCCCGCACGCTCCAGGGAGGCGAAGAACGAAGTCCCTGCCGGGACGTGGTTCTGGCAGTCATGCGGCAGCAGGCAGTCCCGGATATGGTAGCCGTCCCGCGCTTCCCGTTTCCGCAGTTCTCCCACATACCAGTCCAGCGTTTGGCCGTTGGCCGTAATGTTGTCCAGAAGATAAAACTTTCCGTCCTGACCGGGCTGGATCAGCCAAATGCTCATGAAGTCCGCCACCCCTATGTCCCAGGCGGCATAGACGGGTGCAAATACATTGGCTTCAAACTCCGAGGTCAGACGCCCCAGCTCCCGCAGGCGGTTGATCTGGCTGCCGAAGATGGTGCCAGCTGCAATCGGATTCAACGCTTCATCCGGCACAGTGGGGTATTCCTGACGCATGAGGTATCCTTGGGTGCGGGCCATGGATTCGTACCAGGCTTTCTGTTCGTCATCGAGAATGATGTTGTAGTCCTTTTCCAGAGACTTGAAGTATTTGATCATCTCCGGATCAGCAGAGGGGCGGCACCCTTCCAGCCGGTATTCATCCTGCTCTATCCAGGAGAAGAAGAAGAAGCGGAAGTCCAGCTTTGAGAGCGGTTTTCCCACCATGTCCATAGCTGCCACGGTCAGGGAGTAGTTCAGTCCGTACTGGCCGCCTTCGTGCGTGGACTCCTTGATGATGATTCCGTTTTTGGCTACTGTGTTGAATCCCCCGGTCATGATTTCCGAGGCCTTCTTCGGGTCGTGCGCGGCAATGCTGCCCAGCTCTGAAATATGCAGAACTTGCAGCGTTCCCCCGCGAAGCGAGGTGCCCGCGTACACGGTGGAATTGTTCGGGAAAGTGATGTCGGACTTGGTGAAGGTTGTCCCTTCCATCTGTTCCTTGATCATGCCGCCGATCAGGGCAATCAGCTTGTCCTCATCCGTAGGGTGTGGCGGAAGGTAATCCAGATGTCTGAAGGCGAACTGCATCTTGTCCATCTTTTTTTCTGCCTCCGGCCTTGTCCTGTCGATCACGCCGCAGGTGATGTCCGGAATGAACAGGGCGGCGTCCAGCTCAAAAATGGCGACGAATGTCGAAATCCCAAGCTGCCGGACTTTGAGAATGTCATTGCGGTAGTGGAGATCCCGGTAAAGTTCCTCCTGTGCCCAGTTCATGCGGAAGCGCTGTTTCCGGGCGTCCTTGTCAATAATCCAGTACAGATGATTCAGACGCCAGAGGCGGTCATCCAGCAGAATCTGAATCTCTCTGTACTGGTCCGCCGACAGCTCCATGAGGACATTAGCCTTTCCCCTGGTCAAAACCGGGCAGCAGGGAAAGAAGCCGCGCTCACAGCCCGCTTTCCCTGCCGCCCCCGGTCTTCTTTAATCTTCCTTGCAGGGCATCAGGAAGACGGTTTTGTTATCCAGACGGGTAGCGCCCAGAGCCGCCTTGACGGTGATCTGCTCACGCACGTCCACGTATTCCGAGCGTGCCTCAATCCTGAACTGCGCTTCCTTCCAGGGGCCGAACTTGATCCGGCTCTTCAGCCAGGCGCAGCACAGGCGGTTGCCGTCCTCATCCGTCGGGAGCATGTTGGTGATCAGGAATTTGACCTGGAGGAAGTCATTCACTTTCCCGTTGGTCAGGCATGAGAAGCCGTAGTTCCTGTTCTGTAGCTGTTCCAGCAGCAGCATGTCCCGGTGCTGCTTGGGAGAGATGGCTACCACGATGTCATCCCCGTTGCCTGCCTTCCACGCGTCAATCTCCTGGTAGCGGCAGCGGAGTTCCGCTACCTTGTCAATGATCATCCCGGCGACGGTTTTTGTGCCCTTCGCCACGAAGTCCACCGGGATCACCTGGCGGGAGTTTGCCGAGGTGTCGATCGTCTCAATGGTGGAGCCGTCGTCCCCGGTGTAGTTGATTCCGAGGATGCCGCCGCAGATGCCGTCATCCTGTGTGCGGACGCGGTAGCCGCCGCCCGCCACTTCCGTGACGCCCAGGATGACCTCATCGTGCATGCGGGCCAGGGCGTTGCGCTGTTCCGTCATGACTTCCGCCGCGCGCAGGTCCAGGGTATCCATTTCCAGTTTGTCATCCTCGGACAACGGCAGGGAGTCGTAGAACTTCCGGGGCTTGATGTGCCTCTTGCCGAAGTCCATTTCAGACCACTGGATTTTAAGCAGGCGACCGGAGTATTCGCGCATCTTCGTTTTTCCGTGGAAGGGGAGTTCCACGCTTTTTCCGCTGCAACCGGGATGAATGGACACGAAGGGAGTAACAAAGGACATATCCTGCTGAATCATCGTGTTCCACTTTGTTTCCTGTTTGACACGAAACATTTTTGTAATATCGGGTGTTAGTTCCATAACACTCTATATTTGCACGGTCAGGAGAAATTTAAGATGTCTCGTGATATGAGAAAAACGACTCATAACATGAACAAAACCGGAGAACTCCCTCTCTTTTTCGGGCAACATTCCCGTGCCCCGGAAAACACCCCTCCTTTTTGCTCATTCAAAAATGTTTTATCAACTATCCCATAAAAAAGACGTTGCATTTTTTACAAATGCAACGTCTTGAAAGAAATTAAATAGCTGTGATGTTTAAGATCTTGCTCTTGATAAGGCATTCTTCAGTCTTTCCACCTCATCTTGGGCATATTCTATGTCTATTTTATCCTGACCACCGTAGTATTCTCCTCTACCCAGATTTATGTCTCTAGCCATATTATCTTCGCAAGTCTTCAACTTACTTTCAGCCGAGGCAAGCTGGTCTTCCAGAACATGGACCTCATCTCCACTTCCACAAAAACTAACAGAATCGGCATAATCTTCATTTCCGAGACTGTCAAAAGCATCCGTATCAACGCCGTCAGCATCAATGTCAACGTCTTCAATACAGTCTCCAATAGTTTCGATAATAGTAGCAGCAATATTTAAAAGCAAATCAAACATGTTTTATTCCTCCTTCGTTCTCAAATTGGCAAATTGGATCAAAAAAACAAGTTTTTTTCTATGCGTGATTACACTTCTTAAAATCGCATTCTGAAGAAAACTCTTCTTCTTCAATATCTTTTGAAAAATATTTAGGAGAAAAAATACATTTTCTTTCTCATATTTCAAGATGAGGAGGAGGCTGACTGGTGGGGCTTGGAGCTGGAGGGGGGGACTCGTCTGATGAGGGTGGGCCGCTCCGGGGGAGGCGGGCTGCTCATGGGCGCTGGTATTTTCTCATACCATGAGACGTTCCCGAACGGGGGAAAATGCGGTAGGAAAAGAGGCTCCGGGGGAAATCCCGGGGAAAATGAGCCAGGGAAAAATCAAAGGGGCAAAGGGATCAAGAGCCACCGCAGGCGTGACGAATCCC
>OHEP01001117.1_pt1 | contig 14793 bp, 13 predicted proteins | sample 1567271 | NCBI WGS metagenome assembly OHEP01 (sample SAMEA3879577, study PRJEB24766) | human gut metagenome | biome: human-associated habitat; feature: feces | place: USA | collected 1985/1987
GCCAGCGCCGATACCCTGGATCTTGTGAGAACCTGCAACGCCGGTGGAGAGAACTGCGGAGCTCTTCGGCTCGACTGCAACGACCTTGACCTCGGGCTTCTTGGACTTGAGATACTCGCCCACGCCGGTGATGGTGCCGCCGGTGCCCACGCCCGCCACGAAGATGTCCACCCTGCCGTCCGTATCGTTCCAGATTTCCGGACCGGTAGTGCGGAAATGGGCCTCCGGGTTGGCCTGGTTCACGAACTGTCCGGGGATGAAGCTGTTCGGCAGTTCGGCGGCGAGTTCCTCCGCCTTCGCAATGGCTCCCTGCATGCCCTTTGTCCCGTCCGTCAGCACCAGTTCCGCGCCGTAGGCTTTCAGCAGGTTGCGGCGTTCCACGCTCATGGTTTCCGGCATTGTGAGGATGATCCGGTACCCGCGGGAAGTAGCCACGGCCGCCAGGCCGATGCCCGTGTTGCCGCTGGTAGGTTCAATAATGACGGAGTCCGGCTTCAGCTGCCCGGAGGCTTCAGCCGCGTCAATCATCGCCAGGGCAATGCGGTCTTTCACGCTGCCTGCGGGGTTGAAGGCTTCCAGCTTGGCCAGGATGACGGCGCCCAGGCCGTGCCTGCGGTCGTAATTGGCCAGTTCCAGCAGGGGTGTCCTGCCGACTAGTTCCGTAATGTTCCTGTAAATTTTCATGTCTTGTAAGAAAATGAGCGTTTTTGACGGCAAATCGTTAGAGAATGGCGCGGAAACCGTGTTCCAGGTCCTCAATAATGTCGTCTATGTGTTCCGTGCCTATCGAAAGCCGCACCGTGGAGGGCGTGATGCCTCCCGCCTTCAGTTCTTCCTCCGTCATCTGGGAATGGGTGGTGGAAGCCGGGTGGATCACCAGGGACTTGACGTCCGCCACGTTGGCGAGCAGGGAGAATAGTTCCAGGCTTTCGCAGAACTTGCGAGCCTTTTCCGCGCCACCTTTCACCTCGAAGGTGAAAATGGAGCCCCCGCCGTTCGGGTAATATTTCCGGTAAAGACCGTGGTTGGGATGTTCCGGCAGGGAAGGGTGGTTCACCTTCTGCACCTGGGGATGGGCGGCCAGGTATTCCACCACGCGCAGGGCGTTCTGGACATGGCGCTCCACCCGGAGGGAAAGGGTTTCCAGCCCTTGGAGAAGCAGGAAGGAGTTGAACGGGCTGATCGTCGCGCCCGTGTCCCGCAGAAGGGTGGCGCGGATTTTGACGATGTAGGCCAGATTGCCGCACACCTCGGAAAACACGGCGCCGTGGTAATTGGCGTTGGGCTTGGAAAGGCCGGGGAATTTGTCGTTCTGCGTCCAGTCGAACCTGCCTCCGTCCACAATCACGCCGCCCATCACCGTACCGTGGCCGCCGATGAATTTGGTGGCGGAGTGCACGACGATGTCCGCGCCGTGCTCCAGCGGACGGAACAGGAAAGGCGTAGCAAAGGTGCTGTCCACAATGAGGGGAATGCCGTGGGCATGGGCGATTTCCGCCAGGGCTTCCATGTCCGCAATATCGCAGTTCGGATTGCCCAGGCTCTCCACGTACAGGGCCTTGGTGTTTTCCCGGATGGCCTTGGAGAAGTTGTTCACGTCCCCGGCGTCCACGAAGGTGGTTTCAATCCCGCTTTCCGCGAGCGTGTTGGCAAACAGGTTGTACGTGCCTCCGTACACGGTGGCGGCGGAAACGATGTGGTCCCCGGCGCGGGCGATGTTCTGGATGGCGTAGGTGATGGCGGCTGCTCCGGTGGCTACGGCCAGCGCGGCGGCTCCACCTTCCAGCGCGGCGATGCGTTTTTCAAAAACGTCCGCCGTGGGGTTCATCAGGCGGTTGTAAATATTGCCCGGCTCCGCCAGGGCAAAACGTCCGGCGGCCTGCGCGGAGTCCTTGAAGACGTAGGAAGTGGTTGCGTAAATCGGGACGGCGCGGGCGTCCGTAACCGGGTCGGGATTCTCCTGGCCCACGTGGAGCTGGCGTGTTTCAAATCGATATTTTTTGCTCATGTTTTTATATTCCTATCGGAAAACTAGGGAATAAGTAATGAAAGAAAGGATCCATGTCAAGTACCGGCTGAAAAAAGTGGGGCATGAGGACCAGAAAGGGGAAAAAGGTAGCCGGAACGTTCCGGCCGTACCGGGAGGATCAAATGCCGGCTCCATAGTCGCAGCCCGCCTCCTTCTGCTGGATGGCCAAATCTTCCAGAGTGACGTTTCTCAGATAGTCTTCGATAACTTCCTGCAATCCCTGCCAGAAAGGCAGGGTCGTGCACGTTGCCGCGCGGGGACACGGATTGCTCTCCGTGGTTACACAGGAGATGGGCAGCATGGAGCCTTCCGTCAATTTGAGAATATCTTCCGTAGTGTATTCACGGGGATGCCTGGTCAGGCGGTAGCCGCCGGATTTTCCCCGGGAGCTTTGCACAAAACCCGCTTTCAGCAGAATGGCGATGATTTGTTCCAGATAACGGACCGTGATATCCTGCCGGACGGAGACTTCCTTGAGGGATATGTATTGCTTGTCCTGATGCTGCGCAAGATCAATCATCATGCGCAATGCATAACGCCCTCTGGTGGAAATCTTCATCATGTTGGCCTGAATAAACGACATTTCGGAACAGCCGTCAATCGAGAATGAATACATATTAATAATTGAAAGAAACAATCAGGAGAGAAAGCGGAAATTCAGTTGGAAGGCAAATGCCTGTTTTTTCAGGTATTGCAAATAAAATATTCTTCCCACTCCATTGGAGGAAAGCGGTTTTTTTCTGCATCCCGGACTCGTTTTTTAAATATCCCGGAGCTGTTTATTGAAGACGGCAGCGGAAAATCAATGTTCCGGGCACGGAAAAATGAGACCTGTTTTTGTGGTGTGGTCCGTTTCTTTGCAAAATCCGGAATATTTAATACCGTGAAGAGGAATTTTTAATCCGTTAAAGCTTACGGGAGAAAAATCGCTTGCCATGGGAAAAAGGGACGGAGGAGAGAGTTTTTCCCCATGTTTTTTGTTTGTTTAAGAAGCCGTCGGCTCATGAAAAAGCCGCCTGACCCGGAGGAAAGGCGGCTTGGGAAAGCTATTCATGAGATTCCTGGGGCTTTAGAACGGAATCTCGTCGTCCATGTCTCCGAAGTCGTTGGACTGCTGCTGATTGGAGGGCATGGGGGGAGGATTGTAGTTCTGGGGGGCCTGGGATTGTCCGTAATTGCTGGAACGGGGAGCGGCCTGCTGGCGGGGGACGGCGCCCATGTCGGAGGAATCGCCGCCGCGGGGGAAGAGCTGGATGTTTTCTCCGATCACGCGCAGCTTGGTGCGCTTCTGGCCGGATGCCTTGTCTTCCCAGGAATCCAGTTGAAGACGCCCTTCTACAAAGACGCCGCGCCCCTTGCTGAGATAGTTGCCGGCCACTTCCGCCTGGCGGTTCCAGAGGGTGACGTCCACGAAGGTGGTTTCTTCCTGGCGTTCGCTGTTGTCTCCGGCGTAATAGCGGTTGATGGCAAGGCGGATGTCCGTGACGGCCGTACCCTTGGGCGTGTAGCGCAGTTCGGGGTCGGCAGTGAGGTTGCCCATTAAAAATACTTTGTTGAGATTGGCCATGTAATGGAGGTGTTAAGTATGATAAGGAGACGCCTTCTGTGCGGTATAGGCGGGCGTGTGAATAATCGCTGACAATTATGTCTTCGCGCGCAGGCTTGTGCAATACTAAATTGCGGAATCGTTTGCAAACATGTCTACTTTCTCCATTGCATTCATCACCGAACCGTGGAATGGTTACCCCCATGAGTTTCAATCAACGGCGGCAAGGCAGGCTGTTCCGGGTTTCCTGGGGCGCGTGTCTTTTGCTGTCCGTTCTGGCCCATTTGTTTTTGCTGGCGGGCACTTATCTGGTGCCGGAGGAATGGCTGGCCTCCCCCCGGCCGGCGGAGGTGCGCCGCCAGGTGGTGGTGACCGCCCGCATGGTGAGGAAGGTGGAGCCGGAGAAGAAGGGCAACAGGCAGGCTCCGCAGGAACGGCTGCCTTCCACGGTGAAAACCAGTGAGGAACAGGAAAGTGCCACCAGACCGGAAACTCCCCGGTTCCAGAGCAACCGCAATACGCGCCGGGAAGGCGGCCGCAAGGACCCGGACAGCAGCAGGGACATGCCCGCCCAGGACGGTGAAGAGCGGGAAAACGGGGAAATCGTCCTGTTTGACCAGGAAAGGCAGGACGGCGACATGAGCCATGAGCGCGACGGGAATAAGGACGCGGATCCGGGGGCTTCCGCCAGCATGCCCTTCCAGCCGCTGGAGCCGTCCTCCCCTCCGCCTGGGCATCCGGACGCACTGAATCCTTCCCCCAATGCCACCGGCTCCCCCTCCGCCGTCGGGGAAGAAGGTCTTGCCCGGCAGGACAGGACGCCTGCGCGGGAACATGTCATGCAGCTTCCCCACGCGGTCACGCTGCCCCGGCCCGGCAGGCCGGAAGAACCGGACGCTCTGGAGGAACTGGCAAAAAGCATCGCCAGGGGCGCGGACCGTCCTCCCCTCAATCTTCCGGACCTTCAGCTGCCCCCCAATGCGCGGCCTCCGCAGAAACAGCCCCTGTACGATCCCATGTTCAATGCGGAAAACCAGCCCGGTTTCAAGACGCATGAACGGAAGACCAAGCTGACGGGCAAATTCAGTTTTGGCCGCCGTCCCACTCTGGATGTGGAAGCTACCCCCCTGGGCAGGTACCAGATGATCGTTTACCGCGCCATCGGTGAACAGTGGTACCGCCAATGTGATCTGAACCGTGACCTGATCGTCGCGGGAACCGTCCGCATCCGCATTCTGATAGCCAAAAACGGGAACGTCACCTCCATGAGGCAAACCTCCCGCGTGGGGGCCAGCGAGGTGCAGAAATCCTTTACCTTCCTTGCCATCAAGCTCGCCAAGCTTCCCGCGATGCCGCCGGAAGTGAGGAACGAACTCGTGGGAGAGACGCTGGAAATGTACTTCGACTTCAATTTTTAAAACCAACCACACAGCTATTCCATAACCACCATCCATTGACATACCATCATGAATTTCATCAAGGACTGCATTACATTCTTCCAGGCCGGCGGCATCTTCATGTACCCGCTTGCAGCCTGTTCCATCCTGCTCATTGCCGCCATCATTTACCGCATGTTCAACATGAGGCGGCGGGGAATCGCCCCGGACAGGCTGGTGCGCGCCGTGGAACAGTACATGCAGGGAGGCCTGGACCGTAGGGAACTTGAAGAACGGGCGCTCGCCTCCCGTTCCGTGCTGGGCAGGCTGGTCCTGGAGACCCTGAATTCCCGCATGGAGGATGAAGCGTCCATGAAGGAAATGATCCAGGTCAAGGCGCGGGAGGAATTCGTCACGCTTCAGGCGGGTCTGCCCCTGCTGGACATGATCGTGATGATTGCGCCGATGTTCGGCATTCTGGGTACGGCCAGCGGGCTGGTTGAGATATTCAGCGTCTTCGGAATGGATGAAAGCCACGGCCAGATTGCCCAGGGCATCGCCCAGGCGCTGAACACCACGATCGCCGGTCTGGCCATCGCCACGCCCGCCGTCATCGCCCATGTCTATTATTCCCGCAAGCTGGAGCGCATTTCCGCGTTCATGGAGGTGCTGCTCACGGAGCTGATTTCCTTCCGCTATCATTCCCAACGCTGATCCGGCCATGCAGTTTTACCGTAAAAAAGGAAGAACCATGGGGGTGCCCATCGTCCCCATGATCGACATCCTCACCATCCTGCTCATCTTTTTCATCGTCCATACCCAGTGGAAAAAGCCCCAGACCCTGTTGAAGATAGACGTGCCGGGAGCGGAATTCATTGAAGGCGCCCCCTCCACGGAACAGCGCGCCGTGCTGGCCGTGACGGAGGAATCCTCAATCTCCCTGAACGGGCGGCTGGTGGAAATCGGCGAACTGCCGGCCGCCCTGGAAAGGCTGAAAAGGGAAAATCCGGACATCAAGCTTCAGCTTGACGTGGACAAAAAGGCGGCCTTCGGCGTCATCGTAGGCATTTGGGACGCGCTGACGTCTGTGGGTATTGACGCCGGGGAAGTTCCTGCCAGAATAGAAATCAGCAAATCCCCCGCACCATAAATCCTCCAGAAAGAACACCCTCCCGCATGTTGTTGGAAATCGTACAGTATGGAAATCCGGTATTGAAAGAAAAATGCCGCCCCGTGGAACATCTTGACGCCAGTTTGAAAGACTTGGCGAACAACATGCTGGAAACGATGTACGCCGCCGAGGGGATCGGCCTTGCCGCCCCGCAGGTGAACGTGCCTGTGCAGCTCGTCGTGATCGACATCCCGGCGGAGGAGGAATCCGTCACCTGGCTGAAAGTGGACGGGGAGGACAAACAGCTGTCCGACATCATGCCGCTGAAGTTCATCAATCCGGTGCTGGAGCCCTATGGCCCCATGCATCCCTGCCATGAAGGCTGCCTGAGCGTGCTCAAGATACGCGCCTCCGTCGTGCGCCCGGACTTCGTCAGGGCTACCCTGACGCTTCTGGACGGCAAACGGGTGACGATAGACTGCAACGGCCTTCTGGCCCGCTGCCTTCAGCATGAATGCGACCATTTGAACGGCATCCTGTTCGTGGAACGCGTTTCTTCCGCCCAGAAAATCACTCTGCGCAATAAATTGAAGCGCCTGGCAATCGGGTATTGACGGTTTCCCGGACCGGGATCGGACCGTCTGCTTGGAAAAAGCCCCGCCGTCAGGTCAAATCACTCTTGAAATGCCGCGACACGGCGCGAGGCCAGCCAGCATTTTGCATCCTGAGGTGTAAGGGCATGTGAGGGTCGGGACTGAGCTTCTTTCTGCACGTTCCTGAATCCTTTTCCATGATCCTTGTTTTACTCCGCATCAGCTCAGGGAGTTAATACCGGGGCGCACAGAAGGTCTTGATTCCTTTTTCGCCAAACAGAGTGATGATTTCCTCGTGGGAGCGGGACACTCCCATTATTCATCATACCCGGCATGGCTTCCCGCGGTGTGGGGAAGGGAGGGTATTTTCCTCCTTCCAGGTTTCCGGTCATGCCGGGTCTGCCGTTTGACCGTTGAGGCGCATGGAGAATATGAGGGGTGTCACATTTCATCTGTCCATGAGAAGCATTCCCTGCCGACCGTCTCCCTTTCCTTGGATTTTTCCCCCGCCAATGTTTTTCAGAAGAAAACGCCCGGGACGGTCATCAACAGGCGCCGCTGCCGGACGAAGGTGGAATTTCAGTCCTGTTCCTGTGGGGCTTCCAGAGAAATATGACCAATGCCTGGAGCAGGAGGGAGGCCATGTTAAAAATGAAGATTACAGGAAAGGAACCGGGAAGGAAGAGCGTCACAAGGATGTTGAACAGGCTTCCGCAGAACAGGAACCTGCCGCCAAGGCGTTGAACCCTTACCCATGCTTCATCACTGCTGAAAGCGTAAGGGGTGCGTATTCCCAACCATTTGTTGGGCGTTATCTTGGGACAAACGTTGACCATGAGCAGGAGGAATATATTCATGCCTATGAAGATGACTTTGGCCGTGTCTTCCAGGCTGACCGTATTGGTCAGGCTTGTCTTTTGAATGGCCACGCAAAGATAGGAAAACAGGACGACCAGGAAAAATTCTACGTATGTGGCCATCTTCGCACCAATCCGCCTGTTGTTTTCATTCCTGCTGAAATGAATGGGCAGAAGGATGATCAGGCGGAGAACCTTCCCGATGAGGAAACCCAGGATTCCCAGGCCAATGAATCCCAGGAGGGCGTCCACGCTGTCCTTGTCCGCAAAACGGGTGGGAATGCCGTACTCATTGAAATGCACGGCGACGCGGGCGGGCAGCCGTGATGATACGGCGGCATAGTAAGTCAGCGCGGGAAACAGGGCGATGGCAAGTTCGCTGAAAATCGGCCCGGTCCACCAGGACGGGGAAGATGGAGCAGGGTGCGGGGATGGCTGCATGGCGTTTAATGGTTGGGCTGGGTTCCGATGATTTTGTCCTGTTTGCCGGAGGATGTTTCGCGGGCCGCCTTGAAATTGCCTATCCAGACCAGTATTTCCTGGAGGACGCTCAGGTTGACATCGTAAAAAATGAATTTGCCGTCTCTGTGGTCGCGGACAAGATCGGCTTCTTTCAGAACGGACAGGTGGCGGGAGATGGCGGCTCCGGTGATGCTGAAATGTTCCGCAATTTCTCCGGCAGGCATGGCGCCGTTTTTAAGTATTTCCAGAATTTCACGGCGCGTGGGGTCAGCCAGGGCCCTGAGCGTATATTGCAGGGAAGCGGGGTTATTCATTTTACATTTAACTTTATTGTTAAATATTTTTAATACGGACTCCAAGTGGAGTCAATAAAAATGGAGAGAAGGCCGGACACAGGCATTCATTCATGCCGTTCCCGCGTGCCGTGATAGCCGCTCTGGCAGGATTTATTCCTGAAAAAAGGAAATCGCATTTGCCGGACTGCCGTCCGTTGTCCGGATGCGGAAACCACCATGTTCCAGCGGGAAAATGGTTTAAAGCTGTTTTCCGGGAATATCGCAGGCCCTTGCCGGCCATGGGAAACATGGGCAGGCGCAGATGCGTGAAATTGTTAAAAAGAAACGGAATTATGCAGAATAATCTTGTAACGTCATTTTTCTTCTCTGCCGACGGTATTCGAATGGCAGCTACAGAAGATTAAGGTTGTTTATCAATGATTGGAGATGAGTGAGCCAGGGAGATTAGGCGGAGCAGGATTAAAGTATATAATTCTGAAAAGAAATAACGCCTTCATCGCGGCCCGGAAATATTCCAGAAGCCTCCGCAGGGACGTGCGGTACTCCGGAATGCCTGATGAAGCATGTCAGACGGCGGCGGCTTTCGGCGATTCCCGCTTGACACGGATCTGGAGGTCCGCCAGAGCGTTCATGTAATAAATGTACGCGTCAAAGGCGGAGGCATACGGAGTAAAGGAGTTTTCCTTTTCCATGTAATGGAAGTGGTCCGCGCTCTGAAGCTTCCGCCAGACGTGCGTGAGGTCCTCGTCATTGGCGGCTTTCACGGGTTTTTCCAGGCGGTAGATTTTGCGGATGGCTTCGTCCTGCATGACGTTTCCGTTCCAATGGGACATGGTGCCGAAGGTGGAGCAGGTCATCTCCTGCGTGCATTCGCAGACGGAGAGGGGCTTGATTTCCCGCACGACCTCGGACGGTGTCATGAAACGGTTGCCGGCATCCAGGCAGGCAATGATCATGGTGCGCCAGAATTCGAAAACGCCTGTGGCGTCCGACTGGCGTTCGCCGAGGGTTTCATAGTCCATGGAGAGCGTCGTGACGCTGCCCTGCTGGTGCGTGAGCCAGTCCGCGAACGTGGTCGGGGAAAGGGGGTATTCGGGCCATTCCGGATTGGTGCGCATCACGGCCAGATCATTGGACAGTTCCCGGTTGCGGAAAATGGTGGTGGTGGTGTACACCCACGGGGCCAGGAATACTTCATTGCTCTGGAACCCCTTGAGCATGGCCGGATTGCCGTCCGCCATGATGCCCTTGAAGCCGAGCGTTTCCGCCTGGGCCGCAATGGCGTTGGAGTACAGCATGCCGGTATTCATCAGCACGTCGGATTCCTGATGAAAGAGCTTTTTGATCAATACCCTGTGCTCCTCGATCTGTTCCGCGAATTCCTGAGGGGAATACACGGAGGCCAGGGAGTTGTAGTAGGGCATGGTCAGGAAGTCCACGCATCCGGTTTCCGCCAGTTCCTTGAAGGAGGCGATGAGGTCCGGCCTGTGGTACAGGGCCTGTTCCAGAATGACGCCGCTGAGCGCCAGGCCGAAGCGGAATTTTCCCTCCGTCATTTCGATAAGCTGCTTCATCAGCCGGTTGGCCGGGAAGTAACAGCGTTCCGCCACGGTGCTCAAGACGCGTGCATTCAGGTCGTCGTCCTCATAAAAGGCGTGTTCGCCTATCTTGAAGAAATCGTAATGAATCAGGCGGTTGGGCTGGTGCGCTACGAAGGTGAGGGATATATTGCTCATGGACGAAGGAGGACTGGATGGTTGGTTGATGCGGATGGAATGTTTTTTGCCGGCTAGCGGTTCAGCACATGTTCATAAACCCTGATGACCTTGTCTGCTGCGGAATCCCAGGTGGAGGCCTTGATGTCCTCCGTGCTTTGTTCCACCACCTTGCGGTACAGCTCTTCGTCCGTGCAGAGGTTCACGATGTGTTCCGCCATCTTGTTGACGTCCCAGAAATCCGCCTTCAGCGCGCCTTTCATGACTTCTGCCACGCCGGACTGCTTGGAGATGACCGCGGGAATGTTGAACTGGGCCGCTTCCAGCGCGGAGAGGCCGAAGGGTTCCGATACGGAGGGCATGCAGTAGATATCCGTGATGGAGAGCAGGTCGTTCACCTTGTCCTTGTTCAGGAAGCCGGTGAAGTGGAATTTGTCCCCCACGCCCTTGAAGGCGCCGGATTCGATCAACTGGCGCAGCTTTTCCCCCGTGCCGGCCATGACGAAGCGCACGTCGTCCGTTTGCTCCAGCACCTTGGCGGCGATCTGAAGGAAGAAGCCCGGCCCCTTCTGGGCGGTGAGGCGTCCCAGGAAAAGCACGAGTTTTTCCGGGAATTTCTTCTTGCCCTTGAAGACCTGGACCGGGTCCGCCCCGTTGTGGATGGGAAAGATTTTATGCGGATCAATGGCATAATGGCCGCTGGCGACGGTGCCCGTGTACTTGCTGACCGGAATGACGGCGTCCGCCTGTTCCATGCCGAATTTTTCAATGTCGTAAATCCAGCCGCGGGCGTCCGCTCCGGCGCGGTCGAATTGGGAGGCATGGAGATGCACCACCAGGGGCTTGCCCGTGGCCTTCTTTACTTCCACGCCGGCCAGGTAGGTCATCCAGTCGTGGGCATGGATGACGTCGAATTCCTGCTGCATGGCGATTTTGGCCGCGATTTTGGAAAATTGAATGACCTTCAGCGCCAGGTCCCCGGCATAGAGGTCTTCCTTGTTTTTGAAAAGCTGGAGATCCGCCTCATGGGTTCTGGAGAAGGAGATGCGCCCTTCCTGGGTGAACTGGATCATGCCGGACTCCCCTTCCACCGTGGTGTAGGGGTCCAGTTCAATGGGAGCGTGCTCCACCATGGCGAAACTTTCATAGGAATACTTGCGGTCCACTTGCTCCACTTCCCGGTAGGAGACATTGTTGAGACCCGTGAGCTGAAATCCGTCAGTGTGGACGGAAGGATCGGCCTTGGGAACAATCACCCTTAAATCCACCTTTTTTGCCAGTGCCTTGGAAAGACCCAGGCAGGCGATACCCAGGCCTCCGTTGACCAGTGGTGGAAACTCCCACCCTAATGTAAGAACTTTGATATTACTCATTGGTTAATGTGGGTTGTCGGTGTCGGGAAGAATGCAGTGGTACGGCGTGTTATACACCACAACCATAAAATCAAATTTTTCATGTCCGGTCTAGAGTAATAATTAGTAATTTTGTTCTATTAATGAAAAGAAAAAGGGTGGTTTAGTTCAATCTTGCGTTCGTCATGGAATTGATTAGCATGGGCAGAGCGTTTCCTTATTTTCCTTTCTTTTGTTTCCATGTGCGCCGCCTTCCACAACACTGAAAAACGGAAACTGCCCCTTGTCCGCGGCTCTGTGATCAGGAGGGAGTATGGAAATGTCATTTCCAAAATAACTCTCAGCGTGTGGATTGCGGAAGAGGGTCTCGTAAGGGTGGCTTATTTTCCCGGAGCGGTGGCTGAGGATGAGCCGAGTTATGCCGTCAGTCCGGAATACGTGGCGCCTGGCGCGGAAATCCGGGAATATGACGAACCGGGAATTCATGTCATTGAAACGCGCCTGCTGCGGATTCGCATCCGGACGGAGGAGCAGAAAGTGGATTTTTATGATATTGTTACGGATGAGCCGTTGCTCACGGATGAAAGCGGATTCGGTCGGGAATCCAAGGACTGGACCGGGGATTGCCGCGTATGGATCAGGAAGCGCCTTCAGGAGACGGAGCACTTCTTCGGCCTTGGGGACAAGCCGTGCGCCCTGAACCTGAGGGGCAAGTATTTCTCCATGTGGGGAGCGGACCATTACGATTTTCACGAGGAGTCCGATCCCCTGTACAAGAGCATCCCCTTTTTTCTCAGCCTCAGGGAAGGGAGGGCGTACGGGCTGCTGTTCGACAATACATGCCGCTCCTACTTCGACTTCGGCGCGACTGATGAAACGGTTCTTTCCTTTGGCTCCTTCGGAGGGCTGATGAATTATTACTTCATCTACGATCGCCGTCCCCTGGATATTGTGGCCGCCTATACGCGCCTTACCGGCACGCCGGAACTCCCTCCGCTGTGGGCCCTGGGCTACCACCAGTCCAAATGGAGCTATTACCCGGACAAGGCCGTGTTCAACCTGGTGGAGCGTTTCCGGGACCTGGGCATTCCCTGCGATGCCGTGCATCTGGACCAGCACTACATGAGGAACAAAGAGGGGTTCACGTGGGATTTGCAGAATTTTCCGCATCCCGCAGGCATGGTCGGCACGCTGAAAGAGCAGGGAATCAAGACGGTGCTGATCGTGAACCCCGGCATCAGGATCAACCCGGAACATCCGGTGTGGAGGGAGGGCATGGAAAGCAACTACTTCTGCCGACGTTCGGAGGGCAACCTGCTGTCGGAGGAAGTCTGGCCGGGACTGTGCAACTTTCCGGACTTCACTTCCCCCGCCGTGCGAGACTGGTGGGCGGAACTGTACAGGAAGGACATTGAGGAAATCGGCGTCCGCGGTCTGTGGAACGACATGAACGAGCCGGTCATTTTCCCGGACCGCACGTTCCCGATGGATACCCGGCACGAATATGACGGAATGCCCTGCTCCCATGAAAAAGCCCACAATATTTACGGACAGTGCATGGCGGAAGCCTCCCTGGAGGCGATGAAGCGCCATGCCCCCGGAAGAAGGCCCTTTCTGCTCTCCAGGTCCGGATTTGCAGGATTGCAGCGTTTTTCCGCCACCTGGACGGGGGACAACCGCTCCAATTGGGAGCATTTGAAACTGGCCAACTTCCAGTGCCAGCGTCTTGCCGCTTCCGGCATTTCCTTTGCTGGGTCAGACGCAGGGGGCTTTCTGGGCCATCCCACGCCGGAACTGTTCTGCCGCTGGATGCAGATGGCGGCTTTCCACGGCCTGTTCCGCAACCATTCCTCCGGGGAATTCGGGGGCCAGGAACCCTGGATGTTCGGGCTGGAAGCGGCCGGATACGTGAAGGCCGCCATAGAAGGGCGCTACCGCCTTCTTCCCTATATTTATACCCAGTTCCGCCGTTATGCGGAAACGGGCATGCCCGTGCTGCGCTCTCTGGCTCTCCAGTGTTTCGAGAATATGGACACCTACTGGCGCGGTGCCGAATTCTTTTTCGGGGACCATCTGTACGTCATCCCCATCCATGAACCGCAGGAAGGCGGACGTTTTCTCTACATTCCGGAGGGCATCTGGTATTCCTACCATGACGACAGCCTGATGAAGGAAACCGGGAGGGACGTGTGGGTGAAATGCCCGCTGGATTTCCTGCCCGTGTATGTCCGCGGCGGGGCGGTGGTGCCGCGCTGGCCCGTCCAGCAGTATGTGGGGGAAATACCGCGGCCTCCGCTGTCGCTGGACGTCTGGTGGGCTCCGTCCGGGGAAGTGGAATCCCGGTTGTACGAGGATGCCGGAGACGGTTACGGCTACAGGCACGGGGAATGCGCCGATCACGAATTCCTTTTCCGGGGCGCCCCTTCTTCCCTGGAATTGTCATGGACCTGCAGGGGAGACCCCTGCGCCTTCCATGAAGCCGTGGAAGTGGTCCTGCACGGCCTGTCGGATGCGGTTTCCGTCGCGGCGGCCATGGACGGCATCCCCTGCGGTTCCGTCAGGAGGGACGGCAGGGTATGGAGAATCCCCGTGGAGGGCAAATTTGACCGTCTTTCCGTCACTTGGGACCGGGAAAACCCGTTTTCCGCATAATCAGGAAGGAGGGAACAGGCTTCAAGGCAGGTGGAAGCTGTGCCTGACCGTCTCCCTTTTCAGCTTCAGTTCCCGCCATTCGTGCGTGAGGGTGGAGGAAGCCACCACACCCCCTCCCGTGCACAGGGCCAGCCTGCGGCCCTGCCAGTACATGGAGCGGATGCCTACCAGGCAGAAAAAATCCCTGTCCAGCAGCAGTCCGAAGGGCGCGCCGAAATGGGGCGGGCAGCGCAGGCGGGAACGCCAGTCGTCCAGTTGGGCGAGCGTCTCTTCCGTGCGCGGCTGGGAACCCAGCGCGGGCGTGGGATGCAGCAGGCCGAGATCGGTCTGCAAAAGGATCCTCTGGTTTGCCGTAGGCGTCACTCGGCCCACCTCCTTTCTCTATCAAGCGCCGGCAGTGACGGTCGCAGTGCCGACCTTTATGGCCTTGCCATCGGAGCCGAGCTCAATGACGGTGATGATGGTTCCAGTCGCGGCCTCGACGGTCTTATTGCTGGGCAGGTCCGCCCACGACTTATCCGGCTCCATGCCGTTGGGCACGGTCACGGACTGGCCGCCGACTTTGTACATGAGCTTGGAACTCCCCGCATTGCCCGCTACGGCAACAGTCGTCTTGCCAGAATCGCCAGCCGAAGTCGTCACGATGAGGGTACCAATGTTGGTGTTGGCATGGTCAACACCGAAAGTTACAGACGTGGTCGGCGCCGTGTTGTTATAGTTCAGCAGCACAAACCCTTCGCCGCGTGCAGGCTTGCCGTCATACCTCTGCGTTGCCTTGAACACAGTGCAGTCCTGGATAAACAG
>OHEP01001129.1_pt1 | contig 14678 bp, 9 predicted proteins | sample 1567271 | NCBI WGS metagenome assembly OHEP01 (sample SAMEA3879577, study PRJEB24766) | human gut metagenome | biome: human-associated habitat; feature: feces | place: USA | collected 1985/1987
TTACTTTCTCTTTGCATACGCCACATTTCTCGTTCCGCCTGCCTATAGTTAAGGGAAAAGATGCCTGATATTAAATCGTTCCTCCATGGAGAAAATATTGTTCCATCCTGGAGAAAATATCGTTCCACCATGGTGGAACGATTTTTTCTCCATATAGGAATGATTTAGTGTTAATAGACAAGGATATTAATCCTTCCAAAGATTGACTTTTATTCTCGCACGTGACCGTCTGTGATAAGAGCTGCTCTACACTTGATGTTTGTTGAAAAATGCAATTTTATAAATTATTTATTGCAACTTTTTAGAAACTTTGGTTGTTGTTGATATAATATTATGTATATTGCGAAGTGGAATATGTCCTGTTTATCAATATGTTATACAATTCTGAATTGTATGTGATGGTATTCTTGGTTGTAATATGTGTCGGAATGGGGTGTAATCACGAATTGTTAAATGAATAAACAATGAATGATATGAAGAAAAAGCTTGACTTTAAAGTTTTGGCTATTATGGGCGTAGTGGTTTTTTCCGCTTGCGGTTCTGATAGCGATCTGTTCAACCCGGAAAAGGCGGCAGCTAAGAAAGAGGCACAGTATGCATCGGCTTTTGTGCAGAGGTATGGAGAAATTGCAGTTGATCAGGATTGGGGATTTGGGGTAACACCGACAACGCGTGTTGCTAACACTAATAGCAATCAATGGAAAGATTTTACGGAAGTACCGGGGAGTGTTACGGCTACAGAAAAAGAAGTGGTTACGGAATGGTTTAAAACATATCGGAATCCACAATCCATTGGTGTGGATTGGACCGACTTTTTTGTTCAACATGTAAGTGGCTCACGCTCTGATATGGATTTTTTGGTTGCGGCATCAGATGATCATATCAATAATTTTAATGCTGCTGAGGGAGCTATAATGCTAATGCAGAATAGTGGGACGTCTTCTTTTGGCTATAGGGCTTCTCTGGATAGTAAAATGCACTATAATTATACTATACAATATATTGAGGGTGCTTATTATGTGGGATTTGACTTTGAAGCTACCGGCCAGAACCCAAATCAACAAGTAGCTGCAGATGGGTATTATAGTGATTGGATTGTAAAGATCTCTCCGGCCGTATATACAAATGCGTACAGAATCATAGCGGAAGACCTTGGAGACAGTGACGATTTTGATTTCAACGATGTCGTGTTTGATGTAGCGACCAATGGGGGAGCAACTATCATTACCCTGCAGGCTGCGGGTGGTACTTTGCCTTTGTATATTGAGGTAGGCGGTGATAGTCGTGAAGTTCATGAGATCTTTAGTGTTTCTAGTACTACAATGATAAATACGGGTGCTGGAGCAACTAAGGCTCCGGTGATGTATAGAGTTAACGGTACTGGTGCCGTAAATATCAAAGTGGAAGGTCAAAATGCTGAAGTATATACACTGAAAGCGGAGGTAGGCAAAGCTCCGCAGAAGATACGTGTAGAGACAAGATATGACTGGACTTCTGAGCGTCAGGCTATTAATAATAAATATCCAGATTTTGCAAATTGGGTGGCTGATCCTACGGTTAATTGGTATTAATGGAATATATAGTATTTAAGGTAGGTGATATAATGGAAGGTTATATTACCTGCCTTTTTTATGTTTCGACCGTTATATATTGAAATTTACTATCTTTGTGGCGTAGCAAGTAGGTTGGTACATCCTTTTTCCCGAATGTGAATGTTTTTTTATTCCGAGCTTATGAATCTTTATACGCCTGTAGAAGTAGTTTCCGGTATGCCCCTTCTTTCGCAAGAGAATAATCTGTTGCTGATGGGTTCTTGTTTTGCATCCGAGATGGGACAAAGGCTGGCGGATGCCAAGTTCTGTTGTGACGTCAATCCTTATGGTGTGCTTTATAATCCTTTTTCCATTTCTGTGGCATTGCGTGAAATCATTGCGGGCAAATGCTACAATGAAAACGACATTTTCCTCTTTCATGGACTTTGGCACAGTGCCATGCATCATGGTAGCTTCTCCTCAGTCTCTGCAGAGGAAACATTGGCAGGTATTAACGGACGTTTGAAAAGCGCCCATGAAAGATTGGATCGGTTGGATTGTCTGCTACTGACTTTCGGCTCTGCTTGGGTATATGAAAATAAAAAGACGGGAACTATAGTTGCCAACTGCCATAAGCAACCTGAGTCTTGCTTTACTCGTCACATGCTTTCCGTCAGTGAAATAGTGTCTGACTACACCTCTTTGCTTTCCGGTTTGCTGGCGCGGATTCCCCGGCTGAAAATATTGTTTACCGTCAGCCCCATCCGCCACGTGCGTGACGGAATGCATGCCAACCAGCTCAGTAAAGCTACCTTGCTGCTTGCCGTGAATCAGTTGCAAGCCACTTTCCCAAAACATGTTTTCTATTTTCCGGCATACGAGCTGTTGCTCGACGAGCTTCGTGACTATCGCTTCTATGCAGGAGACATGGTGCATCCTTCTGAAATAGCCATTCGCTATATCTGGGAAAGGTTTATTCGGTCGTGCATCTCTGCCGATGCGTTACGGATTATGGAAGAAAGTGAAAATATCCGTAAGATGTTGTCGCATAAGCCATTTTATCCTGCTTCAGAAGAGTATAAGCGTTTTTTAGGACAAATTGTGTTAAAAATAGACCAACTTAACGGAAAATACCCGTACTTAGATTTCCAAAAAGAGAGAGAAATATGTCGTATTCGATTGAAAGCATAACCGAAAGTATTGGCGCACGGCGTGTGGGAAACGTGCCGGCTACCATAGACTGGCTGCTCACAGACAGCCGTTCCCTGAATTTTCCTGAGGAAACATTATTCTTTGCCTTGACCACCAAGAGGAATGACGGTGCGCGCTATATTGCAGATTTATATGCCCGTGGAGTACGTAATTTTGTGCTTAGCGAAGAAAGCTTTAGATTAATTGAGCATGGAGAATTGAAAATTGATAATGATGCGCAGCAACCCGCTATCCATTTTCAATCTTCCACTGTCAACTACCTTATTGTTTCCAATCCGCTGAAAGCCCTGCAAAAACTGGCAGAACAGCATAGGAACCGGTTCCAGATACCAGTCATCGGTATTACGGGAAGCAACGGAAAGACAGTTGTGAAGGAATGGCTGCACCAGTTGCTCAGTCCGGAACGTGCCATTATCCGTTCTCCCCGCAGTTATAACTCCCAGATTGGAGTGCCTTTGTCTGTGTGGCAGATGAACGAACAGTCTGAACTTGCTATTTTTGAAGCCGGTATTTCCGAACCGGGGGAAATGCGCGCTTTGCAGAACATCATTAAGCCTACCATAGGCATCCTGACCAATATAGGAGGGGCTCACCAGGAAAATTTCTTCTCGTTACAGGAGAAGTGTATGGAGAAGTTGATGCTTTTCAAGAATTGTGATGTAGTGATTTATAATGGTGACGATGAGTTCGTCAGCAACTGTGTGGCGAAGTCCATGCTTTCTGCACGTGAGATTGCGTGGAGCCGGAAGGATATGGAACGTCCTTTATATATAAGTAAAGTGGAGAAACAGGATGACTGTACTGTCATTTCCTATCGTTATCTGGATATGGACAATACGTTTACCTTGCCGTTCATAGATGATGCTTCCATCGAGAACTCGCTGAACTGTCTGGCCGCATGCCTCTATCTGATGCTTCCTGCCGAACGGATTACGGAACGTATGGCAAAGCTGGAACCCATCGCCATGCGTTTGGAAGTCAAGGAGGGAAAAAACAACTGTCTGTTGATTAACGACAGTTATAATTCTGACCTTGGCTCATTGGATATTGCACTCGATTTTCTTTACCGCCGTTCGCAAAGTAAGGGATTGAGGCGGACCTTGATTCTTTCGGATATATTGGAGACCGGTCAGAATACGCCGACACTTTACCGACAAGTGGCACAGCTGGTAAACAGCCGCGGCATTGAACGCATCATAGGTGTAGGAAATGAAATCTCTTCCTGCGCTGCACGCTTTAATATAGAGAAGACCTTTTATCCGGATACGGCAGCTTTGATACGCACTATCCAGCGTGGGGAACTGCGCCTTGAAAACGAAATTATTCTGATTAAGGGTGCACGTAAGTTCGGTTTTGACTCCTTGACGGAAGTATTGGAGAAGAAGGTGCACGAAACCATTCTGGAGGTTAATCTTGGAGCGATGATTGCCAATCTGAACTATTATCGTGGCAAGTTGAAGCCGGAAACAAAGATGGTCTGCATGGTGAAAGCCTCCGCTTACGGTGCAGGTTCTTACGAGATAGCCAAGACTTTGCAGGAACATCATGTCGATTATCTTGCTGTGGCAGTTGCCGACGAAGGCTCCGAACTCCGCAAAGCGGGTATCACAGCGAACATCATTATCATGAATCCTGAGATGACTGCTTTCAAGACCATGTTCGATTACAAGCTGGAGCCCGAAGTATATAGCTTCCATCTGCTGGACGCTTTGATTAAAGAAGCGGAAAAGGAAGGTATCACAAACTTCCCCATCCACATAAAGCTGGATACCGGTATGCACCGCCTGGGGTTTGCTCTGGAGGATATGCCCCGGCTGATAGAACGGCTGAAGGGACAGAATGCCGTGATTGCCCGTTCCGTCTTCTCGCATTTGGTAGGGAGCGATTCGCAACAATTCGACAGTTTTACACGCCGGCAGATAGAAATGTTCGAAAAAGCGTCCATGGAATTGCAGGGAGCTTTTCCGCATAAGATACTTCGCCATATCTGCAATTCTGCAGGTATCGAGCGTTTCCCGGGGGCGCAATTCGATATGGTGCGTCTGGGTATCGGTCTTTATGGTGTCAATCCCATAGACAATTCCATTATGAATAATGTGAGCACGTTAAAGACTACCATCCTCCAAATACGTGATGTTCCTGAAGAGGATACGGTTGGGTATAGCCGGAAAGGGCATCTCACCCGTCCGTCACGTATAGCGGCTCTTCCCATTGGTTATGCCGACGGTCTGAATCGCCATCTTGGAAACGGACATGCCTATTGTCTTGTAAACGGCCAACGGGCTGTCTATGTAGGGAATATCTGCATGGATGTCTGTATGATTGATGTAACGGACATCGATTGCAAGGAGGGTGACAGTGTGGAAATTTTTGGTAATCATCTGCCTATAACCGTTCTTTCCGATGCGCTTGCAACTATTCCTTATGAGGTGTTGACAAGCGTTTCTACGCGGGTAAAACGTGTTTATTATCAAGACTGAAGATAGGGGGCAGGGATTAGGGGATGGAGATTACAATAAAATTAATCCTTAATCCTTAATCCCTAATCCTTAATTTTTCTATCTTTGCATTATAATTAATCAGATATAACTATGACAAACTTACTTTTATTAGGCTTTCTGCCCAGCGGCTCCGAATGGATAATTATTGCATTGGTCATCTTACTATTGTTTGGCGGTAAGAAAATTCCCGAATTGATGCGTGGTTTGGGCAAAGGAGTGAAGAGCTTCAAGGATGGTGTGAATGAAGCCAAAGAAGAGATAAACAAGGCTCAGGAAGATTTGGATAAACCAGCTGAAAAGAAATAAAAGGATTTACTATTTGACTATTTACGATTTACTATTTGATACTCTGCAAATTGCAGAAGTATGGGTAGACTTGTTATCTTTCATTCCACTGCGTAGCCCAAATAGTAAATCGTAAAATAGTAAATGCATTGGTGTTTATGGCAGAAAAAGAGCTAACCTTTTGGGATCACTTGGACGAGTTGCGCCGGGTGTTGTTTCGTGTACTCGGTGTGTGGTTTGTATTGGCTATCGGTTATTTTATTGCCATGCCTTATCTGTTTGACAATGTGATATTGGCTCCTTGCCATAACGACTTTGTTTTCTATGACCTGCTCCGTTGGATAGGGCAGAAATTGGATTTGAAGGATGAATTCTTTACTCAAGAGTTTCATGTGAAACTCATCAATATCAATCTTGCCGCACCGTTCTTTGTCCACATGTCTACCGCTTTCTGGATGTCGGTGGTTACGGCTGCTCCTTATATATTCTATGAAATCTGGCGCTTTGTAAGCCCTGCCCTTTATCCAAACGAGCGTAAAGGGGTGAGGAAAGCGCTGGGTATAGGTACGGTGATGTTTTTCATCGGTGTGTCGCTGGGGTATTTTATGGTCTATCCACTGACTTTGCGTTTCCTTTCTACTTATCAATTGAGTGCAGCCATCGAGAATCAAATTTCCCTGAACTCGTACATCGACAATTTCATGATGTTGGTGCTTTGCATGGGACTGGCATTCGAACTGCCGCTGGTGACATGGCTGCTTTCCCTGCTGGGACTGGTGCACAAGACCTTTTTGCGGAAATACCGCCGTCATGCTGTTGTCATCATTGTTATTGCCTCGGCCATCATTACTCCGACCGGTGACCCGTTTACCTTGACAGTAGTGGCGGTGCCGCTTTATCTGCTCTATGAGTTGAGTATCCTGATGATAAAGGATAAAAAAACTGATGATGAAGCGGAAGAAGTGGAGACAGAGGAATGACGGATTGTGAAGTAAAAGAATATTTTAGTATATTGCAGGAAGCCTGCCACGTTGAGGAAAGCTCCCTGGATGTGGCCTATCGGCAATTGCGCGAATTGCTGGAGCGTTTGTGCCGTACACAGATGCCCGACGGAAGCTTGCAGATGACGGACCTTTCTGCACGTATCAGTTTCGTGGCTTCGAAGGCCGGACTTTCCACCGTGGAACAGAACCGTCTGCATACCTTCCGGCTGACCTCCAATGCTATTCTGAACCGCCAGACGGAACCGCAACGTGAACAGTTGTTGCGTGATGCCAAGACACTGGCATTCTTTGTCAAGCGCTTGACAGGGGAGGAGATACCTGCCGGGCTTTATCGCCTGCTGCCCCGTGCGGATGCCACCTATATAGTGGCGCCGCCCGCCAAAGAGCAGATAAAGCGCATGCGCGTCTGTTTTCAGTATGCCGATGATACTTACTTATATGTACTGCCAGTAGACACTGTGGCCGATGAGCCGTTACGTGTCCGTTACAATGTACCTCAGATTAATGAAGAGTTTGCAGAAACCTGCCGGATTCTGTGGCGGCATGCCCAGGTCAATCTGCTGGATGTTACGGTGGACGAAGCCGGCATACTTACTCCTTCCTTTATTGTACTTGAGCCCGATTACTTGATAGACATCAGTTCGCTTGCCGAATGCTTCAAGGATTACGGGCATCATCCTGCCAACTATATTCTGGCACGGCTCCAGTCGCCAGACAATACCCGTCCGTTACTGTTGGGTAATATTGCCAACCTCTTTCTGGACGAGTGGATTCATGCCAAGGAGGCACCCGATTATTTGGCATGCATGAAGAAGGCCTTCCGTTCTTATCCCATCGAGCTGGCAGCATGTGCCGACCTGCGCGACCGGGAGAAGGAAGCCGAATTCTTTTCCGATTGCAAGCGCCATTTCGACAATATCCACCGGACGGTGACAGAAACATTCCGTGCATCCGGCTATGAACTCGATAGGACTGATGCCGTGCTGGAACCCTCTTACATCTGTGAAGCATTGGGTTTGCAAGGGCGTCTGGACTACATGCAGCGGGATATGACCTCGTTCATTGAAATGAAGTCCGGTAAGGCGGACGAGTATTCCATCCGTGGTAAGGTGGAGCCTAAAGAAAACAATAAGGTACAGATGTTGCTCTATCAGGCTGTGTTGGAGTATTCTATGGGAATGGACCATCGACGTGTAAAGGCCTACCTGCTCTATACCCGTTATCCGTTGCTTTATCCGGCACGTCCTTCGTGGGCAATGGTGCGCCGTGTGATGGATGTGCGTAACCGGATTGTAGCCAATGAATATGGCATCCAGTTACGGAATAGCCCACAGTATACGGCAGAGCGCTTGAAAGACATCCATCCTGATACCTTGAATGAGCGCGGTTTGGACAATACCTTGTGGAAACGTTTCCTTTACCCTTCCATCGATGCCGTAGCGCAACGCATCCGTTCGCTTTCGTCGTTGGAACAAAGCTATTTTTATACGCTCTATAATTTTATAACCAAGGAACTCTATACCTCCAAATCTGGAGATGTGGATTATGAAGGACGTACCGGCGCTGCCGCCCTCTGGCTTTCCACACTGGCTGAGAAATGTGAGGCAGGTGAAATTCTGTACGATTTGGCTATTTGCGAGAATCATGCGGCAGATGCGCATAAACCGTATTTGTCCCTCAGAACGAAGCAAATGGTTGCTTCCCGGCAGGAGCGGGTTCTGCCCAATTTCCGCCAGGGTGATGCGGTGGTTCTTTACGAACGGAATACGGATACCGACAACGTTACCAACAAGATGGTGTTTAAAGGTAATATAGAGTGCATATCCGATGACGAGGTTTGTATCCGTCTTCGTGCCACCCAGCAGAATGCGGGTGTATTGCCTGTTGCTAGCCTCTATGCCATAGAGCACGACTATATGGACACCTCCTTTCGTAGCATGTATCTGGGACTTTCCGCTTTCCTTTCTGCCACCCAAAGACGGCGTGACTTGTTGTTGGGGCAGCGCTCTCCCGAATTCGATACTTCTTTGGATGCCGCTATTACGACCGCTCCGGATGATTTTTCGCGGATTATTCTGAAAGCGCAGGCTGCTCGCGACTATTTCCTTTTAATCGGTCCGCCGGGTACTGGCAAGACCTCTCGCGCGCTGCGGGGCATGGTAGAAGCCTTTTACCGGGAGGGGAAACAGATTCTACTGCTTTCGTATACCAATCGTGCTGTAGATGAAATCAGTAAGGCGCTGGCTTCCATTGAGCCTGAAATAGACTTTATCCGTTTAGGCAGTGAGTTGTCTTGCGATGACTCATTCCGCCCGTATCTGATTGAGAATGTGTTGGAACCTTGTGCCACTCGGCGGCAGGTGCAGGAGCGCATTGCCCGTTGCCGTGTTTTTGTCGGTACGGTTGCCACGCTCTCATCCAAGACCGAACTTTTCCGGTTGAAGACTTTTGATGTAGCGATTGTGGATGAGGCTACCCAAATTTTGGAACCACAACTGCTGGGGTTACTCTGTACCCGCAATCCCGCAGGCGCGGATGCCATCGGCAAATTTATTTTGATAGGTGACCATAAGCAGCTACCCGCAGTGGTCTTGCAGTCGTCCGAGCAGTCGGAAGTGTGTGACGAAGCTTTGCAGGCCATCGGATTGTATAATTTGAAAGATTCCCTTTTCGAACGCCTTTATAGGAATCTCTCCAAGGAAAGTGCCAATCGCCAGGCATCAACCTCTCATTCTTCATCTTTTATCCCTCATCCCTCCTACGACATGCTCTGCCGTCAGGGTCGTATGAATATCGAGGTAGCTTTGTTTCCTAACCGGGCTTTTTACGGTGGTCTGTTGGAACCGGTTGGTCTGCCGCACCAGCAGGGAGAGCTGACTCTTGCTCCTGAGCTGTGTGATTGTGAGTTTGCCGGCTTGCTGACTCGTCGTGTCGCTTTTCTGCCTGCCGCAGTCGAACCGCCGGCACAGTCGGCCAAGATGAACCATTCGGAGGCGCGGATTGTGGCACGGTTGGCAGCGGCTATCTATCGGCAGTATGCAGCTGTTTCCGGTTTCAACCCGGCTGTCACTTTAGGTGTCATCACTCCTTATCGCAGTCAGATAGCCTTGATTAAGAAAGAGATTGCCGCTTTGGGTATTGCTCCTTTGGAGGATATATTGGTAGACACCGTGGAACGCTTCCAAGGTAGCGAACGGGATGTCATTATCTACTCTTTCTGTGTGAACCGGGCTTATCAGTTGAAGTTTCTGGCAAATATGACGGAGGAAAACGGTACTCGGATTGACCGGAAATTGAATGTAGCCCTTACTCGTGCCCGCAAGCAGATGTTTATGACAGGAGTGCCGCAACTATTGAAACTTAATCCTATTTATGCCGAGCTCTTGTCTGTAGTTTGCCATTCGTAACCGTCTTATTTAGTAAATCTTAAATATTTTCTGCTTCTTTATAGAGTTTATTAATAACGCTGTGTGAGATAAACCATTATCTTTGCATCACGTTTTTTTCATAGAGATTTAGATTTAAGGTTAGAAGAATTGTGGAAGTCGTGAGACTTCCCTTTTTTTCATCTTAAATTGTGTTCCATTTACAGTTTTTTGTTTTTGACTGTAATTGAACGAAGAAAAGCCATTTCGTGAGAAAAGGCTTTTTTTGTGCGGAGTTTGCAAGGCATGTAATGCAGTTTGCAAACTCCGCATGATTCTGAATATCTATATAGAGACTTCTGATTAGTCCACTATAATCGGTTTGTACTTCGGAACCAGTGCCTTCATGATGCACCAGCCTATCAGGTAGGACACTGCACATACACAGAAGATGATGAAATATCCGGCAGGCTTGCCCTGGAATCCAAGAAATACCATTTGTGTCTTGTCGGCATAGTCGAACAGCAAACCGGAACTCATGTTGATAAGGAATGAGCTGATACCGCCCGCCATACCTCCGATTCCCACAATGGTGGCAATGGTGCTCTTGGGAAACATATCACCTACCACAGAATAGATGTTGACCGACCAGGACTGATGGGCAGCGCCTGCAATACCTATGATGATAATCGGGAACCAATAGGCTTGTTCGCCAAATACTTCCTTGTTGCCCAATGGCTGTGCAAACAATGCCAATAGCGGGAACAGTGCAAAGATGAACATGGCCTGCATGCGTGCGGCGTAGGGGTTCTTACCGGTTTTGTTGATAATGATGGTGGGCAATTTCCCGCCATAGACGGACAACATCGTGATGGCATAGAGCACAAAGATAAGCATCTGTGCCGTGGGAGTATCTGAGGAGAATCCGTAAACGTCCGAAATGTATGCGGGTGCCCAGAAGAGGAAGAACCACCATACACCGTCAGTCATGAATTTGCCGAAAAATACAGCCCAGGTTTGCGGATATTTGAAACATTGCAGGAAAGAAATGCTCTTTTCATCCTTGGTTGTCGGAGTAGTCGCCTTTTTATCCTTCTCATTGTCTTTGTCTTGTTCTATATATGCCAGCTCAGCTGCGTTTACGTGTGGATTTTCATCAGGTTTCTTGTACATGAATATCCACAGTCCCATCCAGATGAAACCCAATCCGCCGATAACGATAAAAGCCATTTCCCAGCCGTTGCCCACGCCCATGCGTTGGAAGTAGCGGGCCAGGGTAGGGATACACAATGGGGCTATCAGTGCTCCGATGGTAGAGCCGGCATTGAATATGGAAGTGGAGAAGGCACGGTCTTTCTTTGGAAAATATTCGGCAGTCACCTTGATGGCGGCAGGAAAGTTTCCTGCTTCACCGATGCCCAGTATGATACGGGCGGCAATGAAGTAGTAAACGCTGGTGATGGCTATGGTAGAGGCCAATGCACCGGTAGCGCTAATCATGTTGGCGGCATTTTCAATGCCGAGGGTCATTTCTGTGGCAAGTCCGCAGAGGGCGTGCATACAAGCGCCGATAGACCATACGGCAATGGCCCATAAATACCCTTTTTTCGTTCCCATCCAGTCGATGAAACGTCCGGCAAACAGATTGCCTAAGGCATAGACGATGGAAAAGATAGCTGTGATGTAGCCGTAGTGTGTATCGGTCCAGTGGAATTCGGGGGAGATGAAATCTTTCCAGGTCAATGAAAGAACCTGGCGGTCGAGGTAGTTGACGGTTGTCGCGAAGAATAGCATGGCGCAGATAATCCAACGGTAATTGGTCATCCGCCCTGCGGTGTTTTGAAATGTACTCATGATAATAGATTTATATTTTGATGCAAATGTAGGGGTTTGTGTGTTGTTCGAGGTGTAATATTGAGTAAAAAGGATGTAGAAAATGACAAAAATAGGCATGGATTATTTAAGTCCATGCCTATCGGACGTTGCAGAGCAACTTTATTTCATATCGATGTATTTGATTTCGTCTTTGTCGCTGTATTTCAGGTTTTCACCGCCCATACCCCAGATGAAAGTATAGTTGCTGGTTCCGGCAGCAGCGTGGATGGACCATTCGGGAGAAGTGATGGCTTGTTCGTTGTGCAGCCATATCAAACGTTCTTCCTGCGGTTCGCCCATCAGGTGACAGATAGCGTTGCCGGGTTTCAGGTTGAAGTAGTAGTAAGCTTCCATGCGGCGAGTGTGTGTGTGGGCAGGCATGGTATTCCATACAGAGCCGGGAGCCAGTTCCGTGAGTCCCATCTGCAACTGGTTGGTACCGCCGTCTTTCACTCTTTCCAGTACATCTTTCACAATCAGCTGGTTTACGATACGGTCGTTGCTGTCTTCCATTTTTCCATAATGGTCGGAGATGCCCAGTGCATATTTCTTGGGGTTGGCTTTCTGAAGCTTGGCATCGGTAGTAATCAGCTGAGTAACATAGGGCTTGTAGGCCGGAGCCGAGTTGATGTAGAACTTAGCGGGATTGCTTGAATCTTTGCTCTTGAAAGTCACTTTCTGCTTGCCTCTACCTACGTACAGAGCATCTTTGAATTTCAAAGTATATTCTTTACCGTCTACGGTTACGATACCTTCACCGCCAATGTTGATAACACCCAGTTCGCGGCGTTCCAAAAAGAACTTAGCTTTCAGCGGGTCGATAGTATCCAGTGACAGCTCTTTGTTTACTGGCATGGCACCACCGAAGATGAAACGGTCGTACATAGAGTAAGTTACGTTGATTTCATCGGCTACCAGCACTTTCTCCATCATGAAGCTGCTGCGCAGTCTCTGTGTGTCGTATGTTTTTACGTCTTGCGGATTGCAGGCAGTCTGCATCCGGTAGTTAACCTGAGCATTAGCAGAAAGAGCTGCTACGCCCAGCATCATAGCCATAGCTAATTTTTTCATAAGCGTTTGTTTATTTATTGGTTTTTATTCTTCAATGTGTTTTGCTTCTTTGATAATGCGGCGACGGTTGTAGATAGCCATTGCCAGTGCCACGATAACCAGTATGCTTGAACCTACAATCTTGAAGTTGTATACTGCGTGGAATATCAGCCAAGAGAAGATGCTGGAAGCAAAGTCAAGTGCACCTCCCTGGAATCCTTGCGGAATCTGTACGGCCGGGTCGTTTGTTCTGACAAATACATCCTGAGCAGCTTGTGTAAAGAATGGAGCCAGGTCAGTTACAAAATACAGGCCCACAATCAGCGATACAAGACCAATCAGGAAGGTTTTCAGCACATTACCTTTTGTGATAGGCAATACGGCTGGGAACAAGTAGAACATACCAGCCAGTGAAGCCAATGGCAAAAACTGGTTGTTGGGTAATACTACTGACAAGAACAAAGCTACCGGAATGAGCAGCAAAGAAACTACCAGTGTAGTCGGGTGACCAATTACCAGTGCCGGACTCATACCAATGTTGAGACTTGCACTGTTTTTAAATTTGCGGGCAATCAGTTCGCGAGTTGCATCAGAAATCGGACGCAAACCTTCAATAAATAAAGAAGTGATACGCGGGATAAGTTCCATTACAGCTCCCATCTTGATACCCAGCCCCAAGATAGCCGGAATTCCGTCAACCAGCTCCTGGCTGTTTTTACAGGCCAGAGCACCGATACCACAACCTACTACTACTCCGAGGAATAGCGGTTCACCCATGATACCGAATTTTCTTTTCATACCCTCTGCATCGATGTTCAGCTTGTCAAATCCCGGAATCATATCCAATGCTTTGTTGATGACAAGGGCAAAGGGTACAAATCCCTGGCAGAAAGGCTGCGGAATAGAGATACCGTCCATTTTTTCGTAATATGACTGGAATTGCTTGCAAGTCAAATCAGCCATAATCAGGGTAATGATGTAGCAGATAATTGCTGAGAAGAATCCCCACCAGATATTTTCAGTGGCGAAATAAACTACTGCGCCGATGAAGGCAAAATGCCAGTAGTTCCACAAGTCGATATTGACAGTTTTAGTTGTCTTCGTTAATAGCATGATGATGTTCACTCCCAAACATACAGGAATGATGAATGCACCTACAGAAGTGTTGTAGGCTACAGAGGCCGCAGCAGGCCACCCCATGTCAAAGATGCCCAGTTCCAGTCCGTAGATTTCCGTTACCTTTTTCAACGGTTCTCCCAAACTGCTGGTCAAAAGAGCTGTTACAACAGAAAGTCCGACGAATCCGACTCCGACCAGCAAACCGCTTTTCAGCGCCTTGCCGAAATTAATTCCAATACATACTCCCAGAATGGTAAACAGAATAGGCATCATCACGGCTGCCCCGAGCCCGATGATATAGCTAAATACTTGTTCCATGTCTTTTTTTTGTCCTTTAAAAATGTGGATTTAGGTTAAAAATAAATGATTTCGACCCAAAAGTACAGCCTTTTATTCTAATTTCCAATTGCAAATCCGTTATTTTCTAAACTTTGCTGATTTAATAACATTTTTTTCGTTTACGTACACGGGCGGACTTTCTCTAAGAAACCTTGTTTGATTTGTTTCAATTTGAAGAGGGAGGAATTTTGGTAAGGAGTAAAAAAGAAAGTTGAAATGTGAAAAAATAAAAGAAAAATGCCAAAGGGGATTTTTTCTGAGGTCAGGATGATTTTTATGTTTCTCTGCCTTGAAACATACGTTTCCCGAAGCGGAGCCTTACGTTTCCGATAAGGGAGACATAGGGATTCGCTTCGAGAAACGTAGAAAATAACAAAAAGTTTACTTGTAAATGGA
>OHEP01001131.1_pt1 | contig 14659 bp, 12 predicted proteins | sample 1567271 | NCBI WGS metagenome assembly OHEP01 (sample SAMEA3879577, study PRJEB24766) | human gut metagenome | biome: human-associated habitat; feature: feces | place: USA | collected 1985/1987
TTTCACCTGAAGATGATAACAACAACGCTCACGTCTGTGTTATATACCTGCCATTGGTGTGGCATCTATATATCAAACGGCGTGGGTGGCTGTTGTTTATCCAGGTGAAAGGCATTGCGAAGGCCCGACGATAGGATAAACAAGATACAGCCCTCACGCTTTTTTTTATTAATTGTCATGCAAAGAGGGAAGACATGGCAAGAGTTAACCGTTTTTAGGCAACTAAAACAATGCAGGCGTATGAAAAAACAAAAACACACGCGAATGCCGTTCTTCGCATTCCATTTCACGTCGGGGAACTACAGCGGTGAGATATATACCACCGGTCCGCCAGGAATCTTCCGCCCTCAGACAGCAATTACTGTTTATTTTTGTCAAGTGTCGAAATATGTAATTGGGGCGTATAATGTCTGATTTTTAAAATAGAAAATCATGTTAAAATTTTATTGTACAAAGGTTATGAAGGAAAATAGTATTGAAACGTATGAAGCTCCGAAAGTGGAAATCATCGAAGTGGAAGTAGAAAAAGGATTTGCAACCAGTGGTGGTGGCGAAAACGGTAATTGGACTGACTAAAGAAATGTATGAGGGGGTGTCAAAACGTGGATAATACTGTCGTTTAGTCGGTAGGGGCGAGGTTCGCTCGCCCGAAAACAGTTTGTTTTGTGTCTTCGGGCAGGCAAACCCTGCCCCTACAGCCGACGATGGGATAGACCGGTTTGGTTTTGACACACTCCATTTGTAATGTTAGAAATAATTCATGAAAACAAAAAGCAAATTATGAAATTTAGATATTTAATAAGTTTGGTTGTGGCAACCGCTTTGTTGACCGGTTGTAACAACGAAGACGACTTGGGTACGAAGGTCACGAATGGAATGTTAAGAGCCACCATGGAAAGCAATGCTTCCGGTATGGCACGTGCAGGATTTGATGCTAATGGAGTATTTTATTGGTCGGAAGGTGACCGTTTGGGTGTAACCATGCAAAACGGAGCCGATTATACCACCGGTTTTACAGCTCTTACTTTGGTTGAAGGCGGGGCCGGTCAAGCCACGGCTTCCTTTAGTGGTAATATGACGGGAACTATAGCCGGTTATGCAGCTTATCCTTATAATGACGGACACGCTGTCTCAACGACTGGTGGTACTACAACGCTTACTTACAATTTCCCGAAAGAGTACAGCTATACTAAAGTAGATGCTGATTATCAAACGGATACCAAAGGTAAAGGCAATAGTTATAACCCTGCCATGTGGGGAAAGATTGAGAACAGTAATGTAGCATTGAAGCATTTGGGAGGTGTGTTTTGCATTAAGTTTGCCAAATTGCCTGTGGGGAATAACCTGAAACTGACTTTCACGGCAGATCAAAAGATAGTCGGTAAATATACGGTAGCATTATCAGGTAATGAACCTAAATTAGAAGCCACAACTGCTACAGACGATTCGGAAAAGACTGTCAGTATTGCTTTTAGCAACGATGATAAAAATACTTCCGGTACATTTTACATTCCTGTGCCGACAGGTAATTATACCAATGTACGTGTGAAGATATTGAATGATACGGAAGAATTGGCAAATGTCTTTGGCGGCAGTTATACCATAGCTCGTAAAGACTTGAAGAAATTGTCTATTTCCAGCGGAACGATTACCGGTGGCGAAGCCCAGACTGTATCTTCTGTGTCTGAGGTTGCCGGTGCTTTAGGGAAGAATACGGCCGTAACCGTATCGGGTGAGGTTTCAGGTACGAGTAATAAGATAGAGGTGCCTGCTGCACAATCACCCGAGACTCCTATAAGTATTGCTTTCCAAAGTGTGGCATCGGGAGCTAAAATAGAATTTGAAGATAAAGCAACTAGCGAAACTTCATCATCTGTGAAAGACATGACGATTGCTCTGCCGGAAACAGAGAGTGCTGAAGGGGCTCCGGTGGTAAATGTTAATATGCCGAATACGACTGTCACATTATCTTCAAACGGAGGAAGTACTACCATAAAGGAGGCAACAGCTTCTACAGCCGAAAACACACTGGTCGTTGATGCAGGAGTAACAATCACTAAGTTGATTGTGAAGAAAGGGAATGTGAGAGTGAAAAAGGGTGCAACAATCACTGCCATAGAACGGGCTTCAGGGAATACCAATGTAGTGAAAGTCTTTGTGGAATCGGGTGCGGAATATCCTGATTTATCTGCCAATGCGAACTTTGAAATAGTTGATGCGGCAATAGCGGAAATGGAAGCGGTTGCCAAAGCCGGCGGAAACTTTATTTTGGAACAGGATGTTACTCTTTTCCGACCGTTGGTTGTTGAGGGAGCATTGACACTTGATTTGAATGGTCATAGCATAAAGGCTAAGACTACGGGGCTGGAACAAGTGCTGAAAACTAAGGATGCGGTGGTTCTTGTACGTCGTGGTGCTCAACTGACTATCAATGATAGCAGTAACGGTAAAGGTAGCATTGATTATAATGGGGTGGAAAGTGTTTATGTAGCAGTGAAGTTGACTGATGGCAATGATACCGGTAGTGATGTAGCAAAACTGACAGTAAACGGTGGTATGCTTAAGGGTTATTATTACGGTATCAGTGGTAATGGTACTTGTCATGGAACCGAAGTGGTTATTAACGGTGGAGCAATTACGGCTGCAAATACTGGAGAAGGTACAGCTATTTATCATCCACAAGACGGATTATTGACAGTTAATGGCGGTACTGTCAGTGCACCGACCGGTATAGAAATGCGTTCGGGTACATTGACTGTCAATGCGGGTGCAATAAAGAGTACAGTATCTACCTTTGATGAGAAGGGCAATGGCAGTGGTACGACTATGACCGGTGTGGCAGTTGCTGTCTCACAGCATGTTACCGATAAAGACCTTAAAGTGGTTATTAATGGAGGAACACTGACAGGTCCTTATGCTTTGTATGAAAAGGATTTGCAAAATGAGACAGGAACTAAGGCTTTGGAAATAAAAGATGGTATCTTTGAAGGGCAAGTATATAGTAAGAATTGTACTGCTTTTATCAAAGGTGGTACATTCTCTGATGTAAGTGCTTTGGAATCAAAAGAAAGAGCATTGATTTATTTGACAGATGATGCTAAGCTCAGTTTTGTATTGGGCAAAGATTGTACTGTTTCTCCCTTTATTGTACTTGAATCTCAAGTAGTGAATATTGATCTTAATAAGAAAACATTGACCATTGATGATAAGATTGAAGGCAGAACATACATCTTGGTGGAAGGAGGTAGTCTTAAATTGACTGATGGAAATATCACAGATAATGAAATGGGAATATCTCTTGCGGCAGATAATGCTAAATTGGAATTGGATGGTATCGTTTATAAAGCAACGGCTGCAGATGCTGCAGGTATATTGAATGACAAAAATGTTCAGGAGACCTCTATCATAGTTAAAAACTCCACAATAACGAGTGGATATTATGCAGTTAATACTAATGCTCATACGAATCCGGTGGTAGGTAGTACAAAGATAGTACTTGAAAATTCTCACTTTATTGCTACTGAAACAGCTCTCTTGGTAAATATTCCGTCTACGGTGAATATTGATAATTGCACATTCTCAGGAAATCATCAGGCGGCTTTTTTGCGTGGAGGAACTTATACGATTAAGAATTCTTCATTTACGCTGAAAGCTGAGCTTGCGAGTACTCACAGTGAGAATAATCACATGAAACAATGGCAAGACGGTAACAGAGCAGCATTTGCAGGTATAACAATCGGTAATTATTTGAGTTCAGCTTATCAATATCCTACCACGGTTGCTATGACGGGTGTTACAGTAAAAGTAGAGGGTACTCATGCTTCTTCATTCCCGGCTGTGCATGTTTGTGCGAATGCAACAAACGACAAAGGTGTAACGCTCACTTATGATGACTCTTGCTCTTTCACTTCAGGATCTTATAATCCGGCTGTGGAATATGGTACTGCTAATATTACCGTGAACGGAGAGGCTGTCGAGATCAATGTAAAGCAGGAAACAAGCAACTGATAATTATTAAACAAAAAAGTTTGTAATACTCATCAAAAGAAAGCCGTTTCGTCCGTTATGGTTCGGTTGGATGGCTTTCTTTTTCTTAAAGTATGAAATTATTATGCGAATCAATACGAAATTCAAGCTCCGCGATATAGCCGGAGAAACTATTATTGTCAATCAAGGTACGCCCGAAGCCGACCTTACCCGCATTATCTCTCTTAATACTTCGGCACGGCTTCTTTGGAATGAGCTTTCGGACAAAGACTTTTTGATAGAAGATGCTGCGGAAATATTAATGGAGCATTATTCTATTTCGGAAGAAACGGCAAAGAAGGATGCAACGGTTTGGGTGGATGCCTTGAAGAAATGTGGTATCATATCGGCTGATTAAAAAATTATATGCTAAAGTTTATCTAAAATGAAATTGGATATTACGGAACAAATGCTTTTTGCCTTGTTGCGTTCTGCCTTGCATGCTACTCATGCAGATGCAACAATCTTTGCCGGTATCACTTCCGAAGCTTGGCAGGAATGTTACCGCTTGTCTGTTCGACAGGGTGTAATGGCACTTGCCTGGGATGGTTTGATTACTCTTCCCACAGAGTTACAACCACCCAAATCCTTAAAAATAAATTGGTGGTTGGCGGTAGAAAGATGTGAAAAGAGATATCGGTACTATTGTCGGGTTATATCCGATTTATCGACATTCTATGCCACACACGGCATCACTGCCGTGCAATTAAAAGGAGTGGGGTTTGCCAATAATTATCCTATTCCTTCTCACCGTGAGGGAGGTGATATTGATATCTTTACTTATTCTTCCGATTCTTCCGGTCTGAGTGATAGGGAAGCAAACTCTCTTGCCGACAAGCTGATGAGAGGCTGGGGAATAGAGGTGGATTTTTCGCATTCGCAAAAGCACAGTATGTTTTATTATAAAGGTATTCCGATAGAGAATCATAAAAAATTCCTGAATACGGAAATATACCGTACGGCTGTTTCGATGGATATTTTGTTGCGGAAGCTTCTCCGTCCCCGGCTGACAGTGCTTGATGGCAAGTATGAGGTGCTGACTCCCTCGCCGGATTTCAATACTGTTTTTCTTGCTTTTCATTCGGCACAGCATTATGCACTTGGTTTTGCCATGCATCACTTATGTGATTGGGCATGCCTGTTGAAGAAGCAGGGACTGAAGATACCCGAAGGAGTGACGGATGAACGTTTTCTGAATATGATTTATGCACTTACACACTTGTGCAACCGCTACTTGGGTACAGAGGTTCTTGTCATGAAAGGAGGGGAAGAGCTGGCGGAGAATTTATTAAAGGAAATGCTTCATCCCACTTATAATATAAATGTACCGGCTACCGGTAAATGGGGAATATTGGTCTATAAACTGAAGCGGATGTTACATATTCATCGTTTGTGTGACAGTGTGATGCGTGTATCTTTAGTAAAGTGGCTTTGGATATCTGTTATCCAACATGTACGTTTTCCACAATCCATATTCCGCCGAACGGTATCATAATTTATGTTGAAAGAAATCTATCATTTATTATTGCCTTCGGAACGAAGAATGGGGATGAGGGTAATAATGGCTGTGTTTTTCAGTGCGTTGCTGAATTTTGCCGGACTTGCAGCTTTAATACCGGTACTTCTTTTTTTGATAGAAGAGAAAGAAGAAAAGGGAGAAGCACTATTGTTTTGTCTGTTGGCTGTCGGGTTTATTTTATTCAAAAATGTATTGGTCATGGGATTGTCCCGTTTTCAAAACTATTATTTATTGTCTTTGTATAAACGATTAAGTTTTTCTCTTTTTTCTTCTTATTATCATCGCGGAATCTTGTTTATCAGTCGGTTGGGCAGCACTCGTTTGGGATATGAGGTGAACTACGTATGTTATGCTTTCAGTATGAGTTTGTTGTCTCCGTTGCTGAATATGACTGCTGATGTATTACTTATTTTATTGGTTACTGCGGTACTGTTGGTATATGCACCGATGACGGTGCTGATGTTATATCTTGCTTTTTTCCCTTTTATGTTGATGTATATATTCGGAATAAAAAGGCGGATAAGGTATTATGGTAAAAAGGAGTTGTTGGCACGGCGCGAACAGACACGTATTGTCACCGAAGCTTATAAAGGATATGCCGAGCTGGAAGTAAACCATGCATTTCCTTCCTTGCAACATTCTTTTCTGAAGGGTTTGGATACGATTTCTTTTTGCCGTTTGAAGCTGGAGACGGTGTATCATCTGCCGCTTTGCCTTTCAGAATTATCAGTTGTTATAGGACTCACACTGCTTGCATTGTCCGGGACGGGAAATGTGAAGGCGTTGGTGGGAATTTTTGCCGTGGGTGCCTTTCGTTTATTGCCGGCTTTGCGTGAATCGCTTTCTGCATGGACTCAGATACAGAATTCCGTTTTTTGTCTGCGGATAATAAAAGCAGGAATGGAAGATTTATTTTCAACATTCGAAGAAAAACCGACAGCCGGATTATCTTTTGAAAAAGAAATTGCAATATCCAATCTTTCGTATACTTATCCGGAAGGAAAGAGAGTCTTAAAGGAGTTTGATTGTACGATTCGGAAGGGAGAGTATATTGGTATTCGAGGTTCAAGCGGTATAGGCAAGTCCACTTTGTTCAATCTTTTATTGGGATTCTTGAAGCCTGATGGAGGGGAGATACGGATAGACGGTGTTCTCCTTTCAGCAGAGAACAGGAAGTTATGGCATCGCCGGATAGGTTATGTGCCGCAGGGCGTTTTTATTCTTGACGGAACACTGGCTGAGAATGTTGCATTGGGATGTTGTGATATCAGTAAGGAGAAAGTGAAGCGGATATTACGGCAGGTGAGGCTGGACGAATGGGTGGATGAGTTGCCGCTGGGAATAGATACGCTGCTGGGCGAAAGTGGGGCACGTTTGTCGGGAGGGCAGAAGCAAAGAGTAGGGATCGCACGTGCGCTTTATAAGGAGGCGGATATATTGTTGTTGGATGAGGCTACTTCAGCGTTGGATACGGCAACCGAATGCGAAATAAATGAGATGATATGCGGACTCAGAAATGATTATCGGGGGCTGACGGTTTTATCAATAGCCCATCGTGAGAGTTCGCTGGCTTTTTGTAATCGTATAATAACTTTAAATTGAAAAGAAAATGCATAATATATATAAGGTAGGCGGCCACTGTTTTAAAGTATCGGGCAGTATTCTGTGTTCTGTCCTGGAGCGAATGGCTGGGTTTGCTCCTTTTGAGGTTGCCGAGGGGGATTATAATGTACCGGAATTCTTTTTTATGGAAGGAAAGTCTGGGAATATTCCTGCTTTTTGTGAACGGCAATATGTGTTTGCTCATGAAGGGGTGGAAGGAATCTTCGGATGTACTGCGGGCGGTTATTTGTTAAGATTATCTCCGGTAAATGAAAAAAGTCTTTTCCTGTGGACTGATAATGAAGTAAATGTTTGTTATCTGTGCGGCAACTGGTCAGCTCGCTTAGTGCGGTTTGCCTTGTGGATTGGCTATGGGATACAGACGGCAATGTCGGATACGGTGGCTATACATAGCAGTTGTATCGTATATCGTCAAAAGGCTGTACTGTTTTTAGGGGAAAGCGGTACAGGAAAGAGCACTCATACTCGTTTGTGGCAGGAGTATCGGGCAGGAGCCGTATTGTTGAATGATGATAGTCCGGTGGTGCATGTCGAACATACCGGAATATGGGTTTATGGCAGTCCATGGAGCGGGAAAACTCCTTGTTATAAAGCAGAGCGATATGAACTGGCCGGTTGTGTGAGACTGTCACAGGAAACTTCCAATCGGATGGTCAGATTAGGGATATTGCGGTCTTATGCAGCTCTTCATCCTTCTTCTCCTCCGGAGTTTGCTTATGACAGGAGACTTTATGAAGGTATCGGTACCACATTAGGGAAAATTGTTTCTCAGGTTCCTTTTTATCATTTGGCCTGTTTGCCGGATAGAGAGGCTGTGGAGTTGTCTTGTCGTACTTTATTTGCAGAGAATGATGAAGCGGTTGCCAAATGATTGTTTCTTCTCTCTTGTAGAGGATGATATTCATCATGGGAAGAGTGTACGTTTTCGGATGAAAGGCAGTTCTATGTTTCCGTTATTACGCGAAGGGAAAGATGAAGTGGCGGTTTATCCATGTAAGGCAGAATCTTTGAAACCTATGGATGTGGTTTTGTTTCGTTATCGTGGCCGGTGTTTGCTTCACCGGATTGTCGGGATGAAGGATGGTCGGTTTATTATGCAGGGGGATGGTGTTTGTGCGTTTTATGAGGAGTGTACAGCTGCGGATATTATCGGAGTATTGGGAATGGTTTATCGGGTTTCAGGACGTGCCGTGTCGGTTTCTTCTTTGCGTTGGCGTATCTTGAGCCGTTTATGGCGAAGCTTGGGAGTTTTCAGGAAAGTAGGTTTGTGTATTTTTCATCGTATTCTGTTTTGATAAATATGCTTTTGTGCTTACTTTTGCTGCTGAAAGTTTTTACCTAAAAAAATAAAAGAATCATGTTGAAACTCATATCATGGAATGTGAACGGCCTGCGTGCCTGTTACGATAAAGGTTTTGCCGATGCCTTCCGTCGGCTGGATGCTGATTTCTTCTGCTTGCAGGAGACTAAGATGCAGGAGGGGCAATTGGATGCTCAATTTGAAGGATACCGTTCTTACTGGAATTATGCAGAAAAGAAAGGTTATTCGGGCACAGCTGTTTTTTCTCGTCTCGAACCTCTTTCGGTAACGTACGGGATGGGCATTGACGAGCACGATCACGAAGGACGTGTGATTACTCTTGAGCTGGACTCATTCTTCCTGATTACGGTTTATACGCCCAATTCTCAAGATGGGCTGCGCCGTTTGGAATATCGTATGAAATGGGAAGATGACTTCCGTGCGTATTTAAAGAAATTGGAGGAAAAGAAACCTGTCATCGTCTGTGGCGACCTCAATGTGGCGCATCGTGAGATTGACTTGAAGAATCCGAAAACCAATCGCAAGAATGCCGGATTTACGGATGAAGAACGTGCTAAGTTTACTACGCTGCTCGATTCGGGATTTACGGATACTTTCCGTTATTTCTACCCGGAGCAAGAGGGAATTTATTCATGGTGGTCCTATCGTTTCAAAGCGAGAGAGAAGAATGCCGGTTGGCGTATTGATTATTTTCTCGCTTCTGCTTCTCTGAATGATAAGTTGAAAGGGGCGGCTATTCATACGGATATATTTGGTTCGGACCACTGTCCGGTGGAGCTGACAATAGAATTATAGCTTTGTGCATTCGGAGTGTGTCAAAGCGTGGATAATGCTGTCGTTTAGTTCGTAGGGGCGAGGTTAGCTCGCCCGAAAACGATTTGCTTTGTGTATTCATCCCTTTAAAAAAGAGTTTTTAATTGTCGCACAAAATCTTCCTTACTACTTGTAACTGTTGAAATATCAGTGACTTGTTTAGTCGCAAAACTTCTTTCATTTCATAATCCGAAATGTTTTCTTCTTCTATATCTTTGCTTCGAAATTTAAATAGAATACGATTATGAAAAACAAAGCACAGGTATGGATAGGAGTTGTTTTAACTCTGTTGATATTAGGCGCATGCCAATCCGCTTCTTTAGAAAAGAAGGATGTTTGGGTGGCAGATGTACGTTCGGCTATGGAGCAGAATACTCCTTTTTCGATGAAGGATGATGTGATGGGAATAGAATATATTCCTTTGGAAACGACGGATTCGTGTTTGATAAGTAATTTGACTTATTTGATAATGGATGATGATTTCATCTTTGTTCAAAATGGTAAGACAGACCAGGTATTTAAATTTACCCGACAAGGAAAGTTTGTATGTCAGATAGGCAGGGTAGGGAATGGTCCGGGCGAATATGCTCCTTGGACGATAGAGAATATTTCGTTGGATGTAAATAAGAAAGAAGTTTTTTTAAATAGCAGGCGGTTGCCGGCGTTTGTCTATTCTTATGATGGTGAGTTTCTGCGCACCGATACCACAACGGTAGAGGCTGTGGAAAATCGCTATCTGTTGAATAATGGCTCATTTGCATTGTCGGGAGCTTCGATTACTCCTATTCAGCAATCTCCTTGGCTGGTTGCCCTTAAAAATGAAAAGAATCAGATGATGGCAACCAAATCACCCTTTCCGGCTAATGTTCCGGCAGAAGCTTGTTATATGCAGGAAATACAATTCGTTCCTTTTCAAAATTCGGCTTTAGCTTATACGCTTTGCAATGATACTGTGTTCCGGGTGACGGAAACAGGTATTTGTCCTGCTTGTGTTTATGATAAAAAGAACGGAGCCGAATATAACGAAAAGATAGCAGACATCAATGAAATGGCTAAAGACAATACAAATACATTATCTACTATAGAGTTGTTCACCTTTTTTGAAACTTCACGTTATTTCTATTTCCGGACTATTGTCTTGTCCAAGCCGGAAAAGTGCTTTTTCCAGCGTTTGGATAAACGGACGGGAGAATTCTTGTCTCAGCCGGTCAAACAAGATTTCATGGAATTGTCGGTTGGATTTAGTGATGGCAATGTAATAGGAATGGAGAATGATTGGGATGGGGGAGTGCCTTTCTGTCCGAGATATATTTATAAAGACAGAATTTGTGTGCAGGTCATTAATGCCGTGACATTGGAGAAATTGGAGAATAAAGGATATCTGAAAGATAAACCGGTTGCTTTGCAATTGGATGCTGATGATAATCCGATGGTTATTGTATACACATTTAAAAATTGATTATTGCTATGAAATTATTTAAGTACTTTTGTTTATTGTCTTTTATGGCTTCTTGCAGTTCGGAACAAACTCCTCAGGAGTTACTTTCGGTAGATTTGAGAAGTGGTATGGATCATCCGTCAATGCTTGCTTTGCAAGATGAGATAGAAAGTGTGGAATACATTCCGTTGGAAACGACGGCAGATCCGGCTTCTTTGCTGGACGGAGTGTCCGAATATGCCGTGACAAGTAATTATATTTATGTTTCTCCTGTTAAGGAACAGCGTATCGTGCAGTTCGACCGGAAGGGACAGTTTGTCAAGACACTGATTCCTTTCGGTCAGGGACCGGGTGAATTTAGCGATTTCCTGATGGGGATGCAGGCTGACGAAAAAAATAACCGTCTCTATTTGTTTTGTTCCAATAAAATAATGGTCTATACCTTGGACGGTGAGTTTATTCAGAGTCTGAATCACGATTATACGATTGTTTATCAGCGCATGGTGGGCAAAGATCGTTTTGCTTCAGTTGCTTTTCCATACGTGCCTTTTGAAAGCGGTAGTTATGGCTTGGGAGTTTTTTCGGATAAAGCAGATACGATTGCAATGAAGAACGACTTTTCTTCTCCTTTAGTATCTCATGAGAAAGCCGGGTTTACTATTGCGTTGGCAACAGCTTATTCCGATATGGAAGAATCCGTTTTGTTTAAGACAGGCAGCAATGATACCGTCTTTAGAGTGACGGCGGATGACATTCTTCCGGCGTGTGTGTTGAGGACGGGTAACTCGGATAAGGAAGTGATACGTTCATTGGATGCCACTGATTTTAGTTCGCTGAAAAGAAGGTTTGGAGAGGATTATGACATTTTTGTGTCTGATATGTTTGAAACTCCTTCCAATTATTATTTCCGTTGCAGATATAATGCGGGGCATTATGTTGCTTCTGTCCATAAGAAGACAGGGCAGGTATTGGCAGAGAAGTGTGCGCAACCGGGAGATATCCGGGCATTGGGAGATGCTAATTTGCTTTACGGAATGCTCGGAACCAAGAGCTATCAGGATTTTCCGGTATGGGGACGTACGCAGGGTGATTGTTTGGTTCAATTGCTCACTGCCTATGAGTTGCATCTGTATAAAGAAAAGTGCAATATAACTGTTCCGCCTGAGTTGAAAGAGGTAAATGATGATAGTAATCCTGTTTTTATTGTATATAAATTGCGGAGAGTTTAAAAAGTGATATTTTTGTGATATGATAAAAAAACGTTCGTTTATCTTGTTGTCTGTCTGGGTAGTCATTATAGGGTGTTTCAATGTTGCATGCAGTGGGGAGAAACATACTTCTCAATTGTCATGGGGAAAGTATTATCTGTGGAATGCACCCGATTCTGCTTTTCAGATATTGAGAACAATTCCCTCGCCGGAGAAACTTTCTAAAGAAGAATATAGTCTTTATGCCTTGCTCATGACACAAGTCATGCACAGGTGCGGACAGGAAATATCTTCTGATTCGCTGATTGATATTGCCGTGAAGTATTATTCATCTCATGGCACTTCCGATGAAAAGGCGTCCGCTTTTCTGTATAAAGGGTATGTATTGGAAAGTTTAGGAAAGGATACTGAGGCCATATATGCTTATAAGCAGGCGGAAGAGGCAGTGAAGTCTGCAAAAGATTTACGGATTCATTTTCTGGTGTATGTGGCATTGGGCCATATCAACGGGCGGTATGCACATTATGAACAATCTGTTGGCTATTATAAGAAAGCATTGGATTTGAACCTGTCTGTCCCCTCATGGAAAGCCATGGGGGGCAGCTCGGCTTTTATTCCGCTTTATTTGGGGCAAGGTACGCCCCGGTATAATGAAGAGGTGAAATTGGTACAGGATAAATTCTTTGATATAGTAAACCGGATGGATTTTAGTACTCAGGAAAAGATATACTATCGCTTGGCGCTAGTAGAAAAGGATAAGAAGAACTGGAATGAGGCGGTCTCCTTGCTGAAGCAGGCACAGGAACGTACTTCTACGGCTGAGGCGCGGCGTGGATATGATATCGAACTGGCTGAAGTGTATAAAAAGTTGGGTAAAGGCGCAACGGTGGACAGCCTGCGTGTTGAAGTGCTGAAATCTTCCCGTCCTAAGTTAAGAGCATCGGTATATAAAGATATGTACAGAGAGATGCAAGCAAAGGGATTTGAGCGTGAAGCAGCCCTCTATATGCAGCATTATATTAATGAACTGGAGTTGCTGTTTACATCGGGGAGCCGTGCCGAATTATTGGAGATAGAAAAGAAATATGATTATTCGGCAGTACTGAGACAGAGTAATGATTATCGCAGTCGCTGGACTATAACGATATTGATAACGATAGCTTCAGTGTGTACACTAGCCTTACTGCTGTGGGGAAGCTGGAAGTTTTTCCGTTATCAAAAACTGGATATCCTGCGTAATTATAAAAAGGATGCTTCTATCCTTCAGGAGCAGATTGATACACTTCAGGAGCAGATAGAAGAAAACCAAGGGGAAGCCAAGAATTTACAGGAGCAGATGCAAGCCCTTGAAGAAGAGAAGAAAAATAAAGAATTGCGTATTCGTCAACTGGAAGTGACGTTTCGCTCCAAACATATTTCGCTTCCTGTTGAAACCGTGGAAGCTGCTCAGACTTATTTGCGGATTGTATCAAAAGAAAATCCGCGTTATAATCCGGCCGAAGACCGTGCCAAGCTGGAACATTGGCTGAATGTATCACGTCATCGTTGGGCAGACCGCCTCGAAGCGCTTTATCCTTCGCTTACGAATAATGAAAAAGACATTTGTTTCTTATTTGTGTTGGGGCTTGGTTTTGATGATATTGCCGATTTACTTGGGGTTCAAGCCCGTTCTGTCGACCGTGTGGTTTATCGTATATGCAGAAAAATGGGGTTGGGACAAGGCAGCAAGGAAGAATTTGTGGCGCAAATCAACCGGATGGGTGAATGTGCCACAAATAAATAATTTATAAAGCTACTTCAATAGCCAGTACTTGTGATTCTTCATTGGTTTTAATGATGATGCTTTCGGTATCCCATATACCGATACCGTCACGGCGGGTCAGGTTTTCATCGGCTATATCTACGTTGCCTTCTATAATGAAGAAATAGACGCCTGTATGTGGTTTGTGCAAATGATAGCTCACTTTATGATTGGCACTCAGTGTTCCCATTGAAAACCACGCATCTTGCAGTAAATGTGCCGGAGTGTTTCCATTGGGCGAGATGAAGGTTGCTAATTCGTTGTGCTTCATTAACGGAAGGATATTGTAATTATGATATTCCGGTTCTGTCTCTTCTTTATTGGGGATTATCCAGATTTGCAGAAGTTCAAGATCTTTTTCATTACTGCCGTTATATTCGCTGTGATAGATACCTTTTCCTGTGCTCATTACTTGGATTTCTCCGGGCGTGATGATACTTTGGTTCTCTATACTGTCTCCATGTTTTAAATAACCTTTTAGTGGGATGGAAACCACTTCCATATTTTTGTGTGGATGCATATCAAAACCTTCTCCCGGCGAAATCCTGTCATCGTTCAGTACACGCAAGGCACCAAAGTGGATTCGTCGCGGATTATAATAATTTGCGAAGCTAAATGTGTGATATGTCTTTAACCAGCCATGATTAAAATATCCTCTTGATGTAGCTCTATCAATAATAGTTTTCATACTTGTCCTTTCTTTGTTTAAAAGTTATTGATATGTATATAACAAAAATAGACTCTGAAAAGTTTTCATGCTGATTGTCAAGGGAAGGAGAGAATGTTTTTATAGGGGGACACTGTTTATCATTATAAATAATAAGAGGATACCCGAAAAGGATATCCTCTTATCTTAAGAGCGGAAGACGGGGCTCAAACCCGCGACCCTCAGCTTGGAAGGCTAATGCTC
>OHEP01001156.1_pt1 | contig 14447 bp, 9 predicted proteins | sample 1567271 | NCBI WGS metagenome assembly OHEP01 (sample SAMEA3879577, study PRJEB24766) | human gut metagenome | biome: human-associated habitat; feature: feces | place: USA | collected 1985/1987
TTGATATTTATTGTAATATTCTGGAAGAGGTACTCCTTTATATTTAAAGAATGCAGGACCATTAACTCCAGTGTTTTTATTTATCAATCTCTTTGCTAAAGTAGTCATATACATGATTTCACCTTGATATTCTATTTTTCTATCATCAACCACTCTTGCAGTTATTGATTCATCGTGTATATAAACTATTTCACTACCTACAGGTATTTGACATTTAGTAAAAGAGAATGGTTCTCCTTTTTTATGAGATTCGCCTATATCGATTGCATCATCTTTATATAATTTAAGTTTATCTTCTCTTCCATGCATAGCAGCCATTTCTTCAAACATCTTATAAGCCAGTTCAGGTGAAATGTCAAAGAATTCGCGATTAGGTGTTATTCTTAAATTAGGATTTAACATTTGAATTAATCTATGTAATGATTTATCAGCTTTTTGTGATGCTGGTATTTCATATGTACAATAGATTTCATAATCATATGGTAATCCACTACCACTTAAATCTTTTACTCTTCTTTCTACATCTACAGAATAACCAATTTTAATACAGTTATCCCTAAATGACTTATTTGTTAAAATATAAATATATCCTACTTTGCTCATACATTTTACCTCTTATCCTATACCAAAGAAACGTTCAAAGAATGATAAGATTTTTTGAATAACAGTTTGCTTTTTAGCATCTCTATTTCCTCCACCAAATCTTCCTGTAGGTGGCAATATTTTTGCTATATCAGTTCCTGTCGTTTTTACATAACCATTTTTAAATGATTCATCAATAAATTTTCTTGTTTCTTCTTCTTTTAATTTTTCTGAGTTAATTATTTCTTTTAACTCTTGTTCTTTCTTTTCTGCTACATAAGTTCTCCACTCAATAAGTACATCGTCAATTTCGTTTATACCTTCAACAAAGTTTTCAATTAAAGCTTTCTTGCTTCTTAATTCTGGGCTTGAATCAATTGCTTTTTGAATCTTAATTAACATTTCCTTATCTTGACAATGAGTATCATGATATTTTTGTACAAGCATTAAAATATAATCAATATTAATTTCTACTTGCTTCAATAGTTCTATTTCAAACACAATATCATCATTAATATTTTCAACATCATTTTTGGCTTTATTTATAATTTCATCTCTAATATCTAAATATCTACCTGAATAATTTTGGAAATCAAATTCAGATAATATTTCTTTACCTTGGAATTCATCGAATGATGATAATAAATTACGCATTCTAAGTATTGCACCGAATAATGCTATAAATTCTTTTTTAGCTTTTTCACCTAAAATATCTGGCTCATCAAGTGGAAATTTACCACATAAGTCACCAACCATTTGCATATAACCTGAATGCATTTCACCTTTATCATCTTTGTATCCAAAATAATATTCTTTAAAGCCTTTGATTAAAACTATACCAGAAGCATACTTATCTCCAAATAATGATATTGCATCATCAGTACGTTTTTGAAGATTTCTGAAACAAACTATATTACCAAATGTCTTAATTGAATTTAGAATACGATTTGTTCTTGAATATGCTTGAATTAATCCATGCATCTTTAAATTCTTATCAACCCATAAAGTATTTAAAGTTGTTGCATCAAATCCAGTTAAAAACATATTAACAACTATTAACATATCTATTTCTTTATTTTTCATTCTAAGAGATACATCTTTATAGTAGTTTTCAAACTTATCACTTGATGTATCATATGATGTTCCAAACATTTCATTGTAATCTTTTATTGCAAGTTCTAGGAAATCTCTTGAAGACTTATCTAGATTTGATGTATTCTCTGAATTTTCTTCATCTAATATTCCATCAGTTTCTTCTTCATTTGCACCATAAGAATAGATTAATGCAATTTTCAAAGTTCTTGCTGGATTTTCTTTGAATAGCTTTTTAAATTCAGAATAATATAGTTTAGCCATAGGAATAGATGAAACTGCAAATATAGAATTAAAGCCACTTATATATTTTTTACTCTTTTGCTCTTCTACTTTATTCTTACTTGATACAACATCAATTACATTATCTACTACTCTATATGAGTAGCTTTTTTCATTTCTATATGTCTTTTGATTAAAGTGATCTAAAATATAATTGGCAACAAGACTAATTCTTCTTGGGTCTTCATATACCTTTTCTCTGTCTATATCCCAAACATCTTCATCTTTTATATCATCTTCTTTATCAATTGTTTTAATGTAATCTACTCTAAAAGGTAATACGTTTTTATCATTTATCGCATCAACAATTGTATAAGTATGAAGCTGGTCACCAAATGCTTGTTCAGTAGTTTTTAAAGTTAAAATCTTTCCATTTCCAGCATTTACTGCAAATATTGGTGTTCCTGTGAATCCAAATATATGATAGTTTTTAAACTTTTTAGTTATATCTAAATGCATTTGCCCGAATTGAGAACGATGGCATTCATCAAATATAATAACTATATGTTTACCATAAACATCATGAGATTTATTTTGCTTAATAAATGTTGATAGTTTTTGAATAGTTGTAACAATAATTTTATTATCTTTATTTTCTAATTGTTTAGTTAAAACTAAAGTTGATCTATTACTATTAGCAGATCCTTTTTCAAATCTATCATACTCTCTCATTGTTTGATAATCTAGATCTTTTCTATCTACAACAAATAAAACTTTATCAATATAATCAAGTTTTGATGCAATTCTTGCAGTTTTAAATGATGTTAATGTTTTACCAGACCCTGTTGTATGCCAGATATAACCACCGGCTGCAACTGTTCCCATTTTCTTATAATTAGTAGATATTTGAATACGATTGATTATTCTTTCGGTAGCAACAATTTGATATGGTCTCATAACAAGTAACATATTTTCTACTGTGAAAATGCAGTACTTAGTTAAGATACTTAATAATGTATGTTTAGAAAAGAATGTTCTAGTAAAGTCTACTAAATCAGGGATTATCTTATTGTTAGCATCTGCCCAAAATGATGTAAACTCAAAACTATTGCTTGTCTTTTCTTTGTTTGTTTTGCTGTTTGAATCTTTAATATGATTAAATCTAGTAGTATTTGAATAATATTTTGTATTTGTCCCATTAGATATTACAAATATTTGAACATATTCATACAAACCACTTCCAGCACAAAAACTATCTCTTTGATATCTATTTATTTGATTAAAAGCTTCTTTAATAGGAACACCTCTTCGTTTAAGTTCCACATGAACTAAAGGTAATCCATTAACTAAAATAGTAACATCATATCTATTATCCTGACGACCATCAGTAACAACATATTGGTTTATAACTTGAAGATAGTTATTGTGGATATTATCTTTATCTAGCAAATAAATATTCTTAATAGTTCCATCTTCTCGTCTAAATGCTTTTATATAATCTTCTTGTATTGTTTTAGTCTTTTCTACAATGCCCATATTAGCATTTGCGATATTTTCTAAAAAGAATCTATTCCATTCATCATCTGAAAAATTAATAGTATTTAACTTTTCAAGTTGTAATCTTAAGTTACTAATTAGATCATCTTCTTGGTGGATGCTTAAGTATTCGTAACTTTGTTCTTGTAACAATCTTATAAACTCTTTTTCTAACTCAGATTCACTTTGATATGCATCCGATTTTTTAGGCAATGGTTTATATTCAGTTACAACAGTATTTTCAGTTGTTTCAGCTATTATATTAAAGTATGGCATACTTAAGCCTCCTCTCACCTATTTAAAGTTTAATAATTTATTTCTGTAATACTCATATTGTTTTTTTCTTTGTAATAATTCTGCATTTAATTCTGCATTTAATTCTGTAAAATAATCTAATTTTTTTGCAATATCTTTTTGTATATTTATTTCTGGAATATTTATCTCAAATTTTGAATATTTATCTATCCATTGTCTAGTGTGGTCATATGGTTTGTAATCAATATTACGCATCATAAAATAAACATATCTGAAATCAATTTTATCACTCATTTCTGGTTTTAACCTTAGCATTTTCATAGCTGAGGATTTAACCTTAAAATCAAAATCAATCCAATGGAAAGAAGTGGTAAAATCATCAAAAATAATAACTGGATTTTCTTTAGAAGCATAAAATATTCCAAAATCCTCATTTGTATAACCAAGTAATAAACTTTGGCCAGCTGTTAAGACTGGAGTTCCATTAGTTAAGTAATCTGTTGAGCTTACAATGTATTTTCCAGGTTGTTCATAAAATAAAATTTCATTTAAAGGAATTTTTTCATAACTTATGGAACAATTCAATTTATTAATATTTTCCTCTAAATTGTTTATATTGATTCTAATAAAATTTTGTTTTTCTACTGATTTACTTATTGAAGAATTTAAATTTGAAATATCCACCACTTGTTTTTCGATTTTCTTTTCTAAATATGTAGCAACTGACAATTTATATTTTTTATTTTTAATTTGCTCATAAGTAATTACTTTAGATTTATTCTCTATGATTTTTTGTTCTAAATAAATATTCATTATATTATTTATATTGGTAGAAGTTAATAAATTATTATTTGTTATTTTTTTACACTCATCCTTAGCATCAATAAATAATATATCTGTAGTTCTTTTTGCTTTTGATAAGACTAAAATACTTGTTGTTGTGGTTGTACCAAAAAACAAATTATCAGGCATTTGAATAATACACTCAATGTAATTATTATCAACCAAATACTTTCTAATCTTTTGCTCAGCACCACCCCTATACAAAATACCAGTATAACAAATTATAGCAGCTTTACCATTGGAAGACAACCATGATAGCATGTGCATTATAAAAGCAAAGTCTGCCTTCTCTTTGGGAGCTAACACTCCAGCTGGTGCAAAACGTTCATCATTCATTAATAATGGCTCATCATCACCTTTCCACTTAATTGAATATGGAGGATTAGATACAATTACATCAAATGGTTCATCATCCCAGTGTTGCGGATTAGTTAATGTATCATCACATGCAATATTAAATTTATCAAAATCAACATCATGTAAGAACATATTAATTCTACATAAGTTATATGTAGTAATATTTTTTTCTTGTCCGTAAAATCCTTGTTTAATATTATCTTTACCCAATACCTTAATTGCTTTTAAAAGTAGTGAACCTGAACCGCATGCTGGGTCATATACTTTATTAACTTCAGTTTTGCCAACTGTTGCAAGTCTTGTTAATAATTCTGATACTTCTTGTGGGGTATAATACTCTCCACCAGATTTCCCAGCATTAGAAGCATACATTCCCATTAAGAATTCATAAGCATCTCCAAATGCATCTATTGAATTATCTTGGTAATTACCTAATTTCATTTCTCCAATAGCATTTAGGATTTCTACTAATTTTTCATTTTTCTTTTCTACTGTAGAACCTAGTTTATTACTATTAACATCAATATCATCAAATAGCCCTGTAAAGTCTGATTCACTTACTGAACCTTTAGCTGATTCCTCGATATGTCTAAATACTTTTTCAAGTGTTTCATTTAGGTTTTTATCATTTTTAGCATTTTTTCTAACATTGCAGAAAAGTTCAGAAGGTAGAATAAAGAAACCTTTTTCTTCTACTAAGCCTTTTCTTGCTTCTTCTGCAACTTCATCAGTTAAATCTGCGTAATCAAAAGAAGCATTACCATCTTCGTGTTCTCCTTTATTAATATAGGCAGTAATATTTTCTGAAATATAACGATAGAACATCATACCAATAACATATGATTTGAAATCCCATCCATCTACTGAACCTCTTAGTTCCTCTGCTATTTTCCATATTGATTTATAAAGTTCTTCGCGTTCTAATTCTCTTTTGTTATCAATCATGCTATTTACCACCTTTTTATATTCTTATTACTATTATACTACTTTTTTATATTTCTTTCAACAAATCTTCCTTTAATCAATCATTATGCGACTTTTTTTGTACATTTTTATAAAAAAAAGAAATGCTCTATAGCATTTCTTAATTATACTCTTTAATCTATTCCTTGTTTAATACATATTTTACCAAATGGGCAAATATCTGAATTGCATTTTTTGTTTTGGCAAATACCATCACTACCTATTTGATAGAATGCTAAATCCATTAATCCTGGAAAACTAGGATTTAAACTTTTTGCTCTATATACCACCATTGTAGGATCTATTTCTGATAGTACTATATCTTCTTTATAAGGTAAAAAACCTAATCTATACATTGCTCTTTTTACATGTACATCTGGTGAAATATCAATTGCTGAATAATCGCCAAGTTCTACACCATATTCTCTAGATAAAATATTAGCTGCCATAGTTGCAATCTTAATACCTACTCGTTTAAATTGATAGAAATTATAAATTACTTGAGCACTTGATTGTTTACCTTTCCACATATTACTAGCATCGTCGCTCCATTTATTATGAATGTCTTGAACAGCACTATAAAACGCCTGTGCCATTACCATATTAAAACGATGTAGTTTCTTTTCATTAAAGAGGTTAATGTACCATTCTTTATCTTTTTCTAAAAATCTATAGAATTCTTTTCCGCCTAATTCTTCTGCAATAATAAGTGGAATTCTCCATACTTTATCTGCATCAAGTTGGCTATCCATAACACAACAAAATACAAATAAATGTGGATACTTCTCATATAATTCTTTTTGTCCTTCTGGAGCAGAAGCATTATCATATATTTCTCTACATATTTTAAGTACTTCATTTTTATAGTTTTCAAAATCCATACAATATCTCCATTTAATTTCTTATAAAAGATTTTATATAATCTCTTAAATTCTTATCTACAGCATAAACGTAGGTACCATAAACACCTCTAGTTAATAAAACTAAATATGCATTTGTTATATTTTTAATAGTCTTCAATTTATCTTTTGATATTGAATTAGTATCAATAAATTTATCAATATTATATTCGATTTGTTTTGTAACAGGATTATATGAAATATCTTCACCAAATATAACGCCAGCATAATTTAAGTCATGTCCTTGTACTGTATAAATACATCCAACTTTATCAATATTTTCTTTTTTAGAAATAAAATCTCCAGCATTAAAATCTTCGTTCCAATTATACTTATATCCGTCAATTTCAAAATCAAAATCTTGTTTGTATTTTGTTGACTTTTTGTCTCTTGCTTTTTTTCTCCAATAGAACGATAATCCACTAATTACTCTACATAATCCATTATATTGTTTATCTTTATCTTTAATATCCTCGAACATTTGATGACAATCATCATATACTTTAAAGTCATATTCGCTATCCATAAAATACGATGTTGGATTACTAGTAAATAAGTTATGAATAAAATCTATATATTCGTTTCCACCTTTTACTCTTAATTGAGCAGTCAAATATCTATGCATTACATTTTCTTCATCAAGGAGCAAATCAAAATCTTCTTTTTTTACATCTGATTCTTTTACACTTTGTGTACTATCATAAAATAATATTAGCATTTTATTAGCTTTTAATTTTAACCAATCTAACTCAGTAGCATCAAGAGGCAAACCTAAAGTCCTATTAACGTGGTCATGTGTTCCGTAGTTTGTTAATTTATTTCTTCTTTTTAAACGATGTGCTTCATCAACAATTAAAACATCATAATCTCCGCGCGATGCTTCAGATGGTGAAATAACATCTATATGTTTTAACTCTTTAATAGAATTAAATATCCTTTTTACTGAATCTTTAAATGCGGGAACTGCAATTACAAAAGCAATTTTATCATTACCATACGTCTTAATATCTTTTATTAGTTGTGCTTTACTAAATAAACTTTCATCGTCAAGTAATTCATCAGTGTCAGAACAATCATAGTTATTATTTAATATATTTGCAATCATATTTACAAAATAAACAGCTATTAAAGATTTTCCTGTTCCAGCTCCACCATCAACAACTACTTTAATTTGATTTTCACTTTTCATGGCGTGAACATAGCAATCCAATAATTCTTCAACCACTTTATATTGTTCACTAGTTAATTCTTTATATGGTGAAAACTTGAATATATCAGAATTTTCCACTTCAAATAAGCTATGATTAACTAAGTTATGATTTTGTAACTTTATCCATAAATCTTCAAATAAAGCTTTATACAATGATCTTTGATAATAATTATGTGATTTAGATTGTCCACCATTTGAGTTTTGTAAAATAAATTTCCCATCGGCATGCATATGAGTAATCAACATATTTTCAATATCTAATATTGCTGATTTATTAAATGAATCACTTAACATTAAAGATATTTTTGTTAATTGTTTTCTTTTAGGATTTGCTAAATGTTGAGTCATTCTTTGAAAAGCACTTTGTGTTTCTCCAACATATGCTTCCTTATCTCCTGAAAGAATATAAACAACAGGCCAATCTTCTCCCTTATCTCCACAATCTTTTATTGAATTTATTCCTTGTTTAGTAAAAGAATAATTTTCTATTTCTGTTTTAAAAGTATTACTCAGCATAACAAAAAATCTCCATAGTATTATTTAATTATATTATACTCTTTATAACTATATTTTTCAACAAAACTCTCTTTTTATATGTTTAATTTGACTTTTTTCTTATATTTTTATAAAAAAGAAATACCATCAATTAACAGTATCTCCACTTCTTTCTATTTCATCTATCTTATACCATATTACTTTTTCTATTTCAAGTAGTAATTTTAATGTTGAAATATACTTATCTGAATCTATGGGATTAGGGTAAATAACTATTAAATTGTTTCTTAACTCAAATAGTAATCTTAAATCTGGTAATTCATCTATTATTTTTAATCTTTGTTTTCTTGTTTGTTCTTTATCCATAGCACGTTCTCCTTTGCTACAACAAACAATATACTAAAATATTAAAGAATCCAGCAAAGTGATAATTACATATTTTTATTTGGTGTATAATACTTTGGTGAATACAACTACCCTTACACGCAATAAAAACATGATTTTACATTTTTGATTCCTAAGCTTAGTTTTCTTCAAAATTGAGCTAAATCTAAATAATTTTTTTATGAAAATATGGCTATTCTGTCAAATATTAACAGTGACAAATGAAATATTCAACATTAGATATATAAAACAAAAACACATATAAAAAAGTGCAGTAATCATGATTACTACACTTTATCATTCAATATCGACCGGTTACAATCAAACTTTATATTTACCTGCAATTATAATTTGATGATTCAACAATAAATCTTTAAACTATTCTACCTTCAATTTAGCATTTAATAAACAATATATTATATTAAATTAACTGGGCATAACCAACAATCTTTGTTTATTGGTTGTAGTTTTTGCGTTAAACAAATAACAATACCTGGTCTAACATCATCACTGTATTTCTTTAAGACACTAAAGTTTTTATCTGGATTATTTGGACTTATACCTTTTTTTATTTCTATTGGATATAAAGTATTTCCTTCTACATAAACTAAATCAACTTCTTTTTGATCTTTGTCACGATAGTAATACAAATTAATTTTTGGATCTATTCCATAATTTGAAAAGTTTTTGATAATTTCACTCACAACAAATGTTTCAAAAATTGCTCCAGATAATGCTCCAACTTCTAAGGTTTCAGGATTTGGATATTTTGCTAAATAACTACATAATCCAGTATCCATAAAATATAATTTAGGAGCTTTAATGATTCTATTTGAAACATTAGAATAATATGGTTGTAATAAATATATTATACCAGATGCTTCTAATATACTAATCCAACTTTTAATTGTTTTCGAATCTACTCCTATTTCTTTTGCGATATTAGCATAATTTAATTCTTGGGCAGTTCTAACAGCTATATATTGCATAAAATTATAAAACTCTAATGTTTTTCCAACATTTAATAATTCTCTTACATCTCATTCAATATATGTATTAACATAAGAAGAAAAATAATTATTTCTTTCTGCTATATTACTTACAACAGTTGGCATACCACCATTAAATATTCTTTCAAATACATTATCTTTCTTTTCAATACTACTTTTTTGTTTTTCTTTAAGAGCATCTAATTTAGGACTAAATAGACCAACATTGCTTTTATTTATTTCACTATTAGATAATGAGTATAAATTTAAAACCCCAATTCTACCCGCTAATGATTCACTTACATCTTTCATTAATCTAAATTGTTGAGAACCAGTTAACCAGAACAAAGCTTTTTGTTTAGTATTATTTTTTAAAGATTTTAAACGATATCCATCTACTATTATTTTTATATATGGTAATAAATTTGGAGCATATTGTATTTCATCAATAATTAAAGGATATCCATATTGTTCTAAAAAATATTTTGGATCTGTTTTTGCCAATGTTCTTGCATCTAAATCATCTAAAGTAACATAATTCATATCATCTTCTTTAATCATTTGAAGCAATGTAGATTTGCCAACTTGTCTAGCACCCGTAACAACAATAACAGAAAATTCATTTGAAAATTTTTTTATAGTATTTTCAATCACTCTACTAATATACATTAATTCACGACCTTTTTGGAATATAACTCCATTTTAGACTAAAATATTAAATTTGTCAAGTGTTTTAAATATATTTAAATGTTTTTGTTGTACACAATATACTTTCATACGTACAACCCTAGCCTTGTACGTTAAAAAAGTCTTTTGTCCAATTTCTAGTATTTTTGATGTTTTTCTTATGCTTTTACAGGTTTTAGCAGTTTTTTAATAATTTCTCATTAAAATATCGTTAAATATAGCTGATTTTAGACGAGACAAATTCAACATACAACGTTCCTAGTACGAATGAAAAGGCACGTTTTATAGGGAAAACAATGGGTTGTACGTTGAAAAAGTCTCAGATTTATAAATAAATTTTAGATTAGGCAAGAAATAAAAAAGCATATTCCTTTCAAGATAAAACTCCTTACCCAAAATAAAAAAGTGCTATTACTAGCACTTTGTCTTTAAAATATAATCTTGAAATCCTTCATTAATATTTCCACTTTTTTTGAAATGAACACTTTCAAAAAGTTTTAATGAATGAATATTATTAATAGATATAGTCGCATTAAATATATCTACATCAATATTAATAATTGTTTTATAATTCTTTATTAAATCATTTAAAATTAATTTACCATATCCTTTATTATGGTATTTAGGATTAATAACAATAGGATTTATGCTAATTGTATTTTTTTCATTTTCTTTAAAGTAACATAAAGCTAAATATCCTAGTAATATATCATCAACATAAACTGCTTTAGTAATGTAAATTTCGCTGTCAATTTTATCTTCTTTTAATAATTTATCATAACTTGAAAATGAGTAATCAAACATTGCAAACTTTACCATATCAGAGTCTTTATCAGAAATCCACTGATCAAGTATTGATAATGAAGATAAATCTACATTTTTATAAACAATTTTCATAATTTTATCCCTTTTAATTTTTAAGTGCAGTTATTGGAATAACATAAACTCCGTCATTTCTTTTATATGCAGCATTAGATAATCCACATATTACACACATAATTTTAGGAGTTTTCCCACCGTTAGATACTATATCATTACAAACTTTAATTAAATTGTCAGCACCTTCATCTATTTTTTTGGCACCAATTTTAATTTCAAAAGCACACCAATCACCATTTTCCAATTCTATTACTGCATCAATTTCATTATTTTTGTAGTCTTGATAATGGAATAGTTTACCACCAAAAGACTGAGCATAAATAGACAAGTCTCTTTCGACTAAAGCCTCGAATAGAAAACCAAATGTATTTAAATCACCTATTAGTTTATCTTTTGTTAGATTCAATAATGCACAAGCCATTGCAGGATCTGCAAAATGTCTTTTTTCAGATTGTTTTACTCTTAAAGAAGAACGAATATTAGGTGAGAATGGTGGTTGATTGTTGAATAAAAACATACGGCCAAGCACTTCTAAATATTTAGCAATAGTATTTCTACTCATTGATTCATGATCTTGTTCTATAATATCCTTTAATAATGCAGAAGCTGAAACTGTAGTCGATTCATTACGTGCTAGAGATTTTAGCAAAAGTTTAACTTTATGAGCATCATAATCAATTTCATCATCAACTTTTTTTAAATCTTCTTCTATAATATTATCCATATATGCTCTTGGCATTAAATGAAGAAGATTATCTGGTGCACTTATATTTTCTGGCCATCCACCACGAACAATTAAATTTGCAAGTTTTTCTAACGATACTTCTTCTAATAGTTGATCTTCAAAAATACCATTGCATAAGTCAAATAAACTAATATTTCCTGTTGAATCATCTGACTCATATAATGACATTGTGTTCATTCTAATTTTAATAATTCTTCCACTTCCACTATGCATGATACCTTTTTTCTTTGGCGTAGATGAACCTGTTAATATTAATTGCCCTTTTTCGTGACGCTTATCAACTTCTGCTCTTGTTGCATCCCAAATAGATGGTACTTCTTGCCATTCATCAATTAATCTAGGAGCATCACCTTGTAAGATTAAGGCTGGATTTAATTCAGCAATTTTTCTATTATTAAAATTATTAGCTGGATCTCCGACTAGAAACTCACTATTTGAATGAAACGCAGATGCCCATGTCTTACCACACCATTTCGGGCCTTCGACACAAATAGCTCCACTTACTTTTAAATAATCTTCAATTGTTTTATCAATTATTCTTTTTTTGTATTTGGATTTATCAGTTAATATACTCATAATTAACTCCTTTACTTTTCTATAGTATATCATAATCTTATAATTCAGTCAAGCTAAGTGAGCAATATTTACAGATTTAACTGAGCAATATTTTATTATTTAAGTGAGCAATATTTTTAATTTTAAGTAAACATTTTATAATTCAAATTTGCATAAGATTATTCACATTAGACTAATTTATAATATTATATAACTATTATAAAAAATGATGAAAGAAGAAGTGTTTTAGCCAACGATGAGCTAAGAAAATTATTAAATTTAAAAGTACTAGATCGAATAGAATCTTTTGATAACTCAAATCTTTTTGGTTCATATGCAGTTTCAGGAATGGTAGTATTTAAAAATGGCAAACCAGCTAAAAATGAATATCGAAAATATAAAGTAAGTGTAGATAAGAATGATGATTATAACACTATGAGAGAAGTAATATATCGAAGATATTATAGATGTTTAGTTGATAATTTAGAAATGCCAGATTTAATACTCGTAGATGGTGGAGTATCACAAATAAATGCTTGTAAAAGTATTTTAGATGAATTGCATTTAAATATAAAAGTATGTGGCCTTAGAAAAGATGACCACCACAGAACAAACGAATTAGTGGATGGAGATACTCTTGACGTAATTGAAATACCAAGAATGAGTGATGTTTTCCATTATTTAACTAGAATTCAAGATGAAGTCCATAGGTATACGATAACTTATCATAAAACTCTTCGAGACAAAGGTTCTATCGGAAGCATTTTAGATAATATAAATGGAATAGGTAATATTAGAAAAAAAGAATTAATAAAAAAATATGGCAGTGTTAAAAAAATAAAAGAGGCAAGTATTCATGAATTATCACAAATTATACCAGAAAATGTTGCCATTAATTTAAAAGAATATTTAGAAAGTAGGGATAGTGATGGAGCTAGTAAAAAATAAAAGTATTGTACCACGTCTTGATATAACATACTTTTTAAATCCCGATTATATATACGTGCCTGCTAAAAAGATATATGTAAAAGACCATGAATACGTTTATAAAAATCAAATAGTGGCAGATACTAATTCATCATCAATATCAGGTCATGTATTAGGAATAAAAAAATGTAATATAATGGGTAAGAAACAAACCACGTTAGTTATTCAAAATGATTATCGAGAATACTTTAAAGAAACAAATAAAAAAGAAAAAATAACTATACCAAATATGCTTAAAGTATTAAGCAATGAAAAAGAATTACTAGACAAATTCAAAAGTAGCAAAACATTTAATAATATTGTAGTATATGCTATAAATGATAACCCATATATATATAATGAAGTCTTTTTATTAAAAGAAAATATAAATGATATTCTAGAATTTTATGATAAATTATTTACTATGTATGGTTGTAATAATAATATGCTAGTTATAAAAAATACAGATAGTTCTATTATAGAAGAATGTTTAAATACGATTGGAAGTTATCCGGAAATAAATTTAACATTAATACATGATGAATATTTACTTGAAAATAGTAAATATCTAGGTAATTATTTAAAACTTAAAGGTAATACTCTATATTTAAAAGTAAGTGAATTATTAAAAATATATAATTTATTCAAAGGAAATGTTAAAACTACTAAATTAATTACTATATCCGGAGATGCTATAAAAGAAAATAAAGTATTGAGAGTAAAAATTAATACTACATTAAAAGATGTACTAGATAAATTTATTAATATTATAGATGAAGATTATGACA
>OHEP01001161.1_pt1 | contig 14401 bp, 10 predicted proteins | sample 1567271 | NCBI WGS metagenome assembly OHEP01 (sample SAMEA3879577, study PRJEB24766) | human gut metagenome | biome: human-associated habitat; feature: feces | place: USA | collected 1985/1987
TCCGTAACCCCTCCACTCTCTCCGCCTCCACCGGTACCGCTACCGGTATCATCACTCTCCTTGCTGCATGCAACCAGCAGCAAGGCTACCATTGTTGTATAAACTATCTTCTTCATCTATTGTAGATACCTATTGTTTCACGATTGAAATTGTCTCTTCCAGCTGATTCAAAGTAATCAGATAGGAACCTGCTGTCGTAATCTTCCACTTCTGGTCGATGCCGCCTACCATCACGTCCAGATATTGCGCTTTGAACGCTTCGTCTGATTTATCAAGGAAAAGCATCGGTTCTGTTTCTCCTGCAGGCTGTTTGTCTGCTACAGCCGGCATGAACCAGGCTCCATTCCAATCTTCCTGCTTATCACAAGTAAATTTCAACTCACCGGCATTCAGCGTACCTTTCCAAGTAAACACATACGGATTATCCGTTGTCTGCATCGGCGTAGCATCACCAATCGTCCAACCGGCCGGAGTAGCATCACCTACCATATAAATCATCTCATACGGAGTAAATTCGCTCATCATCATGCGTTCCTTACCACTACGGATATCCATGCAAATCTTGTAGGCCTTGCCGCATTCCCCGTCTTTCAGCACCCATTTATTGTCCGGGTCGAACCCTTTCACAAACACCACTTCTGTATCGGTATAAGCAGCATCGGCATTCTTGGCCTTATACATGTTCTCCCAACTTCCATCGGAGGTTCCGAACTTGAATTCCCCTCCTTTGCCCACTTCAAAGAACTTGCCGAAGCGGAACAAGTATGGATCGAGCACATCTTGTTTCATCTTCACGAATCCCCAATCCGTAGCGTTACCCACAAAATAAAGCTGGTCGTAGGCAGGTGCCAACGTCTCTGTCTGGGTCAATGTAAGAACACCGGTAAACAGATTGGCCTCGACGATGTAATTATGGTCTTCTTCGACAACAAAAGGTTCATCCGGCTGGTCATCACTGCTACGAAGAACCAGCAATCCATCTGTTCCTTTGTTGTAAGAGGGCAGGAATGAGCCTAAGGTCGTGATGAACTTAAACTCACCGGCCACAAGCCGGCCCGTCCATGTAAAGATACCATTGTCCTTGCGGGTCATCTCTGTCGCATCATCGGCACTCCAGCCGCCCGGAGTGGCACTACCTATCAGATAAAGGGTGGATGTGAGCGGTTTATAGGCTGTAACACTGAAAGCAGTGGTAGACACCTGTTTTTCGTCCCGTTCTGTTACAGTAGCTGTCAAGCGCGCTTCCAACGAAATGTTCTCCCCGGCAGTTGCCCCAAAATGGTTGCGTAGGATGTCATTCAATTCCTCCACGCTCTTTTTCCATGAGTATTCTTGTACGGCATTCTCCACAGCTACATAAGAATCTGCAAAATCACTGCCGGTCTTGGTCAATTCCAGCGTATAGGAAATTTTATTACCCGTCCCATAATTGGTTCCCGTAGTCCAGGAAAGCTCCAGGGCATCATCGGCATGTGCCTGCTCATTCAAAACAACTTCCGTCTTGCTGGCCGTCAGTACAAGTTCATTCTGTCCTTTATCCAATTCCATGTAATCATCATCTACACAAGCAGATAAGGCTGCACAGCCCAGTAAGGCAAATACAAGGTGTGAAATATATTTCTTCATATTCTTCTGATTAAATTAATTAATAACCCGGGTTCTGCACCATTAAGGTATTAGCATCCATCTCCGTCTGCGGAATAGGGAACAGCAAGCGGTTCTTGTTCACGTTGCTCTTTCCAATGGAATGCAGGAATTTAATGGCATACTCTCCATTGTTGACACGAATCATGTCGAACCAGCGATGCCCTTCGAAAGCTAGTTCCATGCGGCGCTCATGGATAATCTTTTCACGCATGGTTTCCTGTGACAAGCCCGAAACCTCCGGCAGTCCGGCACGCTTACGTACAATATTCAAAGGCACGGCAGCCTGGTCAGGGCGTCCCATTTCATTCAAAGCTTCGGCCTTCTTCAGCAGGACGTCCGCATAACGATAAATCACGAAGTTGGCAGGATTGGTATTGTATTCCGGAGAAACCGTTTTCGACACCAGAAACTTGCGTACATTGTATCCCGTATTGGAATAAGAGCTTTTGTAAGCCTTACCGTCAAAATCCGGACATCCGGCATAAAGCACGGTCAAATCCTTACGTTTGTCACCGCTCTCATATTGACCCACAAATTCTTCTGTAGGCTGGTTCCAGCCATAACTGCCGGCAACAAAGTCCGAATTACGGGGACCCATGAAAGTAGAAAGCCAGGAAGACTGCGGATTGTTTCCCCAAAAATCATATTCCGTATTGCCCGAATACTGGACCTCGAACAAAGATTCCGGCCCGTTATTGACCAATGCATCGAAATTGTCCTCATACTTGCAGGAAGAAAGGTCATACCCCAAATTTGTTATCTCATCACACAAATCAGACACCTCCTGATAATATTCCGTATGATTAGGAGCCAGCGTCAGATAAATATCTGCCAACATGGCCAAAGCTGCATCTTTGCAGGCACGTCCCACGTTCTCGTCGTCGTAAGAAGACTTGGCAGGAAGCAGGTCAACCGCATTCTTACAATCGGAAATTATCTGGGCATAAGTCTCTTCGACTGTAGCGCGTGCAATGTCTGTCGGTTCTCCCGGATTATAAGGAGCCAAACGCAGTGGAACACCACCGTACAGACGTACCAATACATAGTAATAATGTGCACGGAGAAAATAAGCCTCTCCCAGACAGCGGTTCTTGATTCTCTCTGACACAGCTTCAGCCTCCAGAAGACTATTCAACACAATGTTGCATTGTCCTATCCCCACCCAGGGAGAACGCCACATGTACAATGCCATGCCATTGTCGCTCTGCGTTATGAAGTTAGAAGCTTGTATCGTTTCAAGGCCGTCGGTACCGCCACCGGCACCCACCAGACTATCCAGTGTCCAGATACGCTGGTTGTACATATTGGAAGACTGAAGGGTGCGATAGCAGGCATTGGTCAGAGCAATGGCCACATCATCGGTCACCGTCGTTTCCGGGTCAACCGTATTTTTAGGAGACTTGTCCAGAAAGTCGCTGCAGGAAGCCAGCAGCAATACTGCCAGCATATATAGTAAATTTGTTATCTTTTTCATATCCGAGTCAATCATTAAAAGTTAAAGTTTAATCCTAAGCTGAACGTACGGGAAATGGGGTAACGGTTCTGGTCTATTCCGTTAATACCCACTTCGGGGTCGAAACCGGAATATCCGGTGATGGTAGCCACATTCTCACAAGATAGGGAAAGGCGTGCATTTTCAATCTGGGCTTTCTGTAACCACTGCTTCGGGAAAGTGTATGAGAGTGTGATATTCTTCAAACGCAGATAAGAACCATTCTCCACAAAGCGGTCTGACACGCGTGTATTCTGATTGGGGTCGCCGAACACGGCACGCGGCATCGAATTGCTGGTCCCCTCTCCTTGCCAACGCTTCAGTACGTCGGTAGTCTGGTTATAGGCAGCTGCCATACCGGTATTGTCGATATTGTTGGCATTGTATATCTTATTTCCGGCTATACCTTGTAAGAAAACAGAAAGTTCGAAACCCTTATAGGAAAGGCTATTGTTCATGGAGAACAGCCAACTTGGGTTCGGGTTACCGATGACGGTACGGTCACTATCATTGATGACACCATCGTTGTTCAAATCCCTGAAACGGATATCACCCGGCTCAGCTCCCGGCTGCACGGCATGTGTATTCACTTCAGACTGGTTCTGGAAGATTCCGTCCGTAACATAGCCGTAGAAGACATTAATGGGATAGTCCTTTGCCAGCATCGTTACATAGGAGTTATTGATTTGGTTAATGTAATAAGGAACGTCGCTGTTCAAATCCTTAATTTTATTCTTATTGTAAGTGGCGGTCAGGTTCGTTTCCCATCCCAGTTCACCGGTAAGATTGATGGTATGCAGACTCATTTCAATACCTTGATTACGTACTTTTCCGGCATTGGTATACGTGGTTGTAGTATCTTCAAATCCCGATGTGATGGGGATAGACGCCTTTACCAGCATGTCTCTCGTCTCCTTCAGATAAGCATCGAACGAGAACATAACGCGTGAATTGAACAGTGAGGCATCAAAACCGATGTTGGTTTGTGCCACCTCTTCCCAATGGATATACGGGTTGGCGAGAGTAGAAGAAACCAGCGCTGTCTGATTGCCGCTCGAAATGCCGAAAGGATATACACTGGTATTGTAGGATGCCAGATAGCTGTAGTTTCCAACACTTGCCTGGCTACCGGTCACACCGTATCCCGCACGCACTTTCAAGTCATTGATATAGTCGTTTTTTGGAAACCACTTTTCCTGAGAGGCACGCCATGCCACAGATACGGAAGGGAAAGTACCCCAGCGATGTTTCTTACCGAAACGGCTGGAACCGTCACGACGAATGGTTGCAGTCAGCAAATAGCGGTCTTCGTAAGAGTAGTTGACACGTGCCATGTAAGAGAGCAATGCCCACTCTGTCTCGTTTCCACCGATGGCATACATTTCCTCGCCATTATCCATTTCGTGCACATTGTCGAATATAAACACATTCTTCTGCGCATTCAGGTAGTCGTTGGTGTTCCATTGGGCAGACATACCGGCCATCAATCCCACACGATGTTTTTCTGCAAAAGTATGGTCGAATAGGAAATAGTTGTCCCACAAATAAGTGAACGACTTGTTATCGCTCTTATAACGTGAAGTCTCCTCTGTGGGAGTGGGTTTCCAGTTATACTTGGGGGTAAAGTTGTCTATGAACCAGAATTTGGCATCGTAGCCGAAAGTACTTTTAAACTTAAGCCATTTGGTAAAAGTAAGTTCTGCCGTCAAGTTGGCCAGGAAGTTATATCCATCAGTCTGACTCTTGTTCAGTTCCGTCGGTCCAATGGGGTTGCGCGTGCTGCCATACCATTCCGAGTTACCATCAGGGCCACTCCAACTGCCATCTTCATTCTTCACCGGATAAATGGGGAGCGCTTTCAGCGCATCACCTATATTATAGCTGCCCGACTTCTTCGTATCGGCACTGAACGTAATGTTATTGGAGAACTTCAACCATTTCAAGACTTGCGCATCACTGTTGGACTGGAATGTGAAGCGACGGTAATTCACACTCTTCACGATACCGGACTGATCCAGAAAACCACCGGACACATAATAATGGGATTTCTCGTTACCGCCGGAATAACTTACCGTATAGTTCTGCATCACACCCGTACGGAGCAATTCATCCATCCAGTCGGTACCTGCACCCAATTCAGAAGGATTGGCCCATTCCGGATTAGGATTGCGTCCACTGTTCACCATCATGTCATTACTCAACTCGGCATACTGCGCCGCGTTCAATAAAGAAGGTACGTTCGTAGCATTCTGGAAAGAGTAATTGGCAGATACAGCAAGTTTTCCTTTTCCTTCCGTACCGCGTTTGGTGGTAATCATCACAACTCCATTAGCTCCCCGGGAACCGTAGATGGCTGTGGCCGAAGCATCCTTCAATACATCCAAACGTTCCACATCGGCCATATTTAAGGAAGACAAGCCCAAGTCGGTAGGCACTCCGTCAATCACGACCAGCGGGTCGCAGTTGTTGATAGAACCCAAACCACGAATCTTGATGGATACATTGTCTCCCGGTTTACCGGCATCTACAATCTGCACACCTGAGATTTTTCCCTGGATGGCTTGTCCCAAATTGGATACGGGGGAATCCTTGATATCCTTGTTACCGATGGAGGACACTGCTCCTGTAAGGTCGCTTTTCTTCATGGTGCCATACCCTATCACCACCACTTCATCCAGCATTTCGGCATCTTCAGACAAAACTACCTGAAGCTGTTTCTGTCCCTTCACCTGCACCTCTTGAGTCTTATAGCCTACAAATGAAACGACAAGAGTACCGTTCGGAGACATGTTCAAAGAGAAATCACCGTCAATACCGGTTATTGTCCCATTTGTGGTTCCTTTTTCCATTACACTGGCGCCAATAACCGTTTCACCGGTCTGGTCTTTCACTACACCTTGTACTGTAATTTGCTGTGCGAACATGCACATCGGAAGTAACATTCCTATCAGACAAACCATCATCCGTAGCCTGCTGATTGGCATTTTGTACTTTTGCATAATATAAGAATTTAAAGTTAATAATAAAAACATAAATCACATGTGTCACTCTTTCCGAAGAGGGACAATGCAAATGTATCAGATAAGAGAAGCCAATAGTGGAGGAAAGAGTAAAAAAGTAGTGGTTTACATCATTCAAAAATACTTAAACCACTATATACCAATAATATATAAAATTATTACCCAACTAAAAAAGTAGTGAAAATATAAGGGTAAAAGAGACACTTCCAAGCTTCAAAACCCCTATTCTCAGTTCTTCGACTTGCCAATTGTCATCACTTCCTGTTCCAACAAGTCGCGGTCACCGGCAGCCTTGTTGCGAACCTTCGTACGATAGTTATAAATGGTGGTAACAGAATATCGAAGGAATTGGGCTATCTTCACGCTGTCAGTAATACCCAAACGTATCAATGCAAAGATGCGCAACTCTGTATTCATCCGTTCGCCGGCTTTCAAGGATATTTGCTCATCATCGGCAAGCAGGGCATTGAAGTCTTCTACAAAAGTAGGAAACAGCTGCAGGAAGGTATTATCAAAGTTGGTATAGAATTCCTTTAATTCCCCCTCTATGAATTTAGAAGACTTGATGTTCTTGTAGAGTTCCTCCACATTTCCGGTAGCGGCAATCTTTCCCAGCGACCGGCGGTAATTGTCCATCTTTTCCAAATAGACCGAGCACTGGTCCATATAACGGCCGATATACTCCTCCTTCAGATAGGAGTTTTCGGCAATGCTGTGGTTGGCCTCCTTGAGTTGTGCATTGGAAAGGTGAAGCTCATCATTCAGCTCCTTCAACCGTTTGTTGGCGTCAATCACTTCCCTGCGGGCGGCAGCCACTTTCTTCATCTGCTTGTATACATAAAATATGGCAAGCAACAGAAAAAGTGAAAGCAGGCTGATAGATACCAGTGCCCATTTCATCTGCTCCTGCTGCTTCTCCGTCTTTTGCTGGTAAGCATCATTAATGATAGGAAAGATTTCCAGAATCTCCAGCTTGCGCAACCGGGCATTGCAGGCGGCTGCATCTTCCATACATATCTTTACATAAGAATAGGCACGCTCGATGTCTCCTTCCTGGTAAAGCAGTACGGCGAGCTTGCGTAAAGAGATATATTCACGGACAGCGGTTTTCATATCCGCCATAGCAGATACAATCAGGTATTCCTTTTCCTTCTCTTTGTCCCCTTTCAGCCGGTAAGACTCTGATAAAGTATAGGCACAAATCGCAACGTCGTGTTCATAGTCCTTCTGCAGCGCCAGATAATCCGTCAGCAAACGGATGGCCTTGTCATATTCATTGCGTACATTATACTGGTCGGACTGAATCAAGGTATGTATCAGAAGATTATCTTTATTGACCAACAGCAACGAATCACGATATTTGTCCGTAAGCTCCGTATAAAGCTTCTTTTCATATGCCGTCACGGCATAATCGGCCATAAGGCCATAGACCGTACGGTAGATATGGTAATAATATGGATGGATATCCACCGGTAACCGGTCTATATGGATATTCCGCATCAAATCCATAACTTCCTTATACATACCGGTCATTCCCAAAACATCTGCTTTATTCATGCGGGCATTGTCTATGTATTCCCGGTTTCCAAGACGTATGGCTATCTGTTCCCTTTCCTCGGCCATGTGCAATGCAGAATCCGTATTGAACGAACGGTACTCATCCAGCAATGTGCCAAGAATGGCAAAACGTTCTTCATCCGGTATCTGCCGATGCAACTGTCTTTTCAATTCCACCAGTTTCAGCTCCTTCTGCTCCATATATATGGGACGCTCCTTTATCGCCTGGTCCAGTTTCAGCAGCAAAGAATCCGCCCGGCTGCTGTCTGCAGCATGAAGGCGGCACATACAGATGGTACAAAGACACAAGAATATGATTATATTTTTCATCCGGCTTTCCGATTAGTTAAAGGCAATACTTTTTGAGAATCCTCATGCAAAAGTAATTAAAATACCATAAAAACCTATTCTACTATCATTAAAAGCTCGAAAGCAGAGTGATAAAAAGGCATACTGCAAGCAAAAGAATCAAAATATTGAATTACCTTTACGGAAAATCCAAAGAAAGACCATATCATAAATATCATCCGAGCATCATGGATATACACACATTTATTGCCAATTATCAGGAAGCTTTCGGCCAACACGCCGAACTCCCCATCGCCTTTTGGTATTCAGACCGAATGGGGGCATCTACAGAGAGAGTAACCGGTTGTCTCTTCAAATGCATGAAACAAGTCAGAGACGGCAAAATCGTCAGTCTCAGCAACAAAACAATTACCTGCGGAGGAGGCAAGTTCTATACCGGATTTACAGAAATGCCCGAGCGCGTCCCGGGTTTTGTCTCCTTGAAAGAGAAATACAAGAAGACTCCCGAAATGGTGGTAGATTTTGTCAATGAGCTACAGATTTCCAGAACTGACAAAGCCTATCTGCATTTTGCCCGCATAGACAAGATACCTTCCTTTGATGAAGTGGAAGGACTGCTGTTCCTGCCAACTCCCGACATTCTATCCGGACTGGCGACATGGACCTTCTTCGACAACAATGCATCGGATGCCGTAGCAGCCCCATTCGGCTCCGGCTGCTGTTCCGTCATTACCCAAACCATCATTGAAAACCGGAAACAAGGGAAACGTACTTTCCTGGGATTCTTCGACCCCTCCGTCCGCCCATACTTCGAAGCGGACTTATTGAGCTTCACTATCCCCATGTCCCGATTCAAGGAAATGTATCACACCATGCGCGAAAGCTGCCTGTTCGATACACGCGCCTGGGGCAAAATCAAGGAAAGGATACAGCTGTCCCAATCAGGAGACGTACATATCCTCCCCTCTCCCATTTCCTTCCCCATCCTTCCGGACATTTATCTGCAGGAAATCAGAATAGAAGATGCCGCAGCCATCTACCATGCCATCGACACACACCGGGACTACTTAAGAACATGGCTGCCATTTGTGGATAATATGCGCACAATAGCTGATGAAGAAGCTTTTTTACGTCAGGTATTATCTACTCCTGCCGAACGAAATGAGCCAATATTCGGTATTTGGAACCAACAACATGAAATCTGCGGACTGATAGGTTTCCATTTCTCCGATTTCGACAACCACCGTACAGAACTCGGCTATTGGCTACTGCCGGAATACCAGCATCGGGGCATCATTACTGAAAGTGTCCGCAAGCTGTGTCTGTGGGCCGTACAAGAAAAAGAGATAAAGCGGATACAAATTCGCTGTGCCGTGGGCAATGCAGCCAGTAACGCCGTACCGGTTCGCCTCGGTTTCGTCCATGAGGGAACAGAACGTTGCGGAGAACTGCTGGCTTCTGGAGAATATACAGATATACATATATACAGCATCCTGAAAGAAGAAGTGCTGGCCAACCTCAAACGATAAAATATCAAATATATATCAACTATTGAAATTATACATGGAACAACAACCTCATCTCAATGACCACAACAAGCAGGAGTACCCTCCTATGCACACCACGGAGCACATCATCAACCAGACCATGATAAGGTTATTCGGTTGCGGCCGCTCCATATCAGCACACATAGAACGGAAGAAGAGCAAGCTGGACTATCTCCTTGCCGCCTGCCCCACAGAAGAAGAAATAAAGAAGCTGGAAGAGGCCGTAAACGAGGTAATCGCCCGACAGCTGCCCGTCACAACAGAATTCATTACGCAAGAGGAAGCGCAAGGACGTTTCGACTTGGAACGCCTGCCCGATGGTGAAAGTAGGCGATTACGACGAATGCCTCTGCATCGGAGTACATGTGGAGAATACATCAGAAATCGGAACCTTCAAAATCATCAGTCACGATTGGGACGAAGAAGCCAAGCGTTGGAGAATGCGTTTTAAATTAGTCTGAAAATCTATCAATTTTAAATAAATAAGATAGCAAAATGGCATTAAACAAGCAAATAAGTCAGTTTTTCAATGACAAATAGTCAATAAAGTCAGTGAAAACTGGTTGGCATAAGGTTTGCAATATTGTTAGCGAACGACGGTTCAAGAAACGGATGGTGAAAACCCAAAAGGCAGACACCCGAAGACAAAGAACCGGAGTTCAAAACTAAACAGCATGTTTAACTTAAACAATAGGAGACTATAACTATGATGCCTGTAAGAAGAAACCAAAATTGGTTACCGAGTATTTTTAATGATTTCTTTGACAATGATTGGATGGTAAAAGCAAATGCCACCGCCCCTGCCATCAATGTATTCGAAACAGCAAAAGAGTACAAAGTTGAATTGGCTGCTCCCGGTATGACAAAAGAAGACTTCAACGTTCACATCGATGAAGAAAACAATCTGGTCATCAGCATGGAAAAGAAAACAGAAAGCAAGGAAGAGAACAACAAGGACGAAAAGAAGGAAGGCCGCTACTTGCGCCGCGAATTCTCATACACCAAGTTCCAGCAAACCATGATTCTTCCGGACGATGTCGATAAGGAAAAGATTGGCGCCCATGTAGAAAACGGCGTGTTGAACATTACATTGCCTAAGTTTACAGAAGCAGAAAAAGAAAAGGCCAAGAAATTCATCGACGTAAAATAACGCCCGACCATTAAAAAGAAAATCTCCCGCTGCACAAGATAATGCAACGGGAGATTTTTTATATCCATAGCCATACGGAACTATTTCTTCTTCCCTTTCAGAAAACGGTCTGTCAGCCACTTGCGCACCGGTTCGTCGTATAGTTTCAAACAAGCATAAGCAAGGACAACGGCTCCCACGAAAGTAAGTATCATATAAGGGATACCTTCCGCCATTGTAGCGTTATTGTTGCATACCCAAGCCGTATAAGTATATACCAGCGGATAATGGGTGATATAAATCGGATAGGAAATATCTCCCAGGAACTTGCATACGGCAGTAGAGCGCTTACCGGTCACCTTGCCGCCCGCTCCCATTGAAACAATGACCGGGAAGACGCAGATAATGCAGAAAGCCTCGTAAAGCCCGTTCATCCAGTAGCCGTCCTCACCTCCGATACGGGGAATGGAAAGAACCACCACAATCAGCAGGCTGCACCACCAGAAAGCACGCTTTTCAAGCCGTATCAGCCAGCCGAGGCGTGACAGAAGCAATCCGCCGAAGAACGGATACATCAGCCGGACCATACCCACATACTGCTGTTCCCAGTTCAAGGCCCAACCACCCACAATATCGCCGGCAGGAGCAGTCAGACAACGGTACACCGTAAAACACCCTGCCACAAATACCAGCACCGACAGGGCCACCTTATTGAACTTGCGTACAAACAACGCATACAGGATATTACCGATATATTCATAATAGAGCGACCATGCCGGGCCATTCAACGGATGCATTTCCGTCCAGCCGCGAATGTCGAACTTCAGCGGAAGAGGAAGCAAGGTACAGCCCAGCAACATCACCAGCAGCATTGTTCCGATGGACGTATTCTCGATAGGTGGAAAACAAGGCGACTCCTGAAAATAGAAAAAGGCAGCGCCCACAATGCTTCCCATAATCACCATAGGATGCAGGCGGATGATACGGCGTTTGAAGAAAGTGCCCACGGTCATCCGGTTCCAACGGTCATCATAAGCATAACCGATAACAAAACCGGAAAGCATGAAAAAGAAATCCACTGCCAGATAGCCATGATTGATAATTTGAGTAAGATGACTGCCGCCTGCATGTGCTTCAAAAAGATGGAAGATAATAACCATGACAGCCGCCACGCCACGAAGTCCGTCAAGAATCTCATAATGCGGTTTCGAGGCAAGATAAGTAGTCTGTGTATTCATTTTGGTATAAGATATTTATTTATTCGCGTACAAAGATAAGAGTTTTTTCCAATAAGGGAACTGATAGATATCATATAAACTCTATCAATTAATTGACAAGTATAACAGTTGTCTTTATCATTAGATACATATCACTACTTGCACCTTTTTTTCCGCACAAAAAACAGCTTTTATTATCCATAATAAAAGGGCTACACCTTTTCCTCCTCATGGTGTAGCCTTAAACACAAAAGGGTGTAGCTATCCAAGGCAAATGGTGTAGCCCTTTTTCAAGAAAAAGAGCCAAATGGGATGCTAATATGGAAAAATCAGTTAACTGCTTTTCTTATAACTTTTTACCGCCCACAGATTGAAGACCAATGCAAAGACCAACACGGCTCCCAGTTGCGGAAGCAGTTCGGCAAATCCGCCACCACGGAGATAGATGGTACGCATCACCTCCACAAAATAGCGTAGCGGATTGATGCGCGTAATCCATTGCGCCCACTCAGGCATACTGTGGATAGGGGTGAAAAGACCACTCATCAGAATAAGGATAAGCATGAAGAACCACATGACAAACATGGCCTGCTGCAACGTGGTCGAATGATTGGATATGACCAGCCCGAACCCCGACACCACCGGTAGAAAAAACAGCGCCATGCCGTAGATAGTGAGGAAATGTCCCGCCGGCAGAATGCCGTAAAGTACCCATGCCAGAACGAAACAGATGGTCAGCACCACAAAACCTATCAGCCAGTAAGGTATCAGCTTGGCGGCAATGAAAGTGAACTTGCCGACGGGGGTGACATTTATCTGCTCGATGGTGCCCGCCTCCTTCTCGCCCACCACATTGAGGGCAGGGAGAAAACCGCAAATCAGCGTCAGCAGCATCACCATGAGGGCAGGAATCATGAAAAGCTTGTAGTTCAGCGTGGGGTTGTAAAGGTTCTGCGTAGTGATGTCCACCCGGGGAAGCGGCTTCCCGGCAAGCCCTTGCGAAGACGACTCCGAACCCAGTTCACGGGTATAGTCACTGATGATGGAAGACAAGTAGGATCCTCCCAGACTGCCCTTCGTGCCGTTCACGGCATTGGCCGCCACCAGCAGGCGGGGCGCCTCTCCCTTCACCCAATCCTTTTCGAAATCACGGGGAATCTCCAGCACGACATCTGCCGAACCTGCTTCAATGGCCAGCAAAGCCTCATCGTATGTATCGGGAAGCGCTGTCAGGCAGAAATAAGTGGATGCACCGATTTTATCTACCAGACGGCGAGACAAGACGCTGTGGTCATTGTCCACTATATTCAGATTGATGTTCTTTATCTCCAGATTGGCGGCCCAGGGCATCAGTATCATAATCATGCACGGGAAAATGAAAATCAGCTTGGGCAGGAAGGAGTTGCGGAACAACTGCTTGAATTCCTTTTCAATGAGAAACTTTATCATAAGACGATATTTTAAAGATTTTAGACATAAGAACAAAAGAACAGATTTCCCGTATCCTTTTGTCCTTATGTTCTTCTGCCTGAATAATTAATATAAAATTCATATCCGCTCTTTACTCAAGCCGATGCTTGAATTTCTTGAAACTCACCGTTATCAGCAATACCGCCATCGTGGCAAGTATGCCGACCTCCATCAGCACAAGCGAAACATCCACTCCCTCAATCATCAGCTTACGCACCGCCTGGATATACCAGCGTGCAGGAAGCACAGCTGAAATGGCCTGCAGGATAACGGGCATACTCTCAATGGGGAATATCATGCCCGAAAGCAACATGGTGGGCATCATCAGCATCAGTCCGGACACCAGCATGGCGGCAACCTGCGTCCGGGTGACCGTGGAAATCAGCAGCCCCAGCGCCAGGGAGACAAAGATGAATAGCAGCGACACCACCACCAGCCAGAACAAGCTGCCCGCCACGGGAACATCGAGCACATAGACCGAAAGTAGAAGAATGGTGGTCAAGTTGACAAACGACAGCACAAAATAGGGCACCGCCTTTGCCAGAATGATGAAAAGCGGTTTGACGGGAGAAACCAGCAGGACCTCCATCGTCCCCTTCTCCTTCTCGCGCACAATGGAGATGGAGGTCATCATGGCGCAAATCAGCATCAGAATAAGCCCCATGACACCCGGCACGAAGTTGTAGGCACTCTTCATCTGCGGATTGTACAGCAGCTTGAGCTGGGGTACAATGGCAGCGGCATGCACTCCCGGCGGAAGCATCTCCTGCCCGGCAGAGGAGATGATGTTTGCGGCATAGCCTGCCTGCATAGTCGCCATATTGGGGTCTGTGGCGTCGGAGACAAGCTGCACGCGCGCCTCGCCGGTATAAAGCTTGTCCGAGAAACGCTCGCTGAAAACAAGCGCCATGTCAATCTCCCCTCTTCCGAAAGAGGCCTCCATATCGGCGGGAGAATGCAGGCGGCGGATGACGGTGAAGTATTCGCTTGCATCCATGCGGTCGATGATACGG
>OHEP01001163.1_pt1 | contig 14394 bp, 13 predicted proteins | sample 1567271 | NCBI WGS metagenome assembly OHEP01 (sample SAMEA3879577, study PRJEB24766) | human gut metagenome | biome: human-associated habitat; feature: feces | place: USA | collected 1985/1987
TCTAATTTGATGATTTTGCGACACCCTCTTTTTACAAATGGCGTTTCGGGACATAGAAACGCTTAAATTTTTTCATTCTGCTTTTCTTTCAGGTAGGTATCTGCATCTTTAAAAAAGCTTCCCAGGATCAGGATAATAATAATGCCCAGAGGGAAGGCGGCGATGATGGATACCGTCTGCAGATTTGCCATGGAATTTTCAGAGAAAATCAGGGCAATGGGAAGCAGAATCAGCATAATGGACCAGAACAGCTTGATGTTCCGGTTGGGTTCCTCATCCGGCCTAAGCTCCTTGTAGGAATAAGCCGCCGCCACCAGAGTGATGGAATCAAAGGACGTAGAGTAAAAGGTTACCATGCACAGAACAAGAAGAATCAGCACCAGTCCGGGAAGCGGAAGCTGTTCCAGGACAGAAACAATGGCAGCATATAAATCTCCCGTTTCTGCGTAGACAGACAGCAGATCCAGACGTCCGTGCATCTGCAGTCCCATTCCATAATTGCCGAGAATGATAAAGGAGGTAAAGGTTCCGGCCAGGCCGAAGGAATACCCTCCCAGCACAACCTGGCGGACTGTTCTTCCACGGCTGATGGAGCCGATGAAAAAAGGAGTTGCCACACACCATACAATCCAGTAGGACCAGTAAAAAATCGTCCAGTTCTGGGGAAATGAGGTGGTGCGCAGGGCATCTGTCCAGGTAGCCAGTCCGATAAAGTTCTGAACCAGATTTCCAATAGAGCTCAGTCCTGTTTCAATAATATACCGGCTTTCTCCGCCCAGGAAAAACACATAGGCCAGAAGCATAAAAAACAGGTAAACGCAGCAGGAGGCTGCCAGCTGTACGCCTTTCATTCCAAGATAGACACAGAAGGTGTAAATACAGCAGATGGCCACTAAAATAAAAATGGTAAGGGTAACGCTCTGAGGAATTCCTGTAACACGGCTGATTGCCATGGACAGCAGAGGCGTTGCAAGGGAAAAGGTAGTGGCAGTTCCTGCAAGGAGTGCAATTACGGCGATGAAATCGATGATTTTGCCGCTCCATCCATCTACCCGCTTTCCCAGAAGCGGACGGCAGGATTCAGAAAATTTCTGTTTGGTTCTCTTGCGTACATGAAGCATAAATCCGAATGCTACAGCCAGAACCAGATAAAAGCTCCAGGGAATCGGTCCCCAGTGAAACAGCGGGTAGGTAGAGGCCCATTCCTGAATTCCACCCATTTCTTCAATATGCGGCTCGTTTGCATACAGGATCCATTCGCAGCAGGAGTAGAAGAGAATATCTGCAGCCAGTCCGGCAGTAAACATCATGGAGCCCCACTGAAAAAAGGTATATTCCGGTTTTTTCAGATCGCCCAGCCGAATATTGCCGAAGCGGGAAAATGCCATGTACAGGGAACAGAAAAATACGCCGAGGCCGATCAGCAGATAATAGCTTCCCATCTGATCACCCAGAAGGGAGCGGACAGAAGCTAAAAGCTGAGAAGACTGTTCCGGGCTGCGTACAAACCAGACGCAGAGAACTACAATACAGAGAAAGGGAGCCAGGGTAATAAACCAGTCCAGCCGGCGGGACAGTGAAATTCCGGAATCCCGGGATTGTTCTGTTTTCATAATACGAAATACCTCCTATCGTAGATTTACGAAAATATCTGAGAACTAATTGTTCAAAAATACTTAAAAATAAATTATATTGAACATAATAGCATTGAAGAAGGAAAAATGCAAGAGGGATTTCTTGCGAATTTCTTTCAGTTTCGGAGGGAGTCTATCAAAAGAGAAGGAATTCTGGTAAAATATCAGAAAAAATGAAAGATGTGACGGGCGGAAATGGAGAGAGCAGACAGAAGGACAGGAGCGGGAAGAAGCAGAAGAAAACAGAAATCAGCAGGATTTTTTTCAGGAAGACGACTGATTCCGGCGGGGATTGCAGTATTGGCAGTGGTTCTGGCGTCAGCGGGCTTTCTGACATGGAGAAAAGAAAGCTATGCCAGGGAAACAGCAGAGTATCCTGAAAATCCCGGACAGCTTGCAACAGTCGGAGAACTGCAAAGCAAAGGGGCAGAGGAAGAAAAGCCGATTCTGGGCGGAGCCGAATTGATGATGCTTTCCAATCAGACAAAGGGGCAGATGATGTCATTTCTGATGGAAACCAGAGATGGAAGCCTGATTGTGATAGATGGAGGCAGATGGGAGGACGGAGAACATCTGATGGAGGAAATCCGCAGGAGAGGAGGCCGTGTAGAGGCCTGGTTTCTGACGCATACCCATACGGATCATGTCGGCGCTCTTTTGAATCTTTTGCAGACAGAGGCAGAAGGCAGAGATACGGGAATCGAGATTCAGCATATTTATTATAATTTTGCGGATCTGGACTGGTATGCAGTTCATGAGCCGGGAGATTACGGCACGGCGGCTGCCATTATCGGAGAGCTGGAGAAGCTGCCGGAAGGCGTATGCCGGACTGTAGAGCGGGGACAGGTTATTTCCATAGATGATGTGACAGTGACAGTGATGAATGAGCGTTATGAGCCGGGACCGGAGGAAATCGGAGAGCGGGACGGCAATGATGCGGGAATTGCCTACCGAATGACGGTTAACGGAGTGTCGATACTGTTTCTTGGAGATTTGCAGAAGATTGGCGGTGATTTGCTTCTGGAACAGGCAGGAGCGGAGAATTTAAAATCTGATATGGTACAGATGGCCCATCACGGACAGAATGGAGTCAGTGAAGCGGTTTATCAGGCCATCGCTCCGGAGATTTGTCTCTGGCCGACACCCGGCTGGCTTTGGGATAATGAAGGAGGCGGCTATCAGACGCCGGAAACGAAAAGCTGGATGGAGAAGCTTCATGTAAAGCGGCATTACTGCATCAAAGACGGAGATCAGATCATACGGTAAACAGGCGCTGGGGGGGCAGCCGGATAAAATCCGGCTACCCCCTGATATTTGATACAACCTTTAATCTGTCACAGCCAGTCCGCTGTGATAGGAATAGCTTCCCAGCTCATGGAGAAGCCGTTCCATTTCCTGGACATCTGCCTGGCGTGTGGAGTGAATGCTGGTATTGATCAGTGCGTTTACGTTGCTGCATTTCAGCAGAGAATACCGGAAGAGATCCGGGAAGGAGGCTCTTGAAGCAAGTCTTCGATCCCATGGATTGCACCACAGCTCATGATCCAGATTCAGGCATTGCCGCGGATTGCTTACTTTATCTGTGACCAGTTTGGTGGAGGCCACCGGTTTTTTCAGCACAAGGTTCTCAACAAAGGCGATCCGGTCGGTTTTTTTGCCGGAGGGATCAGCCAGAGTGCGGCATCCAAACCGCAGAGCAAGAATCGAGCGGTAAATCATGGATGAGGATACCTGAAAGCTGTTTTCATAGGTAATGGGATAATAAACCTGATTGATACATTTTGCCAGAAAACGGGAGATGAACTGCATTTCCATTCCGTTCAGGCAAATGGTTGCCGCCTGGTTAAACTGGGACGGCTTTTTCTTTTTATATTTCCACAGAAGCAGAGCGTCAATATCATTTTCCAGAGCGGCATGAAGTCCGTGAGTCTCCATGGTCGGATTCTTGGCATCGTAGCCGATTCTGCCATATACATAGGGATGGCAGATGGAGTCGCCGATATAATGGCAGACAAAACCGCAGAAATAGGAAAGGCCCTCCTCCCTTTGCTGCCGGGAATCAATGTCCTGAAGATTTTCCAGATAGCAGCGGAAAAAATCCTGGATGTGATGCTCATGCATATAGGAGCCTACATTTCGGTAATCTCTGTGGCGAAGAATCGGAATGTTGTAGAAAAACATATCCGGTCCCTGAAGTCCAAGCTGATAAAGCCAACGATATTTGGCGATAACATATTTTAACTGATTGTTGGGAAGATCATTGAAGGCCTTCATTCCCAGAATATAATGTGTGGTAAATCCAGGCATATAAACTGCCCCCTCTCTCATAAAAATTTCCCGTAGTGTTACTTTCTATCATATCATATTCAGGCCTGAAATGCGAGGGGACAAATAAAGGAAAAGAAGAAGACTGTGCTGCATAAATATAGAAAAAAAGACATTGGGAGTCAGAATGGGACAGATGGCAGAAACAATACATGCGGTAGTATGGGGACCGTGGACCATGATGATTTTTCTTGCTGCAGGAATCTGGTTTACAGTAAAATCAGGCGGTTTTCAGTTTTTTGGATTTTCACGGTGGTGGAAGGAAACGGTCGGGAGTATCTGGGAGGAACCGCCGCAGGGCGGCAAAGAAAAGGAAGAGGGAGAAAACCCTGGCATTACGCCGTTTCAGGCGGCCTGTACCGGTCTGGCAGCAACCATCGGGACAGGCAATATTGTGGGGGTAGCCACAGCGCTGACAGCAGGCGGGCCGGGAGCGCTGTTCTGGATGTGGGTGTCTGCTTTTATGGGAATGATGACTGCCTATGCAGAAACCTCTCTGGGGCAGAAGTACCGTTACCGGAAACAGGACGGACACTGGATGTGCGGACCTATGGTATATATGGAGCGGGGCGTGGGGAGCAGATGCATGGGTGTTTTTTATGCAGGTCTTGCTCTTCTCTCGTCTCTGGGAATGGGAAGTATGGTGCAGTCCAATTCCATGAGCATGACTCTGAATTTCAGTGCAGGAATCCGGCCCGGGACAAGTGCTGTGATGATAACGGCGCTTACGGCGCTGGTGATTCTGGGGGGAATTGAAAGGATTTCCAGGGTGACAGAAAAGCTGATGCCTGTGTCAGCGGGAATTTATATTGTATTTTCCGGAATGGTACTTTTTTTCTGCAGAGAAAGCATCTGGCCGGTATTGAAGACGATATTTTCGGAGGCATTTACTGTGGAGGCGGCAGGAGGCGGAGCGGGAGGATTTCTCATGAGCAGAAGCATCCGGTATGGAATGTCCAGGGGAGTGTTTTCCAATGAAGCAGGTCTGGGAAGCATGGCTGTGCTTCACGGGGAGGCAGAGAATACCACACCGGAGAAGCAGGGGATGTGGGCGATGTTTGAGGTGTTTTTTGATACCATTGTGATCTGCAGTCTGACCGGTCTTGTGATTCTCTGCGTGTGCCACCGAGTCGGAAGGATACCGGCCGCCCTGGACGGAGCCAGACTTACTGCCTGGTGTTTTTCCCGGTGTCTGGGAGCTTTGGGGGAGCGTCTGGTGTCCGGGGCAATGACGGTTTTCGCATTTGCCACAATCATTGCCTGGTATTATCTGGGGCGGCAGACGGCGTCTTACCTGGTGACACGGATTTTTGGCAGGGAAACATGGATGGGCTGGTATCCGGCTTTGTATCTGACCGCGGTTTTCGCCGGCTGCATCTGCCGGCTGGATGTGGTCTGGATGGTATCTGATGTGTGGAACGGGCTGATGGCATGGCCGAATCTGGCTGCGCTCTGGATTTTATCCGGGCAGATTCCTTTTTGCCGGAGGAAAATTCATATTGACAAGACTGTGAAAAGAAAGTATCATACTACATAAATAAAATGTAAAACCTTATGGAAAAGGGAGTAGCTTGGCGGTTTCGGCCGCTGTGTACTGTCGTCATCTCGGCTGTCCGCATCAGGCGGAGTAAATATGGCCCGGCATGCATATAATAAGCGAGACTTTTACTGTGTCCTTGTGGTACAATAAAAGTCTCGCTTTTTTATTTCACAGGAAATTGCATCCTATGGCATAAAACGCTCCGCGGGGCTTGCCATGCGGCAGAGGAAAGGAATTTTGATTCTTTCCTGCGAAAAAGAAAGACGGTAAGGGGACATGGGATTTACAAAAGGAGGAAAAGGAAAATGATTCTGACGTACGCACTTTTAATTGTGGGATTTGTACTTCTGATCAAGGGTGCAGATTTTTTTGTGGAAGCAAGCTCTTCCATTGCAAAGACGCTGCGTGTGCCCAGTATTATTATCGGGCTTACCATTGTTGCGTTTGGAACCAGTATGCCGGAGCTGGCAGTAAGCACTACGGCATCTTTGGCAGGCAATAATGAAATTGCTGTGGGCAATGTAATTGGTTCCAACATTTTTAACCTGCTGGTTGTTTTGGGCGCCTGCGGAGCAATCCGTCCCTTTGCAGTTCAGCTACGGTGGGATTATGCAGCTTCTGTAGGAGTGGCTGCGGTTCTGTTTGTTATGATCATTGGTGATCATTTTGTGAGCCGGCCGGAGGCCATCATTCTTCTGGTTCTGTTTGTGGTTTTTGTAGCCATGACCGTGCGGGATGCGCTGTCAAACAGGATTGAAGAGGAGGAGTACAAATCCATTACTCCCCTGCGCTGCGTGATTTATATTGTGGGCGGTCTTGCTGCTATTGTATTCGGCGGCGATCTTGTGGTTAAGTGTGCTAAGGAAATTGCACTGGCGCTGGGCATGAGCCAGACCCTGGTCGGACTGACTGTAGTAGCCCTGGGAACCTCTCTTCCGGAGCTGGTAACTTCTGTAGTTGCCTCCAGAAAAGGGGAGAACGGACTGGCCCTGGGCAATGTAATCGGCTCTAATATTTTTAATATTCTGATGGTTCTGGGCGCTTCCGCAGCAGTAAAGCCGGTAGCGGTAAACGGACTGGCAGTGATTGATGCAGCCTGCCTGATTGTATTCAGCCTGGTTACCTGGCTTTTGTGCAGGAGCAAGCTGCGGATCAGCCGTATGGAAGGTCTGATTATGCTGGGAATGTACACGGCGTATCTGATTTATATCTGTATTCGATAACAGAATTGAGACAACAAAAAAGAATCTCTCCGGGAATAGAGAGATTCTTTTTTTACTTTTAACATTATAAAGAGGTAAAAAAGGGAGGAGAGCTGATAATGTGTATTATCAGCTCGAGTATTATGAAAAAAATCTTATAAGCGTTTCATAAACAACCGCGTCTTGTTGTTTATGTTTATAGTATACGGGGAAATCGTGAAGAAATCATGTTCTTAATGTAAAAGGTTTTTGAATGAATTATGAACAGAATGTGAATGAACCGTTCTGCTGTTGACAATCCGGCGTACTTTCATTAAACTGGACATAGGGAAAGCGGACGGAACAGCCGTGGCTTTCGATTATCGTATCAGAAGGGAGATTTTACAATGAAAAATCCAGAAATTACTATCACCATGGAAAATGGAGATGTGATCCGCGCAGAGCTTTATCCGGAGATTGCACCGAATACGGTGAAGAACTTTATCAGTCTTGCAAATAAGGGCTTTTATGACGGACTGATTTTCCACAGAGTGATTGAAGGCTTTATGATTCAGGGCGGATGTCCTCAGGGAACCGGTATGGGCGGCCCGGGATATTCTATTAAAGGAGAATTTTCTCAGAATGGTTTCAAGAATGATCTGAAGCATACGGAGGGCGTACTTTCCATGGCAAGATCCATGATGCCAGACTCTGCAGGCTCTCAGTTCTTTATTATGCACAAGACCTCTCCGCATCTGGACGGCGCATATGCTGCCTTCGGCAAGGTTGTAGAGGGTATGGATGTGGTAAATAAGATTGCAGAAACCCGTACAGACTACAGCGACAGACCGCTGAAGGAGCAGAAAATCAAATCCATGACTGCTGAAACCTTTGGCGAGGAGTATGGCGAGCCGGAGAAGTGCTGAGCTGTCAGGAAAAGGTTAAAAGACTGGTTTTTCAGTAAAAAGAGAGAAAGGTGATCCGGAAACGATGAAAACAGAGCGGAAGGTTCTGGTTGACGGAGTTTTGTACCCGGTTATTCTTTCCGATGAGCAGGAGACTCTCCTTGCTGCGAAAGCGGCGGGGAGAGTCTTTGTTGGTGTGACGGAAAAAGGCGGGGCGGCAAGGCTGTGGGGAGCAGAATATGTGGCAGAGGCAGAGCCTGAGAGGGAAAATGAGAATACTCCGGAAGATAGCGGAATAAGAGAGGCAGGAGGACTGACAGGGGAAGCGGAGGCAGAGGATTTGATCCGCCGGGCAGGCATTGATGAGGCATATCTGGAGCGGATTGTGCGGCGCAGCCTGGGGCTTCCATGGAGAATCTGTGAGACAGAACGCCTTTTGATACGGGAGTTTACCATGGCAGACGGCGCGAGGGTTCCGGCAGAGCCGGAGGAGGAGACAGAAAGCGACAAAGTCTTTTATACTCCGGAGCTTCTGGATGCGTATATCCGTCATCAGTATCGTTTTTGTGAATATGGAATCTGGGCGCTGGTGCGCAAGTCCGACGGCGCTTTAGTAGGAACAGCCGGTGTGGCGGCAGGTCAGGAAGAGGACGGACAGAGCGGTGCAGCAGAAGCAGCGGAATGGCTGGAGCTGGGGTATCACATATTCCGCCCTTACCGGCGCAGAGGCTATGCCGGAGAGGCCTGCGAGGCTGTGATTGCTTATGCCAGGCAGGAGCTTTCCTGCCGGCTTCGGGCAGCAGTAAAGCCGGACAACACAGCGTCTGTCCGGCTTTTAAAGAAGCTTGAAATTCCTTATTATTTTGTCACAGCAGGATCAAAGATGTAGCGGATCAGAGCGATGGAGTTCTCGGTTCTCTCAGCGCCGGCAACCAGACCCATAAGCGGGGGATCCTGTGAAAGATTGGAGACTTCTGCAAATTCCGTGCCGCTTAAATCAATGGCGCAGGCATAAGTTTTTCCGTCTTCATCCCGGGCGTAGTAAAGGCGATCCTGGACCAGAGCAAGTACATCCGGAGGAAGAATCGTTTCCAGATTTTCAAAACCGCCAATGGAGGCATAGTGATCCGTGCTTTCTGTATCTCCGATCATGACATCCAGATCGTGAGCCATAACAAGAGCAGTGATTTTGGCCATCATGGCATAACTGTACTCGGTTGCTTTTTCATCAAAGGAAACAAATGCAGTTTCCGTGACAACCAGCTCCTTCTTTCCAAACTGCATCCATTCTGCAAAATCCTTTTCAATGGGGGCGGAATTGACATCTGCTTCTCCGCGGCTGTTTAAATACATACAGTGAAAGGCAGTGTCAAAGGTGGTTCTGTAAAAAGAAGAGCCAACAACGTACAGGGCGACAATCAGAAGAAGGGCGCCGAAAATATGAAATTTGTAATAGGTCCAGATATACCAGGCCTTGTCCCTGGGGGACATGGCTTTCAGTTTTTCTTTTTCTGTAGGCTGATGAACAGGCGGAAGATCCGCGGGCGGCGTTTCCGCATTGCCGGATGAGGTGCCAGCCTGCTGCTGGCGCATGGTTTCTTCTGTGATTTTCATAAGCAGTCATTCCTTTTCTGTAAAGCATTTTCTGTCTGTGTTGCCTGCGGCAGAGCCGCATGGGATAAGTATATCATAAACTGACCGGGGATGGGACAAAAAATTCCGAAATCAGAGGGAACGTTGCAATTTGTGTTTTTTTTCGCTATAATACTTTCAGGCTCTTTGAGCCGGAAAGATGCTCCGCGGCAGGATCGGAGTAGAGAACAGGAGGATAAGAATGCTTTCTTCACTATTTAATTACGACAACCCGGTCTGGCGGTTTATCGGAAAGTTTTTTGATGTTATGATTCTGAATCTTTTATGGGTGGTATGCAGTATTCCCATTGTAACCATGGGCGCTTCCACAACAGCGGTTTATTATGTTACGATGAAGCTGGTACGGGATGAAGACGGACCTACGATTCGTTCCTTTTTTAAATCCTTTAAAGAAAATTTCAAACAGGCAACGATTATCTGGCTGATTTTGATGGCAGTAGGTGCAATTATCGGATTTGACCTGTATTTCTTTATGCGGGTACAGACTGAAGCCTCAACCGTGCGTACCGTGATGATGGCTATTTTCCTGGCATTCGGGATTATCTGGGTTTGCATTACCCTGTTTGTATTCCCGCTTCAGGCCAAGTTTTACAACCCGGTTAAGAGAACTCTGTTTAATGCGTTCTTTATGTCAATCCGCCACTTTTTCCATTCTTTGGGAATGCTGGCTATCAATGCGCTGCTGGTTGTGGCAGCCCTTCTTGTGCCCATGCTTTCAGCTGTGATTTTCCTGTTTGGTTTCCCGCTGATGGCCTTTGTCAATTCCTTTTTCTTTGTAGGAATTTTTGACAAGTATATTCCCAAGAAGGAAGTGCGGGATGACGATGAATTCCGTCCTCTGGAAGACGAGCCGGAAGAGCAGCAGGCCGGGGAATAAGTCCGGAAGAATGAAAACAGCAGAAAAAGCTGCTTTATTGAATGCCCGGGACGGGGCTGAGATAAAATAAAATCCAGACATATAAAAAAGAGAGAGAAAACGGGTTTCGTTTTCCCTCTCTTTTTACGTGAGTTATCTTACAATCTGACCGGAGTAGGACATAATACCTCCTGCGTTTTGCACACTGGAATAGCCCATCTGTCCCAGAATGCCCGCGGCCTGCCGGCTGCGGCCTCCGGACTGGCAGTATACGAATACAGGGGTATCTTTTCTGGAAACCAGACTGCTGATACGGCCCAGAGACTGAAGGGGAACATTGATGCTTCCGGAAATATGTCCCTCCTGATATTCCTGGGGAGTGCGTACATCTACAAGTACGGCGCCGGGAGTCTGGCGGCAGTTGTGAATGGCCTGGTTAATATCGGTTCCTCTCAGAAAGCTGAAAATAGACATGGTTTTTCCTCCTGTTTTATCTGTTATTTTATCATGAAATCGTCAGTTGTTATTTAAAACGTAAATGGTTGTTTTCCTTTTTCATGAATCCATTGTAACAGATTTCAGGAGAGTTTACTGTGACATTGTCACAGTAAAACAGTTATTTCTGCTCTTTGATATTTTTGGAAACCGTGATTTCCTGATTGTCAATGTGTTCCCGGATGAGAGTTTTGGCTTCGGCCGCTTTGCGTCCGCGGACAGCCTTTAAAATCTGTTCGTGTTCTACTACAAGAATCTGGCGTTTTTCCGCATCCTTAATATATTCCAGACGGTAACGGTACATCTGCTCCCGCAGGTTGTTGAGGATCTGAACCAGGCGGTTATTGCCGGTGCCGTTGTAGATGATATCGTGGTAGTGCTCATCTGTTTCTGCAATGGTCATGGCATCTCCGGTGATGACAGCTTCGCGGAAGGCATTCTGGGCAATTTCCAGATCTTCAATATCGCTGTCACTCATACGCTGACAGGCCAGCTCAATAGCCAGCTCCTCCAGGGAACGGCGAACCTCCAGTACGTCCCGCAGGCTTTTTTCGGAAATCTTGGCAACTTCAGCCCCTTTTCTGGGGATCATCAGAACCAGGCCTTCCAGCTCCAGCTTGCGGATTGCCTCGCGGATGGGAGTGCGGCTGACGCCAAGGCGGTCGGCCAGCTGAATTTCCATCAGACGTTCTCCCGGCTCCAGCTCACCTTTTAAAATAGCCTGACGCAGGGTATTGAAGACCACATCCCGCAGGGGAAGATATTCATTCATATTAACCTTCAGTTTCTGTTCCATGGTTTGAAAGCTCCTTCTGATTATAGAAATTTGTAATATATACCTGTTTTGCAAGGTGGGAGAAGGCGCCGAACCGCATCTCCTCATAGGCAGTCTGAGCGGCCTTCGGATTGGTAAACAGACCGAAGACTGTGGGACCGCTGCCGCTCATGAGAGCGCCGATGGCTCCGCTTTCCAGCATGTTTTCCTTGATCTGCTGAATAACGGGATATTCTTTTATGGTAACTGTCTCCAGAACATTGCCAAGACGTCCGGCAATTCCGTAAATATCCTGATCCTGAATCGCCTGGAGGATTCCGTCGATATCCGGATGCTGTTCCGGTTTTAAATCATTGGCATGAAGATTGTCATAGACAAACTTGGTGGATACGCTGATGGCAGGCTTTGCAATCAGAACCTGGCACTGCGGTACCGGAGGAAGGGGTGTCAGAATTTCACCGATGCCTTCAGAAAGCGCTGTTCCACGGAGAATACAGTAGGGAACATCTGCGCCTATTTTCACACCGCGCTCCATCAGCTGGGCAGTATTCAGCCCCAGACGGAACATTTTGTTCACGCCAAAGAGGACGGCTGCTGCGTCGCTGCTTCCTCCTGCCATGCCGGCAGCAACAGGAATGAATTTTCTCAGGCGGATCTGAACGCCCTCTGTAATCTGGAATTCATCCATCAGGAGCTTGGCAGCTTTGTAAACAAGATTGTTTTCATTGGTGGGAAGATAATACAAATTGGTTTCTACCTGAATGCCCGGTTCTGCAGTGCGAATCAGGTCGATCCGATCAAAAATTCCTACGGTCTGCATGATCATGCGGACTTCGTGGTAGCCGTCTTCCCGTTTCCGGAGTACGTCCAGTCCCAGATTGATTTTGCCGTAGGCCTTCAGCCCAAGATGCTTAATCATGGCACTTCTCCTTTGCAGTTCATGAAAAATCACAGAACAGAAACACCGTTCCGGATTGTATTTTTGTATTATTTTGTATACAGTATATATTATACAAACAGGGGAGTAAATTTGCAATAGGAAAATCAGAAAAAAGAAGCTGCATTCCCCGTCCGGTTTTGATGGAAAATCCGGACGGGAATGCGGATGATGTGATTATACAGATTCTAAGGGGATAACATGGCGCATCAGGTCTTCTAACTGTTCTCTCTCTCTGGTAAGGACAACCTGTCCGTCCTCCCGGATGAGGATTTCGGCAGGGCGAAGACGATTATTGTAATTGGAGGCCATGGTAAAGCCGTAGGCGCCGGTATCAAGGATACACAGGGTATCGCCTTTCATAATCTCCGGCAGTGTCCGATCCTTGGCAAGAATATCGCCGCTTTCACAGATATTGCCTACGATAGTAACCGTTTCTTCTTTTTCAGAAGGCTGATCTCCTGCCCGGTAAATTTCCACACCGTGATAGGAATCATACATAATAGGACGCTGCAGTACATTGAAGCCACAGTCGCAGCCTACAAATTTGCGGTCGTGATTGTGTTTTACAGAATGAACTGTAGAAAGGATAACGCTGCTTTCCGCGGAAATATAGCGGCCCGGCTCAATGCGGAAGGTCAGGGGGCGTCCGTATTCTTCGGCAAAGGCATAGAGGGCCTTGTCAATCGCAGCGCCCAGCTCTTTTAAATCAAGAGGAGCTTCTCCGAATTCTTTTTTGTAGGGAATTCCGAAGCCGCCGCCCATGTCTACGAACTCCAGATCCGGAAACTGTCTGGCAATGGCAAAGAGGGGTTCCAGACTGGCGGTGAAGGCCTCTCCTGTCATAAACAGAGAACCGATGTGCTGGTTAATTCCGATCAGCTTCAGATCATACTGTTTCAGAAGCGTCTTTACCTGGGGGATATCCTCCGGATCAATACCGAACTTGGTCAGCTTTCCGGCAGTAACCACCTTTTCGTGATGGCCTGCGCCTACGCCGGGGTTGAACCGGACGGCAACAGAATGTCCGGGAGCCAGCTGTCCAAACTGCTCCAGCTGACTTAAAGAATCCACGCTGACCCGTACTCCGGCATCAATGGCATACTGCATTTCTTCCGGAGAAACGTTGTTGCAGATATAGAAAATATCCTCAGGAGCAAATCCGGCCATCCGCTCCATATAGATCTCGCCGGGAGACATGGCATCAGCCTCCAGTCCCTCGGAGCGTACAATCTGAAGGAATGCCAGACCGCAGTTGGCCTTGGCAGAATAATCAACGACAAAGTGGGGATAGGTAACCATATTTTTTAAATCCCGGCAGCGCTGGCGGAGAATCCGCTCATTATAAACGTACAGGGGAGTCTGGTACTGGCGGGCCAGTTCTGTAGGATCATTCCCCTCAAAAAAATTCATGTTTTCCGTGACTTTTGTATAAATCTTTTTCATTGAAGGTTCCTTTCGTAATAAGGTTGGGGATAACAGAGATTCCTGTCAGCAGCGGGGCATGAAAACCGCGTCTGCAAAACTCTTTAACGTATTGTAGCACGAAAGGATAAAATGGGCAAGAAGATGCATGGAGGAACTGTCAGCAATCTCCAAGCATAATCCGGATAATTTCCTCGTTGGTTTCTTTCATTCCGTCCTTGCCAAGACGGCCTACGTTCCGAAGGGTGGCTTCTATGCCCTTTGTAACAATACCGTCCCCGCCATGGAACTGCTGGCCGTTTTTGTACATATGGTAGCCCAGAATTCCGGCGTCAATGGCAGAAGCGATTTTGGCGGCACAGGAGGCTTTGGCGCCGTCGCAGATAATACCGGATACGATGGCAAGGGCATTGACAACGGTGTGGGTAATATCTTTGTAGCTGCCTCCGCACAGGTATGCGATTCCGGCTCCGGCTCCGGCTCCGGCGCTGACAGCTCCGCAGTAGGCAGAAAGACGTCCGATGGGGGTTTTCTGGTGAATGGCAGTCAGGTTGGAAAGGGCGAGGGCCCGGTAAAGCTGCTCCTTGCTGCTTCCTAATTCTCTGGCATAAACGACAACGGGAACAGAAACGGTGATTCCCTGATTGCCGCTGCCGGAATTGATAATA
>OHEP01001165.1_pt1 | contig 14342 bp, 16 predicted proteins | sample 1567271 | NCBI WGS metagenome assembly OHEP01 (sample SAMEA3879577, study PRJEB24766) | human gut metagenome | biome: human-associated habitat; feature: feces | place: USA | collected 1985/1987
ACCTCGTCTCCCGGATCCAGCATGGCCCGCATGGCAATATCAATGCCCTCGCTGCCGCCTACCGTTACTACAATCTCCTTGTCCGGATCATAGCTGACATGACAGCGTCTCTCCAGATAATTGTGAATCTCCACCCGGAGATCCCGCAGACCTGCATTGGCTGTATAAAAGGTTCTTCCTTTTTCCAGAGAATAGATGCCTTCCTCCCGGATATGCCAGGGCGTATCAAAATCCGGCTCTCCGACACCCAGAGAAATCACATCCTGCATTTCATTGGCAATATCAAAAAATTTACGGATTCCTGAAGGCGGAATCGAAGTAATGATTTTATTTAACGGATCTCTCACGGTGTAATCAGCATCCTTTCGTCCTGGATCTCATCGCTTAAAACAGTTCCGTGATCCTTGTATTTTTTCAAAACAAAATGGGTGGCCGTACTTAATACAGAATCCAGAGGAGCCAGCTTGTCAGAAACAAACTGCGCTACCTGGCGCATGGTCTTTCCCTCAATGATTACCATAAAATCAAATCCACCGGCCATCAGATACAGGGCATTGACCTCACTGTACTGATAAATCCGCTCTGCCAGCTTGTCAAAGCCCATGCCTCTCTGAGGCGTTACCTTAACCTCAATCAGAGCGCTGACCTTTTCCTCACTGGTATTGTCCCAGTTAATCAGAGTATGATATCCGCAGATAATCCGCTCTTTTTCCATCTCGGCAATCTCATTGGCCACCGCGACTTCATTCTCTCCTAACAGAATTGCCAGATCATGGATATCGATTCTGCTGTTTTTTTCGATAACCGCCAAAATTTTTTCTCTCATAATAGACTGCCTCCCATTTTATTTATATTCTTCTCATACTTCCGGATCCGCTTCTTTTCTGACCGGATAATCCGGAACTGCTTTTAATAATTCATCCGGCTGGGGACGTTCCAGAAATCCCTGTCCCTCCTGGACAATCATTTCTCTCGCAATTCCCTTCCGGACTGCACCGATAACCGCGGCCTCAATCCCCCGCGCCTTCAGCTTCTCCGCCAGACGGCCTCCGTTTTCCGAGGCCAGAAGTGCACAGCTGCTGCTGTAAAGCCGGTAAGGATTCAATTCAAACCGCTCGCAAATCTCTACGGTTGCCTGAGTCACCGGAATCTGCCGCAGGGCAAACCGGGCGCCTGTCAGATTCCAGATCGCCTTTAAAACGCAGCCTTCCCCTATGGGCTCTGCTTCTGTGATCTCAGAGGCCAGCTCTGCAAGAACCGGCTCCAGCGCGCCTTCCGCCTTCTGGCCGGCCGCCTCCAGCTCCTCCAGATACTCCCCGGAAAACCAGGTCTTCAGATGGCTGTGAAAGCGTTCTGCAATCACTGCCGCACCTGCCAGTCCGGGATTCCCTGCCACAACCAGATCCTGCCCGGCACGGAGATTCCCGGTATTCTCCCGCTCAATTCTTCGCATCATGGTGTTTGTCCTCGTTTTTCATTCTTTCAGTCCGCTTCCCGAAAAAACATGCCGCCCTTACTGAACCGGCGCTTCTGTTTCTCCCGGGCCTCCTGCCGGAGCCGGTGCATCTTCTGCCGGGCCTGCCGCCGGAGCCGGTGCATCTTCTGCCGGACCTGCCGCCTCAGCCGGTGCACTCACTTCCCCCGGGCCTCCTGAAGAGCCGGCCGCTTCTTCACCTGAAGAAACGCCGGGGCCTCCGTGAATTCCTTCGACAATGGAAGACTCCTCAGACGGTGCTTCCCCTGCGGACTCATCCTGGCCGCCTGCCGCAGGCGCTGTCTCTGCCGGGGCTGACGCCGGTGCTTCCGGTCCTGCCAGCACAATGGCCTTGGATGCATTGTAGGTATCTGTGTGAAGGAGAATGCGTTCTGTCTCTATTCCATCAACCTTTACTACCTTCCACAATCTGGACTTGATTCCAGTGTGGGCTGACTGTACCTGTTTTCTTGTACCGGGAGCCAGGGAATTGTCCACCTTGACCTCCGGCTCTCCCGGATCAATGGTGCTGAGCGTTTCGGAAACAAACTCCACAGTTCTGTTGGCTGGACGTGTCTCTTTTCCGTAAATGGTAAAAGTCAGCGTCCGATCCTTTGTATATCCCTCAACATAAATAGGCGTGCTGTAATTGTTTGTCACCTTCAGATCCTTTACCGTTCCGGCCGTAGCCGCATCCATGGACGGCTTTACATAGCCTACAATCATGGAATGGTTCTGTCTCTGGACAATCTCAAGCTCTGCGCGGAGAGCTGCCTGATACAAGGTTGTGGAAATCTGACAGACACCGCCGCCGATGCTGTCTACCACACGTCCGTTCTCATAAGCCGCTGCAGAAAAATATCCGTTTTCTTTGGTAAACGGATGCATACACTCATAACCGGACAGAGTTTCCCCCGGCATCAGCACATGTCCGTTGATTTTTGCTGCTCCGTTCTTCAGGTTGCCTGCCCGGGAAGCCCCGCTGCTGCTGAAATCTGTAGAAAAGCTTCCCAGCTCGTCCTGTATGGTGGCCAGCTGTTCTTCCCGGATCTCTGCTTCATTCACAGTGACAGCCGCCTCTACAGCTACTTCCTCTGCATCTGTATCTGCCAGCGCTGTCTCCAGAGCCGTCTTTGTGGCCTCTGTATCAACCGTCTTTCCATCCACTTCAGACGTAATTTCAAACCTGCCGTCAACTCTGGTAATTGCCGCATTCTGCGGCTCTGCCGTCATTCCCTGGCAGTTGGCATTCACAAACTCGGCAAATTCTGTTCCGTCCACACCTGTTTCCAGAGAAAGGTGAACCGGCTCCTTTTCCAGGTCCTTTCGTTCCATGTACTGCTGGATCAGATTTCCGCCTGTCCCGTGAGATGCCGCTTCCTCCACTGCCTCCGGATTTGTCCAGGCAAATCCCAGCTCTCCTGCAGTGGTCTCCACAGGCGTCCCCTCGATGGTTAAAGTAACCTTCCGGTCCGCAAGAGTATTCACATAATCCTGAATCGTCTGCCCGGCCTCTTCTTTTGTCATGCCGCCTAACTCAATATCTCCCACGAAAATTCCGTCTGGAATTGTCATTTCCTTTGCAGACGCCGGAGCCGCCATGGAAAGGCTTATAACTGCCGCCAGGGCCGCTCCGCTCCAAATGCTTCTCTTTTTCATAATCGCTCCCTCGGACTTTTTTAAATCATCAGCGCTGCTGCCACTACCGGCACGATCATAGCAAGCACCAGAATTACTGCAACCACTGATACTAAAATCTTTTTGTTTTTATTATTATTCATATTCATCATCGTTCCATTCACCTCTTTTTCCTGTATTGTGCTAATGTCTGATTCTTCCATACTGTGAAATCACCCTGTCCGTAATCCGGGATGCCTCATTCCGGCTGAGATAGTCAATTTGCACAGGTAAATCTATTTTATGATATTTCAGTAAATACCGCAAGTCCTCTTTTTGCTTTTTCGTGGCCGGCTGCTCCCGTTTTACCTTATAAATCAGGGGTTTTTCCGCAAATGCCTCCGGCTCCGCCTCTCCGTAAAGGGCAGCCAGCTGCTGATACAGACTGTGGGCATCCTCCGCATCTCCCAGCGCTCTGTGGGCGCCCTGACGCTGTATGCCGAAAAAACTGCATGCAGCCTCCAGATTTTTCTTTTCCTCCTGAGGCATAAATCTGCGGCAGAGCTGCAGCGTATCCAGCCCCGCCCGCTCAAATTCCAGCCCCTGATTCACTGCCGCCCGCTTTAAAAAGCTGTAATCAAAAATAACATGATGACCAAGAAGAGGCAGCTGTCCACAAAAATCAAGGAACTCACCTATTTTATCCCCAATGTCCGGTGCATTCTCCACCATTTCATCGGAAATCCCTGTCAGCCGGACAATTCTTTCCTCCAGAGCCCTTCTCGGGTTGATCATTGTATGAAACGATGCCGTTTTCTGCCCGTTTTCCACCCGGACAGCTCCAATTTCAATAATCCTGTCCCGCTTTGCATCCAGGCCTGTTGTTTCCAGGTCAACTGCTATATACCGGTCCGGAATCTTTACAGCGTTCTCTCTGCTGTCCCCGCTCATACCATTTCTCCCTTTCTGCTTTCAGAATTCTTTGCGCCCGCCTTTTTTTCCGTATCCTCAGCAGAAGGACACAGATGACGGAGAAAACATTCCCCGCACCGGGGGCTTCGGGCTGTGCAGATTGTACGCCCCAGAGTGATTACATGAATGTTCCAGAGAATCCAGTGATCCTCCGGCAGAACCTTCATCAAATCATACTCAATCTTTTCCGGATCCTCCTGACTGGTCAGTCCCAGCTTCCTTGATATCCGTTTCACATGAGTATCCACAACAATACTTGGCTCATTGTAAATATTCCCCCGGATTACATTGGCTGTTTTCCGTCCGACACCTGCCAGAGCTGTCAGTTCCTTCAATGTCCGCGGGACTTCTCCCTGGTGCTCCTCAATCAGTCGTTTACAGCAGGAAATAATGTTTTTTGCCTTGCTGTGGTAAAAGCCGATGGAATGAATGTCCTGCTCCAGCTCCTTCACATCTGCCCCGGCAAATTTTTCCAGAGTATCATATTTCTGAAATAAATCCGCCGTTACCAGATTCACCCTGGCATCTGTACACTGGGCGCTGAGAATTACGGCAATCAGCAACTGCCAGGGTGTTTCATAATTCAGATAACAGCGGTACTCTGTCCCGTATTCTCTGTCCATGGCTGCAAGGATCTCGCCAATCCGCCTTTCCCGCTCTGCCCTGGTTTCCTTCTTCATCTTCCACTCCTTTTTGCCACCCAAAGGGCAAACATGGTTACAGAACTCTGTCTCCACATTTGCCCCCTGAACGGGCGCTCCTTCCTTAAATTCTCCTATTTAGAACAACGAAGCTGCCTGACACACTCCCTCACTGGAGCGCGGCTGCTTCTCCGGCTCCAGACAGCTCATCTCCGCATTATGCGTAAGCGGATCCCGCTTTCTGTAATCAAACAGCAGAATATTTCCGCTGCGAAGAACCTCTGCATGAACCCTTGTTCCCAGTCCCCGCAGCTCCGGCGCCAGACGACGGATCCTCTCTTTATAAGGACTCTGATCCAGCGCAAATGAAGGCCTGCTCTTTGCATTTTCTCTCAGATAAAGATCACACATAAGAGCATCCTCTGCCTCCATCAGAAAATCTCCATCCGCCTGTTCCTTTACAAAATCATGGAGAATTTCATACCGGGCCAGACGGCTGTGATTCAGCCCGGTCAGCCCCTTCCTCTCATAATAATCTGCCAGCTGCTCATAAAAAACAAAGGCATCCTTCCATCTGGTCTCCAGATGCTTCAAGGTCCTGGTAAACTGTCCGCTGTTGTAGTACACCTCCACCATGTCTTCAATCCCCTTCAGCTTCAGCACATCATCATAAGACAGCCATCTGGTAGACAGCACCTCATAGGGCGGCCTGTCTCTGTAAACAAGACCGTAGTTCTCTGCCTGTTCAAACATAAAAGAACCCTTTAATACCTTTAAAAATCCCAGCTGAAGCTGCTCCGGCTCCATGGCATATACCTCATTAAAGGATTGGTGGAAGGAAGAATAGTCCTCCCAGGGAAGACCTGCAATCAAATCCAGGTGCTGATGAACATTATGACCGGCATTGATGCGGGCCACCACCTTTCTCAGCCGTTCCAGATCCATAACCCGGTGAATTTCCCGGATTGTTTTCGGATTAGTGCTCTGCACACCGATTTCCAGCTGAATCAGTCCGGGCCGCATGGTGCCTATCAGCTCCAGTTCCTCACCATCCAGAAGATCCGCCGCAATTTCAAAATGGAAATTCGTCACCCCGTTATCATGCTCCTTAATATGTCTCCATATTTCCATTGCATGACTCTTGCGGCAGTTAAAGGTTCTGTCCACAAATTTCACCTGCGGAACCCGGTTTTCCAGAAAATAATCCAGCTCCTTCTTCACCAGTTCCAGCTCGCGGAAACGGACAGATTTGTCCACGGAAGACAGACAGTAGCTGCAGGAAAAAGGACAGCCCCGGCTGCTTTCATAATAAATGATTCTGTTTTCAAAGCCCTCCAGCCTGGAATACAGGAAGGGAATCCGGCTCATATCCATTACCGGGCGGACAGGATGATCCTGAATCTCTCCATCCTTTCCCCGATAGGCTGCGGCCGGAAGAGAAGAAAGGCTTTCCCAGAATGCCTCCTCCTTTTTCGCCTGTTCTCTGCAGCCGGACATTCCGGCTGACCTTCTCACAGACATTCCCAGCTTTTCATAACAATTTAAAAGAGCGGCAAAGGTTTCCTCCCCCTCGCCTTTCATAATCCCCAGAATTTCCGGTTCCCGTCCCAGCAGCTCCGGGGCGTCAAACGACACCTCCGGACCGCCCAGCCAGATATCTGTGTCCGGAAGCACCTTATGAAGATCCCGCACCAGCTCCAGACAGGGCACAATATTCCAGATATAGCAGGAAAATCCCACCATATCCGGCTTTCTCCGGTAAATATCCTCCAGAATCTGTTCCATTTGATTATTAATCGTATATTCACCAATCTCCACATGAACAGAGGGGAGCCCTGCCCCTTCCGGGAACAGGTCTCCCCGTGTCCGCTCCGCATACGCCTTCAGGCTGTAAATCCCGGGATTAGAATGAATATACTTTGCATTCACCGCTGCCAGTAAAAATTTCATCATTATACATCAATCTCAATCTTTCTTCCCGTAATTTCATACTGATAATACCGTACCCCCGCTGCATTCAACATCCGCTTGGACGCCCGCACAGAAGGAGAATCCGGATACTTGTCTTCTTTGTAAACAATCGTCTTGATTCCTGCCTGGATAATCGCCTTTGCGCATTCATTACAGGGGAAGAGAGTCACATACAGCTTGCTTCCCTCCAGACTGCCGCCTCTGTAGTTTAAAATAGCGTTCAGCTCACTGTGCGTCACATACAGATACTTGGCGCTGTACGGGTCTGTCGTCTCCTCCTCCTTTCCCCAGGGAAATTCATCGTCTGAGCATCCCCGCGGAAAACCATTGTACCCCATGGACAAAATCTTATTATCGTCACTGACAATACATGCTCCCACCTGCGTGTTGGGATCCTTGGAACGTCTTCCTGACAGGTCTGCCACACCCATAAAATATTCATCCCAGGAAATATAATCTGCTCTTTTTTTCGTACTGCTCAACGGTCTTCCCTCCTTTTACACATGAATCACATGATATCCTGCTGCCTTCGTCAGGCGGTTCATAATCGCCTGTCCCAGATGATCTCTGGAAAAGCTTTCTGAGTAAATATAGTCTACGCCCAGATCGTCAAATTCCCGCAGAACAGCAAACAGATTGTGGGCAATGGTTTCCTCTCTGGATCTCTGTCCTACACTGCGGATTTCTCCATAATGATACCGCGCCCTGGTTTCGTCTGTGCAGATTACGCCGACCCGGCATCCCTCTTCTTCCCGTTCCCTGGAAAGGCGGTTGATCTGCTCCACCACATCATCCAGCCCGCCTTCCAATAAAATCAGATCCCCGTGCGGCGCATAGTGGCGGTATTTCATTCCCGGCGCCTTGGGACGCAGATCCTCTCTTGGCGGTCCCTGAATAGCCGGATCAATCTCCACATGACCGGCAACTGCCTCCAGCATTTCCATCGTCACTGCACCGGGACGCAAAAGCACAGGAACCGGACCGGACACATCCACAATCGTGGATTCCACTCCAATTCCCACCGGGCCTCCATCCAGAATCATCTCAATCTTTCCATTCATATCCTGCCATACATGCTGGGCTGTCGTCGGACTTGGCCGCCCGGAGGTATTGGCGCTGGGCGCTGCAATCGGCACACCGGACATGGCAATCAGCCTGGCTGCAACAGGATCGCTTGGCATCCGCACGGCAACCGTATCAAGGCCGCCGGTTGTTCCGTAAGGGACAATCCCGCTTTTCGGAAAAACCATTGTCAGCGGGCCCGGCCAGTACGCCTTTGCCAGCTTTCGTCCGGCTTCCGGAATCTCCTTCACCAGCGGCTCCAGCTCCTTCATACAGGAAATATGAGCAATCAGAGGATTGTCTGAGGGACGTCCCTTTGCTGCGTAAATCTTTCGGGCCGCATCCTCATTCAGGGCATTTGCCCCCAGTCCATATACCGTTTCTGTAGGAAATGCCACAAGACCGCCCTCCCGGATAATCCGGGCCGCCTCTGCCAGTTCCTCATCCTTTATCCATTCGGAATCTTGAATTTTTATCAGTTTTGTCTCCATTGTTCTTGTTCCCCTTTACTGGGGATTATTATATCACAAGATTGTTTACGGGGAAAGCAGGTGTTTCTGCCAGAAGAAAAAAAGAAATCCTCATTTTTACAGACTTTTTGTATAAAAAAAGAAGCCCGCCTGCGAGCTTCTCCTCCTTTGTTCAGCTGGTTTTTATAATATCTGCAAGGGTTTTGTGATCAAAATAATCTGTCACCAGCTGATAAAACTCTGTCCACATCGGATAGGTACGGCATTCTGCCATCCTGCCGCAGGGTCTGGCCCCGCACTCCAGACAGGCCACCGGCGCCAGATCTCCCTCTGTCAGACGAAGGATCTCTCCAATCCTGCACTCCTCCGGCGGACGGTTCAGCCGATATCCTCCTCCTCGTCCCTGCACCCCTTCAATCAATCCGTTTTTCGATAATACAGGAAGAATCCGCTCCAGATACTTCAGAGAAATTTCCTGTCTTTCTGCAATCTCCTTCATGGGTACATAGCCTCTTTCTGCATGCTCTGCAAGATCGATCAAGACCCGGAGTGCATATCTTCCCCTGGTTGAAATCATCATAACAAACACCTCTCTCACAGAGCAATCATACCACGAATGCAGCTCACAGAGCAACTCATTCTTCCGCAAACAGCGGGGTGGACAAATACCGGTCTCCCGTATCCGGCAGAAGCACAACAATGGTCCTGCCTTCATTTTCCGGACGTCCGGCCAGGTCAATGGCCGCAGCCACTGCAGCCCCTGCAGAAATGCCTACGAGTACGCCTTCTTTTCTTCCTATCATCCGGCCTGCATCAAATGCCGCCTCATTGGAAACAGGAATCACCTCATCATAAATACGGGTATTCAGCACATCCGGTACAAAGCCTGCCCCGATACCCTGAATCTTGTGAGGACCTGCCTTCCCGGATGAAAGCACAGGAGAGGCCTCTGGCTCCACTGCCACAATCCGGATTTTCGGATTTCGCGCCTTCAGATACTCACCTACGCCGGTAATCGTTCCTCCCGTTCCCACACCTGCCACAAAGATATCCACATTTCCATCCGTGTCCTCATAGATCTCCGGACCTGTTCCGGTTCTGTGAGCCTTGGGGTTGGCCGGGTTTACAAACTGCCCCGGAATAAAGCTGTCGGGAATCTCCTCCGCCAGCTCCTTTGCCTTTTCAATCGCGCCCTTCATGCCCTTTGCACCCTCTGTCAGCACCAGCTCCGCCCCGTATGCCTTCATCAGCTGCCGCCGCTCCACTGACATGGTTTCCGGCATTACGATTATCAGACGGTATCCTCTGGCTGCCGCCACTGCCGCAAGGCCGATGCCGGTATTGCCGCTGGTCGGTTCAATAATCACCGTCTCCGGTGTAATTTTTCCCTCTGCCTCCGCATCGTCTATCATAGCCTTTGCAATCCGATCCTTTACGGAACCTGACGGATTCAAATATTCCAGCTTCGCAAGAATTCTTGCCTTCAGTCCGTATTCTTTTTCTATTTTCGATAACTCCAGCAGGGGTGTATGCCCAATCAGCTGATCCGAAGATGTATAAATTCTGCTCATCTTAATCCTCCTGTTTTCCTGCGGCAAATCCTTTTTCCAGATCTGCAATAACATCATCAATGTGTTCTGTACCAATCGACAGGCAAATAATAATCGCCTACTTTTTAAGTAGGTTTTATTATAGTGCAATATACCTACCTTGTAAATAGGTATATTGCTGATTTTACTATTATTTTAATTCCCCTACTGCCGGCTGAAAACTGATCGTAAGAATATCTTTCATCCGGTTCATTCCTGCGATCGTTCCATCTGACATCCACTTCCGGTTTTTGCTTCCAGCCTCAGAAGAAGTATCGTTATACGAAGGCTCTGTTCCCATCAGCTCTGTCATTCTCTCCTCCCAGAGCTTTACTTCCTCATCCGTCACATCCCGTTCTCCGTTTACAATCCACAGCGATACTGATTCTACGATTCCGTCCTCCCCGACTGTTGTATAAGCCTGATACGATTCCCCTTCCATAGTCACATTATAAATACGTCCTATATAAAATTCTCCATTCCTGTTTTCCTCTCCTCCGCCGAACAAACCGGATGTATACTTATCCTGCATACCAACCAGCTCTTTCAGGGACTCCAGAGAAGCCTCCGTGGAATCATCCGGTGTCTGCGATTCAAATTCCTGTTCCGTTTCTTCTGTTGGAAGTTCCAAAGCTGTTTCTGTTTCCTTTGTTTCTGTCACAGTCTCCCGGATATTCTTCGTCTCTGCGGTTTCATCCCTGCCGCAGCCAGCCAGCATCCCGACTGCCGCTGCTATTATCAATGCCTGCTTCCATCTTTTTTTCATAGAATTCATCCTTTCTGCCGTGATACGTTTCCTCTTATATCCTATAGATTCTTTTCGGAAGCAGAAAGTTGCGGTTATCTGAAATTAGTTATCAGTCGTTTTCACGATTTCTCATTCATTTTCTTCCATACTGTCCGGCCGATCCGTATCCGCCGCAAGGCCGCTCTCCTCGGAAGACCAGAAAATGTCCTCCCTCTCTGTTCCATCCGGGTTCAGAAAAATCTGAAAGTATACGTCCTCCTCTGTCAGCTTGTAAAAAAGTCCCATGCAGTAATCCAGCCCCACCAGTACTGTATCCAGACAGGCCGCTCTGCCGTCCGGGTGGGCCCGTTCCAGCCATTGTCCGCTCAAAAGCCAGCCTGCGAACTGCTTCAGCCAGTCGGGATTCAATTTTGACATTCCCCCTTCGTTCATCTGGAACACCAGATCGAGACGGCGATCATTTACTGTATACGGAAACTGCGTATAGGGTGCGTTGGGTATGTACTGCTCCGGCTTTGGACCAAAGATATTCCAGAAACCTTCCATCCCCTCCTCACTGACCGTTATGCAGGAAATCGAGCGCTTTTTCTCATCCATATTCTCGTCCAGCCCCTGTTGGAGCAGTTGATCCGCATCCGGATTAATCCAGTGATACTCCATGGCTTCTAATGACGCGTTATTCTCGATTTCGTTTTTCAAAGTAAGAAACTCATAATCGCCGGGTTCCAGCGCAAGACCCCGGGCAACTGCTTCCAGCGCTCCGGTTTTATTTCCAAAGTGGCTGCGCAGCTTACCGGCCTGCAGCCAAATCCAGAGTGAATTTTTTCTCCTGCACCCCCTGTTCAATAAAATCTTCCAGCCAGAGGAGCATTTTCCCGAAATAGCCTGACACACCATCGTCAAAGGAATCCAGAATATCCATATCCTTCCTGGAAAGAAGAGAACCTGTTTCCTGATCAACTTCCGGCTCTGTTTCCTTTTCCCACAGACGGACTGCCCCCACATCCCGGCGGAACACATGGAACACACCACAGGCTACGCCGGAGCCGGCACAAACATCCAGCCGCCAGTCAGCATACGGATCCTCGATCGGATTCAGCTTATAGGAAAGATAGCTGTTCTCCAGATAATCCGCCCCATCCCGATAATCAGTCAGCCCCAGGTTTTTCATTGCTCCGGGCAGTTCTGCAAGGGAAATGGAATCAGAGTCACCCCGCCCTTTTTTCGGGTCGGCAATCAGATCAAAGGCGCCGATATGAGCGATGGCGTTAATCTCCCCCAGCACCTGATCTGTGAGAGTGGAGAGCATCCACCATACCCGCCATTCATTCTCCTGCTGCAGGGGCAGGAGTTTTTCACAGCAGAGGGCGAGGGACAGACGCCCGTCCTCCTGCTGCTCCACCCACACCTGCACATCCTCCGGACAAACCTCATCCGTCCCGGAGCGCAGAGAAAACTCAGCAGAGGGCTGACGGCCCACCAGAATATTCCAGTGTTCCAGCACCGATTCCGGAGCCTGTTTCCGGAAGCAGACCAGAGGAAACAGTCCGCTCCGGCTTCCCTCGGTGCTGAGAATCAGCTCATATTTTTCTCCGTTAAAGCCTATCTCAAAGGCAGGAGAAGAGAAGGCTGTCTTCAGCGCAGTGCCGCATTTTTCCATAATTTCCTCACCGCGTTCCCGCAAATCATCCGTATCCATAATAGCCCGCAGTTCCGCTTCCACCCCGGCGAAGGCCGCCCACGCTTCCTCTGTTCTCTCCCGAAAGTTCTTCTCAAAACGGGGCAGAGCCAGACGGCGGCGGCAATCGTTTATGTATTCCAGGGTGTCCTCATCACCGGGACGGGCCTCCAGCGCCTTTTCAAAATAACGCAGAGCCGGACCTTCTTCGCCCAGATAATAATAAGCAGATGCAATACGATAATTCCAGCAATGATCGCTGGCGAAATACTCCTCATGCTGTTTCAGAAGCTCCAGGGCTTTTTCATAAGGTTCGCGTTCTCCTGTCTCGGCAATGAAAATATAGGCTCTGGCCAATTCACTATCCATCTCCGGGGTGCGTTCCCCGGCAGGGACGCGCTCCAAAGCTTCACTGATCTTCTGATATTCACCATTCTCACTCCATTTCCGGCACTGTTCCAGTAATTCCATATCAGGCCCTCCTTCCTTTCATTTTTCGTCAGTCGAAGATCCCAGATCCTACTCCGGCTTATTTGGTTGAAAACACATTTTGGAAGAAGTGTGTAAATGCCTCCAGCTCCTCTTTCTGATAGAGATAAACATACAGCTTCTCATCCTCCAGCCATTCATAGGCATTAATGCCGATATACCCTTTCCGGTCAGGATATATGATAAAAGCATCGGTAGGATACTTGTTCCGGTACGCTTTGTGAATCTCCTCCCGACGATAATAAGCGGGCTCTCCACATCCGGAGAGATCAGGAACCGTAGGCACCACCACAATCGTTTTTGCAGCCTCATTCCATCCCACAATTAAATTTCCGATTTGGGTTTTACTCCCGTGAACAAACCCGTAATTGAACCGCTTGACATCCTCCGTATATCCTGTGATCAGACGGTACTCCTCACCATGTTCCACCGCCTGGTCAAACAAGGCACGCACCTTTTTTGCATTGGCCGCACTCTTTTCCATATCCGGCTCCGGTCCCTTAAACAGTTTGCTGAATAATCCCATAGTAATGTCCTCCTAAATTATTTTTTTTTAATATTTCACATGCGGCGGAGCGCTTTCCCGGCAAAATTCCATTCCGCCCCATCATCCCTCTATAAAGGAATGGCTCATAATATAAAATTCATCCTGGCTTGGAAGATACTTCTTTTCCATTGGCTCCAATGTATCGTCATAGCGTTCCGCTTCTTCTTCACTGATTGCCATAACAGGGCTATCCTGATAGAACCATGTGTGACCGTCCAATGCATGCGGAATCAGTTCTTTTAGCAGCATCGTAGCAGGGTATTTCCCGTTTTCGATGCAGACATTATATTTTTTACAGCTTTTGAATCCACGGCTGACATAGTTGCCTGGATTTCCAAAAATAACAATCGTATCATACCCTGACTTTATAGCTGCCTGGAACGAATGCTCCATAAGCATTTTTCCATACCCCATTCTCTGATAAGCCGGAAGGATACTAACCGGACCGAATGTTAAAATATCCTTAGAAATTCCGTTTTCATCAATCAGTTTCGCCTTTGTATACATGATATTGCCAATTACATCACCGTTCAGCTCCAAAACAAAATCCAGTTCCGGAATAAAATCTTCATGTTCCCTCATGATATGGACTAAATAGTGCTCCCCGCATCCCGGCACATAAATATTGTAAAAGGCCTGTCTTGTGAGTGTTTCTACAACTTCCCAATCTTCTTTTTTTTCGTTTCTGATAATTATATTTTTTCCATAAAGCAATCCCTCCTTTTATACTCTGACTGGCTTTTACGCAACTTAAAATATGTTTGGAAAAAAACATCCGTGCATTCGAACCCATTCCCGGTCTGCAGACCGCCGACAGCGGCGGCGGCCTGTTTGGCTTTCAGTCTGCCGCATCTGTTCCGGGACAGAGCCTCCTTATTGCCCGGACCATGTACAGGAGACCGACCGGTGAGTGGCTGTACAGTAACAGATATTCTAAATATTCTTCAACATCTGGCTAACCTAAAAACAACAGGCAGCCCTATAGACTGCCTGCCATTAAAAAAACTCATATCAAATTTTTATTATTCCCACTCGACAATTACTAATCAATTTTGTTTAGAGATTATTCGTTGTCCTGTTTGCA
>OHEP01001172.1_pt1 | contig 14279 bp, 10 predicted proteins | sample 1567271 | NCBI WGS metagenome assembly OHEP01 (sample SAMEA3879577, study PRJEB24766) | human gut metagenome | biome: human-associated habitat; feature: feces | place: USA | collected 1985/1987
GTCCAACCAGGACTCTTTTTTATTAGAATTTTCAGGGTTTTAAACACTGTTCAATTTTTCATTTTCAAGGTTCATGTTGTTGCTTGTTTTCAGAAGCAACTTTTTAAGTATATCACAGTTGCTTTTGTTTGTCAACAACTTTTTTATTTTTCTTTCGAACTTTTTAAAGTTCGCTGCCGCCGTTTTCAGCGGCGAGTTATATAATACCAAACCTCCGGACAAATGTCAACAGTTTTTTCCAACTTTTTTATTTTTTCGCTTTTATTCGTTTTTTCCTGTTTTCCACTGTTTTTCCGTCTGTTTCCTTTCTGTCTCTCTTCTCTGATTTTCTTCTCCCATTCCCTGTTCCCACAAGTTCCTCTCCCGGTGTCCCACACTCCTGTTTCTGTTTTGCAGGTTCTTTTCTATATTATAGAAGCAGCTGATGATGTACTTTTTCACAGACAATGCTTCCGCTGATTGTAGAATCCATTTTTCCATGTTAAGATGATATAAAGAATTCAACAAATCTTCTGCAGGGAAATCTCTATGCAGAATCATTTTAAGGGGAGCAGGTTTACAAATGAAAATGAAAAAATTCAGCAACAGTCAGATCATCAACGGGATTGCTTTTGGCTTCTCTGCCGCATTCCTGGTATCTTCTTTTATCGCAGCAATCTACACAGGCGAATGGGGATCCGTATTTCAAAACTGGTATCGGATTCTTATTACTCCATGTCCTCTTGTAACCGATTATTTTGCTATAGGCGGACTGGCCAGCGCCATGCTCAATGCCGGTGTATGCGGCATGGTCTGCTTCTTATTTATGATTTTCCTTCCAGGCAATTCTCACACCAATACCTTATCCGGTTACTTTCTTGTAGTTGCCCACTGCTTCTACGGATTGAACCTGCTGAATATGATGCCGTGTTTTCTGGCGCCATTTATCTACCTTCACCGCCAGAAACTGGATTATAAGGATAATCTTCACATCTGTATGTATACAACTTCCTTTGCTCCGTTTATCAGTGAATTTCTCTTTCGTTATACCCAGAGAGACTCTTTCCTCTACGGACAGGCACACCTGGAAATCAAAGGTATCATTCTGGCTGTCTGCTTCTGCCTGATGATGGGCTATGTCACTCCTGCTATTCTGCCCGGAGCCAAGGCATGGCATAAAGGCTATAACCTGTACAACGGAGGCCTGGCCTTTGGGATTTTTGGTTTTTTTGTTTTTAATCTCATGTATCGGACTATGGGCATTATCCCGCCGGAAGTAATCACAGTAGAAAACCCCATTTATACCCGGTTCGGGGAAAGCTACAGGTTTTATGGAAACTGTTTCTATCTGCTGATTTTTTTGTTTTGCTTTCTTACTGGATATATTTTAAACGGACGAAGCCTGAAGGGTCTTTCTCATTTGTTAAAGGATACCGGCTTTCGAAGTGATTTTGCAGAAAAATACGGAATGCCTGTCTGTCTGATGAATATCGGAATTTATGGCTCTCTGTTTTTACTTTATCTGAATCTGGCGATTCTCTTTACCAATGGAGCCGGATTCACCGGCCCCACCTTTGGTATTATGCTGGCCGCTCTTACCTTTTCCGCCATGGGACAGCATCCCCGGAACGTGCTTCCTATCCTGATTGGATATCAGCTGCTTTACCTGGTTACCGGATTTTTCTGTCATATGAACGGACGTGAGCTGACCTGGTCCCTTTCTACCCAGGGATATTTAAATGGTGTCGCTTTTGCAACAGGAATGAGTCCCTTAGTCGGCCATTACGGCTTCCGGGTAGGTATTTTAAGCGGCTTTCTCTGCGCCTCCATGTGCTCCGCAACCAGCGCGGTTCACGGCGGGTTTGTTTTATACAACGGAGGGTTTACTGCAGGAATCACCGTTCTGATCCTCCTTCCCATTCTGGAGCATTATCTTCCAGGTACCAGAAGCGAGATGAAGGATCAGCGCCTGAATATGCAGGAGCTTCTGGCACTTGTCCAGAACAAAAAAAGCTCCTCTTCATCTGATGAAAATCAAAGCTGAGAGCCTTATTCCAAATAAGGCTTTGCCAGCTTCTCCAGCATTTCCGGATTTTTCTGACGCCACTCATGGAATTCCATGCCGCTTTCAGCCACATGCTGTCCCAGAGTCACCAGAAATTCCGGAATTTTTGTTTCTTCGATGGTTCCCAGCTGCGCTCCCATTGTCTCTTTTCCCTGATAATCACAGCCGTCTGCATACAGTACAAATGCCGGGCAGACCTTTCCATCAATCTTTTTTACTCCTCCTCTAAATCCCATTTCTCCGGTCTGATGCGTTCCGCAGGAAGAAGGACAGCCGGAAATATGGATTTTCGGCAGAGCAGAAGCCGGAAGTCCTGCCTTGCGGACCGCCTCCACACATGCTGCAAGAAGCCCCTGAGAGTCACGGACTCCTACCTGGCAGACAGATGCCCCGATACAGCTGACAGATGCCTCAAACGGTGTTTTTGCACTGTCGTCTGTCAGTTCCAGAATCTGTTTTGCCTCACTGCCTGTCAAATTAATGATATAAGCAGTCTCATCCGGTGCCAGACGCATTTCTGCACCCTCTATTTTCTGCAGCGCGTCATTCACAGCACAGAATTTCTCCGGATCTGCCAGACCGCCCAGGGGATGCCACATTACTGTATACAATCCCTCCTGCTTCTGCGCAATCGCACGCCCGTCTGAAACAGTGCTTCCGTCTCCTTTTTTCCGGATTTCCTCCAAAACAGCATGAACCGTCAAATCCTCGCCAGACTCCCGAACCTGCTGCAGTTTTTCCAAAAACGCATTCTTATAAGCCTCCGGACCGCCCAGGGACTCCTGCATATACCGGGTACGTGCCTTTGCACGATTTTCATAATTTCCATAAGCCCGGAAAGTCAGCCACATTGCTTTGATATAGAAGCAAATCTCCTCCGGTCTGATTCCTTCTGCCACCAGAACACCAAAACGGGGATTGTTTCCCAGGCCGCCTGCGCTGTACACATCAAACAGCCCGTCCGGACGGGCTGCAAAGCCCAAATCTCTGTAAGTGGCATGGGTCATATTTTTCGGAGAATTGGAAAATCCCACTTTCAGCTTTCTCGGCATTTTTTCTGCCTTGATAAAGGTCATCAGATATTCTCCTGCTTCTCTGGCCCATGGCATTACATCAAAATATTCCCCGGCCTCTGTTCCGGAAAGGGGAGAGCACATCACGTTCCGCGGATAATCTCCGCCGCCGCCCATGGTAATAATTCCCGCATCAAGAGCCTCTTCCATAATGCCGAAAACCTGTTCCTGATTCAAATCGTGAAACTGAATGGTCTGACAGGTCGTAAAATGCATTTTCTTTACCTGATACTTCTGAATCATTCTGGCGGTAAATGCTAACTTCTCCCTTGTCACCTGTCCGGCTGTCATTCTAAGCCGCAGCATGCTGGCTGTTCCGCCTTTCTGGGCATAGCTTCCATAATAGCCGGAAAATCCCTTATATGCTCCCTTGTCCATTTCTCCTGCATAAAATGCAGCTGTTTTTTCCCGAAATTCAGGAAGATCCTGCTTCCAGTTTATCTCTGTTTTTTTCATTGCCTGTGTTTCCTTTCCTTTTTTTTATATTTTTTCAAACTCTTCCCGCTGTGAAATCTGCCATTCCCTCTCCGGGTTTTCGTCTGCTCTGGCATTTCTGTCACAGGCTTCCCTTCTGTTCCTCTTCCTGCAAATCAGCCTTTGAAGGTTCTTTCTTCTGTGCCATGGCCAGTGTGAACCAGAACTCCACTCCGCCGTCTGTATTGGCTACACCGCAATCCTGGTGGTGAGCATCCATAATTGCCCGGACAATAGAAAGTCCAATCCCGCTTCCGCCATAGGCGCGGGTTCTCGCCTTATCAACCTTGTAGAATTTGGTCCACAGGTTGGGCAGGTCTTCCTCCGGAATCGGATTTCCTGTGTTAAATACCCGAATCACCGCCTGTCCCGTTTCTTCTCTGATTTCCGCACGAATTCGAATCAGCCGTTCTCCATCCAGGTGATGAAGTGCATTTGTCAGATAGTTTGTCACAACCTCTTCAATTTTAAACTCATCCCCCAGAACCTCCAGATGTTCCGGGACATCAATCTCCACCCTGGCTTCATTCTGCTGAAGCAGGATGCTGGAGGAATTTACCAGATCACGTATCAGCTCCGCCCCGTCAAAGGGTTCTATGGACGGCATGTCTCTTCCGAATTCCAGAGCTGTCAAAGTCAGAAGCTGTTTTACCATCTTATTCATCTTATTGGCTTCATCCATAATGACTTCACAGTAATAATTTCTGCTCTCCTCATCCTCGCACATTCCCTCGGTCAGTCCCTCGGCATATCCCTGAATCAGGGCAATGGGCGTTTTCAGCTCATGGGATACGTTGGCAATAAACTCCTTTCGCATTTCATCAATCTGCGTTTTTTCCTCGATATCATGCTGAAGCTGCTGATTGGCCTCCTGAAGGGCTCCTATGGTTTCCTTCAGCTTATCCGAAAGGGTATTCATACTGCGCCCCAGAACTCCGATTTCATCCTGACGGCTGTCATCACAGCTTACATCAAAATTCAGTTCTGACATCTGTTCTGACAGCGATGCCAGCTTCAAAATCGGTCGTGTAACCTGGTTCGTCGCAAAATACATAAGAATACTTCCGGCAACCAGCACAATAAGGCCTGCATAAGTAATAAAACGGTTTGACAATCCCACGCTTTCCCTGATACTGTCCAGAGGCATGGACATGATAAACAGGGTTTTATTATCAGAGAAATATCCCCAGCTCTCCACATAGGTTGCATTGGTCCGGGAATCGTAATTCATTTCAATTACATAATTATCTCCCTGTTTTAAAACCTTGGATCGATCGGCATCCATTCCCAGAACATACTGCTGAACTTTCCTGGCCAGAAAATCCGTTTCCCAGTCTGAGCGCAGAAGAATGGTTCCTGTGTAGCTGTCTATCAGCACTGTGGTAATATTGTTATGATCTCCATAAGTCCGGATAGTCCCCAGAAGACCTTTTTCCTCAGGCCCCACAGGTCCTTCCTGTTTTCCTTTTTTCGAATTCTTTCTGCTGTTTTCAGAAGCATCCTCTTCCGGGGTTTCGGAAGAATTTTCCCGGAAGCCGGACTGTTTTCTGTCCTGAATCCAGTTTTCCCACTCCTGGCGCTGCTCCTCCTCGATGATATCGCTGACGCTTTTCCCCTCCTGAACCTGCTCCATAACAACACGGTTAATATCCAGATAGGCCTGCTCCATCACCTCCTGCTTCTGGGACACATAGTAGCGTTCCAGCCAGAAGTTGTTGATAGCCCAGACTGCAAGAAGCATGCAGGCCATAAGGCCGATGAAAATCACCATAATCCGGCGGCGGATGGAATGTCTCAGGCTGAACCGCTGCCTGAGTCTGCTCAATTGCGACTGACTGTTCATTGTTCTACCTCGAACTTATACCCCATTCCCCAGATGGTTTTAATATAGTTTCCCTTTTCTCCCATCTTGCTCCGGAGCTTTTTCACATGAGTATCAATCGTTCTTGCATCGCCGAAATAATCGTAATTCCATACATTATTTAAAATCTTTTCCCTGGACAGAGCAATGCCCTGATTGTCCACAAAATACGCCAGAAGTTCAAATTCCTTATAGCTTAAATCCACCGGCTGTCCGTCAATCGTAACCTGATGGGCTGCCTTGTCAATGCGGATACCGCCTACATCTGTCACATCCGCCACTGTCATATTGCTGCGTCTGAGAATCGCCTCCACCCGCGCAACTAAAATCTTGGGACTGAAGGGCTTGGAAATATATTCGTCCACACCCAGCTGAAAGCCCTGAAGCTCATCCCTCTCCTCACTTCTTGCTGTCAGCATAATAATCGGAACTCTGGAATACTGGCGAATGGTCTTGCACACATCCCAGCCATTCATTTTCGGCATCATCACATCAAGAATGATCAGGGCAATATCCTTCTGCTTAAAAAACAGATCCACCGCCTGCTCCCCGTTTTCCGCTTCCAGCACATAAAAGCCTTTTACTGTAAGAAAGTCCCGGACCAGCTTTCTCATTCTCGCCTCATCATCTACAACAAGTACCTTTAAACCGTCTGTTCCCATATAGGAATCCTCTCTCTCTGATTCAATTTCTGCTCAACATTTCTGTCTTCTGTAGATATCCTCATTGTATCAAATTAAAGCCCCATTTTCCACGTTTTCACATACTTTTCACAGATAAATGCCCGAAAAAAGCAGAGAACCTTCATGCTTTTCACATGGCGGTTCTCCATTTTCCGCTTCTTATTATTCCATTGTCATTCTCTTTTATTCCGCATCCTCTGCCTCGGGAGAAATCTCAATGCCCAGCTCCTCCAGCTGCTTGGGATCCACCGGAGTCGGCGCCTCAGTCATCAGACAGGAAGCATCCTTTACCTTCGGGAATGCAATCACCTCACGAATGCTGTCGCAGCCGCCCATAATCATAGCCACACGATCCAGGCCGTAGGCCAGACCTGCGTGAGGCGGAACTCCGTACTTGAATGCCTCTAACAGGAAACCAAACTGCTCCTGTGCTTTTTCCGGAGTAAAGCCCAGAACCTCAAACATCTTGGACTGGATATCGCTCTGGTGAATACGGACAGAACCGCCGCCCAGCTCTGTTCCGTTTAATACGATATCGTAAGCCTTTGCACGAACTGCGCCCGGATCGGAATCAATCAGGTGCCAGTCCTCATCCATCGGCATGGTGAAAGGATGGTGCATAGCCACAAAACGGCCCTGCTCCTCAGAATACTCTAACAGCGGGAACTCTGTTACCCACAGGAATTTGAAATCATCCTTTTTCAGGAGATCCAGCTGACGGGCCAGTTCCAGACGCAGAGCACCCAGCACTGCCCAGACTACCTGCTTTTTATCTGCAGCAAACAGCAGCAGATCTCCGGGCTTTCCGTCCATAGCAGCCACCAGAGCAGCCATCTGCTCCTCTGTCATGAATTTTGCAAAGGAGGATTTCAGGGTTCCGTCCTCCTGAATTGCTACGTAAGCCAGTCCCTTTGCGCCGTAATCCTTTGCAAAGGAAACCAGAGCATCAATTTTCTTTCTGGGCATTCCTCCCTGTCCCTCAGCATTGATACCGCGAACAGTTCCGCCATCTTTCAGAGCGCCCTTAAATACAACAAATTCACAATCCTTTACTACTTCAGAAACATCCTTCAGTTCCATACCGAAACGAATATCCGGCTTGTCAGAACCATAGCGATCCATCGCCTCCTGCCAGGTCATTCTGGGAATCGGCTGAGGAATCTCCACATTGAGAAGCTCCTTAAACAGCTTGTGAAGCAGACGCTCATTTACATCAATTACGTCGTCCACATCTACAAAGGACATCTCCATGTCAATCTGAGTAAACTCCGGCTGACGGTCTGCCCGCAGATCCTCATCCCGGTAGCAGCGGGCCAGCTGGAAGTAACGATCATAGCCGGAGCACATTAACAGCTGCTTAAACAGCTGCGGAGACTGAGGCAGGGCATAGAAAGAGCCCGGATGCACACGGCTGGGAACCAGATAGTCTCTCGCTCCCTCCGGAGTACTCTTAATCAGAGTGGGAGTCTCGATCTCCAGGAAGCCTTCTTCAGCCAGGAACTGTCTGGTAAGAATAGCAATCTTACTGCGCAGGATCAGGTTTCTCTGGATATCCGGTCTTCTCAGATCCAGGAAACGGTATTTTAAGCGAAGCTCCTCTTTTGTCTTGGAATTTTCCTCAATGGGGAAAGGAGGAGTCTCCGACTCGGAAAGGATACGCAGACTTTCTGCGCGAACCTCAATTCCGCCGGTAGCCAGATTTTCATTGACACCGCCGGATCGTGCCTCTACTTTTCCTGTTACTGCAATGACAAACTCACTTCTCAGCTTCTCTGCCTTTGCAAAGCTTTCCTCTCCACAGCTGCTTTCCTCAAAAATAATCTGCAGAATTCCGGAACGATCCCGTAAATCCACAAAAATAATTCCGCCTTTGTTTCTGCTTTTCTGAACCCAGCCCATAACCGTTACCTGTTCACCGATATTGGCTGTGCCAAGCTCTGTACAGCGATGGGACCGTTTCAGTCCCAGCATAGACTCTGCCATGATCATAATCTCCTTTTATTTATCTCCGGCGGGCTCTGCCGCCGTTATTTGCATTTTCCGGAATTCCGCCTATTTTAATGCTTCCCGGTAGAACTCCACAAATTCTGTGTAGCCTTCTTTTCCCAGCTGTTCCTTCTGGAACTTTTTGTTCTTGTTCATCTGGGAAACCAGTACCTGAACACCGGCGCGGCGCTCTTCCATCGCCTGCTTCATAATCTGGCTGAACCGGGCGGAATCCATTCCCTTTTCTACCAGGTATGCTTTTCTCACAGTACCGTCCTCAACATGACCGCCCTGCTCCATCAGAATCGTAACGATCCGCTCAAATCCGATAGAAAATCCGCAGGCCGGAGTATTCTGACCGGTAAATTTGCCGATCATCTTATCATAACGGCCGCCGCCTGCCACGGAACCGCCGAAGCCCTCCATGGAAACCTCGAAAATGGTTCCCGTATAATAAGACATTCCGCGAACCAGGGTGGGATCAAAGGCCAGCTTAAAATCTGTCTCTGCCACTTCTGTCACTGTATCCATAATAGAAGCAAGATTCTCTGTCACAGTCACAGGAAGTACCTGGGACAGCTTTTCGCCAAGGCTACGGACAGCTGCCGCATCATCGCCAAGCTCTGCCAGAAGACCGGTGTACTTTTCTACACTCTCTGCCTCATATCCCAGTTCCAGCAGCTCTGCGCTGACTCCATCTAAACCGATCTTGTCCATCTTATCCAGTGTAATAAACACCTGATCCAGTCCATCCTCCGGGAATCCGCAGTACAGAGCCATTCCTTTCAGAATTTCTCTGTCATTGATCCGGACGGTGAAAGCATTGTCCGGACAGATCTTTCCAAGAGCTGTGGTCGTAGCCAGAATCAGCTCAATCTCAGCCATATTGGTAGCATCACCCAGAATATCAATATCACACTGGGTAAACTGACGGAACCGTCCTCTCTGGGGACGATCCGCTCTCCACACGCTTCCCATCTGAAGCGCCTTAAAGGGACTGGGGAGCTGGGCTCCGTTGTTGGAATAATATCTGGAAAGGGGCAGGGTCAGATCGTAGCGCAGACCGCTGTCTGCCAGATCATTCTCTGTCTCTGCTGTCTCCAGGTTCAGCTTCTCTCCCCTTTTTAAAATCTTAAAGATCAGCTTCTCATTGTCGCCGCCCTGCTTGCTGGTCAGGTTCTCAATGTGCTCTACACAGGGAGTTTCCATCTGTGTAAATCCGAAGCTTCGATAAGTTTCCTTAATCCGGTTCATTACATATTCCCGTACCTGCATTTCTGCAGGCAGAATATCTCTCATGCCGGTAACCGGCTTTTTCTTCAATGCCATGATATCCTTTCTCCGTTCCTCTTCTGCAGCCGCCTCCCCTGGGGCAACTGCGTTTGCCTATCGATTATACTATTGTCACAGTTAAATAGCAATGGTTTTTTCCGAGAGCAGGTGCCTTTTCCTCTCGATCATCTCCTCGATGCGGCTGATATACTGTTCCACATCTTTTACATTCTCCGCCCGCTCAATACGGTTTTCCTCCGGAAACAGCCGCTTCGTCGTGGTTCCTGCCCCGCAGCCGATAATCGTCTGCTGCTCCTCCATAATCAGCACATTGTAAATACATGCCTTGCCCGGAGCCGCATAACCTACGTTTTCAAAATTCCCGGCCATGTTCTTCTGCCGGTACAGATAATACGGCTCCAGCCCCATTTCCCGGGCATACTGCGCCGTCAAATCAATCATTTCCTGAGTATTGGTAATCTTCAAATCCTTGTAGACTTCCTTCATGGTGTTCAGCCGTGCCGCCCGCTTAATTGCCAGGGAATGAACAGTTACGCTGTCCGGCGCCAGAGCCTTCACCTCTTCCATGGTGGTTCTCACATCCTCCAGCCCTTCCTCCGGAAGACCGATAATCAGATCCATATTGATATTGTCAAATCCCATCTCCCTGGCCATCAGGAACCGTTCCTTCACATCCTCAACTGTGTGACGGCGTCCAATCAGCTTTAAGGTTTCCTCCTTCATTGTCTGGGGGTTGATGGAAATTCTGGTGACTCCGTGATTTTTCAGAACCTGAAGCTTTTCTCTTGTAATGCTGTCCGGTCTTCCCGCCTCTACCGTAAATTCCTGAACCGTGGAAAAATCAAAGGTTTTCTTCAGACGGGTAATCAGAATATCCAGGTCCTCTGGAGACAGAGAGGTGGGCGTTCCTCCGCCGAAATACACGGTATCCAGCGTGCAGCCGCGTTTTTCCTCTGCCACATAATCCATTTCCTTAAACAAAGCCTCCAGGTATTCCCCTGTCCTGTCCTTCCATTTTCCAATGGGATAGGAGGTGAAGGAGCAGTACAGACAGGTGGTCGGGCAAAACGGAATGCCGATATATAAGCTGTAGCCGTTTTTATAGTCAATCGCAGACAAAAGCCGGCGTTCTCTCTGGGCAATCTCAATGCTGAGACGGATTTTCTCATCGCTGGTAAAATAAGTTTCCTTCATGTAACGGAAAATCTCCTCCGGCGAATCCCCCTCAGCAAGCTTTGTCATGGCAATTTTCGTGGGACGGATTCCTGTCAGGGTTCCCCAGGGAAGCTGTCTCCCCGTTTCTCCCATCAAAAGCACATAGAGCCGCCGCTTTATCCTGTTTTTTGTTTCAAACCGGTCCTCATAATCTACGGAAATCTCCGCGCTTTCACCGGCTGCCTCCCACTCTTTTCTGACCTCCGGCTCCAGATCCTCCGGCACATGAAACCGGGAACTTCCCGGAAAACACAGGGACAGAGAAAACACCTGTTTTTCCCGGTTCACTTTTCCCTCTACATAAAAGCGCACATCCTCCCGATTCTCCTGTTCCTCATGAACAAAGGTTTCTCCCGGATAAAATGCCATCAAAAGCTCGCGGATATCCTGCTCATATCCATTATCATTTAATAAAATTCCTATCATTTTGCATTATCCTCACAGATATTTTCCTCTGAAACTGTTTTTCAGCGGTTTTTCTTCCAGTACGGAACGACCGGATTGTACTTTTTCTCATGGCCAATGGTTGTGGGTTCTCCGTGTCCCGGATAAACCATGGTATCCTCCGGCAGTTCAAACAGCCGCTCTGCAATAGACCGGACAATCTGCTGTACGCTTCCTGTGGGAAGATCCGTTCTTCCCAGGGACTCTGCAAATAAGGTATCCCCGCTGAAGAGTACCTCCTCGGAATCAAGATAATAGCAGACAGAGCCCTTTGTGTGCCCCGGTGTAGCCATCACCTTCCATTCGCAGTCTAAAAGCTTTAAGCTCTGTCCGTCGCGAAGCAGCTCATCTGCCTCCATGGAAAACTGCTCCGTTCCCATGGTTCCTGACAGATTCATAGACGGATCCCTCAAAAGCTCCGCCTCGTCCATGTGAACATACACCTTGCAGTGAAATGCCCGCCGGATATCATCAACCGCCATAATATGATCAAAATGTCCATGGGTCAGAAGCACCGCCTCCGGCTCCACCTGAAGTTCCCGGCATTTATTCAGAATATAGGCTCCGTTGTCTGCCGGATCTACGATCACCGCATGCTTTCCGCCCTTTCTGTAAACAATATAGCAATTCGTGCTGACCATTCCCATTACACAGGTCTGTATCCGAAAATCGCTCATGATGTTTCCCCTTCCTCTTATATAATTTGAACAGAAGCAAATATCATCTATCTGCCTCTGTTCTCTCTTTTCTGCATCCGGATCAGATGCGGCTGCGCCTCTAGCCTGCAGTCCGCTCAATATCCAGAATGCCCTCTATCTGTCTTAATTTATCAGTCAGCCGGTTCAGCTCCTCTATTCCATGAATATCAAAGGTCATAATAATAGTCGCCTTTCCCTGCTTGCTGGTACGCACATTCATAGAAGTAATGTCTATCTGCCGCTCCGTAAAGACCTTGGAAATATCCACAAACATTCCAATCCTGTTATTGGCATAAATCTGAATTTCTGTGGAATATCTCTCCTTATTTCCCTCGCCCTCCGGCTGCTGCCATTCTGCGTCAATCAGACGAACCCGCTCATCACCGGGGAGGTTAATAATATTGATGCAGTCTGTTCTGTGAATGGAAATTCCACGGCCTCTGGTAACAAATCCGACAATCTCATCTCCCGGAACCGGACTGCAGCAGCGGGAAAAACGCACAGCCACATCGTGGATTCCCTTAACGACAATTCCGCTCTTGGATTTTTTGCTTTCAGGAGCTTTTGCCGTCATCTCCTCAATGCCGTCCAGAATCGCCTTATCCGTTACCTCTTTTTTCTGCTTCTTGGCCTTCTCATCCAGCATCTTGTTGATGACCTGGCCCTCTTTTAATCCGCCGTGTCCAATGGATGCCAGGACAGAATCCCAGTCCTTAAAGGCATACCGGGTCATAACCTTTTCCTGAAACTCCGGCTTGTTGATCTCCGGATAGTTAATGCCCTTGGCCTTACAGTACCGGTCAATCATCTCCTTGCCCTTGGTAATATTGTCTTCTTTCAGCTCAGTCTTAAACCACTGATTGATCTTGTTTCTCGCCTGCGTGCTCTTGACTAGGGCAAGCCAGTCTCTGCTGGGTCCCTTGGAGTTCTGAGAGGTAATAATCTCAATCCGGTCTCCATTCTGGATCACATAATCAATATTCACCAGCTTTCCGTTCACTCTGGCGCCTACCATCTTATTGCCCACAGCGCTGTGAATGGAATAGGCAAAGTCAATGGGCGTGGAACCGCTGGGCAGGTTCTTTACATCTCCTGTGGGTGTAAAGCAGTACACACTGTCAGAAAACAGATCCAGGTCGCCCTTTACCATATTCAGAAATTCCTTGGAGTTGTCTGCCTCTCTCTGCCACTCCAGAATCTGGCGCAGCCAGGACAGCTTGGCAGCCTCATCTCCTGCTGCAATCTTTCCGCTTCCGCTTTCCTTATACTTCCAGTGGGCTGCAATACCGTATTCAGCCGTCCGGTGCATCTCATAAGTACGAATCTGAATCTCAAAAGGCTGACCGGTGCTGCCAATCAAAGTGGTGTGCAGTGACTGGTACATATTGGGCTTGGGCATGGCAATATAATCCTTAAACCGGCCCGGTATGGGCTTGTAAAGCTCATGAATCACACCCAGCGCTGCATAACAGTCCTTCACTGTCTCCACAATAATCCGGACTGCAAACAAATCATATATCTGATCCAGGGTCTTGTCCTGGTTCACCATCTTTTTGTAAATACTGAAAAAGTGCTTCACTCTTCCATCTACCCGGGCTTCAATCCCCGCCTCACGGATATGGGCGGATACCTCGTCCACAATACTCTGAACAAAGGCCTCCCTGGCATCCTTGCGCAAAGAAATCTTCTCTGCCAGATCATAATAAACCTCCGGCTTCAGATACTTCAGAGAAAGATCATCCAGCTCCACCTTAATTTTGGAAATACCAAGCCGGTGTGCAATGGGCGCATAAATGTCCATCGTTTCACGGGCCTTTTCCTTCTGCTTCTCCGGCTTCATATACTGAAGAGTACGCATATTGTGAAGGCGGTCCGCCAGCTTAATCAGAATCACGCGGATATCCTTGGCCATGGCCAGGAACATCTTCCGCAGATTCTCAGCCTGAATCTCCACCTTATCCATGGACCAGGACAACTGGGTCAGCTTTGTAACTCCGTCTACCAGAAGAGCTACCTCTGCGCCGAACTCCTTCTCCACCTCGTCCAGAGTCATAATGGTATCCTCTACCACATCATGAAGAATTCCGGCAATGATGGTTTCTTTATCCAGCTCCAGATCCGCCAGAATAATGGCAACACAAAGAGGGTGAATAATATAAGGTTCACCCGACTTCCGCTTCTGGTCCTTATGGGCCTCTCTGGCGATTCTGTATGCTTTTTCTATCTGGGAAATATCATCAGACGGATGGTACTTCCTGATGCTTTTGATCAAATCCTGATACAATACTTCCGGACTGGTAAAGTCCGCAGGATTCTCCAGTTCAATATCCACTCCCGTTTCCAATTGTTTTTCTGCCATAGAAAAGCCACCTTTTTATACGCATAGTTATTGAATTATTATAATTATTTTTGTCGAAAAAAGCAAGGAAAAAAAGGTTTTTCGCAAACTTCCTTGTAACAGTTCAGCCTTGCGGGGATTCAGTCAGAAAAACTCGTTGAAAGTTTGCT
>OHEP01001175.1_pt1 | contig 14258 bp, 8 predicted proteins | sample 1567271 | NCBI WGS metagenome assembly OHEP01 (sample SAMEA3879577, study PRJEB24766) | human gut metagenome | biome: human-associated habitat; feature: feces | place: USA | collected 1985/1987
GTTGATAAATTCGCAAATATCACTGCACCTGCAGATGAAAATGCAGTTCCTTACCTCGGATGGCAGACATGTTCTGTTCTCAGCGCAAAAGTAGTTTCCAGACAGGATCTTGGAACACATACCCTTTTTATTGCTGAAGTAACCGATGCGAAACTTTTAAGTGACAATCTTCCTCTGACTTACGCAGATTATCAGGCACATGTAAAGCCAAAGGCAGACAAGCCTCCTAAGACAGATAAGAAGATAGTGGGATGGCGCTGCAAGATATGTAACTATGTATATGAAGGAAGTGAGCTCCCGGCAGATTATGTATGTCCTCTGTGTGGACACGGAGCAGACGACTTTGAACCTATATATGAGTAATGTAAGATATGCCGTTATCGGCAAGAAATGAACGGTTTCAAATCTTGAAAAAGTTGATTTCTTGCCGGTAACGGCATATACTATCTATATACAAAACACTGTGCAGATGATAAAAGCCCATTGCGTAAAAGGAGGGATTTTCATGGGTTATATTTCAGTTGCAGAGACTGCAAAAAAATGGAATGTGTCAGAACGAACCGTTAGAAATTACTGCGCTCATGATAAGATTCCTGGGGCTTTTCTGACGGGAAAGACGTGGAATATACCGGATTCTGCGCAGAAACCAATGCGTCAATCTGCGGGAGAAGAGAACCGGGATCTGCTGACTGTGCTGAGAGAAGAGAAAAAAAATGGAATTAAAGGTGGCATTTATCATAAGATACAGGTGGATCTCACTTACAATTCCAATCATATAGAGGGCAGCAGGCTCAGTCATGATCAGACACGGTATATATATGAGACAAATACTATAGGCGTGAGTGATCAGGCGATAAATGTTGACGATATAGTCGAGACGACCAATCATTTCAGGTGTATAGATCTGGTGATCGATGATGCAAAGAACTTATTAAGTGAGAAAATGATAAAGGAGCTGCATTTGATTCTCAAGAATGGAACTCAGGACTCACGAAAAGAATGGTTTGCGGTGGGAGATTACAAGAAAGTTCCGAATGAGGTGGGCGGTCATGATACGGCTTTGCCGGAAGAAGTTCCAGAGAAAATGAAAAATCTCCTTGCAAGATACCGCAAGCTCAATGAAAAGACACTAGATGATATTCTGGATTTTCACCATGAATTTGAAAGTATTCATCCGTTTCAAGATGGCAATGGCAGGGTTGGCAGGCTGATATTGTTCAAGGAGTGTCTGAAATATGATATAATTCCATTTATCATAGATGAAGATCTCAAATGGTATTATTATAGAGGACTTTCAGAATGGAATAGAGAAAGAGGATATCTGCGGGATACCTGCCTTACTGCGCAGGATAAGTTTAAAAAGTACCTGGACTATTTCAGGATACAGCACAGAGATTAAAATAATGGAGGAAATTATGGACAGAGAAAGAATGATGAAGAACGTAGCAGAGATATTCAGCCGCGGTGCGGTGGAGAAGAATCTTCCGGCATGGGTAAATATGCGCCACGCCTGGAAAGCAAGTGATGCGGCGAGAGACAGAGGGCTTGAATATCCGGCAAATGTTGTACAGATAAAGAATCTGGATTACAAAAAGGAGCTTGATGAGGTCCGTTTCAATGAGCTGATTGAAACATGGGACAAAGGTGTAGAGAGGAACATTATATTCTTTGCCGATTCCGGGGATGCCGCAGACGTGGATTCTGCAAGCTATACATCTAACAGCTACATGGATATCTGCGTTCCAATATCGTATATGACAGATGAAAACAGAAAATATCCGGTGATAGTGAGCGTGCATGGCGGAGGTTGGTTCTATGGTGACAAGGAACTGTACAGCCACTATTGCTGCCTTCTTGCGGAGCACGGGTACGTGGTGGTGAACTTTAACTATAGATTGTCACCGCAGAACAAATATCCTGCGGCCATAGAGGATGTGGCGTATCTCATTCGGTATATCCATGAGAATGCGCAGACACTTGGAATAGACATGGACAATCTCTACATGGTCGGTGATTCGGCGGGGGCACAGCTCACGGCAAATTATTGCATCATAGCATCAAACAGCGATTACAGGGCAAAGCTTGATTTCTTCACATATGATCTACTGCCTAAGAAGGTATGCCTTAACTGTGGTGCATACAAGATGGCAGAAAGAAATGACAATATATCCGCATGGTATCTGAGAAATGATGTGGATGATGACCAGAATAGTGACGGAAAAACAAGTTCACACGACAAAGCTGAAAAATGTGAAAGTAAGAAAATAAGCCAGGCATATGCTGTGACGGAGGAACAGTACAAGTTGTTTATGGATCAGCTTGATTATATAAATACTGATTTCCCGGAGGCGTACCTCATGTACAGTGTAAATGATGATCTGGCATCACATACAAAAGCGTTGGATGAGGTGCTGAACAAAGTTGGAGTTGCACATATCACAAAAGCGTATGGACAGAACAATCCTGACAGCGGCCATATATTCCATATGAATATGTACAATCCAGAGGGAATACTCTGTAACGAGGATGAGTGTGCATTTATGAAATAAAAAAACTGTTTGACAACACGACATCAGAATGCTATCCTAAAAATCAGATAAAGGCAAAGACAGGAAGGAGTACTTAAGTCACTGTCACTTCAGAGAGTAGGCGTTTGGTGCGAGCCTATAGGACACCTTAAGGAAGCAGTCCCCGAGCTGTGACCGCGAAAGTTTTCCGGGTAGTGGTCAACGGAAGGTTCCACGTTATAGGAACAACGATAGTGATGGCTGTCGGCTGAGAGCAGGAATAAGTTCCTGAATTTAGGTGGTAACACGGACAAGAAAGTTCGCCCTAAGCATATTATAAGTATGCTTAGGGCTTTTATTTTGCGTTTTCAGGGTGACAAGCGGCTGCGATGCGCGAGCTTGCTCGCGGGCATCGGCAGATGCGGAGTAATCTCGAAGAAAACGCAAGTTAAAACCAACAATCAGCAAACACAGACAACAAGGGATCAAGAGATATAAAGGAGTGTGTATCATGAGAAAATTCGAAAAATCATCAAAGCTTGACAATGTGTGTTACGACATAAGAGGTCCTGTTATGGACGAGGCAAACAGAATGGTGGCTGAAGGGGTAAATGTCCTCAAGCTGAACATAGGAAATCCTGCACCGCATGGACTTATGGCACCTGATGAGGTTGTCAGGGATATGGCATATAACCTCAGAGATACTGAGGGATATTCAGATTCAAAGGGACTTTTCTCTGCAAGAAAGGCAATCATGCAGTACTGCCAGCTGAAGAATATTCCAAATGTGGGAATCGATGACATATATACAGGAAATGGAGTCAGCGAGCTTATAACCATGTCCATGCAGGGATTGCTGGATTCTGGTGATGAGATACTTGTTCCAATGCCAGACTATCCATTGTGGACAGCGTCTGTCAACCTGGCAGGAGGAACAGCGGTTCATTATCTCTGCGATGAGCAGTCCAACTGGTATCCGGATATAGAAGATATCAAGAAGAAGATAACCTCAAGAACAAAAGGAATCGTAGTCATTAACCCTAACAACCCGACAGGAGCTCTCTATCCAAAGGAGGTTCTTGAGCAGATAGTTCAGGTTGCAAGGGAGAATGAGCTTATCCTTTTTGCTGATGAGATATATGACAGACTTGTCATGGATGATAAAGAGCATGTGGCTCTGGCTTCACTGGCACCTGACCTTTTCACCATAAGCTTTAACGGACTGAGCAAGTCCCACCGAGTTGCAGGTTACAGAGTTGGCTGGATGTGTCTGTGTGGAAACAAGAGCAATGTGAAGGGATACATAGAGGGACTTAACCTCCTGTCATCCATGAGACTTTGCTCGAATGTTCCTGCCCAAAGTATAGTTCAGACCTGTCTTGGAGGCTACCAGAGTGCAGATGAGCTGCTTCTGCCTGGAGGAAGGATCTATGATCAGAGAGAGTATATTTATAAAGCACTCTGTGATATACCGGGAATAAGTGTGGTTAAGCCGGAGGCAGCGTTCTACATATTCCCGAAACTTGACAAGGAGAAGTTCAACATCACAAATGATGAACAGTTCGCTCTTGATCTTTTGAGGGATAAGCACATCCTCGTCACATGTGGAACGGGATTTAACTGGAAGGATCCGGATCACTTCAGAATAGTATATCTTCCGAATATGGAGATACTCAAGGCAGCAACAGCAAAGCTGGCTGATTTCCTGAGCTATTACCACCAGTAAATATAATATGCAGAATATATAGTAATTCCAGAACTTGGACATACCAGGTTCTGGAATTTGTTTTATTTGCGAGGGGAAGAAAAGACCGTAATCAAACAATAATTGTATACAATAATCATACAATTACATACATAAAAGACAAATTGATGATAAAACGCAACAACAATGACAATAAAATTGATAAATTGTCAAAAAATATGTTGACGATTTGCCTTGCATCATGTATAATAAAGGTACATTAAAGAACGGCCATTTGAAAAAGATACAGATGGCACACCATAGATTGTCACCCGTGACACGTAACATGTACGAAGTTATCTCAGAGATTTATAGAATCGTGAAAAAGACTTTACACATGGTGCGCAGGAAACAGAGATCCGTGGTACAAGTTCACGAAAGGAGGAGGTTCCGTTGGAGACAATTGAAGAACATTTTTATCATGATGGTAACTCAGAACTGGGAAGTTGTTTCCACACGAGATGCCTTTAAGATAAATCTTGAATCAGTCCACATGTAGATGCTGTATATAGCATGATTGAAGTGCCAGGACGCAGGTATTTGATACCAGATTTGATCCATCGTGATTGTTCAAAACACAAGATATGAGTGGTGTTTCAAGGGCATCAGGTCATATCACATACCGCAAGACCAGTGCTTATAAGAGGTTGGTACATATACAAGTTCATGCAGTGCATGTTATGAGTAGATGCAATTCGTACCCTGATAGTTTATATTCCGGTAAGTTTAATCTCTAGGCACAACGAATTTTTTCATAGATATTTATAATATAGTGGAAGAATCAATGGCATGTGTGGAAGCATTCAGATATTTTGATTAGATACTTCAATATTTGAAAAATGAATAAACTAATATAAAGCCAGTTGGTATTATGCCAGCTGGCTTTTTTATGTATTAATTACAACGTGTGTTAAACCACTGATTGCCCGCTCTGCGAGCTGTAACAATTCGTGCGGTAACAAGAAACTAATATTAATTGCAAATAACTTAAATTATTGACTAATATGGCGTGCAAAAGCAATAAAAAACAACTTAAATATTCGGTAATTAATGACATGTTCAACAATTAAAAAATGAGTTAATATAAGTATATGTATAAATATTAATCACGAATTAGGCTGTTCGTGGTGAGTAAAGTGGAGGAATATCACAAAAAAGAAAGGGTAAGGAAATATGGTGAGATTTAGAACAAGACTTGTTGCTGTGACATGTGCAGTTGCAATGGTTGGCTCATTCTGGGGAAGTGCAGGGGCAATAGTCTCAGCTGATGCAGCAGAGCCGTCTGCGGAAATGGCGTGGAGCATCACTACAGACAAACTGGTATTTGACACTGGCGCAGATGCCAAGTGGACAGATAAAATTTATGCCAGCAATGATGAAGGTACATACCCAGAGTTAGGCAGGATCGATGATGTGTCTGTGGGTAAAAAGGCTGTGCTCACGGCAAATGTAACACTTAATGGAGATTTTTCAGGATTGGATGGTGCGGAGGCTGCTGACGGAACGTATAATGCGATCCAGCTTTCCTGTGCAATCAAGACTGGCGATGGATGGACATACACCAAGTCTGATGATTATCCATTCCTTAAAGCGGAAAATTTTACAGATGGCAAGACACAGGTATCATTTGCATTTGATGTGGAGGATACAGGAGCTGCGAACGAGATAGTATTCCAGTACAATTCAAACTCTGCATATACTGGAACAATATCAATATCTGATGTAGAGATTCAGAGTGATGATTCAGGAGAGGAGCCAGGTGGTGGAGAAGAGCCAGGTGGCGGATCATCAGCAACAGGAAATGTGACAGGTGTGGCAGCACCTTCGATCACAGACAATACAGTATGGAGCAGTTCAGATGCAGTTCTCACATTTGACGCTGCTTCAGATACGACATGGAAGGATAAGGCGTACGCCAGCAATGACAGCGATACATATGCTGATATGGCGAGAATAGAGGGTGCAACTGTAGGTGAAAAGGCGAAACTCACAGCTACGGTTTCACTTGATGGCGATATATCAGGCCTTGACGGTGCTGAGGCATCAGACGGATCATACAATGCGATCCAGCTTGCATGTGCCATGAAGACAGGCGACAGCTGGGATTACGCCAAGTCAGGCGACTATCCGTTCATCAAGGCTGAGAACTTTGTAGATGGCAAGTGCGATATATCATTTGCATTTGATGTATCAGAGGTGGGAAATGTACAGGAGATCGTATTCCAGTACAATTCAAACTCAGCATATGCCGGCAAGATCACAATAAGCAACGTTAAGGTACTTGATGTTAAGGAGAGCAGCGGCGGACTTGAGCAGAGAGATCCTGCTGTGATCTCAGATCTCTCATCGGCTGAGGATTATGACAAGTGGAGCACAGAGGCCGGATATGCATACAAGCACGGCGATGCAGCCAACAAGGCCGGTAATGCCACACCTGACATATCATATGACAGTGCAAATGAGAGACTTAAGGTTTCTGTTGACTACTCAGCAGATTCAACTTCCTCATGGAGTGAGGCAAAGGTTAAGTGTGTTCCTACAGAGGCTATGGATGTGAGCCAGTACAACCAGCTCAGTGTGGATATAATCTACCCGGCAAAGCTCAAGGGAAGTAAGATCAAGTTTTTTGCAGATGGAATAATAAATAAAGATACAACCATCGACGATGATGCAGAGGATATCGGAGATGGATTAAAGAAGGTTACAGTTACTATGGGATTTACTCCTACAGATAAACTACTCAGAGATGTGACAATAGGAATCATAGGAAGCAGCACAAGCTTTAAGGGAAATGTATATCTTGATAATCTTGTTCTGTCACAGGCAGATACAACAAAGGATTTTGTCGAGATAACAGAGACTCCTGGCGCTGGTTCACCAGCGGATCTTTCACAGATGCCATCATCAGTTAGAGTGAGCGATGCGAATGCAGCAGACAGTGCAAAGGCACTTGCGGCATACCTGAATACGCTCATGAATAGTGATCAGGTTCTGTTCGGACATCAGAATGATGTGAGCAGAAGCGTAAATCCACAGGCGTCACTCGGTGATGTATATGATGTGACTGGACAGGTCAGCGGTGTGTTCGGAATCGACTCACTGGCAGTTACAGGCTCGGAGGCAGGCGGTTCAGACGCGGCTTCGGCACTGGCAAACTCAGTGGCATACAGCAAGACTGCAGCGGCAAATGGTGCGATCGTGTCATTGTCAATGCATATGCCAAACTTCTCCAGCTCCAAGATAGTGAATAACTCGGATGGAACATACAGTTTCTACGGATGTGATTTCTCAGAGTCCAAGGATCTGTCAAATGACATAGTAAAGCAGATTCTCCCAGGTGGAGAGTACAATGAGGTATTTACAGCTTACCTTGATGTGATCGCAGACTACGCATCACAGCTTCAGGCTGCCGGAATACCTATCATGATCAGACCATTCCACGAGAATACAGGAAGCTGGTTCTGGTGGGGATCAATGAACACAGCTGAGACATACAAGTCTCTCTACAGATATACCAAGGATTACATGGAGCAGAGCGGTGTACACAACCTTCTCTGGGTATACTCACCGAACGGACCTGTCACATCAGAGGCAGCTTACGTGTCATACTATCCAGGCGATGAGTATGTAGATATCCTTGCATTTGACTACTACAACGATTACAATTCGTACCCTGCAGCAGCAGACAACTCTTTCTTTGACAGTCTTGATACAACATGTAATATCGTGTCATCAATAGCTGCAAAGAGAGGCAAGATACCAGCCATCGCTGAGTGCGGTGTCAGAGTCATGAAGAAGGATGGTTCAGACAACGAGGGACTTCTCGTAAAGGGTAATCCGGTTGGAACAGAGGCTTCAGGAAAGAACTGGTATCAGGAAGTCAACGACATTGCGAAGAAGAACAACATGCCATACTACCTTGTATGGGCAAACTTCGGAGACAGCAACTTCTATGTACCATACAAGTATGATGCTACACATGGACAGGAGCTTATCAATGACTTCATAAAGTATTATAACGACGACTCATCAATATTTGGTGGCGATACAGGATTCTACAGTAACATGGGAACCCTTGCAGGAGTATCTGCAAATACATACACGGGCCAGATGGGTTACATGGTATATCCATTTGACAGAGATACCATCCTCAAGGCGACACTCAAGGCTGGTGTTAAGAATGCATCAAAGGTTCAGTTCATTATCAACAATCCTGATACAGGTGTTAAGCTTACACTTAACGCTGAGGCTGGAGCCGAGATTGCCGCTGCAGGATCAGAGCCAACACTTTACACGGCTGATCTTACAGAGAAGAATCTCAGTAAGCTTGGAAAGACAGATACAGCAACCATCACACTCTTGGCAGATGGCGAGCAGCTCGCACAGCTGTCACACATAAGCCTTGGAAAGGCCAAGGATAAGGCTCCTGCAAATGTCATCGAGGACTTCGAGTACTATTCAGGAAGCGACGGACTTCTGGATTCCACATACACATCTAACTCAGCCGCAGGATGCAGCTCAAGCTTTGTTCTTGACAAGACACATAAGAACGGTGGCACATACGGCGGTGCGTTCAAGTATAAGCTTGAGACAAATGGATCAGAGGTGTGGACAGGAAGAATTAAGTCAGAGCTTACAAACAATGATTTCTCAAAGTATAATGCGCTTGAGATGTGGGTACAGCCGGACGGTATGGGACAGAAGCTTGTGATCCAGATCACAGATGGAAGCGGCGAGGAATTTGAGGTATACCTCACAGATTTCGTAAAGGGAACAAAGGCACAGTATGTTACTATTCCATTCAGCTCATTCAAGGGTAAGAAGGGTGGTACACTCGATGCATCGGATATAGTCAAATTTGCTGTATGGTGCAACTCGATCGTGCCGGAGGATCACACTGGCAAGTGGACAGTTGACTCAACTATCTACTTTGATGGAATCCAGGCAGTGAAGCTCACAGATGATATGCTCAAGAAGAATCCAGTGGACAAGAATGGACTTATCATAACAGACAAGTCACTGGTTAAGAAGGATGCGGCAGATCCGGGTAAGGACGATCCAACAACAGAGGCTCCAACCACAGAGAATCCAACCACAGAGGATCAGACTACCGAGGCTCCAACAACTGAGAAGCCTGGCAATGACGACAAGACAACTGAGGCTACCACAGCAGCAACAACGGATGGAAGCACAGGTGGAAATGGACAGAACGTGGTAAATACAGGAGATAAGTCACCTGTAGACGTAATGTTTGCGATAATGATAGCATCACTTATCATGGCTGGTGCAGGCTATATCGTTATCAAAAAGGATAAGAAGTAATACTCATTTTAGCCATACAAAGAGCCCCACTGTCGGCGGTGATGAAGACCACCGTCAGTGGGGCTTTATTTGTTGGTTTATATTTGTATGCAATATCAGTTTGCAGCACGTCTCTTCTCAACAAGCTTCTCCACAGGGGTTGTGAGATACATTATGGAGAGCATCAGTGTACAGCAGAACCAGATGATAGGCTCTGTGATGGTAACTCCGAGATATCCAAGTCTTGGAGTGAGTATCATAACCGCAAGTACCTTTCCAACCAATTCTATAGTGGATGACATAACTGGAACGATCTTCCTGCCCATTCCCTGCATTGCACATCTCAGAACGAACAGAGGACCAAGTACATAGAAGCACGTCACGCCGATCCTTACATATCTCACGGCCGGATCTATGATGGCACTGGCAGATGTACCTGCAACCAGCTTTATAAGTGCCGGGCTGAGCAGCCAGCCGAATATTATCATGACAGTGGTTATGATCGTGTTTATGATGATCGCAGCCCTCACACCCTGATGTACCCGGTCGTATCTGCCTGCGCCCATATTCTGGCTTACATATGTCGTCACGGCATTTCCTACTATATATAACATGAACATGAGGATATCAAATATCTTTCTTGCCGCTGTGTGGGCGGTTACTATATCAGTTCCGAGTCCATTGATGGCTCTCTGGAGTATGACCGTTCCGATGTTCACTATACAGCTCATAAATCCCATGGCAAGTGCGGACTGTATGAGGTCTGACCGGTCACTCTTCTCTACGGAGTATTCATCCTTCTCCGGAATCAGATGCTTGGCCTTCACAAGTATATAGATCAGGGCAAGTATGCCCGCCAGCGCCTGTGATATATCGGTGGCGATGGCTGCACCTCGTACTCCCATGTCAAATGCCCTTATAAACATAAGATCCAGAACAATATTGAGGACAACTGATATACCGAGGAATATAAGAGGCGTCTTGCTGTCTCCGACTGCACGCAGTATGTTGGCGCACAGATTATATAATGAACAGAATATGATTCCAACGATTATGATTATAACGTAGCTTGCTGCCATATCCAGTATGTCGTCTGGTGTTTTGAGAAGTACCAGGATAGGCCTTATAAATATGAGACTCAGAACGGTCAGGACAATGGATGCCAGCAGTGTCATGATGGCCGATGCACCGATACATCTTCTCATATTGTGATAGTCCTTTGCACCATAGTATTTGGCTATAGGGATGGCAAGTCCCATGGTTCCGCTGTTGAGGAAGCCTATTATCATATTCGAAATGACTGAGGTTGCGCCAACCGCGGCGAGTGCCTGTGAGCTTACGTAGTTGCCCACGATGGCTGAGTCTGTAAAACTGTATAACTGCTGTGCGATCTGTCCCAGTATCATAGGAACAGCAAATAACCATATGACTTTCATTGGCTTTCCGACTGTTAGATCTTTCATATATAATAAACCTCCTTAATTTTTGCGCCTGATATTCGATTGTACAACAGTTCGCGATAAAGTCAATGTGGTTTTTGCTTAATTTTAAAGAAAAATGTTTTATTTTGTTATATAAAATGTTATGTTAAAGTGTAACGATTAAAAATGGCTTGATTGTGCATACTAACATTTGACATATATTTATAGAAAGAAATGGAAAATATGGAAAAGAATAACAGACAAAAAAATAAGCGTAACAGGAAGAGACATGCGGAGCTCGAGAGAATGGTGTTATACGCAGTGGGCGTCATTCTGCTTGGACTGGTCATAGGCCTTGCTGTGAAAAACTATAGACTTAAGAGCAAACTGGATAATCATAATGAAAAGGACTCGGTTGCCACAGGAACATCGGCGGACAGTGATAATACGAATGGCGATGCCTCAGCAGCAACAACAGAAAAGGTTGCGGAACTCAAGGTTCAGGGAACTGTGGAATGTACGGACATAGCGGTTCCGGCGACTGAGCAGGAAGAGAATTATAATGGCGAGGATCTGGCGGACAATGGCTGTCCATACGCCATCAAGATAAACAGACAGGAAAATATAGTTACTATATACAAGCTGGACGCTGCTGGATATTACACTGTTCCGGTAAAGGCAATGCGCTGTTCGGTATCACCGGTGGGAGAGACTCCTGTCGGACTGTTCAACATACAGCTCAAGTGGGACTGGCTTGCACTGTTTGACAACTGTTATGGACAGTATGTGTCACAGATAGATGGCAACACCCTGTTCCATTACGTGCCTTATCTGGACACCACAAAGGATTCGCTTGAGACATGGGAATTCAACAAGCTTGGAACCGGGGCATCACTGGGATGCGTCAGACTGTGCGTTGCAGATACCAAATGGATATATGAGAACTGCGAGTCTGGAACATATGTTGATATATTTGACAGTGACTATTATGGCCCGCTGGGAAGACCTGTGCCGGTGACCAGACTGGATAACACTGATGAGACCGGATGGGATCCGACAGACATGGTTGAGGAGAATCCGACCGCAGGAACAGCCGTGATATACGGTGCGGAGAGCCACAGCATAAACCAGGGCGAGAACTATGACACAATGGCGGGAATATGGGCCTTCAATTCACAGCGTGAGGATGTAACGGATCAGTTGAAGGTTGAGGGAACCGTGGACAATATGAAGCTGGGAAAATATACAGTAAAGTACAGCTTTACAGATCAGGGCAGTGAGATATGTAAGAGTATCGAGATAACAGTGGAGGATGATGAAGCTCCTGTTATAACAAGGGTTCCTGTGGAGATAAAGCTGGAGAGTTACAATGGACAGGCTGATGAGCTTGCAGATCTTGTTGCATCTTATGTGAACGCACAGGATGGTGATACACTGATAAGGACAGGAGTGGCCACAGATGGCAATGGCAAGACTCTGGATGGACAGGCACTCACAAGTCTTGGACAGGACGTTATATGTGTGGCTGTTAACAAAATGGAGTCCAATGCGGGCAGCTATACAGTTGTGTGCTGTGCGCAGGACAGCAGCGGCAACAGATCATCCTATCACACAGTCACAGTCACCGTTGAAAAGTAGAGGTGGATCATGGCAGACAGGAAAAGTACAATTTATGATCTCGAAGCAGAGAAGATAAAAGAAAAGATAATCATATTTGCCGCCGATACAGGTGGATATACACAGAAAGAGGTCTCCTTGGAGATCCAGGCATCCCTGGATGAGCTCACGGAGCTCATAGACACAGCCGGAGCCGAGGTCGTGGGACGGCTGGTGCAGAACAGGGACCGCATTGCAAATGACTTGTATCTGGGAAGAGGAAAGGTTGAGGAGCTCAGGGAGATGATATATGAGCTGGGCGCCACAGGAGTGTGCTGTGATGACGAGCTGTCACCGGCACAGTTGATGAACCTTCAGGACGCACTGGACATAAAGGTTATGGACAGGACAATGGTCATTCTCGATATATTTGCAGCACATGCTGGAAGCTACGAGGGCAAGCTGCAGGTGGAACTTGCACAGCTTAAGTTCAGAGCCACCAGACTTGTTGGTATGAGGGATTCATTGTCGAGACTTGGCGGTGGAATCGGAACGAGAGGACCGGGAGAGAAGAAGCTGGAGATAGACAGACGAGTCATAAGGGACAGGATCTCCAGACTGAAGGCGGAGCTCAGGAACGTTGAATCCCAGAGAAGCCAGCAGAGAAAGCAGAGACAGAGGAGCGCTGTGCCGGTTGTTGGCATAGTCGGATACACAAATGCGGGCAAGTCGACCCTGCTGAATGCACTCACGGGGGCAGGAGTATTACAGGAAGACAAATTATTTGCGACCCTTGATCCTACGACAAGAGGATACAAGCTGCCGGGCGGACAGAACATACTGCTCACCGATACGGTCGGTTTTATAAGGAAGCTGCCGCATCATCTGGTCGAGGCCTTTGGCTCCACTTTGGAGGAGGCAAAATACTGTGATGTCATCCTTCATGTTGTGGACGCATCGGATGAAAACTGGGATAAGAACATAGAGACGGTGTACGGCACATTAAAGCAGCTCAAGATAGATGAGAATTCGGGAAAACCTGTGATAACTGTATTCAACAAGATAGACAGAATATCAAAGGATGATCTGGTGGGTGTGCGCGATCTGAGAGCGGACAAGACTCTGTATATCTCGGCTGCCACGGGACAGGGACTCCCGGAGCTTGCCAATGCGATAGAGGAAATACTTAGAAATCAGAAGTCATATATAAGGCATACATTTGCATATTCTGAAGCAGGGCTCACAGGACTTATACACAAATACGGTGAGATCCAGACAGAGGAATATCTGGACGATGGCATATTTATAGAAGCTTATGTTCCAAAGTCAATACTTGGAAAACTTGGACTCAGTTTCGACGATGAAGCTGATTTTTAGTGCTGGCAATGTGGCGTATCAGGCGTTAACGTGCCATTTCACATTGCTTACATAATATGAAGAGATAATAAAAAATGTTTACATTTTATAAGTATTTGTGTAAATTTACAGAGGAAGGATAATGGTTATTCACACAGAAAGGGAGATATTATGAGTGATAATAACATGAATCAGATGCCGGATGGAATGAATCCTAACGGCGCCGATGGTCCACAGCCATCACAGAATCAGCAGGGTGATGCGGGTCAGCAGTATAGCGCAGACCAGCAGTATGCAGGACAGTATGGTCAGCAGCAGTACGGAGCAAACCAG
>OHEP01001189.1_pt1 | contig 14105 bp, 8 predicted proteins | sample 1567271 | NCBI WGS metagenome assembly OHEP01 (sample SAMEA3879577, study PRJEB24766) | human gut metagenome | biome: human-associated habitat; feature: feces | place: USA | collected 1985/1987
TCCTGGCAATGGACAAGTTTTGAAAATATGGCAAAGAAATACCTGCCACCGGCAAGGGACACCTTCTCTTTTCGCATGTTGTCATCCGCCTCAAAAATTCACCAAATATCATAACGTTTCCGGCGTGTTTACTTTGCTGGTTTCTGTTAGCCGCATTCCCACTTCGGAGATCACAGCTGAATCACTGGTCGTAAACGGGGTTAGCGTACCATGAAGGCATTCATTCTTTACAACGGCGCTCCTGCATCTCTACAGGGATGTTTCTGGAAAAAACCGATGGTAGCGGCAACACCATTATGGAGGAAACGGACGTAGCCGGACGCCCCGGCTAAGACTACTGATCCTGCGGACCATGTCACCACCACCAGCTATCTGCCCTGCTGTGACAATCCTGCCTGCATCACCGATGCATTGGGAGGAACAACCTGTTATACCTACGACATACGCGGCAGAAAGACGGCAGAATATGGCACCGCCATTCAGCCGGCCTGCTTCGCCTACGACGAAGCCGACCGCATGGTGGCCCTGACTACCTTCCGTGCAAACGAAGGCGACATCACCACCGATCCTTCCGGCCGAACCGACGGAGACACCACCACCTGGCTCTACGATCCAGCCACCGGTCTGGAGCTGAAAAAAGCCTATGCCAACGGTTCCTGTGTCTCCAAAACCTATGACGATCTCAATCGTCTGAAGACATTGACCAAGGCCAGAGGTATCACCACCACCTGTGCCTATGCTCCTCCCACCGGGGAACTCGTCTCCCCTCCCACAATGACGCTACTCCCGGATGGAAGTTCACCTATAACCACATCGGACAAATGACCTCTGTCCGGAACGCTTCAGGTATCAGGGAATTTTCCTACGATGCTTATGGCCGCATGATTCAGGACACTTCCTTTTGAACCGTGGAAAGCTGCACCCAGGAAGAATACGATGCCTTGGGGTGTTCCAACGGATACCGCCTGATGCTCGGCACACGCACGGTGCAGCACTCCCATCTTGACTACGGCCATCAGGGAGGCATTATTGGGATGAATCTGGAAGGCATCGCTTCTCCCTTTACATGGCAGTACGATCCAACCAGCGGCTTCCTCCACTCTCTCACCTACCCCCACGGCATGGTCCGCCAAAACACCTACCATCCTGCCCTCAACCTCGTAACCGCTATTGGTTACAGGAAGGGAGCGGACGGCGAGTTGGCGGCCGGCCACGAATACGACTACAACGCGCTGATGCGTCCCACTCAACGACGGGACTCATGGGATGCAGCCACTCCCGCGACGATAAGAGATTTTACCTATAACAGCCGCAGTGAACTGCTGGAAGACCGCATCAGCTGGGGAGGAAGGTTTGCGTACTGCTATGACAACATCGGCAACCGCAAGACCGTCCGGGAATTGGAGGAAGACCTCTCCTACGAATCCAACCGGCTCAACCAGTACACGGATATTGCCGAAGGGGTAGAAGATTTTAACCCCGTCTACGATGCCGACGGCAACCAGACCAGGATCAAGACTTCAACGTGTGTCTGGGAGGTATCCTACGACGCCAACGACCGCCCCGCCGTCTTCACCAGCCAGGATGGCAGAACAACCATCACCTGCGGTTACGACTATCGGGGAAGGAGCCTTGAGAAGAAGGCCACGGTCAATGGGGCAGTATCCGGCCACTCCCGGTTCCTGTACCGAGGCTATTTGCAGGTAGCCCAACTGGATTTGATGCATCCCGAACCCTTGCTGGTGAAGAGCTATTTGTGGGATCCGACAGAGCCCACGGCCACGCGCGTCCTGATGATGACATGCAGGAAAGACAACATTTCACAGCAGGAAGAGCATCTCTACTTCATCCACGATGCCTTGAAGAATGTCACTTCCATCCTTGACGGCCAGCAGAAACAAAAAGCCCGCTACGAATATGCACCTTTCGGAGGCCTGCTCACCGCTGAAGGGGACATGGCCCGGGAGAACAAGTTCAGGTTTTCCTGCGAGTTCTCGGATGACGAACTGGGACTTGTCTACTACAATTACCGCCATCTCAATCCCGCAGACGGCAGATTGATTAACCCCGATCCTATCCAGGAACAAGGAGGTGGAATTTATACGGTTTTGTTTCAAACAAATTGTTCATTACAGACCTTCTTGGATGTGCCATCTACGTGGTTGCCTGTCTAGATAAAAACAAAGAAAAAGACATAGAAAAAAATAAAATATTTATAAAAAACTCTAAAAAATATTACAGAGGAATATGATACATTAGCAGTAATCTCCCATGATGAATATTCAACAGCTACGGGAATAAAAAAGTCTACAATCAATTAATTATAGAAAAAAAAGGAAAATAAATCTAAAATATATGCCGACATGGGAAAATTTAAAAAATTCTTATCGTCATTGTATCCATCGAATGCAACAAATGGATATGGTATTTATTTAGTGGCATGCCATCAAGATGGTGTAATTTCCGATGGAGGCTGGAGAATTTATTCTAATGTTGAAGGAATAGCTGTACCTGATATCTCCGCATTATATGATTCCGATACATATTTTTTATCTCAATGATTCTTTACTGAAAGCAGAAGATTTATCCAAATTCGACTGTTGTGTAAAATGCAAATTAAAAAAAGATCCTACTTTAAAATTTGTTCACAAATCATAAAATATTATTTATCTATTTTAAGCATAACAAAAATCTATGCATGATTCTTGTTTTTTTCATGAAAATCATGCACATGAACTTTAAAAATTATAAAAGTAGTATAAATTATTTAATATGAAAACTAATATTATATTTCCTTCGGTTATTTTGGCATTAAATTTATTAGGGTCCTGTACATTCATATCCCAAAAAAAAGAAGAAACAAAAAACTCCTATATTCCTCCTTACTACCTACATTACAATACTCCTGCCTACATTGTAGGAAAAGATATGATTAGAAATTCATTAAAATCATACTGGGATTTGTCATCAAATACGACTCCACAACCAAATCTTAATCCATATGATAAAAAATGGAATGGAAGCGAAACAGCTCTTATGCTGGCGGCAGCTATCGGGGATATTGATACCATGAAGAAATTACTCGAATTTAAGGCTGATATTAATGTAGCTTCAAATGAAATGAAGCTCCCCTCTATGACCTTTCCCTACAAAGAAACTGCCTTACATTATGCTGCTCGTACAGGACAAATAGGTGCCTACAATTTTCTAATTAAACAAGGAGCTAACCAGAATTTGAAAAATACTGATGGAAAAACAGCCCAGCAATTACTGGAGAATGAAGTAAAAAATAATTAAAATTATAGAGTAACATACAGGATCGAAATAGGAGGGATAGGCCTGCCGGACAGTAACAGGATAAGAATATATACAGGACAATTTCTTCCAAAAAAAGATTTTCAGAAAGAACTTATTAAGTTAAAATTATCCTGTCTATAATAAAATAAAAGGGCAGCAAATTGACATCCTCTATCTTCCCCATACTCCTTTTTGTGCCATGATTAATGATTTTCCATATGGACTGGGATAGGTACTGGCCCGGGGAACCATTCTTGTAGCTTTATTTTCTGCATTTATACTTTATGTATTGCTGCTGAAATGGGAAAATAATGATACGACGAAATAGAGGTGATTTTTCCATGCCCTATATAATAGATATACTCAATAATTTATCCCCAGGAAGTGCTATTTACGAATTTAAAACTCCTGCATTGGAATTTAAATAAGTTATTTATTTTTAACAATATTGACATAAATTAATTAAGTATATAAAATACTTTTTTGAATTAAAATATGTTATGAATACAATAATTTTTAATAACAGATGGATTTCAGGAATTAAGCCGATAGTGATCGTGGTTTTCCTATTCCTCTGTTTCATCTGCATATTCTTTCCCGTCGTTTTCTATTCATTTATCATCGAATTAAAGAAGGAAACCAATGGCCATTTCATAATTCTGGGAATCACGTCTTTTTTTTCTCTGATTTTCATTATTACAACTCTCTATATTAGTTTGCTGCTTGTTTTTGGTAAATTACACATTGTTTTAGATCATTTTAAAATTATTGTTGACCAATATGTGCTGGGAATACGCATGACATCACAGCAGATTCCTTTAAGCGGCGATACCCGTATTATTCTGGAAAGCGGTCCTTTCGGTTCAAATGCCCATATCTTTAAAAACAATGGTAAGGTTCAGGCATTCCCGATGGCTCCAGTCGTATACAGTATCAAAATTCAAGAGGCAGGCAGATCAGACGTTATTCTTTCATCAGGTAATTATTCACTGGTATTAAAATTATTCCGCCAGATCTCCGGCCTATATCCAGAATTAACGGCTGAAATTGATACGAGCAGTGAAAAAAGATTACTTGATGAATACAGAAAGCGGATAAATTCCATAAAAAAACGGTCCGCATTGGCGCTTTCTCTTTTATGTTTTTTTGGCACAATATTAACGGGTCTTCCTTTGTCCCTGGAATACATGAATTATAAATATTCCAGGAACTGGGTTGAAATCCAGGGGAGAGTGGAGGAAATGCAGAAAGCTGAAAACAAGGATGGATTCCGCGTAGCATATTCTTGGAAAGGGAAAAAACGGTACACATCCCCGTATGAAAAAAGTTTCCTGTCGGACCAACATGAAGAAAATGCTACGGAAGGAAATCTGGTCCGTCTCTATGTTAATCCCGAGGACCCGGAGCAATACACTTTTGGCAGTTCCATATTGTCAAGTATGATAGGGCTCATTATTTGTTTTTGCTTATTACTACTATTTTCCCTATTACTATTCTGTGCGTTTTTGAAGCTTAGAAAAACAAATCTTGAACATAAAGTATTTAAAATGAATACTTTGTTGTACTATTTCCAGAAACCTTCCAAAACGATTGCTTTTCCGGAAACTGAAATACCCGCCTCCTTTGAACGGCGGCATATTCAAGCATGTAGTACCAGAACATCTTGAACCGACCAACATTTGTCCTCCTTTTTAAAATTATGAAATCATAAAATACTTTGTCGTAATATTATCAATATTGGTTACAATTTTTATAATTGGGCATAGTATTCTATTTTGTCCGTCTTTGTAAGATCCCTTTAATCTACACGGTCGTAATATTTATAAAGACTAATATTTATACTATTTTCAAGAAGGAGATATGCATGTCCTGTGGAAAAAGTATTCCTCGTTGCCTGACATACCCTTTAACCAGGCAGTTTCCTGTATTTATCGAAATGATATTCATACCATTTCCGTGTGTATAGACAATGAATGGTATGAAGTAGATATGATGAATGACAATATTAAAAAATATCTGGAAATATTTTAACACCACATTCTGTACCCTCACCTATTTTCTATAAACAATTATAGGAGCCATCTGACAAAATCGGCCTTTGTCCATACATAAAAACGCCGTTCCGAAAAAATCCGGAACGGCGTTGCAGATGTTACGGCTATTTACTATCAACCAACTCCCGGCGTATGTATTCCGCTGTGGGCGAATCCTTTTGAGCGATTTGCTCCGGGGTGCCGCTGGCTACGATGCGGCCGCCTTCCTCTCCTGGTCCGGGCCCCATGTCGATAATATAGTCCGCCTCCGCCATGATTTCCGTGTTGTGCTCAATGACAATGACCGTATTTCCCTGGTCCGCCAGGCGGTGCAGCACGTCGATAAGAAGACGCACGTCCCGCGGATGCAGGCCGATGGAGGGTTCCTCAATGAGGTACAGGTCACCGGGCAGTTCCTTGCCTTTCATCAGGGCGTTCCGGCTGACGCGCCGGCCCTTGATGAGTTCCGTCACCAGCTTGAGCCTCTGGGCCTCCCCGCCGGAGAGCGTGTTGGAGGCCTGCCCCAGTGTCAGATAGCCCAGGCCGGTTTCCGCCAGCAATTTGAGGGGATCTGAAATGCGGGGCTGGCTTTCAAAGAATTCCGCCGCCTCCGAGAAGTCCATCCGCAGCACGTCCGCAATGGTTTTCCCCTTGTACCTCACGGTCAGGGTGGCGGCGTTGTAACGCTTGCCCCGGCAGGTTTCACACGGCACGTAGCAGGGAGGCAGGAAGTCCATTTCCAGCTTCTGCATGCCTGTTCCCTTGCAGGACTCGCAGTTGCCCTGCCCCGTGTTGAAGGAGAAGCGGCCGCGGTCGAAACCCAGCCGCCGGGCATCCGCCGTCTGGGCGAACAGGGTCCGGATATCATCCAGAAACCCCACGTAAGTGGCCGGAGTGGACCTGGGAGTCTTGCCGATGGGACTCTGGTCCACCCCGTACACCATCCGCAGGGAATCAAACCCGGAAGAGGATTTCCACAGCTTCTTCTGTTCACGGGTCAGTTTGTCCCCCAGCGCCTGGCGCGCCGCCAGGCGGATGGTTCCGGTCATCAGGGAGGTCTTGCCCGCTCCGGAAACGCCAGTCAGCACGGTAAGGCGCCCCTTGGGAATAGCCACGTCCACATTCTTCAGGTTATGCAGGCAGCAGCCCTCCACCCGGAGCCACGCAGTTTCATCCTTGCGGGCAGGTATCCGGCGCCGTTTGCCGCGGTACGGATGGTGCGGCTTGTGATGCAGGGCCAGCCCGGTAACGGAATCCGGCATTTCCGCCAATTCCTCAAAAGTTCCCTGGGCCATGACGCGCCCACCGTGAATGCCCGCTCCGGGGCCCATGTCCACAATGCGGTCCGCACGCTTCATCGTGTCCTCGTCATGTTCCACCACCAGCAGCGTATTCCCCCGGCGCTTGAGTTCATCCAGCGTGCCCAGAAGCAGTTCATTGTCCCGCGGGTGCAGCCCGATCGTGGGTTCATCCAGAACGTACAGAACGCCCCGGAGATGAGAGCCAAGCTGGGATGCTAGGCGAATGCGCTGGGTTTCCCCGCCGGAAAGCGTCGTCGCACTGCGGTCCAGGGACAGGTACCCCAGCCCCACGCGCTGGAGGAAGCCGAGCCGCTGCGTCACTTCCGCAACTACGTCCCGGGCGATCAGGGCTTCTTCACGTTCAAACTTCCAGCCCTCCACCAGTTTGGCGGCCTCCATGGCCGGCAATGAGGCAAGCTCGCCAGGCGTCACGCCCTGGAGCCTGACGGCACGGGCAAATTCATTCAGGCGCACACCGCGGCAGGCAGGGCATGTTTTTACCTCCTTTTCGTCATCCACCTGCTTGGCAAGCTCCTTGTCGTATTTCAACTCCGCTTCCAGCAGGGACTGGGCCTGGTCTTCCTTCATCTTGCGCTTGCCCACCACGCCGTGCCCCCGGCAGACGGGGCACCAGCCGCGGGGAGAGTTGAAGGAAAACGTGTACGGCTCCAGTTCCGGGAAGGACTGGCCGCAGGAGGCGCAAGCCAGCTTCACGCCCATCAATTCCGGGGAGGAGGAACGGGGAGGAAGCACCTGCAGGAAGCCTTCCCCCATGTCCAGCGCGGCGTGAACCGCCTGCGCCACTTCATCCGGGGTCCAGGAACTTTCCGGACGGCTCATCACCAGGTCCAGATCGTGGCTGGAATAACGGTCCAGGGGCTGAAAGCCGCTCAGCGGCACCAGGCCTCCGTCCACCCACAATTCTTCATACCCCTTGCCTTCCGCCCAGCGCGCCAGATCGGCGTAATGCCCCTTGCGCCCGCGCACCAGGGGCGCCAGCAGGGCCAGCCTGCCATGCTTTTTCAACTGTCGGGAAACGAGTTCCACCACTTCCGATTCCGAACGCTTGCCTACCGGCACTCCGCACTTCGGGCAATAGGGCTGCCCCAGCTTGGAATACAACAGGCGCAGGAACTGCCAGATTTCCGTAACCGTCCCCACCGTGGACTTGGTACCGCCGCGGGACATGTTCTGCTCAATGGCCACCGTGGGCGGCAGGCCCGTAAGGCGGTCAATGTCCGGACTTTCCAGTTGCTCGGTAAACTGGCGGGCATACGGTGACATGACGTCCATGAAACGCCTCTGCCCTTCCGCAAAAAAGATATCGAAGGCCAGGGAGCTTTTTCCCGACCCGGACAAGCCGGTCAGCACGGTCATTTCTCCGCGAGGCACGTCCAGATCCACGTTCTTCAGGTTGTGGTGCCGCGCCCCCCGCAGGGCCATGACGCCTGCCGGAATATCCATATCCGCGGAATCCGGCATGGCGGCGTCCTGCGGATCGTAAACGGAGGGAAGGCCTTCGAGCACGTCCTTGAGGTACTTGCCCGTGTAGCCCTTGCCGGCCGCCACGATTTCCTCCGGCGTCCCGGCCGCAACCACATGGCCGCCGCCCGCTCCGCCTTCCGGCCCCAGGTCAATCACGTAATCCGCGGACTTGATAAACTCCGGGTTGTGCTCAATCACCAGCAGGGTATGCCCCTGCTCCACCAGCTCCCGGAAAACGGCCAGCAGCACTTCAATATCGGCAAAATGCAGCCCCGTTCCCGGCTCGTCCAGAATCAGCATCTTGGGATTGTTTTTGCCGGAGCCCATCTGGTCCAGCAGTATCTTGGCCAGCTTCAGGCGCTGGTTCTCCCCGCCGGACAGCGTATTCAGCGGCTGTCCCAGCGTCAGGTGGCCCAGCCCCACGCGCCGGAGCACGCCCAGCTTTTCCGCAATGCGTCTGGCACGCGCACCCTTTTCCCCACCGAAGTATTCCAGGGCGGCCGTCACGGTCATGCCCAGAACGTCGGCAATATTCCTGCCGTCGCGGTACACGCTCAATACCTCGTTCCCGTAGCGGGCACCGTGGCACAGGGGACACTGGACGAAAATGTCTGAAAGAAACTGCATCTCCACCTTCTCGCTGCCCATCCCCATGCAGCGGGGACAGCGCCCGTCGCCGCTGTTGAAGGAAAAGAATCCCGGCTTCATCCCGCGGGCGCGGGCCGTTTCCGTATCCGCAAACAGGGCGCGGATTTCCTCAAACACGCCGGAATACACGGCAGGAGTGGAACGGGGTGTGCGCACGATGGGACTCTGGTCCACCATCACCACTTCATCAAGCAGCTCCCAGCCCTTGACGGACTTCACGTGTGCAGGCTCTTCCTCGCACACGCCGCCCTTGGCCACCAGCGCGTTCAAATACACCACGTCGTGTGCCAGCGTGCTCTTGCCGGAACCGCTGACGCCCGTCAGGCAGGCGAACACGCCCAAGGGAATGTTCACGTCCAGTTTTTTCAGGTTGTGCCGGGTAGCGCCGGAAATCTGCAAAAACTTCCTGGGCTTGCGCCTCTTCTGCGGAATGGAGATGCGCCGCCTGCCGGACAGGAACGCCCCCGTCAGGGATTCCGGCACCTCCGCAATACGGTCCGGAGCGCCGGAATACACCAGACACCCCCCTTCGCGGCCGGAGCCGGGGCCCATGTCCACCAGACAGTCGGCGGCGCGCATCACGGCTTCCTCGTGCTCCACGACCACCAATGTGTTTCCCCGTGTCTTGAGACGGTTCATGGCGGAAATCAGGCGGGAGGTATCCCGGGGATGCAGGCCCACGGTCGGTTCATCCAGCACGAACAACGTATCCGTCAGAGAAGCCCCCAGGCAGGTAGTCAGACTGACGCGCTCGATCTCCCCGCCCGAAAGGGTGCGCGTGGCGCGGTCGGAACTCAGGTAGCCCAGTCCCACTTCATTAAGATACTCCAGGCGGCTCCGCAATTCGGCCACGGCATGCTTCAGGCCGGGGTCTTCATGGGAACGCGGCGTCACATGCTTGTCCACCCAGGCCAGCAACTCATCCATGGGCATGCAGAACAGATCCGGCAGGCTTTTGCCGCCCAGCTTGAACTGGAGGGCCTCCGGCCTCAGGCGCTGTCCATGGCAGGACGGGCATTCCTGATAAACCCGGAAGCGGCTCAAATACACCCTGACATGCATCTTATGCGTCCGGCTCTCCAGATACTTGAAAAATCCAGCGATGCCGTACCACAATCCGCGTTCGTACATTTCATCCGGGTCACTGCCGTCGCCATACATCAGCCAGTCCCGTTCCCACTGCTTCAAATCCTTCCAGGGCACGTCCAGACGCACCTGCCGGGGGCTCTTGCGCCAGGCGCGCATCAGGTCCTTCTTGCATTCGGAAAAGACCTTGCCCTCTCCCTCGAAAATATGGATGGCCCCGTTCCTGACGCTCAATTCCGGCTTGATGCAGCGGTTGTAGTCCACCGTGATCACGCGTCCGTAGCCCCGGCATTCCGGACAGGCGCCCAGGGGTGAATTGAAGGAAAACAGGCCGGGCCGCGGCTCCATGAGCGGATACCAGTCTCCGCGGAACTTCATGGCCGGCAGCCAAATTCCGTCCACGCGCGGAACCACGTGGGCCACGCCGCCGCCCAGGCGCATGGCCGTTTCCAGAGCCTCCAGACGGCGTTCCCTCTGTTCCTCATTCAGCCGAACACGGTCCTGAATGACCAGCAGGGATTCGCCTTCCGGCAGGGACCAGTCATCGTCCTCCAGCCGTAGCATCTCCCCATGCGCGAAAACGCGCAAATAACCCTGCGCCACCAGGTTCATCTTGAGCGTGGACAGGTCAATGGACTCCGTACGGGGCACCTCCAGGCAAATCATCAGCTCCGTGCCCGGAGGCAGTTCCGCATTCAGCTTTTCGTCAATGGAACCGGGCGTCTCCGGCCTGATCTCCCGGCCCGTCTCCGGATCAAATCCGGACGCCAGCCGGGCGAAGACGAACTTCCAGTAATCATTCAGTCCCGTCATCGTTCCCACGGTAGAGCGGGAAGTCCTGACGGAATTGCGCTGGTGCAGCGCAATCGCCGGAAGAATATTCTCTACGGTATCCACGTCCGGCTTGTCCATGCGGTCCATGAACTGACGTACGTAGGGGGAAAAGGTTTCCATATACCGCCGCTGCCCTTCCGCGTACAGCGTATGCATGACCAGGCTTGTCTTTCCGGACCCGGAAGGCCCCGTCACCACCGTCAAACGCCCCAGGGGAATATCCACATCCACATTCTGCAAATTATGCTCGCGGGCGCCCCGGATGCGTATGCGCCCATCATCGCAATGACTCATGGGTGGATAATATCATCAATTTGGAATCATTCCAATGACGTTACATGTCATGATTCCGAATTCATTCGCCCTGCGGGTTTCCCGTTGCTTCCTTTATTTCCTCTGCCTTTTTCCCTTGTATTCCCTCAGGAAAAATTATTCTGGAACCGTCCCCTTCCACCCTTTCATGAACCAGCCTGCTTTAACCTTATTCCGACTTGGAGCCCCCGAAATTTCCTGCTCCTCTTCTGGAGCATCCTCCCCATGGCCATCTATTACTGGCTGCGGTCCCGCAACAAGGAAAAACCCGTCACCGGCACGGAATATCTGGCCACCATTCCTCTTTTCCTGCTTTTCGGCTGGTTCACCCTGTTCTGCACCTGGCTCATCCATCTTGCCCGGAACCTGCCGGCCGGCCGTTGAACATCGCCCTGCCTCCGCTGCCGGCCTTTACTCCTTTGTCCATGCATCCAGCTTCATGCCGCAGAGGTTGACCTCCATGGAGGCGGCATTCTCCGGCCAGGGAATGACCAGCTGATAACCGCCCGCATAGAGCAGCTTTCCGGAAGTCCTGCCCGCAGGCCAGGTGTAGAGGAACACGTTGACCTCATCGCCTTCCGGCTGCATCTCCACGTACAAGTCTCCCTGATACTGGGTATTCAAGTCAAAATGAAGGGAAATATTCCCTTCTTCATTAATTTCCCCGGATATCAAATGAATATCGTCCTTGCACACGGTTCCGTCCTCATGGCAGCATCCCGCCAGCGTACAGGCGAGGGCCATGGGAACCCAGCAGGGAAGTTTGTGGAAAACATGAGGCATAAAACGTTCTCTCCTTTCTCCTGTAACATCTTGCAGGGAAAATAAGGATGCAAGGAAAATCAGGTCCAACGCCCCGGCATGTCATTCAAAAATGAACCGATCACGTCATGATTTGCCCAAATCGCGGGCCGTGCTTGCATTTCTTTCCGCACCCGCTAGTATTTTTCGATTCTTAGATCGCTGAAAGCGCCTCTACCTCGTCAATTTTCAACAAGACAAAGATGATTAAGTGGATTCTAACCAAGATTGTCGGTACCAAAAACCAGCGTGAAGTGCGCCGCCTGCGCCCCATTGTGGAACAAATCGTCTCCATTGAGGAATCATGGAACGGCAAGGGACAGGACTTCCTGCTTGAAAAAACAAGGGAATGGCAGAGCTACCTGCATCGCTTCCTTCCCATGGACCTGCCGCCCGTGCGCATCGTGGAAGCCGCGCCCAAAGAAGAACTGGAAAGCATCGCCTCCCGGCTGAATGCCCGCTTTGAATCCCTGAAAAACGAATTCGCCGCCCTCCCCACGGTGGAAGCCACTCCGGCCTCCATTGAGGAAGGCAAGGCCGCATGGAACAACATCACGCCCCAGTTCGACAAACTCCGGGAACGTTACCTCAACCAGATCCTTCCGGAAGCGTTTGCCGCCGTCAAGCACGGCGCCCGCCTGCTCTGCGGAGAAGAACGGGAAATCTGCGGACAAAGACAGCTCTGGGACATGATCCACTTTGACGTCCAGCTGCTCGGCGGCATCGCCCTGCACCGCGGCTACATCGCGGAAATGGCCACGGGCGAAGGCAAAACCCTCGTCGCCACCCTTCCCGTCTATCTCAACGCCCTCACCGGCATGGGGGTACACGTGGTAACGGTGAACGACTACCTGGCGCGCCGCGACTCCGAATGGATGGGCATGCTCTTCCAGTTCCTGGGGCTGACGGTCGGCTGCATCCAGAGCATGATGCCTTCCCAGCTGCGCCGCGAACAATATGCCTGCGACATCACCTACGGCACCAATGCCGAATTCGGCTTCGACTACCTGCGCGACAACGGCATGGCCACGTCCAAATCAGAGCAGGTTCAGAGAGGCCACTACTTCGCCATCGTGGACGAAGTGGACTCCATTCTTATTGACGAAGCCCGTACGCCACTCATTATCTCCGGCCCCGCCGTCGTTACCCGTGAACAGCAGTACGACAACCTGCGCCCCTCCATCGAACGCGTGGTGAAGGCCCAGACCGACCTCTGCAACGAACTGATGACCCAGGCCCTGAAAGCCCAGGAAGAAGGCAGGACGGAAGAAGTGGGACGCAACCTGTTCAAGGTGAAAATGGGCCAGCCCCGCCACCGCGCTTTCATGCGCGCCATGCAGGACCCGGAACTGCGCCGCATCGTGGAAAAATACGAACTGACCCTTTACCAGGATACCCGCAAGAAGGAACTCTACAAGCTGAAGGAGGAAATGTACTTCACCGTGGATGAAAAAACCCATGACGCGGACCTGATGGAAAAAGGCCGTGAAATCATCTCCCCCGGACACCCGGAAGACTTCGTTCTCCCGGACCTCGGCACCGCCTTTGCGGAAATGGATGAAAATCCCCGCCTGACGGAAAAAGACAAGCTCCGTCTTAAAAACGAACTCACCAAAAAGCTGGATGAAACGGGCGCCCGCCTGCACACCACCTCCCAGCTTCTCAAGGCCTACTGCATTTACGAAAAAGACGTGGAATACGTCGTCAAGGACGACAAGGTCATCATCATCGACCAGAACACGGGCCGTGAAATGCCGGGACGCCGCTGGAGCGACGGCCTGCACCAGGCCGTGGAAGCCAAGGAAGGCGTGGAAGTGGAACGCGAAAACCAGACTTATGCCACCATCACCATCCAGAACTACTTCCGCCTGTACAAAAAACTGGCGGGCATGACCGGCACGGCGGAAACGGAAGCCGCGGAATTCCACGACATCTACAAGCTGGACGTGCTTCCCATCCCGACCAACCGCCCCTGCATCCGGAAGGACCAGAACGACCTCATCTTCAAATCCCGCCGCGAGAAATTCAACGCCGTCATCAACAAAATCCAGGAACTCCACGGCAAGGGCCAGCCCATCCTGATCGGCACGGCCAGCGTGGACGCCTCCGAAACCCTCTCCCGCATGCTCAAGAGGGCTAAAATCCCCCATGAAGTGCTGAACGCCAAAAACCACCAGCGTGAAGCCGAAATCGTGTCTCTGGCCGGCAAGCGCGGAGCCGTTACGGTCTCCACGAACATGGCCGGACGCGGTACGGACATCAAGCTGGGAGAAGGCGTGGCGGACCTGGGCGGCCTCTTCGTACTGGG
>OHEP01001198.1_pt1 | contig 14039 bp, 7 predicted proteins | sample 1567271 | NCBI WGS metagenome assembly OHEP01 (sample SAMEA3879577, study PRJEB24766) | human gut metagenome | biome: human-associated habitat; feature: feces | place: USA | collected 1985/1987
GGCGCAAAGGCTGTTGCGCCCCACAGTAGTAAGCATGTACAACTACATGCAACCTATTGTAGCTTCAATAGTTACAGTCATAATCGGTATGGCGGTATTCAATCTGGAAAAGGGAATTGCCATTGCGCTGGTATTTCTCGGTGTATATATCGTTACACAAAGCAAATCGCGCAAGGACTTTGAGAAAGAAGGGAAAGAAGTATAGGGAGCAAGAGGTTATCAAAATATGCTTGATATTTTCTTTCAGGCACGGATTACACAGATTTACTTTATTCTTTTCCGTGTAGTCCATACCTAAAAAGGAACAAACAGTAAGTGTCTTCTACTTTGAGACCCCACTAATTCTTTAATTCCGTAAAATAAGTATCCAGCAAACTCTTGGCAGCGACAAAGGATGTCAGGTTACCTTTTAATACCTGGCTCTCTTTATCGGTCAGCATCGCTTCAATTGTTGGATTATGATAGAAACTGTCACGTAACTGTTCGTTAATGCTTTCGTACATCCAATACTTACTTTGCTCATTACGACGATACTCAAAATAGCCGTTCTCTTTTACAAAATCGATGTACTGGTATATCATATCCCAAATCTCCTTTACGCCCAGATTGTAAAAACCGGAATAGGTCAATACTTGAGGTGTCCAACCGGAATCAGGAGCAGGGAAAAGATGAAGAGCGTTACGAAACTGTGCCGCTGCCAGTTTGGCCTTGTCTATGTTGCTACCATCGGCTTTATTTATCACAATACCGTCCGCCATCTCCATGATACCACGTTTGATGCCTTGAAGTTCGTCACCCGTGCCGGCCAACTGAATCAGCAGAAAGAAATCCACCATAGAGTGTACAGCCGTTTCACTTTGCCCTACGCCTACTGTTTCTACAAAGATCTTATCGAAACCGGCCGCCTCACACAAAATAATCGTTTCACGGGTTTTACGGGCTACCCCTCCCAACGAACCGGCAGAGGGGCTTGGACGAATAAACGAATTGGGATGTACAGACAATTGCTCCATACGGGTTTTATCACCTAAGATACTCCCTTTGCTACGTTCACTACTCGGATCGATGGCCAATACAGCTAATTTTCCTCCTTTTTCGAGTACATGCAAACCGAACACATCGATTGAAGTGCTCTTACCGGCTCCCGGAACACCACTGATACCGACACGGATAGAGTTACCTGAATAAGGCAGACATTTCTCTATCACCTCCTGCGCCACAGCCTGGTGCTCCGGTTTCACACTTTCCACCAGTGTTACAGCCTGGCTGAGTACCGTAACATCACCTTTCACTATACCCTCCACATAGTCTGATACGGAAAGCTCGCGTTTCTTCCGCCTGGGACGGTTCTTCAAGTAAGGATTGACCGATGAAGGTTGCTCAATGCCTGCATTGACAACCAAGCCTTTATATGCTTCATTATTTTCGGGATGTTCCATGGCTATTTGTGAGTTATAAGTTATGAGTTATGAAGGACTTTACGACTTCTTATTGTTTTGCTTTAATGTTGATTTCAACTTTCGGCTGCATCGGGTCATTGGTAATCATCAGCAGACGCAGATGACGGCGCTTCTTGCCTATATTCTTCTTCACTACCGTTACCCGCAGGCGAGTGCTTTCACCGGGTTGCAATACACTCTTCTTGAGGTTAACTCCCACTGCCGGGTGGAATACCTGGAGCTTGTTTATCTGTAAAGGAGAACGCCCGGTATTGGTAATGGTAATATCCTGACGTGCTTTTGACTTCTTTGCCAATATCGCACTCATATCAACTTCTTTGGTAGAAAGGCTGATGGCAGGAGCATTTGCCTTCTCCACTTCCGTCATTCCGGAGAAATCCGGTAAAAGAATGGCAGAAACGGGAATCTCGTTTTCATCGCCCACCTTGTCACCGGAGAAGCGAGAAAGATAGACCGACGTTTGAGTCAGTCCGAGGCCAGTCAGTCTTTCCGAATTCAATGTAAGTGTAATCACTCCTTTTTCTCCCTTTTGCAAGACATTGGGCTCTACTTTTGTCTGCAAATAAGGAGGCAGATGCATCAGTACCGGTTCATAAGGACGGTCGGAAAGATTGACCACGCCGATATGAATCACCGGCTGCTCACCATGCTGAATATCGGGAAAGTCGAGGCTGTTCTTGTCAATACGTATCTGACCGATAAGATAAGGGTGCGTCTTGGTAAAGTCCTTGATTTCCTGTACTACTTCACCATTGAACTTCAAATAGACCAGATTGGGTTGCGCATTGCTGTAAATAGCCACGGATTTCTGGAAATGTCCTAATGCCTTGGCGTCAAAAGTCACATTTACTGTTCCTTTTGCCCCCGGAGCAATAGGCGTTTTTGTCCACTGGGCCACAGAGCAGGCGCAATCCGGCTCTACTTCTGTAAGCACTAAAGGCTGGTCACCCGTATTGGTGATGGTATATTGCACAGTCACGGGATGCTTCCATTCTATCTGGCCGAAACTGTACATCTCTGTATTCGAGGTAAAACGAGCTTGCGCTACAGCAGTCAATACCACACTTGCAAGCACATATAAAGTTATCAATATCCGCTTCATCTATTTTTCTTAATATCAAGATTTCCTAATTCTGCCACTCTCATTCAATATTAGTCGGACAAAAATAGGTGTTTTTAGCGAGAGTACCTAAAATAGCGGAGCGCAATTTGTACAAATTGCGCTCCGCTCCATACTCTATTGTTACTTTATTACAATTATCCCTCCCGCCGAATGCGAAGCATACTCCGGAGCATACGCACACTGTATCGTGGCCAGCCCCGTTTCGTATGTTCCGCCACGGGCTATGCGATAACTGTGCTCTAAGACATAAACGCCTTTGCCCAAATGGTCGAAGAAGAAATTGGTTGCGGCATCTTCCACTTCTGCATAATAACCGAGGCCATTACTCCAACGATAACCGGAAAGCGAGCCTATAGGTTCAAAGCAGGCACCCCGCTGGTCTTTCAACTGAACAAAATCCATAGTACGGTCCAAGCGGATAGTCAAACGGGCCACTATTTTATCACCGACGGATAATACGGTCCCTTCCGTAACCGGTTGCAAGGACTTGCTACCACCGGCCGATATACGCTCTACATAAAGTTTCTTCTCTACATTCAATTCCCCCCCCTGCTGCTTTACATCAGATATGGGTGACAGATACTGGGCATAAACAGCTCCCCAGGCAATGCCTGCATCCCGTTTCTCTACGGTGACGGTTTTAGCTTTCAGCTCCGGACTTCCTTGAGCGAAGGTTTCCTTGACATAACCCAAACCCGGGATTATGGTCTTTGTAGGCGACAATGTTTCCAAAACTTTGTTACCTAACGTGATACGTACGTCTCCCCGACTTTCCAGCAGATTAGTACCTTGACAAAGCAATGCATAAACAGCATCAGCCGTTGCAACCGGAGAATTCCAACTGGTAGTCTGCTTCTGTTTCAGCAGCCAGAGTTTCATTTCCTCCACCAAAGCATCGTTGCCACCTGCCATACGCAGGGCTTCCATTACTTCCACATGGGCAGGGATGGGCAGCATACCCCAGTTATACGGATTTGCTTGGAAAGCAAAGTATGCACCCAGTTCATCCGTCTGTACCAGATGTTCCTTGAGGGAAGCGATGAATTCATTCGCCTCGGCTGTACGCCCTACTGCATTCAGGATGATGGCAGACTGCGCCTTGCTGCTCATGGTTCCATCTTTAAGATTGGCACCTACTTTTGATAGGAAATAGCGGTAAGCCGCTTGATTGTCTGCCGGCACTTGTTCGCCGCTAAGGGCTATCAGATACAGATATGTCATTGCCGATTCGGAGTTGACAGTAATTCTAGCGCCATTTTTCTCAGCTTTACGGATATTGCGATATTCTTCCAAAGCCTGCAGATTCAAATAGCCGAAAGCTTTCTGCCGCATGGCGGCAACTTCTTCAGGCAGTTCATTTTTCGTCAGCAGAGGAAGACGAACAAGTAATTCTGTAATATAGCCAGTTATATAGCGGCTACCGGACATTCCCTTATACCAGCTCCATCCACCGTCTTCACCCTGCAATTCTTTCAATTTGGTAAAAGCGGAAAGATTGCGGTTATTCAGTTGGTTGATATCAAACAGCGTGGCAATACGTGCCTGCTGTTCGGCTTCAGTAGTAGCTTCCAGTACCCACGGAGACTCGCTGAGCAGGATATTCTTCACATCCTGATTCTTCTCCAACTGGCTGAGGAAGGTTTCTTTCGTGCCACCGGCAGCCTTCCAACTGTCAAATACAGTCTTAATGCGGGGCTGGCTGTTGGCAATGAAGCCTGCCAGACTATTGGCATACCAAGCTGTAGCCCAAGAAATGGCATTATCATTGGCAGGCAGGCTCAATGCCGGCAACGCTTGTACAGCATACCAAGCCGGATTCCCGGTAAATTCTACAGTCAGACGACGGTCTGTCGCTGTACGGCTATTACGGTTGAAAAGGCTGTCTAATGAGAACGTACGGGTCTCCTCGCCACGGATAGGCATAGCAAGCGTTTCCGTAATATACTCCTTATTACTTAATACGGGCAACAGATGCTGCTCGCCATCGCTAAACGTACCTCCATCGGCAACCATACGAATACCAAGCAAATCATAGCGGTCGGACACTTCGAAATGGAAGTTGACAGCAGTATTTCTTCCTGCTTCTACCAAGAATTTCTGACGTTGAGTAGCAATAACTTTCTCCGTCATAGGGTCGAACAGTGTGAATACTGCTGTTCCTTTCACCGCTTTACCCGTCAGATTGGCTATTGTTCCGGCTATCTGTGTTTTATCTCCAACGCGGACAAACCGAGGCATATTCGGAGTCAGCATAAACTCCTTGGCAGTTACAACGGAAGCATCCAATATCCCAGTCAGCATATCCTTAGTATGTGAGTAACCACGGAAATTCCAACGAGTCAAGCTCTGCGGCATCGTAAAAGAAAACGCAAGCTCCCCTTGTTCGTTTGTACGAAGTTGAGGATAAAAAAAGACTGTTTCGGCAAAGTTGGTGCGAAGCCCCTCAATAGGTTGCAAGGCCTCGCCAACCGGTATCGTTTCCGATTCAAAAACAACATCTTCCACCGCGTCTTCCGCTACTTGTGCAGGAACATATTTCACTTCAACGGCATTCCCGGATTCTGCTTTGGAAGCAAGCATCGGCTGGTTGGCACCACGTATTCTAAGATTACCGGTCAAAGAGCTATTCCGGGTAGTCCCATACCCCACAACACTTACTTCTTCCAAAAGCGCATTGTCTTCTACCATCACTATCCGCATCCTTCCATCCATATAAGGAGAACAGAAGTAGTCAAACGACCACACCGGAACCCTCCAAGCCTTCAACGGGAAATAAACGGAGAAGTAATTGCTATTATAACGGCTCGCACCACGGAATGCCCCATACAGATTATCCGGATAGAAAACCCGTAGTATCTGGTTACTCTTATAAATCTTATCCAGTGAAGCGTCGTACATCGTAGCCAACATCTCAGCCGCAGCAGGCATACCTTGAGGCGTCTTTATGACGAGCTTCCACTCTTCTTCCTGTCCGGGACGCAAACGGTCACGGAACACTTCCCATTTCATGTCGAGAGCACGTTCCGGCTCCCGCTTCTTCAGTTCAACCTGATGACTGTACATCTCGCCAGCTTTCACAAAACTGAAAAGAATGGTGATTCCCTTGCCATATGCTTCCTTATAAGAGAATTCCATACGAATAATAGTATCATTCAACTGCAACACACGGCTTTCAATGCGTTTTCTGTCACAAAAGACATCCATCAGCACATATGCATCCCGATAAGAAGTCCCCAAAAGAAAAGCGGCAGGGTACTGTACATCAAATTCCTCATTTTCTTTATAATAAAAGAAATCTGTAAACGCAGCCGGACGCTTGTCACTCTTTGAAAAGAGCATGAAACTGTCACTGCCATATGCCCCGTTATTCTCTTCACGTCCCAAACTATCACGTACAGAAAGTTTCAAGCGATAGTTACCTGAAGGAAGCTTGTTCCAAGCCGAAAAATCCTGGAGCCGATTGGCTGTGAAGGTACCCTCCAATACAACATCATCCAAGGGTTCAGAACCTGCAATATTCCTTGCCCCATTTTGTTCTGCAAATGGATAAAGGCAATAGGAACCTTCAATGTGCTGAGGAATATTCATTACATTATTCACTCCAAAAGTGAAAAGCATACTATCTTCCTTACAAACATATTGAGGCAAGCGAATATCAAAGGAATAAGCCTTAGGACCTGCCAACAAGTTATACGAAGCGGATTGCGTTTCACCGGCCTCATCCGTCACCACCGCCTCCACATGATAAGTATACACACTCCCATACCCGTCTGTATCTACAGCCGGAGCTTCCAAAGTCAAGGGTATGGAAAAATCCCCGTTGGTATCCAATTGTATGGTGTCAGACAATAATGGTTTATCAGCATTGCTCCAATAACCAGGTCTCGGATTCCGGCGAGTCACCGTATATGCCAATGGCACATCCTGCACCATCATGCCATTGAAGGCCTTGACATTTCCTTTCAACACAACCTTGTCACCCAGCCGATAAGCTTCCGAAACCGGAGTGAAGGCAATCTCGAACGTAGGTCGCTTGTACTCCTCTACCCTAAAAGTGACGGTAGATTGAGTCTCTTTGGTTCGTATGCTGAACATGCCATTCAGGCAAGCTGCCGGAAGTACAAACTCCGTAGCAAAAGAGCCGAAATCATTGGTCCGCCCCTTCCTGGTGGCAAGTTCCTTGCGGTTGGCATCCAACAAGACAAGCTCATAATCAACTCCTTGTAGTACCTGGGCGCTATCACTATTCTGCTTGTAAGCTATCCCTTTTACATGAACGGTCTGCCCGGGACGATAAAGCGAACGGTCTGTCAGCAATGCCATCTGCCTCCAATCTGTATCCTTAATACCGTAATAAGGATGATTCATATAAACGTTCTGCGGCATCATGGCTGTGTCTCTGCCTTTACGCGCCACATAACTTCGGATTTCACTCTGCCAGGGTAATACAGCTTTCCCCCCGGCATCAGTCAGTACCTCTGCCATCGCTTTTCTATTCTTCTCATCATAAGAAGAGTAGAAACTCACCTTGGCACCAGCAATCGGCTGTCCACTACGGGCATCCAATGTAGCCACTTCCATACGGTTGTCACCCAAATCCAATGTCAGCACCTTGAAGCGGGTAGATACCAGAAATTTATCATCTGTACGGGCCGTTTCAGTATCAGGTACTATTTGAAGAATATAGACTCCCGTTTCCCGAGGAATCATGAACTTAAATACAGTGTCCGAGGCAAGATAAGGGACATCTTCAGGCAATTTATCCTTGCCTGGCAACGGCTTTAAGCCAAAATGCGTGGAAGAAAACTTCCGGGCATACTTTCTATAAGTATCTTTATTTATACCATGGTCCATCCAAGGTACTTCACTTAAAGTAGTGGTATATAAGTTGAGAGTAAAGCCCTCGACATTACGATAATGCAGCCTCATATTCACCGAATCGCCGGGATAACCGCTTTCATTCATAGTCAAAATGAGTTCAGGCTGTAAAATCTGTTCACGGATATTTTTCAACTCATTGATACGCTTATACGCAGGATAGCGCTTCAAGCCTTCTTCACAGACTTTTAGAGCCTCATCAGCGCGTTTCGGTTCCAAACGGCGCAGGTGGTTGGCTTTATGAATGTAAACCTCGGCACAAACCTCTCGTGAACCGTATTCCTTTATCAATTTATTCAAAACCTCAAGATATTCCCGATTAGCCTTTTCCTGACGCATTCGGAAAGTAGGATAAGGCTGCTGGCTGATACCACCGGTCAACTTCCAGTTCCAATAATCAAGAGAACAGAGCAACATAGCATCTTCCGAACCGGCACGACGGCGATAAGCATTCATCATATCCAGATAAATCCTTTCGATACGGGTCTGTACCAAAGAATCCACGCTGAAACCATCCAGCTGCCGATAAGCATCAACAGCACGGCTTACCAATAGATGGTACATATCGTGCCCATAGAACCGGCTACCGTCTTCCAACACCACAAAAGGCACATATTGTTCTGCAGATGTATTGAGCAAGCGGATGGAATCCTGCAAGGATGCACGGTTACACCTATCTATTTTATCCACAAACTGGCTGATACTCCACTCACGGATATCTTCTGGAACCTCGTCAACAGTCAGTAAAGTACGTGACAGCAAGACACGGCGATTCTTCCGCATCAAGTCAGCATATTCATATGCCAACAAAGAATGTAGAATAGCCTTGTTCACCGGATTCCTCTCCGATTGTGCCCAAGATTCCATATATTTCAGACTGGAGTAAAGGCTGTCCGGAGTCAGCCCCTCTTGATAAGTCTCCCTACAAATGTAGGCTTTCAACATTTGCGGAGCATTCTGCTCTTGCCGACCTTTCCGATAGATTTCATCAGCCAGTTTTATCACTGTTTGAGGCAGGCTTTTCTTTTGAGCCTGCTCCACCTGCTTCCACAACTTATCGTACGTCTGCGCATACAATGCCGAAGCCCCAAATGTAACCAGCAGCAACAATATGCTACAAATTCTTTGAATTACTCTCATAATTATTCGTTTGTTAGTCTTTGTATTAATAACAAAGGAAGTGAATAAAGTTCAAACAAATGTACTTTTGGACATAAAAAATCTTATTCTACTCCTACAAAAAAACAAGGGATATGTTTGCAAACATATCCCTTGTGCTATACTTAAATGTTAGTGTACTCACATTTGGAGGCTATAATATCTCATTGCCTCCATCCAATTCTTACCAGCTGCGGTAAAAATGTGCTTAAATGAATTTGCAATCTTCTTTTTCATAATCTTAAAAAATTAAACTAATACCTGAAAACTAAAATTCAATACTTCACGAAAGGGGGGGGGGAATGCTTAAAGCATTACGTAACCCCAAATGTTCTTATCGGCTTCGCCGACATGCTTAAAAAAACTCTTTAACATTTTCATTTTGTTATCCTCCTAAAATCAATCTTGTTATCCTTAAAAAATCTACTAGTTTTCTATTGTTTTCATGTTTTACAACACAAAAATAGAGCCTTTGTTCAAGATAACAAGCAAAAAACGGATAGAAAACATGTTTTATAACACATTTCTTGACTTAGGTCAATTTTTAGGGAGAAAGTGCAAGGATATTGACATACCATTGTAATAAGTCTGGGACATTCTGGCAGAAAGAGGACAAACTGTCACAGACAAAAAAGGCAGGATACTTAATAAAGCACCCTGCCCCTATTCATAACATAAAGTATTCTCTACTTTTCAGGAGTCTGCTCCAATGTAGCCACCAAGAAATCATAGAACTTGGAAACAGTAGGAATTAACGCACGCTCGTCCGGTGAATGCGGAGAACGCAAAGTGGGACCGAAAGAAATCATATCGAGTCCTGGACAATTGGCACCAATAATACCGCATTCCAGACCTGCGTGAATAACCTTCACGGCAGGTTCCACACCAAACTGCTGCTTATAGGACAGCTTCATGGCATGCAGTATAGGAGAATCCACATTAGGCTGCCATCCGGAATAGCCACCACTCAATTCCACCTTCATACCTGCCATAGCGAAACAAGCTGTCAGGCTGTCTGCCAGGAAATCCTTCATCGTATCGCAAGAACTACGCGCCAAAATACGAACTTCGGCCTTACCGTCTGCAATGATTACGATAGCCAAATTGGAGGAAGTTTCTACAGTATCGGGAACAGTAGGAATCATACGCATCACACCATTCTGGCAAGCCATCAACACGTTAATCATATTATCCTGGATTTCTGAAGGAACAACGGCAGTGGGTAGAGTTACCTCTTCTATACTCAGGGTAATACCACTTTCAATCGGAGCATATTCGTCATTCAGTTGTGCCTCGTATTCCTTCATATAATCTTCCAAACCGTCCATATCCTCAAGATTGAACACCAATACTGCATGTGCTTCGCGAGGGATAGCATTACGCATATTACCACCTTCAAAACTTGCCAGCTGGGAGTCAAACTCAATCAGCAAATCATGTACGATGCGTGCCAGCAATTTATTGGCATTACCGCGCCCTTCACTGATTTCCAAACCGGAGTGACCGCCACGCAAACCTTTCAGCGTAATCTTACGAGCAACGAAATCGGCCATAGGCGTCTCCTCCTTATATTCCAAAGTAGCAGTAATATCAAGACCACCGGCACAGCCGATATAGAGTTCGCCTTCGTCCTCAGAATCAAGGTTCAGCAGAATTTCCCCTTGCATAGTTCCGGGTTTCAAACCGAATGCACCATACATTCCCGTTTCTTCATCCTTGGTTATCAGAGCTTCCAATGGGCCATGCTTCAAGTTATTATCTTCGAGCACCGCCATAATGGCAGCTACTCCCAAACCATTATCTGCTCCCAGCGTGGTTCCTTTGGCTTTCACCCAATCACCCTCAACATAGGTTTCAATGGGATCTGTTGTAAAATCGTGAATAGTATCGTTGTTCTTCTGAGGCACCATGTCCATATGCGCCTGAAGGATGATGCCTTTGCGATTTTCCATACCCGGAGTGGCAGGCTTACGAATAATAACATTGCCGACCTCGTCGACAAATGATTCCAACCCCAAGCCTTTTCCAAAATCAATAAGGAATTTGGTAATCTTCTCCATATGTCCTGACGGACGGGGAATCTGGGTCAGTGAATAAAAGTGCTTCCATACATTCTGTGGAGCTAACTGTAAGATTGTACTCATAATTCTAAAAAGTTAGTTTTCGCAAATATAACGGTTTATTCCCGGAAAGTACAATAAACCGGGATTTTTCTAAAGTACTAAATCATCAGCTATCTTAAACATGGCTTTTACATCTTCACATATTGCGATAGAACATCTGCACCTAATATAGCTACCATATTTAGGAATTTCTCCCACTTCTATATCCAAGCAACAATATCGTTTAAAGAAACCAATCTTCCAACAACCTTTAGGCTTCAGTACTTATAAGGAAGTACTGAAGTACTTGCAAAGAAGTATTACAGTACTTTTAAAGGAGTACTCTCTATAAGTACTGTCTCTGTCCTCTAACACAAGAAGTGACAATATAGGAACCCACCACAAGAAACGTCTATTTCTTTGCCCTATTCGCCAATGCCAGGTGCAACGACCCGTAGATGCCTAACACTATCACCAGCAACGTCTGTATGCCATGCACTATCAGAGCAAATATACCCGCATCCGTAGCATTTACCCCATAAAGCATCATCATAGTGATGACAGCAAAGTGCCAGGGTCCTGCCCCGTTGGGCGTGGGAACAATGACTGCAAACGTTCCGCCGACAAACATCACCAGCCCGGCAAGGAAACTAAGGTGCTCCGTAAACTGGAAGCAATAGAAAGTTATATAGAAATGATAGAAATAGCATAGCCAAATAAGTAAAGTGTAAAGAACAAACAAAGGCACATTCTTCACATTCTTAAGCGACATCACACCTTCCCATATATTCAAGACTACTCCCTTTACCTTTTCAAAAAAAGAAAGCATACGCAACAGAAAATAGAGAAGTACCAAAACACCAATAATAGAAAAAAGAGCCACATAAAACCAAGGGGAAGTCACAAGATGCACCAGCGAAGGAATCTTGGTGCCCGTCTCCTCGAAAAAACGGAAAAAGACAGGCATCTGCGCCAAAAAAGTAATCCCCGTAATCAGCAGAATGCAAAGCGTATCTACCAACCGCTCTGTCACCACCGTCCCCAAGGACTTCGCAAAGGAAACATTATCATATTTGGCAAGTACTCCACAACGCGAAACCTCTCCCACACGGGGCAGTACCAGATTGGTGGCATAAGATACAAAAATGGCATCAACGCAATCGCTTGTTTTGGGATGAGCATCCAGCGGCTCCAAAGTCTGCTTCCAACGCCAGCCTCGTAACACATGGCTCATCACACCGAAGAACAAGGACAACAACATCCACCACCAGTTCGTCTGATGAAGGAGAACTTCTTCTGCCTTTGAAAAGTCAAAATCACGATATACCCAATAGAGGATAAAACCACCCAATAAAATGGGTAAGATGATTTTCAACGTCTTTTTTAGCAGCTTATTCATACGATATTCCCAAATTCTTCATTCTTCATTCTTCATTCTTCATTGAAAAGAACTACCTTTGCTCCGTGTAAAGATAGGTTGTTGTTCACACTACAGCCTACGTTTACGGAGCAAAAGTAATGATTTAGTTGATACATGAGAGTAGTTAAACCTAAAAAGTTTCTCGGGCAACACTTCCTGAAAGACCTGAAAGTGGCACAAGACATTGCCGACACGGTAGATGTCTGTCCCGAAATTCCCATCCTCGAAGTTGGTCCGGGAATGGGAGTACTGACCCAGTTTCTTCTGCCCAAAGAACGCAACGTCAAAGTAGTAGAACTGGACTACGAGTCAGTGGCCTACCTACGGGAAGCCTATCCGCAACTGGAAGACAACATTATTGAGGACGACTTCCTCAAAATGAACCTGCAACGGTTGTTTGGCGGGCAACCTTTTGTGCTGACGGGAAACTATCCTTATAATATCTCCAGCCAGATATTCTTCAAAATGCTGGAATATAAGGATCTGATTCCCTGCTGTACGGGTATGATACAAAAGGAAGTAGCCGAGCGCATAGCCGCCGGGCCGGGCAGCAAGACATACGGAATCCTAAGTGTACTGATACAAGCATGGTACAAAGTGGAGTACTTGTTTACGGTACACGAACATGTCTTCAACCCGCCCCCAAAAGTTAAAAGTGCCGTCATCTGCATGATGCGCAATGAAACGCACGATTTAGGCTGCGACGAGAAATTGTTCAAGCAAGTAGTGAAAACCACGTTCAACCAACGACGCAAGACTCTGCGGAACTCCATAAAACCGATACTCGGCAAAGACTGTCCACTGACGGAGGACGTATTATTTAATAAACGCCCGGAACAACTGTCCGTACAGGAATTTATTCAGCTGACCAACCAAGTGGAACAGGCATTGAGAACGATTAATGATTAATGGCTAGTGATTAAACACGAACAATCATGGAAATAGACGAAGAATACATAGACAAAGTCAAAAGCCTGATAGAACAGAAAGACGCGGAAAACGTCAAAACACTTTTGACAGACCTTCACCCGGCGGATATTGCAGAACTGTGTAATGACCTCGGCTTGGAGGAAGCCCGCTTCGTTTACCGCCTCCTTGACAACGAAACGGCAGCGGACGTACTGGTTGAAATGGACGAAGACATCCGGAAAGAATTCCTGGAGCTTCTACCTTCGGAGACCATTGCCAAGCGTTTCGTGGATTATATGGACACGGACGATGCCGTAGACCTGATGCGCGAACTTGATGAAGACAAGCAGGAGGAAGTACTTTCGCACATCGAAGATATAGAACAAGCCGGTGACATCGTTGACCTGCTGAAATATGATGAAGACACTGCCGGTGGTTTGATGGGTACGGAAATGGTGACTGTCAATGAAAACTGGAGTATGCCGGAGTGCCTGAAGGAAATGCGCCTGCAAGCTGAAAAGCTGGATGAAATTTACTACGTATACGTCATCGACGACGAAGACCGTCTGCAAGGGGTATTCCCATTGAAGAAAATGATAACTTCCCCTTCTGTCTCCAAGGTAAAGCATGTGATGCGGAAAGATCCTATCTCCGTCCATGTAGATACCCCCATTGACGAAGTGGTACAAATCATCGAAAAGTATGACTTGGTGGCAGCTCCTGTTGTAGACAGTATCGGGCGTCTGGTAGGCCAGATTACCGTAGACGACGTCATGGACGAAGTCCGCGAACAGTCGGAACGTGATTACCAGTTGGCATCCGGTTTGTCCCAAGATGTAGAAACGGACGATAATGTCATGCGCCAGACTTCTGCCCGCCTTCCATGGTTACTTATCGGTATGTTAGGTGGTATAGGCAACTCCATGATATTGGGTAACTTCGACACGACTTTCGCCGCCCATCCGGAAATGGCCCTTTATATTCCGTTG
>OHEP01001215.1_pt1 | contig 13847 bp, 12 predicted proteins | sample 1567271 | NCBI WGS metagenome assembly OHEP01 (sample SAMEA3879577, study PRJEB24766) | human gut metagenome | biome: human-associated habitat; feature: feces | place: USA | collected 1985/1987
AATTATTACAAACTATCTCAAGCTGATTTTTACAGCAGGTCCTTTTTGAGAAATTTCTACTTTGTTTTCTCTTGCTAACCAGCCTAAGCCTAAGTCAGCGAAGTTTCCTTTAAGGTCTAATTCTTTTTTCATTTTTGCAAATGAAGTTGTTCCGTTAACGTTTAAGTAGTTGTAGATTTCTCCTGCTGCGAAACCGATTTGTTCTTCTTGTGATAAAATTACTTTCTTAGTTGCCATTCTCTTTTTCCTCCGTGGTTTATTGTTTGTATAACACTCTTTCGATATTCAAATATTAGTTTATTTTGTGCTTATTGACAATCGTTTTTAAAGTGTAGATTTTATTTGATTTATGCTAAAATATACATTGTAAGGAGTATTGAAATTGATAATTGAGGGTAGTATTGCATCAGAAAAAACAAGCTTGCTGATTGATAAATACGCGCAGCTATTGAATTCCGGTGTTAAGTCTTCAGAAATACTTGTTCTTGTACAAAATTCTACTCTTAAAAATTCTTTTATTGAAAAAACTCTTGAAAGACTTGAGATTGATAGTTTGGAAAAACTTCAGGTTCATTCGTTTTTTTCTCTTGTGTATAATACTGTTTCTGATAACTGGGCATTCTTGGAAGAAAGAAATATTTTTGATAATCCTGTTATTTTGCCGAATCTTGCCGGGCTTGAGGTTTCGCAGTTTATATTAAAAGATATTTTAAATGTTGTTAAATTTCGCGGGTATAACTCAAGAATGTCGCTTCTTCACCAGATATTCAGGCGGTATTCGCTGATTGTCCAAAATAATCTTTCACAAAGAGATGTTGAACAGCGGGCGGAAATTTTAAAAGAAGGGTTTTCTGATGATGCGGAACTTGCTATTAAAAAGTTTTTGCGCAAAACTCTGAAATTGCGTGATTTTGATTATCTGCGCCAGTGCTTGATGTTTAATTTTATTTATAAAAATACAAAATATTTTGAAGATATAAAATATTTGATTGTCGATGACGGGGATGAATGCACACCTATTTGTGTTGATTTTATTGAATATTTATCAAAGCAGCTTAGAGATAGTTTTATTGCTATAGATCCGCTTGGCTCAAGCAGGTGCGGTTATTTGAGTGCTGATAAAAATAATTATGAAAAATACAAAAGCATGTTTAAATCTGCGGAAATTGTTAAGCTTGATGATATTTCCAAAATGGCACCATCAGCCTTTGAGTTATATAAAAATGTGGTTGCTGATGAATCCAATAATCTTGATTTTTTCTCTTTTGAATCTTTTTCAAAACGCTCCGGAATGATTGAGGCTGCGGTTAATAAAATTAAAGATTTGCTTGCTAATAAAGTTTCGCCTTGTGAAATCTCTATTGTTTCTCCCGTGATTGATGAAATGCTTAAATTTTCGCTTAGGGAAAATATTAAAAATAATGTGAATTTATTGTATTTATCAGGCAGTGAAAAGCTTATTCAAAACAGGCTTGTGCGTGCGGCTATCACTATTTTAAAACTCAATACAGAGCTAAAATATTCGCTTGAAGAATTTGATATCCGGGTTATTTTATCAGAATTTTTACAAATCCCGCTAAAGTATTGCGCTGATATTTTAGAAACCTTTCATAAAGATAAAATTCTTATACCGTATGAGTTTGTTGATGAAGATTACAGCAAAAAATATGAAAGTTTCAGAACTCTTATTGATAAACTGTCCAATTCTACGGATAAAATATCTGATCAGATTGTAGATATTTATAATGAGCTTTTTTGTAATGTACCATTGAGGTTTGAAGAAATAAATAAATTCAACTTTTTCTTAAAGCAGATTATGGATTTTGAAAATGTTTTCGGGGTTGAATTTAATTCTCGCAAAATCGATATTATCCTGCAGGTTGAAAACTCGATTATTGCCGAAAATCCTTATTCTATTCTTGAAATAAATAAAAATGACCTTGTGATTTCTACTCCGCAAAAATTGATTGATAATCATGTTAAAACCAAATACCAAATCTGGCTGGATATATCAAGTTCTGAGTGGATAAAATCAGATACAGGACCACTGTATAACGCTTGGGTGTTCCAAAAGGACTGGTATAAAAAGGATTACACAATAGAGGATAATATTTCGCTTTCAAAAGATAAGAATGGCAGAGTTTTAAGAAAACTTGCATTATGCGCCACTGATAGAGTTTTTTGCTATTCAAGTTTGTTTGATTCTAACGGTGTAGAAAACTACGGCGGGGTTGAGCCTTATATTATTGTAAATAGGGTTGAGGAAGAAACTGAAATAACTGATGCTCCTGTATTTAAGATAATTCCGCGAGATGACCAAAAGCCTGTACTTGAATATAAATCGGGATTTATGGGGATTTCTGCGGTGCCCGGTGCAGGAAAAACAACAATTTTACTTGCATTGATTATAAACCTTTTAGAACGCGGAATAAATCCTGAGCGGATTTTTGTTTTGACTTATATGGATTCTGCGGCGAGAAATTTCAGAGAAAGAATTAAAAATGTCCGTAAAAATTCGGCAAAACTTCCTAATATAAGTACAATTCACGGATTGGCTTTGAGAATTTTAAAAGAAAACGGCAACTATGAAAAGCTCGGGTTATCATCTGATTTTGAGATTTGTGATGATTCGCAGCGGGGCAGAATTTTGCGTGAAATATCTTCAAAACTTCGTATAGAAACAAAAACCGCGGAAGAATTTGACCGTGCTGTTTCTGTGCATAAGGCGGGCGGCGGCAAGTTTGATACCTTGATTTCCGATACTAAATTGAAAAAGTTTAAGCTGTTTTTTGAAGCATATCAGGAAAATTTAAAAGAGTATAACTTAATTGATTACGATGATATGTTGACAGGTTCAGTGAAAGTATTGAAGGAAAATCCTGACATTTTAACGTATTATCAGGATATTTGTGAATATATAATTGAAGATGAGGCGCAGGATTCTTCAGGTGTGCAGCAGGAGTTGATTGCTCTGTTATCGGGTAAGTATAAAAATGTAATAAGATGCGGGGATGTTAACCAATCTATTACCGCAACGTTTTCAAATGCCGATGTTGAAGGGTTTAGACACTTTATTACCCAAAATGATAATGTTATGATGAACTGTTCGCAGCGTTGTACAAAAGATGTTTGGATATTCGCTAATAAGCTTCTTGAATCAGCTTCTGTTAAAAATGACAGTAAGAATGCGTTTTTTAAAATGCTTATGCAGCCTGTAGAAGGTAAAAATCCTCAACCTTATGGCAGCGGGTGCGCGGTTGTTGGAGAGGTTTTCGACTCAGATGTTGATGAAAAGAATTTTGTTTTAAAAACTATAAAAGATGCGCTTTCTAAAAATCCTGATTACACAGTTGGGATTTTGCTCAGGAATAACTATCAGGTTGCATCATGGCAGAGTCTGATTGAAAACAGCGGGTTAAAGGTTATTACAAGGAACCAGTGCCTGGAACAAAAAGCGATATTCAGAGTTATTTTTGCTGTCATGAAAATGGTTTTAAATCCGTTTGATAATCATAATATTGCGGATAACTATACAATTTTAGCGGATTTAGGTCTGTATAAACGAGGGCTTGATAATGAAATCAGGAAGTATGAAAATCCGTTTATCGGGGTTAATTCTGATTATCTTGATAATGTTGACTTAGAACAATTTTATTGGGATTTGAATTATTGGGTATCGCTCTGTTATTTAACCCCTAATGAGCTTGCTGTTAAAATTGGTATGCAATTTTTCAAAAGTGATATTGAAAAATCAAATATTTACCTTATTTCTACATTGATTAAGAGGATTTGTATAAAAAATAATTCGCTTGAATATGCACTTTCCCGTCTTGCAGAACTTTCTAAAAAGCCAAATTTAAGCGGGTTTAAATTCTTTTCGGAAGAAGATGAAGATGACAAAACGTTTTTGGCCGGTAAAGTTCAGATTATGACGATGCATAAATCTAAAGGGGATGAGTTTAATATCGTATTTATTCCTGAATTGACCGAAAAAAATCTTCCGCTCGGGATAAATTCTATTAATCTAAAATCTTCGGCATTTATTGAATCCGTGAAAAATTTCAATCCAGATTATAAGCCGAAATCTGATTATGAATTGAAACAGGAAATTTTGGAAGAAAATTTGAGGCTGTTATATGTTGCGATTACTCGTGCAAAAAATAAATTATATATTACTGCCGCCTCAAAAACTAAGAACCGGTATAATAAAGTGGCAACCCAAGAGGTAAATATTATATTTCCGGAACTTCTTGGAATAACGGGCATGAAAGGAGAACCTGATGCTTAATAATTTTTCTCCAAATATGATTAAAACATATCAAACCTGTCCGAAAAAGTTCTACTACAAGTACATAGAACATGTAAACGTGCCATTATCCGCTCGTCCGTTTGAAAAAGGTAAGAAAATCCACGCTCTTGCAAACTATTTTCTGCAAGGGATTAATATTTCAAGGATAGAATCCGCGCTGACCCAATCTGAATGTGAGGTCTGGAATTGCCTTTTAAATAATCCGTTTTTTCAAAAAGAGTGTTATAAGTCAGAATATCAATTATCTTGCAGGTTAATAAACTCTTCAAGTTCTGCAGAAACCGTTTTTTGGGTCGGTGGGCGTTTAGATGCAGTGGTTCATGATTTTGACGAATATTATATTCTTGATTATAAAACCGGCTCTATCCCAAAATGTCCCGAGTATGATGCGCAGACAATGATTTATTTGCTGAGTCTTGATAGATTTTTGAAAAACTATGACTCACTATCCTTTGTCTATATTGATTTAAAAAATAAAAATAATTATGTGATAAAGTTTAATCAAACCCTGAAGTTGGAGTATGAAAAAAGATTATTTGAAATATGTGATAAGATTTCCAAAGATACGCTTTATAACCCTTGTGATAATTGTCAGTATTGTGAATATTCAAAACTCTGCGGGGGTAAATAACAATCTAGGGTGGAGTGCTCGGAAAGAGATAGGACATGTCTTTGAGGCACGAAGTGCTGTAGTTATATAACCTCTTTGATTGCTGCAATCATGCCTGTCGGGTCTGCCATATTTCTTCCTGCGATGTCAAATGCTGTCCCGTGTCCCGGAGAAGTTCTTACAATGTCTAATCCGATTGTCATATTAACTGTTTTTATGCCCGCAACGGTTTTAATAGGAATCAAACCTTGGTCGTGATAGTTTGCAATATAGCAGTCAAATTCATCTTTTTCATTATTATAATAATGCTTTGCGGCATCAATAAATAACGTATCGGAAGGTTTTGGCATTGCGATACTTATTCCTGACTTTTGAAGTTCTTTAACTGCAGGGATTAAAATAGCCATCTCCTCATTTCCTAAAATTCCGTCTTCACCGGCATGAGGATTAAATCCGCATAGCGCAAATTTTGGATTGTTTATTTTAAATTGTGTTTCAAAAGTTCTTACGAGGTTTTTTACCTTAGTTATAACAATTTCTTTTGTCAGGTGAATATCTTTTAGCGCGCAATGACGGGTTAAAAGCAGCACTCTAAAGTTATTGGCAACAAAAAGCATCTCAGCAAGCTGATTATCGTGGGATAAACATTTTTGCAAAACTTCTGTCTGACCGTTAAAAACATGTCCTGCTAAATGCAGTGCATTTTTTGCGACTGGTGCTGTAACTATTGCTTTTGGCTGAATTTCACAAACTTTTACAAGAGATTTGTATGAAAATTCTCCGCCTTCTTTTGTGACTTTTCCGGGTTCAACTTCACCATCATAAGGAATTTCAATAATTTCGTAATCCTTATCCGGTTTCCCGTAATAGTTTAAGATTTTGGAATTTGAAATTATAACAACTTTATCCCGGGGTAAATTAAGCTCATTAAGTGCTTTTATTGTAATCTCAGCACCAATTCCGTTTGGGTCGCCTGTTGTTATTGCTATTTTATTTTTGTATTTTTCCATTTTGTTAGCCTTCGTGTTTTTCGAAGTATTTAAGAATTTCAACAAGAGTATTAACTCCGCCGAGGTTTCCTGATTTTGTAACTATCCACTGATCGGAATTTGCGTTTTTGCTGAGCGCGATAGCCGGCAGAACCTCATCAATCAGCTGTAACTGGTTTGCATCAATTGCATTGCAGCATTTGTAGGATGTTTCTCCGCCAAGTGTTATTAAAATTGCTTTTTTCTTCTCTAAAACTTGTTTAGACAAATCAGAAAGAAAATCTGTTATAACATTTGCCAATCCTGATTTTGTTAAATCGGCTTTTATTGTTTCTTCTGAAAATCCGTCAAAATTTTTCAATAGTTTTGAAGTATGAATAAGTACGATATTGTTATTGCCTAAATTAGAAACAATTCTATCAACAAGTTCTTCTTGAACCCCTGATAATACAGTGTTCATATCAAGTTCAATTATTAAACTGTTTTCTTCGTAATCATCATCTTGTTCAAATTTATCAATCTGACTCGCTGTAATTTGTGTTGCACTGCCTGATACAATAAGTTTAGGTAATTTAGGAAGTTTCACCGATAAAATTTCGTTATTTTCTTCCTGAGGAAACCACTGATTGCTTAGAACTTTTCCTGCTGCAGCTGTTCCAACCGGCAGAATTTTATAGTTAGATTTTTGCATAGCAAGAACAACCTGTTCCAAATCAGTTGTTGATACTGAATCAATAACTATGATTTTAACACCGTTTTCAATTAGTTTATTCATTGCCTGCAGTATAGGACCTGCACCAATCATAACTGTTTTAAGTTCTATTAAACCGACTAACTCTCCAAGGTTTTCCCCAAGCTGCTGTTTTAAAAGTGTCGGCAGATGAGATTCCGATATTGGAGAATACGGATCTCTTGCCATTTCTGTTCTTTCTATAGGAACTCCGCGCAATAGATGGTACCCGCCAACCGTAATTCTTCCTTCTTGAGGAAATGCAGGCATAATAACCGCAGCATCCCATTCAAGAACTTCCAGCATAGACATGACTTCAACCGCGATATTTCCTCTTATTGTTGAATCGATTTTTTTATAGAAAAAGTCAGGATTAATCTTTTCTACAAAAAGCTGGGTGGCTTCTTTAACCTTTTCAAATGCTTCTTTTGGCGAAATGTTCCTTGATTCTGTAGATAAAGCCCAAGCTTGCTGAATATCAGCTGCAGCCGGTTCTATTTCAGCATTAAGCAGAATGTTAGTTTCAGCACCATTTAATTTGAATTGTAATGCGGTATCATTTGCACCTGTAAGATCGTCTGCAATAATACCGACGGTGTTTGAATTAATTATCATAATACAGCTTCTTCAGCATCCTTTTTAGAACCTAGTAATCTGATGGTGTTTGCTCTGATAAAGAAAGATTCTCTTTCATTATTAGTTGTTTTATCAACCCATCTGTTGTTAGCAATAGAACCGTCAACAGCAACTAATCTGCCTTTTTTTACGTATTCTGCTGCAAATTCAGCCTGTTTGTCCCAGATTTCAATATTAAACCAGTCTGTTACTTCTGATTTTGTTTTTGAATCCCATCTGTTTACGGCAACAGAGAAATTAGCTTTGGTTTTGCCTGAGTCAAATGACTTAAAGCCTTCTGATGCATCTCTGCCGACTCTGCCTACAACTGTAACTGTGTTCATATATCTTACCTCTTTCAATTTTAAATATTATACAAATTTTTTTTCTTACGTCAAATTAATACATTTTTATTAAACTTCTGACTTCTTTCAGAACGCTTTGAGCTTTTTCTCTGGCTTTGGCTGAACCATCTTTTATAATTTGTTCAACTTCATCAATATGTTCTTCGTAATATTTACGTTTTTCTCTGATTGGTGCAAGTTTTGCATTAATTCGTTCAGCAAGCTGGCGTTTACATTGGGCACAGCCTCTTAAACCTTTTTCACATTCACATTGAACCGTTGCAATTTCGTCTTCTGATCCGAAAATCTGCCAGTATTTGAATGCTACTTCACAATCCTGCGGGTGTCCCGGATCGTCTTTTCTGAGCCTTGAGCGGTCAGTTATTGCCGTCATAACCTTTTTAGCTGTTTCTTCTGCTGAATCTGATATTTTTATATCATTATGGAAAGATTTACCCATCTTGTTTCCGTCAAGCCCGCAGATTAAAGAGCAATTGTTAAGCAGCGGCTTTGCTTCGTGGAAAAATTCTCCGTAAAGGTTATTAAATCTTCTTGCAATATCTCTTGTAATTTCGATATGCGCCACCTGGTCAATTCCGACAGGTACATAGTCAGAATTAAACATCATAATATCTGAACTCATTAATACAGGATATCCCATAAGCCCGTAATTTATCTGAGAGCCCTGACCGTCTTTTGATTTAAGGATTTTTGCCATATCTTTAAGGCAAGGATCTCTTTCAACCCAGTTTTGCGGAGTAATCATACCAAGGTAAATATTGAGTTCTGCAATCTCCGGAACCAGTGATTGAACATATATGACAGACTTGTCCGGGTCAATTCCCGAAGCCAGCCAATCCATAACTACATCAAGTGTATTTTGTCTTAGATCTTCTGTTTTATCATATTTTGTAGTCAAAGCATGCCAGTCCGCAGCAAAGAAGTAACAATCGTATTTATCTTGCAGTTGAACCCAATTTTGAATAACCCCAAGATAATGACCCAGGTGTAATTTACCGGTGGGGCGCATGCCTGAAACTATAACTTCTTTCATAAAACAGTCCTTTCTATTACTTTAGACATTATATAACAAAAGAATTCTGCACTGTTTAAGATTGAAATATTGTAACAAATTTAATCAGATAAAAAGCATAAAAAAAAGACCTTGTTAATACCAAGGCCTATCCGTTTAAATAAGAAGAGAGAGCTTTATATATTTATATAAAGTATTCTCAATCGAAAAAATTGCTAAATTTGTAGTGGTAAATTTACATAACTTAATAATTGGTTATCCAGAGTTGAGATTGATACGGTTGCATTGCAACTTCGCATTTATGCAATATAAAACACAAGGTTAATCAAAAAGTCTGCAACAAGCATATAAATCGTTGAAAGGATTGCTGCTTGAGTTGTTGAAGTTCCGACTTCTTTAGCACCGCCTTTTGTTTGATAGCCTTTTGTTGCGCAGACTAAAGCTATAAGTGCTCCAAAGATACAGGCTTTTAGCAAACTTATATAGATATCTTTTGTTGACATCCAGGCCCAGGCAGAAGCCATATATCTTGACGGGTTAAGATTAATTGTACCCAATGATACAAACATTCCGCCAAGTATTCCGATAAATTCAGCGATTAGTACAACCATAGGAACAGTAAGTGCTGCTGCAATTATTCTTGGGGTGAAATAGTAACCAACGGGATTGATTTTAAGGGTTTTAATCGCATCAACTTGAGAGGTAACCTGCATATTTGCAATTTCTGCAGAAATTGCGGTGCCTGCTCTTGCACCTATGGCTAAGGCGACAAACCCCGGAGCAATTTCTCTTATCATAACAACCGCAATAGTGCCGCCAATATAGGTTTCAGCACCTGTTAAAAGAAATTCTTTAGAAACCTGGATAGCGATAACTGCCGCTGATATGAATGCAATAACAAGTGATATCGGTAATGAATCGTAACTTATGGCAGCAGCTTGCGAGACTACTGTTCTAAATTTAACGTTTCCTCCGAAAAGATATTTAAAACATTCTATAAGGTTTTGAACGCATAATCCTAAAAATTTAATCAAGTTTTTGCCCCTTCATCTTATTCCATGAATATATCATAAAAAAGATTTTAGTGCCTGAATTAAATCCGGATTATTTTCTTTTTTGAGTTTGTGAAATTTTATTTTTATCAACTGTTGCGATAAATTTTATAGCTTCATTAGAAGGAATGGCAAAGCCTATACCTATATTTGAAATATTATGATCAGGATTGTAGATAGATTGGCTAATTCCGATAACCTGCCCTGTTGAATTTAGCAGTGGCCCCCCCGAGCAGCCGGGGTTTATTGCAGCGTCTGTTTGGAACCTGTTTTTTACATAGTCTATTCTTGATATTATTCCAAGGGTTAGCGTGTTGGAAAATCCGAACGGATTTCCTATTGATAAAACTTTTTGTCCGACTTTTACAGATTCCGAATCTCCGAAGGATACTGTTTCGAGTGGTTGTTTCGGGTTTATTTTAATAAGTGCAAGGTCTTTGTTCTTGCCCATTTGTGCTATAAATTGGGCTTTGTAGGTTTGCCCGTTGAACGTTGTTACATCAATTTCTTTATAATTTTCAACAACGTGAGATCCTGTTAATATGAGTCCGTCAGAGGTTACAATGCAGCCGGTTCCGGCAGAAACACCTTCTTTGACCTGCGCTTCAATCGCAACAATCGCAGGACTTATTTTTTCATAAACACTTATGTTAATCTGCTCATCGGGTGCATAATTCACCTGAGAAATACCGGGATTAGCGCTTAATACAATCAGTGATAATAAAATAAGTACATTTTTTCTCATATTAACCTCTCTATTGTATTATTTTTTTTCTTTTATTTAAAATATATTCTCTGTATTTTTAAATTTAAGGTTAGTTATTTATTTTATTAAAATAATAATTTTTAATTAAACTAACTTTAATCAATGACTTTGCACCAAAATTTTCTTTGTGGTAATCTGTTTTTATAAAAGATTTACGAGAGTTGGTAGCTATGATTATAGATAAAGAAAAATTAGTGTCTTGTATAAAAAAAATAAGTGAACCAAGAGTTTTAATAGTTGGAGATTTAGCTCTTGACGAGATGATTTACGGCGATGCGGAACGAATTTCCCGTGAGGCTCCTGTACTTATTTTGCAGCACACTAAAACAAAATTAATATTAGGCGGCGCATCAAATGCTGCGCATAACGTTGCAACATTAAATAATGGTAAAGTCGGTGTTATCGGGGTTTCCGGTGATGATTATTATTCAGGTTTATTATTTGAAACTTTTGATGAGGCAAATATTGATTGTTCTAAGATTGTCAAAGATAAATCCCGTAAAACTATTGTTAAAACAAGGGTTTCAGGCTCAATTACAACTTCTATTACCCAGCAGATTGTAAGAGTTGACCGCCAGACAAAAGGACCTGTTTCTGTTGAAACCGAAGAAAAAATTATTAAAAACATAGAAAAAGTTTTGCCGGATTATGATGCTGTTATTTTGTCAAATTATCATGTTGGAACTTTGACTGATAAGATTATTAAATTCACAACCGATTTAGCAAATAAATTGGGCAAGGTTGTAGTTGTTGATGCTCAAAAAGATTTGGGTTCTTATAAAAATGTAACTTCAATGACCCCTAATCTTCCGGATACTGAAAAATCTGTAGGGTTTAAAATTGAAACAGAAGAAGATTTAAAACGAGCTGGTGAAATCTTGTTATCAGAAACTGAAGCAAAAGCGGTATTGATTACCTGCGGGGCAGATGGTATGTTTGTTGCCAAACCTAATAAGGATTATACAAAAATTCCTGTATTTAATAAATCAGAAGTGTTTGATGTTACAGGTGCCGGTGATACTGTTACCGCCGTATATTCATTGGCTTTGGCTGCAGGAATTGATCCTGTGTATTCAGCAGTTATCGGTAATGTTGCGGCAAGCCTCGTTGTAAGACAGTTTGGATGTGCAACCACTACTGTTGAAGAATTGCTTAATGCAGTTCAAGAGTTAAAGATTTAATTTAAGGAGACTTTTATATGGATAAATTAAAAGAACTTGTAAAGAAAATCAGAATTGTTGATTTTATTATTATAGCTTGCGTTATTATTGCGCTTTGTGTCGGGTTTGTAACCTTCAAAGGCTATAGACAAACTGCTGATAAACAGATTGAAGCTACTTCAAATATTGTTTTTAAAGTTTATATGAGAGGGGTAACTTTCTCCGGTAAAGAAATTCCTATTAAAAAAGGTGAAAAAACATTTATTAGTATAAGAAATGTTCCGTATTCAGATTTAGATATTTTAGATGTAAAAGCCGATAGACGTAAGATTGTTCTTCCAACTTTAAACTCTAAAAAAGTTGTTATTGTGGTGGAAGACGTATCACAGCCTGATTTGTATGATGTCGTTGTAACTTTAACAGATAAAGCTAAGATTACAAAAGACGGAGCGGTTGTAGGTGGAAATAAAGTTAAATTAGGTCTGCCGATTACATTAGAAGGTTCTGATTACAAGTTCACAGGATCAGTATCTGATATCAAGGTTATTGATGCAGTTGTTAATGAAGCTATGGAAAAAAATATAAATACTACTGATGATGTTCAATAAGTTTTTTAAATTTACTCAAAATAGATTAAATTATTTATACGAAAACAGTTTATTTTTGCAAAATATTGATTGGTGTATTCTGCCGTTCATATTGTTGACCTTTGCGGCTTCAACATTTATGCAGTCTGATGCTATAGGTTTTTTTGCATTAATTGTTATGTTTTTAACTTTTGTGAAAATGCTTTTTAAACCCGGTGAAACTGTAGATTTTAAATATTTTGAAATCTGGCTGGTTGCATATTTTATGATTGTTGTAATAAGCCTGTTTGGTTCAACACTGTTTGCATTGAGTTTAAAAGGTTTTTTCAAAACTTTTGTTTATATCGGTTTTTATTTTTCGGTAGTTCAATATTTAAAATCTCATAAAGATCATATTGCTTGGCTTTTGGGGGCAATTGCGTTGTGTGTTGCCGGAGAATCTTTTGTTGGATTTTTACAAAGCTTTTTACACCTTGATGCGATTTCTACCTGGCAGGATACTTCAAGATTGAACCCGGAAGATATTTTATCAAGAGTTTATGGAACCTTAAAACCGTTAAATCCAAACCTTTTTGGCGGATATTTGGTTTGCGGTTTCCCTGCTGTATTGGGTTCTGTTTTTTATTTTGTAAATCGTAAATGCTTTAGAACCGCTGCGGTTGCTTTGTTTTTTACGTTGCTTGGGGTTTATGCGATATTTCAAACCGGCTGTCGCGGAGCGTATCTTGCTCTAATGCTTATTTTTGGCTGTGTATTTTTGATTTCAGCTAAATTTTTCTGGAAAACTTATAAAAAATTATATATTTCATTTATTGGCGGGGTTATGACATTGTTTTTTGCCTCAATAACTTTTGTCGGCGCGTTACGACACAGATTTTTATCAATTTTTGCAATGCGTAATGATTCCTCAAATTCTTTCAGGTTTAATGTATATCATTCCGCGGTTGAAATGTTTAAAGACAACTGGCTGCTGGGAATTGGTGTAGGTAATAAAAATTTCCGTGAGATATACGGTTTGTACATGAAAACCGGATTTGATGCGTTAAGTGCGTATAATATTTACCTAGAAACTGCTGTAGAGAGCGGTATATTTGCTTTATTGGCGTTTTTTGGATTTCTGTTTACCCTTTCTAAAGATGCCGTTATTTTTATATTGAAATCAGAAAACAGAGAAGCTGTAATTTTTACAGCAGTTTCAATAGTTTCAATCTGGGCAGTAATGTTCCACGGACTTGTTGATACAATATATTTCAGACCGCAGCTTCAATTTATGTTCTGGACATTTGTTGCGGTGATTTCAACAACTACACGTGCTAAAATTGATTAACCCCAGTAACTTCTGTGGCAGTGATGGTGATGAGAGTGGATATTGTAGTTAAATCCCATCCCCATTCCTGAATAAAATCCCATTGGCATAGGTGAAAACATATAACTAGGAGTGTTAAAAAACATCCAAGGTGTGCAGGCACTCATAAGTCCCATTGTGCCTATTGCGTTGGAAACAGGGTTTCCGTAACCAGCATACATGTTTATGGTGTTGCCTACCGGATTTCCAAAGCGCTGCATTTCGTATGCAATTTCGTTTCTGGCAATACCGTTTGTCAGGTTGCCAAATAAGTTCATTGTAGCATATTGCGGGTTGACTCCGTTAG
>OHEP01001218.1_pt1 | contig 13829 bp, 9 predicted proteins | sample 1567271 | NCBI WGS metagenome assembly OHEP01 (sample SAMEA3879577, study PRJEB24766) | human gut metagenome | biome: human-associated habitat; feature: feces | place: USA | collected 1985/1987
AGATGTTCCTTTTTTATTTCCAGTCGGGCTTTACTATATCCTTCGCGTACTTCCAGTAGTTCTACGCCGGTTTGTTCTGCAAAGAGATCTTTCTTGAAAAATTCTTGTGGAGTCATGTTTTCAATATGATTAAAAAGTTCAATCTGTATGATTTATGTGCAAATGTAACAATTTTGCTCTTTTCCTGTATAATTTAGGAGGGTCTTTTCTGTAAACCTGCGCTACTTTTGCTGACGAAAGAATACGAAACTTTAATAAACAAATCATTATTATGAAAACAATCCTCACGACATTGGGAATATCCCTCCTAGTTTTGGCGGGTTGCACAAGTCAGAAGCAGACCGAGAGCAACTTTATCCAAGAGAATATTGATAATGCGGTGGCGCAGGAGACCATTCAGACCGACATTATCGAAAAGTCAGGGAAAATTCTGAATCCAAGAACTATCAACAAAGACGGTAGCATTGTTTATGTACCTATTGATGACTGGTGTTCCGGCTTTTTTCCCGGTAATATCTGGCATACGTATGAGTTGACCGGTGATAAGAAATGGTTGCCGCTGGCTGAGAAGTATACAGAAGCGCTGGATTCCGTGCAATACCTGACCTGGCATCATGATGTGGGCTTTATGATTGGCAGCAGCTACCTGAACGGATACCGTTTTGCGGGTAAGGAGGAGTACAAGCCGGTCATCATACAGACAGCCAAATCATTGTCTACCCGTTTCCGCCCTGCAGCAGGCGTACTTCAGTCATGGGATGCAGACAAGGGGTGGCAGGCTGAACGTGGCTGGAAATGTCCCGTTATCATTGATAATATGATGAACCTCGAACTGCTGTTCGAAGCTTCCAAGCTGTCCGGCGACTCCACTTTCTATAACATAGCCCGGAAGCACGCCGATACGACTATGGCTAACCATTTCCGTGAGGACAACAGCTGCTATCATGTGGTGGATTATGACCCCGAAACCGGTGAAGTCCGTAAGAGACAGACTGCACAAGGCTATGCCGACGAGTCTGCTTGGGCACGTGGACAAGCGTGGGCCTTGTACGGCTATACCATGTGCTATCGCTATACACACGATGCCAAATACCTGGAACAGGCTGAAAAGGTCTACAACTTTATCTTCAACAACAAGAATCTTCCGGAAGACTTGGTTCCCTACTGGGATTTCGATGCTCCCAATATCCCGAATGAACCTCGCGATGCTTCGGCAGCTGCCTGCACGGCGTCCGCCCTTTACGAGCTGAGTACTTATCTGCCGGATAAGGGATACAAGGAAACCGCCGACCGGATTATGGAAAGCCTCGCTTCTCCTTCCTACCGTGCCAAGGTGGGTACCAACGGCAACTTCATCCTGATGCACTCTGTGGGCAGTATTCCTCACGGTGCGGAGATTGATGTACCGCTGAATTATGCCGACTATTACTTCCTGGAAGGATTGATGCGTAAAAGAGACTTGGAAAAATGAAAACTCAATTAAATATTTTGTTAGGTGGTTTAGGTTTGTTCGCCTTGCAGGGCTGTAAAGCCCCGCAGGCGGAACAATCCGTCCAGCCGAATGTCATTTACGTTTTTCCCGACCAATACCGTAATCAGGCGATGGAGTTCTGGGGCCAGGAAGGTTTTCGCGAGAAAGTGAACTTTCGGAATGACCCGGTGCATACCCCACGCTTGAATGATTTTGCCCGGGAGTCGGTGGTATTGACATCTGCCATGAGCAACTGCCCGTTGAGCAGTCCCCACCGTGGTTCTCTGTTGACGGGAATGTATCCTAATAAGAGTGGTATTCCATTGAATTGCAATTCGAGCCGTCCCATCAGCTCCCTGCGTGAGGATGCTGTGTGTGTGAGTGATGTTTTCTGCAATGCCGGATATGACTGTGCCTACTTTGGCAAACTGCATGCCGACTTTCCTACCCCCAACGATCCCGAACGTCCCGGACAGTATGTGGAAGACCGCGTACCTGCATGGGATGCCTATACGCCGAAAGAACGTCGTCATGGGTTCAATTACTGGTATTCTTACGGTACCTTTGACGAACACAAGAATCCGCATTACTGGGATACGGAAGGCCGTCGCCACGACCCGCGCGAGTGGTCACCGTTACACGAATCGGGCAAGGTGGTGTCTTATCTGAAGAACGAGGGGAATGTACGCGACCCGAAGAAACCTTTCTTCATTATGGTAGGCATGAATCCTCCCCATAGTCCGTACCGTTCTTTGGACGACTGTATGGAGGAAGATTTCAATCTCTATAAAAACCAGCCTCTGGACAGCTTGCTCGTCCGTCCGAATGCCGACTCCAAGATGCTCAAGGCAGAGAGTGCACGCTACTACTTTGCTTCTGTGACGGGTGTCGACCGTGCTTTCGGTCAGATACTTGATGCCTTGAAGGAACTCGGGCTGGACAAGAATACCATTGTCGTGTTTGCCTCCGACCATGGAGAGACCATGTGTAGCCAGCATACGGAAGACCCGAAGAATTCCCCGTACTCCGAGTCCATGAACGTTCCTTTCTTGGTGCGTTTTCCCGATAAGATTAAGCCTCGCGTGGACGACTTGATGCTTTCCTCGCCGGACATCATGCCTACCTTGTTGGGTCTTGCCGGTCTTGCCGACTCCATCCCGACCGAGGTGCAGGGACGCAACTATGCACCGCTTTTCTTCGATGAAAAGGCGGATATTGTACGTCCCACCGGCGCTCTCTACATCCAGAACCTGGACGGTGAGAAGGATGCGGAAGGCATGGTCCGTTCCTACTTCCCTTCGTCGCGCGGCTTTAAATCGGCGCGCTACACGCTGGCGCTCTACATTGACCGCGAAAACCATAAGCTGGTCAAAAGTTTGTTGTTTGACGATGAAAAGGACCCGTATCAGATGAATAACCTTTCTTTGGAAGAAAACCAAGAAGTCGTAAAAGACCTTTGCGCAGAGATGGGCAAAGTGTTGAAAGAGATTGATGATCCTTGGTATAAGGAAGGTATCTTGAAGGATATGATACCTTATTGATTGGAAATGGGTTATAGATAATCCTCCATAAATTGCTTGAACGTTTTTTGCGACCCGCTTCGACTGATAGTGAACTATTTGTCGGAGCGGGTTGTTTGATTCAGAGTGGAATAAATTACCAATACGTATTAAGTAAATGATGGAGATGAAGTATAGACTATGGGCTTGTTTGTTGTTTTTGCCGATGGTCCTTTGGGCGTCCGGGCGTCCGAAAGTGGCTGTCGTACTCAGTGGGGGTGGCGCCAAAGGGACGGCGCATATCGGTGCTCTGAAAGTAATTGAAGAAGCGGGTATCCCTATAGATTATGTGGTGGGCACTAGTATGGGGGCCATTGTGGGCGGTTTGTATTCTATCGGATATACCCCGCAGCAATTGGACAGTATGGTGAATGCCCAGAACTGGAAATTCTTGCTCTCGGATGCCCCCAATCCTAAGGATGTGTTGCTGGATGACCGGTTGAAGTCGGAGCGCTATGTACTCTCCATTCCGTTTTCTTTGAAATCTGCCGCTGTTTCGGATGCGGGTATCATAAAAGGGAAGAACCTGGCACGTTTGTTCTCCACGTTGACAGAAGGTTACCAGGATTCTGTGGATTTTAGCCGTCTTCCTATTCCATTTGCCTGCGTGTCGGAAAATCTGGTGAATGGCAGCGAAGTAGTGTTCCATGAGGGAATACTGGCCACTGCCATGCGTTCCAGCATGTCCATTCCCGGTGTGTTTGCTCCGGTAGACCTGGATGGAATGGTGTTGGTGGACGGTGGAATGGTGAATAACTATCCGGTAGATGTGGCGCTTGCCATGGGGGCCGACTACATTATCGGGGTGGATGTGCAGAGTCCGCTGCTTAAGGCTTCCGAGCTGAAATCGGTGAAAGACATCTTCGGGCAAATCATCAATCTGCAAGGAGAGAAGAAATACCGTGAGAATCTGCGTAATACCGACGTACTGATAAAGGTGGATGTCTCCGGCTATTCGGCTGCAAGTTTTACCAAAGAGGCCATCGACACTCTGATGGTGCGGGGAGAACGTGCTGCCATGGACAGTTGGGACGGACTGCTTGCCCTGAAACGGAAGCTGGGACTTGCAGAAGATTATCAGCCTCGCCGCCCGGGACCTTTCCGCTTGCCCGGCGCGGCTGTTGATAGGGAGATTCCCGTTGATTCCCAAATAGCCGCCCCTGCTGTACGGGAGAACAAGCTGAATGTCGGTTTTCGTTTTGATACGGAAGAACTGGCGGCGTTGCAGGCAAATACGGACTTCTATTTCGGCCGGCAGCGCGAGTCGCTGGTCAGCCTTACTGCCCGTCTGGGCAAGCGTACTCTGGCACGACTCGGATATAGTTATCAGTGGGACGGTGGATGGCAGGCAGGACTTGCCTATCAGTTCGACTATAAAGATATGAATATTTATAATGAAGGCAAACGGGCGCTGGATTTGACTTTTACACATCAGCTGGTCCGTATGGGGGCGGCGAAGGACTGGAACAATATCCAGGTCAGTTTGGGCATTGACTTTGATTACTACCACTATCATGATTTGCTGTCGCTCGACCCGTTGGCTTCGGCACTGTTTGAGAATTCGTCCTTATTCAGTTACTTTGCCGGACTTGTGTTCAACAACTTGAATGAGAGGAGCGCCCCTACAAAAGGCATGTCGTGGGCGGTATCCTACCATCTCTATACGGATAACCTCTTCCAGTATAAAGACAACAATCCTATTTCTGTTTTCGATGTCCGTTGGCAGGGATGTTTCTCTCCCTCGAGTAAGTTCACTGTCACTCCTTCGTTTTATGGACGCGTATTGTCCGGAAGCGGTAATTATCCTTTTGCCATCATTAATATGGTGGGGGGAACCATACCGGGGCGCTATATGCCACAGCAGATACCGTTTACGGGCATCAACCGTGCGGAACTGTCACAAGCCGCATTGCTGGTTGCAGGGCTGAACCTCAGACAGCGTATCTTGAAAAACCAGTATATATCAGTGATGGGCAGTTATGGGCGAAACTCCGGGAAGTTTCATCAGATTCTTGACTCTTCCGAATCGGTTGATATGGCAGGGGTAGGCATCGGCTATATGTACAAGAGTTTTCTGGGACCAGTGGAGATACAATTGAATTGGTCCAACCAGACGAAGAAAGTAGGGTGGTATGCCGGGTTCGGATTCGTATTCTAACAGGGATGTATCAAAATACACAATCACCATAGGATTATACAGATTTTATTTTTCAGTTAAAAGAACAGAAGAACAAGAGAGAGAAATATGTTCTTTTGTTCTTCTGTCTAAAACTTACCCCAATCTGTATGATTCTGTGGTGAGTTATGATACCTTCGTTATTTATTCAGCTTCCATTCGCTTCCGTCCTTACCGTCCTTAATCTCGAAACCGAGTGCGGTAAGTTCATTACGGATTTTGTCGGATGTAGCCCAATCTTTGTTGGCTTTTGCCTTTGAACGCTCTTCCAATAGCATGTCCACTACTTTGCCGAAGGCGGCTTCACGCTCTTCGTTGGAGGCGTTGTCTTCTTGTAATCCTAAGATGTCGAAGCAGAAGAGGTGGAAGGTTTCCTTCAATTCTTTCAGGTCTTCGGCTGTGATGGAATCGTTTCCAGCTAGGATATTGTTTACCATCTTGGCGCCGTCGAAGAGGTGGGCGATGACAATCGGTGAGTTCAAGTCATCATTCATGGCTTCGTAACACTTGGCACGCAGGGTTTTCACGTCTATGGTGGAGGTTGCAGCAGGGGTAATCTTGTCCAGTCCATGTACAGCATCCATCAGTCTTGCCAATCCCTTTTCGGCGGCTTGCAGAGCTTCGTTGCTGAAGTCTACCGTACTGCGGTAGTGGGCTTGCAGGGTGAAGAAGCGGTGTGTGCCTTTGAAGAGCTCTTCCAATGTGATGAAGTTACCGTAAGACTTACCCATTTTCTGTCCGTTCACGGTCAGCATGTTGTTGTGCATCCAATAATGTACCATATCTTCCCCTTGGGAAGCTACGGATTGTGCAATCTCGCATTCGTGATGCGGGAAGATAAGGTCCATACCGCCACCATGAATGTCGAAGTGCTCGCCCAAGTATTTCTTTCCCATGGCTGTACATTCGGCGTGCCAGCCGGGGAAGCCGTCGCTCCACGGGGAAGGCCAACGCATGATGTGTTCCGGTTGCGCACATTTCCAGAGGGCAAAGTCTGCGGGGTTGTGCTTCTCGCTCTGTCCGTCCAGTTCGCGGGTGGTGTTGAGAACATCATCCAGGTTGCGTCCGGAGAGCTTGCCGTAGTGATGGTCCTTATTGTATTTTTCTACATCGAAATAAACGGAACCTTCACTTTCGTAGGCATATCCGTTCTTCAATATCTCCTTTACAAGTTCTATCTGTTCGATGATGTGGCCGCTGGCATGTGGCTCGATACTGGGAGACAGCACATTCAATGCATCCATCGCCTTATGATAGCGGTTGATGTAGTACTGTGCCACTTCCATTGGTTCCAGTTGTTCCAGACGGGCTTTTTTCGCAATCTTGTCTTCACCTTCGTCGGCATCGTGCTCCAGATGGCCCACGTCGGTAATGTTGCGGACATAGCGCACCTTGTAGCCGATGTGCGTCAGGTAGCGGAACAGCAGGTCGAAAGTGATGGCAGGGCGTGCATGTCCCAAGTGCGGGTCACCGTACACGGTCGGTCCGCAGACATACATGCCTACATGCGGTGCATGCAGCGGTACGAACAGCTCTTTTTTTCTATTTAAAGTGTTGTAAATGGTCAGTTGATGTTCCATAACAGTTGATTATTAGTTCTTTTAGGAGTACAAAGGTATAATAAATCTGTGAAAATCTATAATGATATTCTGTTTTATAAGAGTAAATGCAACGGATTTCACCTTCGTTTATTACTTTTGTATCCATGAAGTCAGATAAACGTGTATTGCTTGGCATGAGTGGCGGCACGGATAGTTCCGTGGCCGCCATGAGGTTGCAGGAAGCCGGTTATGAGGTGACTGGCGTGACTTTCCGTTTCTATGAGGCAGGAGATGAGACCGGGTATTTGGAAGATGCACGGGCTCTGGCCCTGAAGCTGGGGATGAAACACATTACCTATGATGCACGCGAGCTTTTCCGTTCGCGTATTATCCGCTATTTTGTGGAAGAGTATCTAAGGGGGCGTACTCCCGTTCCTTGCACGGTCTGTAATAATGAGCTGAAGTGGGCGTTGTTGGCTAAAATAGCCGATGAAAAGGGGATTTATTGGATTTCTACCGGACATTATGTGCGTAAAGTCTTGTCCGGAGGAAAGTATTATATAGCTCCTGCTGCAGATAAGGACAAAGACCAGACTTTCTTTCTGTGGGGATTGAAGCAGGACATCCTGCAGCGTATGTTGCTTCCGATGGGAGATATTACGAAAAATGAGGCGCGCTCGTATGCGGCGGAGCGTGGTTTCGGGCAGGTGGCTGCGAAGAAAGACAGTATAGGTGTGTGCTTTTGCCCTTTGGATTACCGTTCCTTTTTGAAGCGTGAGGTTCCTGAAACACTATTACCCGGTAAAGGTAGATTCGTCGATGAAAAGGGGGATTTCTTGGGATGGCATGAGGGCTATCCGTTTTATACCGTAGGGCAACGTAGGGGCTTGGGTATCCATCTGAACAAGGCTGTTTTTGTGAAAGAGACAAGAGTGGAAAGCAATGAAGTCGTTTTAGCTCCGCTCTCTTCCCTCTACAAGCAGGAAATGTGGCTGGGAGAGTGGAACCTGGTGGAGAATAGTCGTGTGCTGGGTGCAAACGAGGTTATTGTGAAGATACGCTACCGTAAGCAGGCAAACCGGTGCAGGGTGACTCTTACGGTGGAAGGTCTGTTACGTGTCCGTCTGATAGAGCCGCTGGAATCCATTGCACCCGGGCAGGCAGCGGCTTTCTATGATAAGGACGGATACTTGTTGGGCGGTGGAATTATTCTTTGAACCTTACATTCGTTTTATAGCTTCTCGAACAAAAGATAGTAAATGTTGTTAATTTTATGAGACGTCTTTTTATGAGAAACTTTTAAAACGAACTGTAATATGAAAAGGATATATATTGTAATGTTGTTTGCTGCTTTAGCAACTATAACTTATGCCCAGACGGATGATAAGGGTTATCAGGAGGGAGCTTGGGTATTGAAAGGAGTGACTGGTCTTAATATGTCACAGACTGCCATGGCCAACTGGTCGGCAGGAGGTGAGAATTCCATTGCTGGAAATGCCTACTTGAATGCATCACTGACACACAAGAAAGGAAACTGGCTCTGGGTCACCAACATGGTGCTGGACTATGGCTTGTCGAAAACCAAATCTTAGGGGATGAGGAAAAGTAGTGATAAAATAGGGCTTTCCACTCAGTTGGGATATTCTACAGACAACGTCTGGTTCTATACACTGATGGGTGATTTGAATACCCAGTTTGCCAAAGGATATGACTATCCTGACAAAGAACACCAGATTTCCAATTTCTTTGCTCCTGCCTATTCGAATATCGCCCTGGGTATGGAATGGAGGCCTAAGAGTAACTATTCTCTACTGCTTTCACCCGTTTCCACCAAGATGACTTTCGTGACTGATGACTATCTTTCCGATTTGGGCGCTTTTGGTGTAGACCCGGGTGACCACTTCAAGATAGAGGGTGGCGCTTTTGTGAAAGCCCGTGCTGAATTGCCCGTGATGGAGAATGTGAATCTGATTACTACGGCTGATTTCTTTACTCCTTACAGCAAAGATTTTGGAAACATAGATGTGAATTGGGATGTACTTATCAGCATGAAAATCAATAAAGTATTGTCGGCTACCATCAATACAACTCTGAAGTATGACAATGATGTGAAAACGTTTGATGACAATGGAGTGAAGAAGGGCGCCAAGGTGCAGTTTAAGGAAGTGCTGGGAATTGGGCTGGCATATAATTTCTAATCCTTGAGGCTGATTGTTGAAATGAAAAAGTAAAGTCAAAACGTACTGACTGATTTGTAAAACGCGGATTACGCAGATTACATGGATTTATTAATTTATCCGCGTAATTTGCGTAATCCGCGCTTGATTTTTATGATATAGTAATTTACCGGTTCAGTTCCAGCATTTCCTCTATATACTCCCTCGTGTTGCTGAGCCGGGGCACCTTATGCTGTCCGCCGAGTTTCCCCTTGCTATCCAGCCAGTTATGGAAGAGGTTGGGACGGGCGACGATGATTTCCAGCGGTTGCAGCGCCAGGTTATTCTGCCTTTTAGCTTCATAGTCGGAGTTCACCTCTTTCAGGGTATCGTCCAATACTTTGGCGAACTTCTCCAGGCTGTCCGGCATTTGTGCAAACTCTATCAGCCACTGGTGGCGGCATTTGGCATGCTTGTCCATAAACACGGGAGCAGCAGAGTAATCTACTACTTGTGCACCGGTCTCGGCACATGCCCTGGCAAGTCCTCTTTCCGCGTTATCCACAATCAGTTCTTCGCCGAACGCGTTGATAAAGTGCTTGGTACGTCCGGTGATGACGAACTTATAGGGGTTCTTCGATGTGAACTTCACCGTATCTCCAATCATATATCGCCACAAACCGGCAGAAGTGGAGATTACCATGGCGTAGTTTTTGTTCAGCTCCACCTCCTCGAGGCAGAAGGTACGCGGATTCTCCTTGCCTACATCTTCAAGCGGGATGAACTCGTAGAAGATACCGTAGTCAATCATCAGCAACATGGCAGGGTCGGCAGGGTCGTTCTGCGTGCCGAAGTAGCCTTCGGAGGCGTTATAAGTCTCTACATAATGCATCTTGCTGCTGCGGATCACGTCTTTGTATTGCTCGCGGTAGGGAGTGAAGGCAACGCCGCCGTGGAAGAATACCTCCAGGTTGGGCCATATCTCCTCAAGGCTCTGCTTTCCCGTCTTTTCCAGTATATGTTTGATGAGTACAAGCATCCAGGACGGTACACCGGAAAGGTTGCTTACATTTGCATGGATGGTTTCGCGGGCAATGGCCTCCATTTTGGGCTCGAAGTGCTCCATCAAGGCTGTCTGCTTGCTGGGTACGCGGACAAAGTTTACCAGCGGGTTGATATTTTCTATGAGGATGGCGGAGAGGTCGCCTACAAGACTGTGGTTGGTGTTCAGGTTGGGAGCGTGGCTGCCTCCAAGGATAAGCCCTTTACCGGAAAAGAAACGGCTTTCGGGATTCTGTCCCAGATAGATGGCAACGGCATCCCGGCCTCCCTTGTAATGCGTGTCGTGCAAGGACTCCCGGCTGACGGGCAGGAACTTGCTCTTGTCGTTGGTGGTACCCGATGATTTGGCAAACCAACGTATTTCCGAAGGCCAAAGCAGATTTTGCTCACCGGCACGCAGGCGGGTTACATAAGGCTTTACTTCTTCGTAAGTTTGTATGGGAAGGCGCTTCTTGAAATCTTCATAAGTACGGATAGAGGCATAGTCATGCTTCTTTCCCCATTCCGTGTTTGCCGCTGTCCGGACGAGGCGCTGCAGTACAAGCTGTTGCAATTCACCGGCATGGCTGGTGTATTGTTCGATTTCTTTCAGACGGGGAGCAAAATATACCTTATTCAGAAACTTTGTAATATTCATCGTTCTTTGTGAAATCTTATTTTAAACCGCAAAAATAATCTTATTTATCGGCATCTCTATCTTTTTTCTCTTTTTTTTCTATCTTTACGGACCTATAGAACAATAATTCAAACAAAAATATCATGAGAATAGGTATTTTGACTTCAGGAGGCGACTGTCCCGGCATCAACGCTACCATTCGCGGTGTATGTAAAACAGCTATCAACCATTATGGAATGGAAGTAATTGGCATTCACAGCGGTTTTCAGGGGCTGCTGACCAAGGATGTGGAGTCGTTTACCGAAAAATCCTTATCCGGTTTGCTGAACTTGGGAGGTACGATGCTCGGTACTTCGCGCGAGAAGCCCTTTAAGAAGAACGGCGTGATGTCCGGCGTGGACAAACCGGCACTGATAGCGCGGAATATCGAAGAGATGGGGCTTGATTGTGTAGTCTGTATCGGCGGGAACGGTACGCAGAAGACAGCCGCCAAACTCTCTGCTATGGGGCTGAACATTGTGTCTGTACCTAAAACCATAGACAACGATATTTGGGGAACTGATTTCTCCTTCGGATTCGATTCTGCCGTCAGCATTGCTACGGATGCCATCGACCGGTTGCACAGCACGGCCAGCTCGCACAAGCGGGTGATGGTGATTGAGGTGATGGGGCACAAGGCAGGTTGGATAGCCTTATACTCCGGTATGGCAGGCGGTGGTGACGTGATTCTGATTCCGGAGATTCCCTATAATATCCACCGTATCGGAGAAACGATTCTGAATCGGCTGAAGAAAGGAAAGCCTTACTCCATCGTGGTGGTAGCCGAAGGTATACAGACGGACGGGCGGAAGCGTGCCGCCGAGTATATAGCTCAGGAGATAGAGTATGAGACGGGTATCGAGACCCGTGAGACTGTGTTGGGTTATATTCAGCGGGGCGGCTCACCCACACCTTTTGACCGTAACCTTTCCACACGTATGGGTGGACATGCCACGGAACTGATTGCCAACGGGCAGTTCGGGCGGATGATTACCTTGAAGGGGAATGAAATAGCTTCTGCACCGCTGGAGGAGATTGCGGGCAAGTTGAAGCTGGTGACGGAAGACAATGACTTAGTTGTCCAGGGACGTCGGATGGGAATCTGTTTCGGCTAATTTTTCTTGTGGGGATTCTTCAACAGCTTCTGCCATGGGATTTTCTTCTGTGGAGGTTTCTGTTGCATGGTTTCGCTCCTTGGCTGCCTGGACTTCCTCCTTGAAAGCGGCATCCTTAATTTTTTTCAATGCCATCTGTGCCGCATTTTGTTGCGACTCCTTCTTGGAATAACCGGTGCCGGTACCTGCCGATATCCCTTCGATGCGGACTTCGGTGTGGAACATCGGATTGTATTCTTCGTCGAGAAACTGCTCGATAAGCTCGAATGACACCTCCATTTTGTTCTTCTGGCTCCATTCGATGAGTTTTGACTTGAAGTTGACCTCTTTGCGAGACATCTTGTCGAGGTCGATATAGTTTTTGAAAATCTTCTCTTCCATGAACTGCTTGCAGCGGTCGTAGCCCTGGTCCAGATAAATGGCGCCGATGAAGGCTTCGAATGCATTGCCGTACATGTAGCTGTTGTGGGATGAGGAGCGGGTGGAGTATTTCACCAGTTTGTCCAGTCCGATTTCCACGGCCAGTTTGTTGAGTGTTTCCCGCTGTACAATTTTGGAACGGGTATTGGTAAGGAAACCTTCGCGGCGTCCTTCGAAATGGCGGTAGACAATATCTCCTACAATGGCGTCGAGGATAGCATCGCCCAAGAATTCCAGCCGTTCGTTGTTGATGGGACGTCCTTTTTCGGAGCGCATGGAGATGGATTTATGCAGCAAAGCCTGCTGATAGACCTTGATGTCACGTGGAAAGAAGCCGAGAATTCTGTAAAAACAAAAATAAGACTCTCTATCCTTGCGGAACAAGAGCCTTATTTTATCTATTTGGTTACGTAACACGACCTTATTATTCTGCGTATTTCTTGAAAATGACACACGCATTATGACCACCGAATCCAAAAGTATTGGACAAAGCTACGTTCACTTCGCGCTTTTGTGCTTTGTTGAACGTGAAGTTCAGGTCATAGTCGATGTTTTCGTCGTTATCACCCTCTTCGTGGTTGATGGTCGGAGGAACAATGCCATTCTTGATGGCGAGGATGCTTGCAATGGATTCTACCGCACCGGCAGCGCCCAGCAAGTGGCCGGTCATGGATTTTGTCGAACTGATGTTCAACTCATACGCATGCTGTCCGAATACCTCTTTGATTGCTTTTGCTTCCGAAATATCACCTACGGGAGTAGATGTACCGTGAACATTGATATAATCTACTTCTTCGGGTTTCATTTCTGCATCTTCCAACGCATTCAGCATCACTAACTTGGCTCCCAAACCTTCGGGGTGAGAGGCTGTCAGGTGATGAGCGTCGGCAGACATTCCTACGCCGGCAACTTCCGCATAGATTTTGGCACCGCGTGCCTTGGCGTGTTCCAGTTCCTCGAGAACGAGACAACCGCCACCTTCACCCATGATGAATCCGTCACGGCTTGCGCTGAACGGACGGGATGCAGTTTCGGGAGAATCATTGCGGGTTGACAATGCATGCATGGCATTGAAACCACCTACACCGCAAGCGGCGATGGCAGCTTCCGAACCACCGGACACGATAACATTTGCCTTACCCAAACGGATGAGGTTAAACGCATCGGCAATAGCATTTGTGGAAGTGGCACATGCAGAACAAGTTGCGTAGTTGGGACCATGGAAACCATACATGATGGAAATTTGTCCGGCAGCAATGTCCGAAATCATCTTGGGGATGAAGAACGGATTGAATTTGGGGCCGTTTTCCTTACCGGTCAGGGCATAGTTGCCCGCCTCTTCTTCGAATGTACGGATGCCACCGATACCGGCGCCGAAGATGACACCGATTCTGTTTAAATCCTCATTTTCGACGTCAAGCCCAGAGTCACCTACCGCTTCTTTGGCTACTGCAATGGCATATTGTGTGTACAAGTCCATCTTGCGGGCCTCTTTGCGGTCTATATATTTGGTAGCATCGAAGCCTTTTACTTCGCATGCAAACTGAGTCTTGAAAAGCGATGCATCGAAATGAGTAATAGGTCCTGCTCCACTAACCCCATTCACAAGATTTTCCCAGAATTCGGGAACACTGTTGCCAATGGGAGTAATGGCGCCAAGACCTGTTACTACAA
>OHEP01001227.1_pt1 | contig 13758 bp, 17 predicted proteins | sample 1567271 | NCBI WGS metagenome assembly OHEP01 (sample SAMEA3879577, study PRJEB24766) | human gut metagenome | biome: human-associated habitat; feature: feces | place: USA | collected 1985/1987
ATGTGTTAACAGTAATACAGCGTCCCTCAGTCGGTTCACTCGCTCGCCTGTCGGCTCGTTCACTCGCTCGCCTGTCGGTTCACTCGCTCGCCTGTCGGCTCGTTCACTCGCTCGCCTGTCGGCTCGCTCGATTGGCTCGCTTGTCAGCTCGGCTATTGATACATCTGTTCGAGTCAATACATTTGTTCGTCTCGTTGTTCTATACCAACTATAACAATAATTTGTTAACACTTTGTTCATAATTTATCCTTTATTTGTTAACAACTCCATGATACAATAAAAGAAAAACTTAAGGAGATATAAAGAAATGAAAAGACCTAAAGACGGCATTATAAATAGTAAGTTAACACCTTATGAAATGTTGCAAGACGCCCTTTTACAGCAAGCGGCAGCAGATATTAAAACGACAACATGGTATAAAACACCATCGGATGTAATGAAGTGTTCATATGAAGAAGGAAAGGGTGCTGTACAGTACGTTATTTTAGTCTTGAAATGTCACGGTTACACTAAAAAGGAAATCGGTAACATTTTTAGAGAAATTACACCACACAATTATAAATATGAAATTGTAAAAGAAGAATTAAAGAAAAGAGGTATTGAGTTATGAAACAAACAGAACTACAGGCAAAATATTTCACACGTTGGCACTACGATTCTATCGAGTCCACTTCCAGCAAAGCGGAGTATATCGCCCGTGTTGGCAAACTTGCCAACGTTGCAAACAAGCGCGCCAAAACACTAACAACAGCAATATCAAAAGGCAGAATATCAGAGGATAGAACAGCCCTTTTCAGATATCAAGATGCTGTTGACTACTTTAATAAGCACGTTTCTTATAACGCTTCTTATGTTTCAACTGGAAAAGCAGTTTACAAAGATTTTTCAATCCGTGAGTTGAGAGCACTTGAAAACAAGCTTTTGCACTATCTTGAAGCAAAAGCTTCAACAGCAAGAGGCAGTATTGAAGTAGAAAACAAGCGTGTTGCAACATTCAAGGAGCGTTACGGAGTTGATATATCTAAACTTAGTAAAAGCGTTCGTGACAAGCTTTTCAATACGTTGCATTATCTGTCAGATAAAAAATATGCAAAGCTTTCAAGTGATCAAATTGTTACACTGTTAACAGAGGCAATAAATACAAACAATAGAGAGGGCTTGCAAGAACTTTTTAAAGCATCTGAAGAATTATACCCAAATTTAAAAGATCAAGCTGAGTTTAGAGTCGCAATTATACAAAATAGTTCGCTATCATGGAAAGATAAAGCGAGAGAATTTAAAGCGGCAAACAAACTATATAAAAGCAATCGAGCGAAGCCAAAACCAAAGTCTATAAGGCAGGAGTTATAAATTATGATAGTTAAATGTTTAAATAGGTCAAACAAATATGATGATATAGAAGTAAAGTCAGTGTCGGACTATGTGCCGTCACATGGCTTTTCTATGCATAAACCTTTAGGCAAAAAGAAAGGCAGCCCTTATTATATTGATCAATTTGGAACTTTTGACATTGAAACAACCTCACGGACACGTATTGAAAAAGATGATCAAGGCGAAGAAGTGACAAAGCCTATTGATGCTTTTATGTATGTCTGGTCTGTTTGCATTGATGGCGAAGAAGTGCAAGGCAGATACTGGAAAGATTTTATTGTTTTACTTGATAAAATACAAGCTTACTATAAAACAAGTGAGTCACGGTATTTTGTGATTTACGTTCACAATCTGCCTTTTGAATTTTCTTTTATGATTGGCTATTTAAACGATTATAGCGAAGTGTTCGCAACTGGAAAACGTAAACCGCTTGTATGGCGCTTAAAGAAACGTGGTATAGAACTGAGGTGCAGTTATAAGCTCACAAACATGTCGCTTGATAACTTCACGAAAAAAATGGCGGGATGTACGCACATAAAAGCAAAAGGTGATTTGGATTACTCGCTTATAAGACACAACGAAAGCTATATCAATCCTATAGAGTGGGGATATATCATCAATGATACTTTAGGTTTATGGGAAGCAATATCTTACATGCTTACAAAAGATGGCGATATAATCGCAACCGTACCTTTAACAAGTACATCTTATGTTAGACGTGACATGAAAAGAGCTATACGAAAAGGCACGACAACACGTCTGTTAAAGAAAAAGTTAGCTTTAACAGATAAAACATATAAGCTTTTAAAAGAAGCTTTTCGTGGCGGTGATACTCATGCCAACATGATAAAATGTGCTAAAATCTATCATGACGTTTATAGCTTTGATGCTAGCAGCATGTATCCAGCTATGCTTCTCTTGATGCAGTTTCCAATGACGGCATTTGAAAAAATGCCCGTAACATCAAAATGTTTAAAGTATATAAAAAGTAAAAATCTTGCATGGATAGCACAAATAAAGCTTACAAATGTAAGACTTAAAGAAGATCAATACAATCCGTATCTATCTATAAGCAAATGCCGTAACTTGCAAGGGGTTGACCCCGACAACGGCAGAGTGTGGAAAGCGGCAGAGCTTGAAACAACTGTGACAGATATAGACTTTTCCATAATAGAAGAATGTTATGATTTTGACAGCATTGAAATTATAGAAGATACCCTCTATACAGCACGTTATGGATATATTCCAGATGATGTAAGAAGTGTTATTATGGAATATTTCACGGCGAAAACAAAACTGAAAATAGCCGTAAAGAAAACAGCGCCAAATTCAAAAGAGAGGGAAGAAGCGGAGTACGATCTAATGAAAGCTAAAAATAAGTTAAACGGTATTTATGGAATGGCGGCAACAGATCCTATTCACCCTATAATTATATATTTGGAAAACGAATGGCAAGAATTTTCATATGCCAGGTATGAAAATGACATTGCATATAAAGAAAAAGTTGATGCAAGCGGCTTTTCGATACCAGATGAAAAATCTGTTTCAGAGCAAAGTGAAAAAAGTGTACTGCCTTATGTTTGGGGGGTATATACAACAGCACATGCAAGAAAACACTTGCGTAGGATTTTAGCATGTGCGGAAAGTTCATATATTTATTGTGATACCGACAGTTGTAAAGCAACTAACTTTAATTTTGACAAGTTGACAGAATTAAATAATTGGATATACAAACTGTGCGAAGAAACTAATAGTTTTGTTAACATTGACGGTAAAAAATATTATATTGGCTATTTTGATTGTGAGTCCGATATAAAGTCAGACAAATATGAACCTGAATACAAGGATTTTAAAACGTTAGGAGCAAAGAAGTATTGTTTTAACGCGTATAAAGAAACAAAAGATAAAACGTATTTTGGTTGTACTATATCGGGAGTTAAAAAGGCAAGGGGGGTAGAAGTAATTAAAAACCTTGATAACTTTAGAGATGGCTTTAAAATAAAGAATAGTGGCGGTTTTCAAATCTGGTATAATGACAGCGATACTATCACAAAAACAAAAGTTGTTGATTATCAAGGCAAAGAAGCAATAACAGAGTATACAGGTTATAGTTGTATGATAGCGCGAGATTATGAGATAGGTCTGTCGGATGATCAAATAAAGAATTATATTATAATTGATGAAATAGTAGAATAAACAACGTTTTATTTGCAAAACTTTTGTAAATAAGTTATTATATACTTGTAAAGGATAATAACCTTAAATAAAAGAAAAGAGGATAACGAAAATGAGAATTGAAAGACAATCAAGAGAGTTTGACAAGAAAGAAATGTTTAAGATGGCAAATGACAATCATCTGTTAATGAAGAATTTGCCAGATGATACTATCGTAAATGTTACAGATTATGTACGCTATACGGCAGATGATGATAAGGAAGTTGCTGTTTTCTATCATACAAACATTGAGACGGGCGAAGTTGTAACAATTGCAACGTCAAGTCCAACTGTGATCAAGACGGCAGAAAGTGCCTATGATTTTATGGAGACTTACAATTTACAGTTTAAATTGACAAGATCACAGAGTAAAGCTGGTAGGACTTATATGAATTTTGAGCTTATTTAAGGCAGGAAGGGAAGTCAAACGACTTCCCTCTTTTAAGTTAAAAGAGGTGATAGCATGAACTTGTATAAAGAAAACGGGTATTTGAATTATAAATATATTTGTGATGTTGGACAGCGATATATAGATATCATAGGCGGAAGAGGTATCGGAAAATCGCATTTGATATGTGATATCTGGAATGATAGGCACTTCCCTATTTTATACGTGCGTAGAACAAACGTTGCACTTGAGAACAGCTTTTCGACTATAGGCGACTTTGTAAAACCTGATTGGTTTGGAAAAGATATTCGTTTGAAATATAACGACAAAAAAGGTTATGGCAAGGCATACCTGACAGACGAGGACTTGCAAAACGATAAACCTTTTATAGTAGGTGTTTCGCTGTCTACTTTTCAAAACAAAACTGGTATAGACTTTACTCGTTTTTATGATGTAATTTTTGATGAATTCATTCCACAAAAAGGCGACAGACCTATAAAAAACGAATTCCAGGCATACAAAAATATTATGGAGGTTCTTTTCAGAAACCGCCCAGACTCGGAAACGGAAAAAATAAGAACTTGGTTCTTTGGGAACTCTAACGCTATTATGTCTAATATTTTAATCGGATATCGCCTTATACCTGACTGTTACAAAGCAGTAAAAGAAAGAACTGAGATTACACAAGTAGATAGGTGCGAAACAACACTCATACTTCCTTTTAAGTCTCCTATTTCTGAGAAAAAGAGACAAAACGCTTTTTACAGAAATCTTCCAAAAGGCAGAGCGAAAATGGAACTTGATAACGAATTTATGGATTTGGAGGATGATAGAATACGCCATCAAAACTTAAAAGAATACACGCACGATATGAAAACACCTTTGTTTTCCGTGTGGTGTCATAAGTCAGACTTTAAATTTTACGTGACTAAACCTATGCGCTCTCATTGCGATGATGTTTTTGATGCTTCGCCATCATCACTAGAACGTTGGCAAACAAGTAGTAAAAAGTATTTAAAACCTATGTTTATAAGTGGTGACATAACATTTTCAGACTATGAAACACAGTGCGATTTTTTAGCATCATTTGATTGTGTATCATGGTATGATATTCTATAAAGTTGTAATTGACAAACAATTATATAAATGATATATAATAAATAGGCGGTTGCACTATCCAAACACTAGCCAGTGTGTGCGAGTCGGGGACGACAGACAGACCGCCTATTACTGCTGTATAGTGTAAACGGTTATCACATATGACTTTGAATCATATAATAACAGTTCGAGTCTGTTTACAGCTGTCAACAAATAAAGAAAGAAGGTTAAAATATGAAAATTGATGAGATTTTGAAGCTTGTAAATGCAGGATACAGTAAAGATGAGATTGCAGCGTTTGACGTTACGACAGATCAGAAGACAGATCAGAAGACAGATCAGAAGACAGATCAGAAGACAGATAGTTCATTTGACTATGACAAATTTGCGGCTGCACTTGTAAAAGCACAGCAGCTTGCAAATGGCAAGACTAATTTTGGCGGTTCAAACGACAAGACAGATTTCAGTAAGTTTTTCTAAAAAGGGGGTAAACAATGGCAAATCTTACATATACACAAATTGCGCCACTACTTACAGAAATGTATAACCAGTATACTGGTAGAAAGTCTGCTCAAAATTTAACTTTTGGACAAATGCAAAATACATTTAAAATGGGCTTTGATAGAGAAGATGACAACTTGTATCAAATCATTCCTACTGTACTTGCAAAATCAATTTATTCTATTCGACCATATTCACGAAAACTTTCTGGTATGGTTTGGGATGATCAACGCTATGGTAATTATATTAGAAAGTTTACCCCGATTGTAAACGAATCTGAGGTTGACAATGATGAATGGAATATCAATGTTGAGCTTGCTAAAGCTGAGGCAAGTCAAGACTGGAAAGCAGGAACAAAGCCCGTAAAGTATGATGTACTTCTTACAATCGCTAGTGGTGCTCAAACTTATGCTAGGAAGTACACTATTTACAAGAATCAGATCAATGCAGCGTTTGATTCTGAGGCAGGAGTAGCAGCGTATTTCTCTATGTTGATGACTGAATTTTCAAATGTTTACGAGATTGACCTAGAAAATAGGGCGCGTGCGCAACTCGCAAACCTTGCAATTATCCTTGCTGATGCCGGTAAAGCAACACCTACAAGCGGCAATATGTGCAAAAAAGAGCAGGTTTTTCACGCATTAAGAAAGTACAACGCTGAGACGGGGCTTGCAATGACTGCAAAAACAATCATGAATCCCGCTGATTTCAGACCGTTTATGATTTGGTTAAGCGCTGAGATGAAAACGCTTAAAGAAAACCTTGCTGTTCGCGGTACACGTTTTCATGGTGATTTCACAGACAAAGTTGTAAACCGACACACGGATGCAGCAGACTTGCGTTTTTATCTGGTTTCAAAATTTGGAAATTATTTTGAGGCTAATGGTTCAGAATTTTTCCACCCTGAGAAAGCTGAATTGGGAGATTATGAGAAAGTAACTTTTTGGACGGATCCCAGCAATCCAATGCAAATCAAGGGTAACGCTGAGGGAGTAAAACAAGATGGAAAGACAAAGTTTACTTTATCAAATCAAACAGTTGACAATGTCCTAGGAATTATGATGGATATTGATACGTTGGGAATTGTGCCGGTTGATCAATGGAGCGCGCTCGAGCCATTAAATGCAAGGTTTGGTTTTAGAAACGGTTGGAATCATTACACATTTAAGACACCTGTTGACTTTACAGAGAATGCAATTTTGATTTTACTTGATTAAAAACAAAGGGGCTTCAAGCCCCTTTTCTTGAAGGGGGTACACATGGCATTTGAAGTTAATTTTGGAAAATCAGACAAAAGAATAAATAGTACGAAAATACCTACATTTTCAGAAAGTGCAACATGTGTACTTAAAAGCGGCACATCGGTAGAAAATCCAACTTTTATTTTGCAAGGGGTGTCGCCTTTTGATTGGAATGTTGCATACTGTGAAACTTTTGGAAGATACTATTTTATCAATGATGTTACATATGTAGAATCAACTTATGAAATATCATGTACTTGTGATTATTTGGCAAGTTACAAAGATGAGATTTTAAGTAACTCTATGTATGTAACACGCTCATCAAATGTTGCAAATTTTAACAGATACTTGATTGATACCCTGTTTCCAACTACATCACAGCCAACAATTTCACAATCAACTGCAACTTTACCAACTTCAACAACAGGCTCTATTTTATGTTGCATTATCGGTAACGGTGAAAATTCTTTTTTGTCTTTACATCCTGCAACATTTAAAGCCGTCACCAAATATTTATATTCGCCTGATTATTTAAACGGTTTAAACACAATACTTGAAACACCTGCCGATGTACAGAAAGAAATAGTTCGACCGCAAGACTACTTGCAAAGTGCAATATGGATTCCGTTTGATGTTACAGACGGACCGCCAACACAAATTGTACTCGGCTATGTGTCTACAAGTTACAGTGGTAGAGACGTAGGCACGGGCGAAGTGTTTACGCATAGCATATCTCTAGCAGTACCGCATCACAGCGAAAGTGATACTCACAAGTATATGTTATATGAACCGTTTACGCAATATATACTAACATTGCCTTTTATTGGAACTATGCGGTTATCCAGTAAAGAACTAGCAGATATTGACGCTCTAACAATAAAATATTCTGTCGATATAAACGGCGCTATTTTTGTTACTGTAAACGCTGGAAGCGTACTTCTTTTCACCGCAACTGGAAATTGTGGCGCCCCTGTTAGTTATTCGTCACGTTCTACAAATGTAATAGGAACTGTATCAAGTGCAATCAATGCCGCTTTTTCGTTTTCAACGCATAACATTTTAGGCGGTATATCTGCTATTGAGTCTGGAATTTCCAGTATTGCGCCCACGGTTGAAACAAGCGGCGGCAGTGGTGGCACAATGGTAGGAAGTAACGTTATCGCTTTACGTGCTATTTTTGCAAATCAGCCTAACAGAGATTATGAACATTTTGGTTATCCTGTTTGTAAAAAGATAAGCTTGTCTAACTTATCTGGCTTTGTACAGTGCGAAAGTGCAGATGTAAGTTGCTCTGCAACTGAAAACGGAAAAGCGATAATTAACGATTTTTTGAATGGGGGTATGTTTATAGAATGAAACCTTTTGTATATAGTGGGTATTATGTGGGCGAAGGTGTATCAAGTCCTATTATTAACGAATATGAGTCAAGGCAAAATCCAAACATGATCCATATTAACAATACCTGGGACTATGCAACATACTTCAGATACTTTTTGCAACGTGCAGAAAGTCTTATCATTTTTGATGGTATGCCTCAAAATTGGTCTAAAAATTACATATACCCTCTTTTGTTTTTAAAAGGAAACTTTTGTGTTATGAATACCGCAAGATTTGGTATCATTCCACAACACGGATCTCCGTACGGATTTGACGTGCAATATCAGCCCACTAATTATATTGTTGCCAACCCAGCTTTTGACGCTAGTTTTAATGGCGATTTAGTTATTGGGGAAGGTTGCGAGATTGTAAAATTAGCACCTGACTGGTGCGGCATTGGAGATCTGATAAATTCATACGCGCAAAGAGTCGCCATGACATTATCTAATCATGATGTTGCAAGTGCGCTCGCAAAATTTGGTTTTATTTTTACAGCCAAAAACAAAAGCACAGCTGAAACATTTAAAGTTGCTTTTGATGATATCATGTCGGGAAAACTTGCTGTGGTGATCAATCAAGCGTTATATGATAAGGAAACCGGAAAAGCGCTGTATGAGTTCTTTAACAATGATATCGAAAAATGTTACAATGTTGTTAAGGCAGCATTGGAAAGTGTTGAAAACCTCAAACATGCTTTTGATATGGAAATTGGTATTTATACAGCCCCTGATAAGAAAGAACGTATGATAACGGATGAAGTGGAAGAAACCAAAAACGCGGTAATGTCAAAATGTGAGTTGTGGGTGGAAACTATTAACGAATGTTTAGAAAAAGTTAACACCCATTATAACCTTGACATTAAAGCACGTTTGAGGTATCCTAATATTAGAGGTGGTGAACAACGTGAGAACTATAATTCCAATAGCGACTCTGTATGACTATGATAATAATATCTTTAACGATATATATGTTAAAGGTTTGTCAAAAGATCAACTTATTGAACACTTTTTGCTTTCATATGGCGATCTTACCCCCGTTTATCAAGATCCCAAATATTTAAGACGGCATGTTACAAGTGTAGCACGTTCGTTGCAATGGACTATTGATCACTTGTGGGAAGTAACACAGCTTGAGTATAATCCTATCGAAAACTATGATAGAATGGAAAGTTGGACGGACAGCGGAAATGGTACTTTTCAAAAAGGCAAAGTGGACACTGAGGAAACTTATCAGAAGGGAACTGCAACAACGACTTTTGGTAAGATATCTGATGCTACTCACAATGTCGCCGCTTTTAACTCAAATACTCCTGAGGTGGCAAACACTGACAACATAACAGACAGCGGAAGTGACACGCAAAGTTTTACACCTGATACTTCAACTGGAAGTGTTACCAATGGTTTAGATGAGTCAACCACAAGCGGAACACATGAAGGAAGGATTCATGGAAACATAGGTGTTACAACATCACAACAAATGATGCACGCGGAAATTGATCTGACTAAAGCTTACAATTTTCTTGATGAGGTGTGCAAGCTTTATGCAGATAGACTTTTGATTGGAGTGTGGTAGAATGGAAATTATGAATGCAATTGCACAACTCGCACAAATGGTTGGTGTACCATGTGTTTGCCTTGGCGCCGTAATGTGGTATGTAAACGCGCTTGACGTGAGACAGAGAGAAGAAAGAAAAACCTGGTATGAGAAGCATGACCAGGAAAGCGCAAAGTGGGTTGACGCATTGAACAACAACACGAAGGTAATCACTGAGTTGTTGACAATAGTACAAGATAAGGAGAAGTAAAAGATATGATTTATGATATTCCAGATAAGAACGTGGCATATATTGCTAAGGCAAGAGAGCTTTACAAAAACCGTGACAAGTACGCTTACCTTTACGGCGCGAAGGGGCAGAAGTGTACATCAGAGGTTTTTGAGGCTTTATGGAATGCAGAGCCAAATTATTTTAAAAAGTATAACGCTCAACAGAAAGCACAGATCAAGTCTTTCTGTTTGGGAAAGATTGTGATTGATTGCAGCGGCTTTATTAACTTAGTCACGGGGCGATATATGTATTCAACTGCATACATAAACAGTTGTACAAATATAGCGACTCCAGACAAGACAAAAGACGGCGATTTACTTTATACAACTTTTGGCGGCAAGGGGAGGCACATAGCCCTCGATATAGGTCACGGCTTTTTTATGCATTGTGGGCGAGAAAATGAAACCATTTCAATAGGTGTTATTGAGGGGTATGGTTGGGAAAAAGGGGGTACACTAAAATGAAAACTGAATATCTTGGAAACACAGTTTTAATTGAATTTGACGCAAATGATCCTATATCAGTTGTTACATTGCCGGCTGGATATAGTTATGAAACAATACATGTTAGTGAGGTAACTAATTTATTAGCAATCAACCAAATTTCAGATATATCAAAGGCCGTGTTGACTTTTCCTGCCGTTAACTCAAAATCACCTTGTACTATTTCTGTATCTCGTAGCGATCCTACTAAAATATCGCGAATACGATTTTCAATAGAAAAATTTGGACAAATACCTGATATACACTATTTTGATAAAGCTTTTGACCCTATTTTAGTTGTTGGCGATGATGGTAACAAATACAATGTTATCCCGTCTGACCAATTTAAATAAGTGAGGTGATAGCATGGCATTTTCAAATTTTCCGTATACAGATTTTCACAATTTAAACCTTGATTGGCTACTGGAAACTGTAAAGGATCTTGATACAAAATGGGATAGCTACTATACAGAATGGAATAAGTGGCAAACAGACGTTCAGAATTATATTGATAATTTGGACTATATAACCGCCATTGACAATTATCTTGATGCTTTAAAGGCAAGCGGTGAATTGTCTGATATTATCGACACATGGTTGACAGATTATGGATTGATAACAATTGGCGACTCATACGGGGAAGGGTATACACCTGACGGCATGGTGAAACCATGGTGCGATATTTTGCATGAACAGTATTTTAGTGATGCTAGCTTTTACGTGAATAAAAGTAAAGGCGGAAGTGGTTTTGGCGCTAATACTCACTTCTCTGCTCTGCTATCAGAAGCAATAACAAGTCTTTCTGATAAGCAAAAGAAGCAGGTGAAATATGTTGTTATTGCAGGCGGTTGGAATGATCAATCTATTGCAGCTTCCACGGTCAACTCCGGTATAAAAGATACTATTGCTTTAATGTCACAGTTACCAAACGCAACGCTTTACATCGGTTGGATTGCGACACCTATCATCGGTTTTACTACTGTTGCAAAAGTTAAAGCTTACAATGAAATTAAAACCTTATACGAAACCTGCTGGGAAAAGTTTAAGTTTTTAAGCGGTGCTGATAGTGCGTTACGTTGGACTAGCGTACTTGCTAGCGATAATATCCACCCTAACGCTATTGGACAGGCTTCAATTGCAGATATGATTTATAAGGCAATGGGTGGATACGCGTCATGGAATCGAAGCGGCGACTTTGCGCTTGACGGGGTTGATTGCACACTGAATGACTACAAAATGCCTGTTGTGTTGACTAATACCAACGCACATTGTAGCTTTAGGCATGTGGCTAGCTTTCTTGATTTGGCTTTTAAGCCCGCAAAGAATTTCACAAATGCCGCTGTTAAGGTTATGAGTCACAATCTTTCTTTTGTAAATGAACAAAGTATCTGTAATTGCAATGCGATTATTCATGATAAAAGCGGTTATCATCAATGCATGGCTACTCTTACCATCAATCCATTCGATGCTACACAAGTAGACAGCGGGGCGATTTATTTAAAGTTAGTTGATATAAGCGGTAGCGGATATGCTACTTATACTAATGTTGATGAGATCCAGTTATATGGTGTAGAATTTAATATTGCATTGAATTAAATAAAGAGGGGCGAAGCCCCTCTTTTTATGCTCTGTATACTTCCATTAGTGTAGGATGAGAAACATTTGGAAAACGATTGATATAAGAGTAAGCATCTTCTTTAGCTTCCTTCGCGTTATATGATAGCGTTTCGATATACTCTACTTTTATGTAGTCGGTATCAGTGTCCAGATATGCAATCTCTACACAATATTTATATTTCATTCTTCGCATTTTCTTTCTCCTTTTTAGGTACTAACAAAATTTTATCCTTAGATTCTTGTAAAAGTCTGTTTTTCTTTACCTGCATTAAATTATCCATGTTCTGTACCTCACTTTTCTGATATCTTCTTTCTTCCCGTGTAGCCGGTAGAACAGCTGTGAAATTTACTCTTTTAATGTGGTGTGTCTGTATCTACGTGATTTGATGAAGCTAGTTGCTTTTTCATCTGCTGAAGACCATAAGCCACATTCTACATTACACATAGATATTTTTGAATCGAGAAATCTTATCATATATAGTGTTGTTCCTCTATAGTATATATCATCTGCAATTACTTGTTTGAATCTCCGCCATCGAGTTGCATAAGTTGCCGCTGTTTTGCATTTATGCAAGTCGTTTACCGTTTTTATAAGCTCTTTATATATTTTAAAATATCTCTGCCTTTTTTCATCCAACATGTCAATGTCAATGTTAGCTAGTGTTGCAAGGCTAACATGATGCCATTCCGGATTGCTTTTTGCTTTCATTTGTTTATGTACCTGTTCACAATATTGATTTTTTACTGTTTTGCAACCCTCGAAAACATCATTACCACGTGCGCATTCGGCATTTTCTATGCAATCTTCTTCGCAAAAGTCTGGACAATCTGTGCATTCTTTTGCGATTCCCGCATTGATAAAATCTTCCGATGTATAATCATAGTAGCGCTTTTCTAATCTTCCCCATTGAGTCGCCATTGCTTTAGCAATATCAGTTGGCACTAATTTTTTTAAACCTTTTAACCATAGGCAAGTCTTTTTCTCGTATGCATCACCAAATTCAAAAGGCTGTATAATTTGTTCTGGTTTTCTCCATTCAGTGCTCATAATACCAACCGGATTTTCGATTGCAATTCTATCACAATCAGCGTTCGCAATCGTCATAAAAAACCTAATAGCATTTTTTCTATCTAGCATTCTTTGAATAGCCTTATCACCATACTTTTCACAATTAAACCATCTGTTGCAAGCCACTGTTAAATAAGTACAAGGCGGAAATGCTATTATCATATCCCACTTACCAGAAATTTCATGCTCTAGTCCATCAACAGTATAAAAAATACAATTCCCATTCAATAATAAAGTAACATCTTTCTTGATATGCCATTCCGGATGATTTCCAGAACAATCTAGTAAGTCACAAGAATAAGCCTCATGACCTAACTTTCTAAACTCAATTGTTACTCTTTGCGATTCTTCACATGCAACTAATACCTTCATTGCAATTCCTTTCTTCAAGTCTTTCCTTGACGCCTTTGTTTCTTTATCTTTATGATTATATAATACTGTATTACTGTTAACACATTATTACATAATTGTAAATAAATTGTTAACAATATGTTTTAAGTTATAAACGCTCTTCCTGGTAAATTGTCTGACAGTTTGAGGGGAAATTGTCTGTTGTTTATTATATTTAAAAAGTA
>OHEP01001249.1_pt1 | contig 13545 bp, 10 predicted proteins | sample 1567271 | NCBI WGS metagenome assembly OHEP01 (sample SAMEA3879577, study PRJEB24766) | human gut metagenome | biome: human-associated habitat; feature: feces | place: USA | collected 1985/1987
GCATACTTCTAAAATTTGTGTCAACTTTTTTTAGTACACTACAGACTCTGTTGGGGACAAATAATTATACCGAACTCACATATTCTTACGGCATGACCTATCACAATCAGAAAACTGCTATTTTACTGAATAAAAACAAGATACAGAATAACTCACCCTAAAATTCAGAATAAGGAGAACGGCAGTTGAATATAATCGAAAATAAAATTCGCATTTTCTTTGAAAAATATTTGGACATTTCAAAAGAATGCACTAATTTTGCACACGCAAACAAGAGATAACACTTAAGTTTGGATGGCGAGATAGCTCAGCTGGTTAGAGCGTCGGATTCATAATCCGGAGGTCGTGGGATCGTGACCCACTCTCGCTACTAAAAAAATCCCCACATATATGGGGATTTTTTTATTCTCCAAGGAAAACTTAGAACTAACGTAGGGTCAACGTAAAAACGTACAAATCTAGGGGACTCCCATATTGCGCATAAACTTCCGCCAGTCAGGACAAGAAGAAAAGACTTGCCACAGTTTCACCGAACCGTAAACAAAATATCTTTATTTTCGCATTGAAAAATAACGACGAAGCGTTTACAGATTCATACCCACTACAATAAACCACCTGAGCAAAAGCAGACACCAACTGCCCCCAAAAAACTTTAACTTTGAAAAGCATATCACATCATCAGATTTCCACAAATAGAAATGAGGATACAGCCGTACGCCCTATCCTCATTTTCCATATTATAACGTTCAATATCCTTTCCACCTCAAGCCTTTCCGATAAAACGATACACATCCTTCTCCTCACCTACAACCCAAATCACATCACCCGCCTCAATGACAAACCCTGGTCGGGGTATCATTAATTCACCACTGGACTTTTCCATACCTACGACCAAACACCGATAACGCTCTCGAATACCGCTTGACTGCAATGTTTTTCCCACTAATTCAGATGATTCATCTACAACCCATTGCTTCATAAACATCTCTCGGCTCTCTATATCCTCCTCACGCGCTGCATCGGCCACCTTTTCAGCCTGCTCTCCAAAACGCGCCAACTGCTCGTCCGTACCTATCACCTGAATAGTATCACCTGGATAAAGCCGTACTTCAGCTCCAGGAATATTGATACGGTGCATACCACGTATAATAGACGCTACATGCACTCCATAACGACTACCAAAATTTAATTCTTTCAGTGTCCTGCCTGCCCACAATGAATCAGAAGGAATGTCAAAATCCGAAAGATGAAGATCATGAGAAAGTAAGTTTCCAACATATTTGGGACGTTTTTTTCCAGTAAATTCCTCTTGTGTCTCCCGCGAGTTCAGATTTGCCTTAAACTTTCTTTCTAATTGTATTGACTGTCGCTTCAAAGAACGTGACATAATCATCCCCCCCACACAAACCAAAGCTATTCCTGTCAGGAAAGCCGTTGAAGCATGAAAAAGGTTCTCCACAATAAACAATACAAAACCAACAGCAATCACAAACCTCAACACCAACGTAAATACCAATGGGGCCCGGTTAAAACGATTATCACCCCATAGCGTTAAAAACTCCACACTGTGATTTTTCTTCATTACAATGGCCCGAAGGAAAGGCGAAATCAGAAGAATCATCAACACAGCAGCGACCAGTCGCGCTGTGAAATCAGGTAAAGCCATTTGGAGCAAAGGTACGCCCAATTTGAAAAACAAGACAATAACCGCAATGCTCAATACGGAATAGACCAATACCGTACGCCCTATGGCCCATAATAGTGTACGCCAATGGCTCTCCACATTGACAGGTTGCCATCCGGAAGAATAACGCTCCAACAGACGTTTCCTCCGGTCAGGCAATTTACTGTCAACCCATTCATAAGCCGGTATAGCCATACGTATACTATAAGGGGTGATAAAAGCTGTCACAACAGAAACGGCAACAACTACCGGATAAAGGAAGTCACTTGTAACCCCAAGACTTATACCCAACGAAGCAATAATAAAAGCGAATTCCCCTATCTGCGTCAAACTAAAACCGCATTGCATGGCTACCTTAAGAGGCTGGCCAGCCAACACTACGCTGGCCGAACCAAGAAATATTTGTCCAAAAAGAATTGCCAAAGTAATCACCACAATAGGTAACCAATATTCTGCTATCATTTCCGGATCAACCATCATACCAACTGAAACAAAAAATATGGCTCCAAAAAGGTCCTTGACTGGCGCCACCAGCCGTTCGATTTTTTCAGCCTCAAGAGTTTCTGCAAGAATTGATCCCATAATGAAAGCGCCAAAGGCCGGTGAAAACCCGACTTCCGCCGCCACAACTACCATTCCGAAACACATTCCGAGCGACAATATCAGCAACGTCTCATTCCCCACCCATTTACGCGAACGTTTGAGGAAAGAAGGAACCAAATACATACCGACCACAAACCAAAGTACCAGGAAAAACAACAACTTGAGAATACTCAACACCAGTTCGCTTCCCTCAAAATGCTGGCTCGCAGCTATTGTACTAAGCAAAACCATCAGCACAATAGCCAAAATATCTTCCACTATCAGAATACTCAAGACCAACCCGGCAAAACGCTGTTGCCGCAGCCCCATATCATCAAAGGCCTTATAAATAATGGTAGTCGATGACATGGCCAGCATTCCGCCTAAATAAAGACAGTCCATCGGTTTCCAACCAAATCCCCACCCCACAGTTACACCGACACCGATCATGCTCAAGATTATAAAACAGGCCGCCATCAGAGGCGTACTACCAGACTTGAGCATTTTCTTAAAACTAAACTCCAGCCCTAACGCAAACAGAAGGAAAATGACTCCTATTTCAGACCATGTATGCAGACTCTTCACATCCAAGACGGACGGAGTCCACGATATGTGGGGACCAGCAAAAAAGCCAGCCACAATATACCCCAATACCAAAGGCTGGCGGAGCCGCTTGAACACCAGCGTCGTGATACCTGCGCAAACCAAAATCAATGCCAAGTCACGTATCAAAGGAACCAACTGTGTCATATTTATATATTTTTAAGTACAAAAGTACGGAAATAGCTTGGAATGAGAAACGTGACCTGCAAAAAATCAGCCAATACTACACAAGGCCGGGAACAAGTGAATGCGCCGGCCCTCATCTACAAAAAAGAAACGGACCGGATTCATCAACATGCTCCCGTCCGTTTCCTTATCGCGACAATTGTTTTCCAAAAGCATTAAGCATGAACATAGGTACCTATATTCTCACCTTCGAGCACTTTTTTCAAATTGCCCACCACATCCATGTTGAATACATATATAGGCAAATTATTTTCACGACACATCGCTATTGCTGAGACATCCATAACACGCAAGCCACGCTGAATGACTTCATCGTAGGAGATTGCTTCAAATTTCGTTGCAGTAGGATCCTTTTCCGGGTCCGCAGTATATACACCATCAACACGTGTGCCTTTCAACATAACATCTGCCTCAATCTCTATGCCGCGCAAGGAAGAACCCGTGTCGGTCGTAAAATAAGGGTTTCCTGTGCCGGCACTCATAATGGCCACAGATCCGGATTCCATGGTTTCAATAGCCTTCCACTTCGTATAGAATTCTCCGATAGGCTCCATACGGATAGCTGTCAACACCTTATTCTTCACACCAATTGCTCCCAATGCTGAACTCAATGCCAAAGAGTTGATAACGGTGGCGCACATACCCATCTGATCGCCCTTGACACGGTCGAATCCCTTACCGGCACCCGAAAGGCCACGGAATATGTTGCCGCCACCAATGACAATACCCACCTGCACTCCCATAGACAGGACTTCCTTAATCTGTTCAGCGTACTCGTTGAGCCGCTTCACATCAATACCATATCCTTGTTCTCCCATCAGGCTCTCGCCACTCAGTTTCAAAAGAATTCGCTTGAATTTTACCATTTTATACTTTTCTTATTTATCGTAAATACTCTCTCATACCAGCAAGCGACCACTGACGCTACCAACAGGACCGCTTCCCAAGCGAAATTACAATTTTCTTTCCAACCTTGCACTATATTTCCACTGAAATGCACCACGTAAAAAGAGATAGAGCAGAAAAGCTCCCCACAAAGCATGATTACCCCAAATCGGCAACGCCAACCACAGGATAACCGCAAATGCCAGAGAAGCAACCAATATAGCCAAAAGCATTCCCAAAGTCTCGGTAGCACCGATAAACAATCCGTCATAAAGAAATGCCATAAAACCAGCTAATGGGATAATCACGGCATAAGGGAGAAAATCGACGGCCATGGCAAAAACTTCACGATTGCTAGTCAACAGTGACAAAAAAAACGGGCCTGCCAACCCATATACCAAGGTGAAGCACACAACAAGTCCGGTTCCCCAACGAAAAAGCTGTCTGACCAAGAGACGATAGTTCTTCCGGTCCTTTGCACCAAAATACATCCCTCCGATAGCCTCTCCCGCATAGGCAAAACCATCCATCACATAGGAAAAGCACACAAAAAATTGCATCAGAAGGGCATTAGCCGCTAGCACCACATCCCCCTGTGCTGCACCAATCGAGGTAAAACTCACCGTGACACCAACCAAGCACAGCGTACGAAAAAAAATATCCCGATTCACCCGGAAGAAACGTGAAATTTCAGAGCGAGTCCATACTGAACGAAAAACTTCCGCGACAAAACTCCGACGATAATATTGCAACGTAAGCAAAACAGAAAGTAACAGCGCCGCATATTGAGCCACAAACGTTCCCCAAGCTACACCTTCTACTTTCCATCCACAACCCACAACGAGAAACAGACTGACACCGATATTTACCAGGTTCTGCACGATGGCCACCCACATGGGAAAACGAGCATTCTGTTGACCAAGAAACCAGCCTGTAAACCCATATTGCAATAACACAGCCGGCGCCGCCCATATCAGAATCCGGAAATAAGAGGCAGCCAGTTTCTTCACTTCGTCCGTTCCTTCTATCCAAAGGTATGTCACTTGCAAAATCCATTCGCTACAGAAAATAAGCAAGACTGCAATAAGCAAGCCCACTCCCAAGGCACGAAGCAGAATACGCACCGTTTCTTCCCGTAATCCGGCACCAAAAGCCTGGGCCGTCAACCCACCGGTACCCATCCGCAAGAAGCCGAACAACCAGTATATCATATTGAACAGCATACCGCCCACTGCTATCGCACCTATATAGGCAGCTGCCCCCAAATGCCCGGCAATCGCCGTATCTACCAACCCAAGCAACGGAACGGTAATATTGGAAATGATGCTCGGAAAGGCAATATCCAAAATTTTCTTGTTCATTTTTCTATTATCCCGCATGAACAGCATCATGCCAAATTTTCCGGCAATACAAAACTTACCTCCTTATGAGCATAAATCCTTATGTTACCATTACGGTCCTGAAGCATCATACAGCCGTCCTCCCGAATTCCTGCCAGTTCTGCCTCAAATAATCCTTGCGAATCACGATAAAGATGCCATCCTTCCAGACGATATTGTCGGCGCAAATATTCCAAATTCAGTTTACCATCATTCTCGGAACCCAACAACTTTAATCCCCGAACAAATGATTTTATGAAATTACGCAATACGACAGCCCTATTTACAGACTTACCGGCCAACTGCTTCAATGACACCGGATTGGGAGCATTGCTTACGAATAGCTCCTGATTTATATTCATCCCAATCCCGCAACGGCACTCCGACACGTATCCACCGGCTATATCACATTCTGTCAACATACCACTCAACTTACGGTCGCCGCAATAAATGTCATTGGGCCATTTGACAAGAATATGCTTTCCACAGGCCTTCTCCGCCGCCTCGGCAACGGCGAGTGACAATACCTGCAAAAGAAGGAACTGCTGGCGTGCAGGAATTTTCTCCGGAAAAAAGCGAACAGCAAACAACAGATTCTTTCCTGCCTCCGATTCCCAGATATTCGTTCCCTGTCCCCTTCCCGCTGTCTGAAAATCCGTTGTAACCAACAATATTTTTTCCTTACGGGCCTTCATCTCCGGCCAATGCAACGCATTCATCAGCGAGTCCACCTCCGGCAGATGCTCGTGAGCCCAATCCTCCGGCAACGGAGCAAAATTATACAAGGTATGCGCAGGAAGTTCCCTGCGGATGCCTTCATACGAAGTACACAAAAGTTGCAACACCCGGCTATCGGGAACATCTATGTCAAAAAGCACTTCGCTCCAATATCGCTTATTCCAATGCCACGCCGGAATTATCCCCGCATATTCTTCACGCAAAATAACAGTATTCTCCTCATCACTCCGGAAAACCACACGATCCGGACGATTCAAATCAATACAAGCGAATATCTTACCGCAAAGACGAAACAAAAGCGTGTCCGGACCAAAAGCCATATCTTCCGTTGCCCCAGGCAATGACAAACAATATTCACGAACTTGTTCTATATTCATAATTAACAGATAACCGTATACCGGATTTTCAAAATTATTGAAGCAGCTAAAGACTTCTTTATCTGCCCCTACATTGTATCCTCCAAAAAAACAAATTGCTTCAAAACCATTTGCTTCTTTTTTCCAAAGCAACCCCTTGTGCAGAAAAGGCATTAACATGTTGCTCTACCTCAAAAGGAGGAGCATCGCCGACCACCGTTATAATATCAAACCGATATGGCTGGTCAAGCCGGTAATAACTCATATAGGCTTTGGCCGCAGCAACCAACCGTTCCTTTTTGTCCCTACTGACTGCATCGGCTGCTGCCATGAAAGTTTCATTGCTGCGGCTTTTTACTTCTACAAAAACAATTTCTCCATACCATTCCGCCACAATGTCTATCTCCAAATGATGACAACGCCAATTTCTAGCCAACAATCTGTAACCGGCATGCATCAGATAGCGGCAGGCCGTTTCCTCTCCTACCCTGCCAAATTCATTATGTATAGCCATACCGTAACCCTCTTTTATTCAATAATCAGGCCATACGCCTCACATAAAAAAGCCGAGGCTAACGTTTCATCTTAAAAAAAGACTTCATCAACTCTGCACACTCCTCTTCCAAGACACCTTGAACGACTTCTGTCCTGGGATGCAACGCCCGGGGAGCAAATACCGTATATCCGCGTTTCGGGTCCTTTGCACCATAGACAAGCCGCCCCATTTGCGTCCAACCAATCGCTCCTGCGCACATAACGCAAGGCTCAACTGTCACATACAAAGTACATACATCCAAATACTTTCCACCCAAAGCTTCGGCTGCTGCCGTAATCGCCTGCATCTCGGCATGTGCAGTCACATCATGCAGCATCTCGGTCAGATTATGGCCCTTACCTATCACCCGCCCATTGCATACCACAATGGCACCAATAGGCACTTCGTCCCTTTCAAAAGCAATCTTCGCTTCTTCCAGGGCCATTTTCATATAATCATTATCGGTCATTGTTCCACTCCTTTCATGCTGAGTGCCACCCGTCCCCGGCGCTCATCAATTTCCAATACCTTTACGCGTACTTTCTGCTGAATCGAAACTATCTCCGCCGGATTCTTTACAAAACGGTCAGCAAGTTGCGAAACGTGCACCAAGCCCTTCACTTTGATTCCCATATCCACGAAGCACCCGAAGTTGGTAATATTGGTCACCACTCCCGGTACAATCATTCCTTCCTCCAAATCCGCCAAAGTCTGCAGACGCTCATCAAAACTGAACACTTTCGCAGTGCCGCGCGGATCCCGCCCCGGCTTACCCAGTTCCTGAAGGATATCGGTCAAGGTAGGCATCCCGACTTCAGCAGAACAGTATCTGTTCAAATCCACACGACGCTGTAATTCAGGCGAAGCAATCAGTGCAGGAATATCACATCCCAAGTCCTTGGCCATCTGCTCCACCAAGGCATAACGTTCGGGATGCACGGCGGTATTATCAAGCGGATTCTCTCCATTGTCGATTCGAAGGAAGCCAGCACATTGTTCAAAAGCCTTTGCTCCCAACCTCGGAACTTTCAGCAATCCCAGGCGCGAAGTAAAGGCACCATGCTCGGTACGATAATCCACAATATTCTGTGCCAAAGATGGACCCAGGCCAGAAACATAAGTCAGCAAATGCTTACTGGCCGTATTCAAGTTCACTCCCACCGTATTCACACAACTCTCCACTGTCTGGTCAAGCGAACGTTTCAGTGCTCCCTGGTCAACATCATGCTGATATTGCCCAACACCTATGGCTTTCGGGTCGATTTTTACCAATTCTGCCAAGGGATCGGAAAGGCGTCGGCCGATACTAACGGCTCCTCTGACCGTTATGTCATACTCGGGAAACTCCTCTCGTGCCAGTTTTGACGCAGAATAGACTGAAGCACCATCCTCGTTGACCAGGAACACCTCCACATGCTCTAACGGAAGATTCTTCACCATCTCCTCTGTTTCCCGGCCAGCCGTACCATTCCCTATGGCAATGGCCTCAACGGCATATTGCTCCACCATCGCCATTATCTTCATGCTGGAACGGGCATACTCGTTTTGGGGCGGATGAGGATAAATCGTTTCATTGTGCAACAGATTACCCTGAGCATCCAGACATACTACTTTACATCCCGTACGATAACCGGGATCAATTCCCATAATGCGCTTTTGCCCCAAAGGCGGAGCCAGCAACAACTGCTTAAGATTACCGGCAAACACTTTAATCGCTTCTTCGTCCGCCTGCTGTTTGCTACAGGCAGCAAACTCCGTCTCAATACTGGGACGAAGCAGACGTTTGTATGCATCGGTCACCGCAAGTTCTACTTGCGTAGCCGTTGCACTCCCACGGCGCACGTAATATCTGCATAAGCGCTCCAGACACTCCTCCTCATCAGCCGGAACAATACTCACCCGCAAAAATCCCTCCGCCTCACCACGGCGCATGGCCAGAAGCCGGTGAGAACTGCATTTGCGCAGCGGCTCATTCCAGTCAAAATAATCTCTATACTTATACGCCTCTTCTTCTTTAGCTTTTATCACCTTGGAACGGATTACCGCCTGGCGTGCAAAAATTTGCCGCACGGTGCGACGTGCCCGTTCGTCCTCATTGACACGCTCCGCAATAATATCACGTGCGCCCTGAAGAGCCGTCTCCACATCGGATACGTCCTCGTTCACGTAACGCAATGCTACCTTTTCAGGAATAACCGATGCATTCAGCAACAATTGGTCGGCAAGCGGTTCCAGTCCCAGTTTTCGAGCTATTTCTGCACGGGTTTTCCGCTTAGGCTTGAACGGCAAATAAAGGTCCTCAAGCAATGTTGCATCCCAACAGTTCTCTATCCGCATTCGGAGTTCGTCTGTTAACTTTCCCTGTTCTTCTATGGACTGAAGTATATAATCTCGCCGACGTGCCACTTCACAAAGTTTCGCATGCTGCTCTTTCACACTGGCAACCTGCACCTCATCCATGCCCCCAGTCGCCTCCTTACGGTAGCGGCTGACGAAGGGGACTGTTGCCCCGTCCTCCAACAGACGGACCGTATTGGACACTTGCTGTTCACGCAAGCCGAGAGTCTGGGTTATCAAATGCGAAATTACCTTTCTGCCATCTGCGTCCTTTTGCCTTGGAATAGGTTGAGTTGTCAGTTCCTGTTCTTCCTTCATAATCGTTGCCTGTTAAAGGGACACTGGGATAGACTGACCGGCCGTTATCGGCAGCTTTTTGCCAGCTGTCCCGAATCCCATGTTTCTGGCAAAGATAGTTTATTTCGCGCCAAATACAAAAAATAGGGTCGACAGTTTTCCTTCGCACCGCCAATGAAATTATGACAAAAGCCGTTTCCATCCGGCACCATTTATGTACCTGCGGAAACGGCCTATTCGTTTGAAAGGTCACTTTATTCGCACTCCATCAGTTGACCACCAACTGTGGAAAATATTCGCGAAGCACTTTCTCCACCTCTGCCAAATGTTCAGGTGTGTTCTCTTTTACCCCCTCAAGCGGATATTTCCACCCCATGGCTTCATATTTATGCACGCCCAAGGTGTGATAGGGCAAAAGTTCCACACGTTGCAACTGACGGTAATTACGGAAATGCTCTCCCAATGCACGCAAATCCTCCTCAGCATCACTCAATCCGGGAACAATCACGCACCGCATCCAAAACGGCCGGCCGTTCTCCTCAAGCCATGCTGCCGTAGCTAATGTCTGGGCATTGCTGTGTCCTGTAATCTTCTGGTGTTTATCCGGCCGAATATGCTTGATGTCAAGCAACCCCGCCATTGGTATCCAAGCAAATATGAATGCCGTTCGCCTTCAACTCACGGAACAGCGGGACCAAAGCCTCGGCCTGCACCGTAGGTTCACCGCCAGAGAAAGTGATTCCACCCCGTTTCCCAAAGAATGGCTTCATGCTGACAGCCTGCTCCAGAATATAATGCGGATCAGTCGGTTTGCTTTCGCCCACCGCATCAATTGTATCGGGATTGGCGCAATAGAGGCAGCGAAACGGGCATCCTTGCAAAAACACAACATATCGTAAACCCGGACCGTCGAAAGTGCCCATCGATTCATAAGAATGTACTCTAATAGTCTTTGTCATTTTTCTATTACATTTTTCTGATAGTCCTACATGAAATGCAAGCACCAGACTGTGATGAACAAAAGGTAAAAGGTAGAGGCGCGAAGGAACCGCCCTCACGCCTCTACCGAATTAATAGACAGACTATATGGAGGATACGTACCTTCGCTCTGCCTCCACTGCCTGTATGTGAATTTACATTTTCTCGTGGAACGAACGGCTGATGACTTCCAGCTGATGTTCGCGACTCAGCTTGATGAAGTTAACAGCATAACCACTTACGCGGATAGTCAACTGCGGATACTTCTCAGGATGCTCCATTGCATCTTCCAGCATTTCGCGGTTGAGAACATTTACGTTCAGATGGTGCGCACCTTTCGTAAAATAGCCGTCAAGCATCGTCACCAGATTTTCCACGCGTTCTTCGGGCGTAGGTCCGAGCGACTTGGGCACAATCGAGAAGGTGTTGGAAATACCATCCTGTGAGTCACGATAACGCAACTTTGCCACTGAAGAAAGTGAAGCGATAGCACCGCTCTTGTCGCGGCCGTGCATCGGGTTGGCACCCGGAGCAAAGGCTACGCCCTTGGCGCGGCCGTCGGGAGTAGCACCCGTCTTCTTTCCGTACATCACATTGGAAGTAATGGTCAGCAAGGACAAAGTAGGACGAGCATTCTTGTAAACGGGCAACTTTTTCAGTTCTTCGCTGAAATAATATACCAAGTCTACCCCAAGGTGGTCCACACGGTCGTCATTATTGCCGAAGCAGGGGAATGAACCTTCAGTGTCGAAACCTTCGGTCAGGCCGATTTCGTTGCGGCGTGCAGTGACTTTGGCATATTTGATGGCGGACAGTGAGTCTATGGCGATGGAAAGGCCGGCAACACCGTATGCCAGATTGATGCGTGGGTCGGTATCGATGAATGCCATCTGGGCTTTCTCATAATAATACTTATCATGCATGTAGTGGATGATATTCATGGCCTCGTTGTAGACACGGGCTATTTCAGTCAGTACCTTCTTGTAGTTGGCCATAACTTCCTCAAACTTCAATGTCTCACCGGTCAATACGGGAATACCTTTCACCATGACAGTTCCGGTATTTTCGCAACGTCCACCGTTGATGGCGAGCAGCAGGGCCTTGGCAAGGTTGGCACGTGCGCCGAAGAACTGGATTTGTTTGCCGATGGCTTGGTAGGATACACAGCAGGCGATGCCGTAGTCGTCGCAGTTGCGCACTTCACGCATCAGGTTGTCGTTTTCGTACTGGATGGAGCTGGTATCTACGGAAACTTTGGCGCAGAAATCCTTGAAGCCTTCCGGCAGTTCGGGACTCCACAATACGGTCAAGTTCGGTTCCGGAGAAGGACCGAGGTTGTATAGCGTCTGCAAAAAGCGGAAAGAAGTCTTGGTGACCTTCACGCGTCCGTCATTGAAGCGTCCTCCGATGGCTTCGGTCACCCAAGTCGGGTCACCGGCAAAGATATCATTGTATGATTGCATACGCAGATGGCGTACCATGCGCAGCTTGATGACGAACTGGTCTATCAGTTCCTGTGCAAACGTCTCATTGATTTTTCCGTGAGCCAGATCGTATTCAATGAATATATCGAGGAACGAAGATACGTTACCCAGTGACATGGCTGCTCCGTCCTGCTCTTTGATGGCAGCAAGATATGCCATGTATACCCATTGCACGGCCTCTTGAGCTGATGTAGCCGGATGGCTGAGGTCGAGTCCGTAATATTCGCCCATAACCTTGATGTCCTTCAAAGCTTTGATTTGTTCTGCCACTTCTTCGCGTAGACGGATGCGTGCTTCGGTCATCGGGCCGGTGAGGTTGCGCAAGTCCTCCTGCTTGGCTTCAATCAGACGGTCGATGCCGTAGAGAGCCAATCGGCGGTAGTCGCCGATGATACGTCCGCGGGCATAGTTGTCGGGCAATCCGGTAAGGAATCCCAGTGAGCGGAAGGAACGGATTTCTTCGGTATATACATCGAATACGCCGTCGTTATGTGTTTTGCGGTAATGGGTGAAGATGTCTTTTACTTTATCGTCCACTTCCACTCCGTTTTCACGGCATGCTTTTGCTACCACGTTGATGCCTCCGAAAGGTTTGATGGATCGTTTCAACAGTTCATCAGTCTGCAAACCGACAATAAGTTCATTGTCCTTATCAATATACCCGGCTTTATGAGAAGTGATGGTAGATACGGTGGTATTGTCCAGTGAACGGACGCCATTGTTGTTCCTTTCTTCTTCGAGAGCCTTCAGACAGATGTCCCAGATACGTTTGGTACGTTCGGTAGGTCCCTGCAAGAAAGATGCATCCCCGGTATAGGGTGCGATGTTTTTACTGACGAAATCACTGACATTGATTTCTTTATTCCAAAGCCCATTGGTAAAGGTTTTGTTCAATTCCATAAAATTTGTTTTTGTTAGTAGGTTAGATAATGTTATCCTTTAGAGCGCACAAAAATACTGAATAAATTCCGTAATTTTATAAGAGATACTTCTCTTTTTATGTTGAACAGCATAAAATAACTATTATTAGGTAGTGAATGTCCGGGGGAGTAGAGATGTTAATACTTTCTTTATATGTGGTTTATGAATTGAAACAAGAACCGAATAATAATCTGCATTATTTACAAATGATGTAGGTTTAAGGAACAGTCGTATTCTGAACCTAATTCAGTCGTATAGTGAATGCCATTCAGTCGTATACTGAATAGGGTTCAATCGTATACTGAATGTGGCTCTTTGTAAATATACTGATAGCCAGTAAGTTATAAAACTCTGTCTTGCCCTTGATAAATTTCAACAAATAGCCTAAATGCCGTTATGTTCGTTCCGTAGTGGGTATAAACAAGAATTTTGGTATAATTGCTCTGTTTTTGTGCAGAAAAGTTTGTAGAATAAAAAATGATTTGTATCTTTGCACCGCTTTAAAAGAAAAGCACTTCTGAAAAAGAAGTTTTGGAGAGGTGGCAGAGTGGTCGATTGCGGCGGTCTTGAAAACCGTTGT
>OHEP01001257.1_pt1 | contig 13435 bp, 9 predicted proteins | sample 1567271 | NCBI WGS metagenome assembly OHEP01 (sample SAMEA3879577, study PRJEB24766) | human gut metagenome | biome: human-associated habitat; feature: feces | place: USA | collected 1985/1987
TCATTTATCCGCTATCATCGCGGCTTACCCTGATTGTAAACATAGGGATTATTTTATTAAAATTAGTATCTTTGCGTATCTCATCTACATACCAGCCGTCCCCTGTACAGGAAACGACACAAAAAATTACTCGCAGCAGGAGGTTTTATCCCCCGGTCGCTGCGAGTAATCGTGCATTTGTTGGTATGTAGGTGAGATGACTGCTAACAAACCGGGGGATTTTTTGTGTCCTCCCCCGAAGGACTTTATTTGTCAGATTCGATGCTGACCGTCTACTTCGTCTTTCACTTTTCTGCCGACAACCGACGTATTCCATACATGGTCCATCGCAGCCATTAAAAATTCTTCAATTAATTTACGACTGTCTCCAATGGCGGTTCTCAAATCTTTGTCCAGGTCGTATGGTCGGTATCTCTCTTATAGACATACCCGTTTTGAATACGTAATCCGGCTTTTCCGATCAGGACTTCGAAAATATCTCCCGTGAATACCGCATAGTTGCTCGATCCTTTCACAACGGCTACTCCGTTGGGAGCGATCAGGTTCTTGCGGATGTCTTTCACGAAGTTGAATTGGGCGGCATTCATCGTTGCAGAGGCCGTAAGTTTTCCGGCTGCCGATGCTTCGACCGTAATCCGGATGTAGTACTTCTGGGCTGCTCCAGTGAAAAGATATGAAATCGTCTCGTCGATATTCAAATTCGTGTTTTGGGCTTCAGCCGTGCTGTTTCGGTACAGGGGATCGGCTTTCCCCGTCAAAGCGTTTACCACCTCGATCTTTACGCCCCCGCCACCTCCTTCGGCATTGCCTGTGATGCGGGCTGTAATCCGGGCTGACATCTGTACTCCCTGCCCACAGGTAAACGGCGGACTTGACTCGTAAACATTTCGGACAAAAGGATTGCTTTGTCCCGTAGCCAGTGCGCTCACTTCTTTCGTTTCTATGACACCCGGTACACTCACAGCACCCAGAACCTGCGATATGGACGTAATTCTGTATGGGGTGAGTATGATTTTATCTCCGCTTGCGGCCGCATCGCTCACCTCTACGGAATCGTTTTTGACCTGCAGGATTCCGACGGTTCCTTTGGTTGCGTGTACTTCCCCGTCGGCGTGTACTCTGAACACGGCTTTTTTCCGGTTTGTGTAGTCGGCTCCCGACCAGAAGGGCACATCGTCTTCCTGCAAGCCGCTCACGCCGGCCGTCACGTCGCCTTCAGCATTTTTCAGCAACATCACATTGGTCATTATCAGACCGCCTTTCACCTCGGTACTTCCGTCTTCCATAGCCTTCTTGAGGTACTCTGTCGATTTGATGGATTCGTCTATCGCGTCGTCGATCAAGTCCGACATGTTGCTGCTTATTTCATAATAATCGGAGAATACTTTTCTGAACTCGGTGCCGGTTATCTCGGATGTCGTACTCATATCGGCCAGCAGGGGCGTGAGATAATCTTCGAGTGCCTGGAAATAGACCGTAAATGAATCCGTGGGGACATCATACTTTTCGGCATTCGCCATGATGCTCCAGTATTCGCCTTGAATCCGCACCCATTCATTAGCCACCTGCTGTTTGTCGGATGGCGTCAGGCTCGAATCCGAGGCAATGTAGTCCACATCCAGCTTCACCTGCTCGATCTGCGCCTGCACATCCTCTTCGGCCGTGATGTATCCCGTGGGGGCCTTGTTGCCTTCCGTGAGCTGGATGTCGTAAATGTAAATCGGTCGCCAATAATCGACGTAAAGTACGATTTTTAACAAGGACTTTCCGGATTTGGTCGTATAAACGGCTTCATACACATCAGAATATGGAGCAGATGGCGGGCGTGATATAATGTCGTATCCGTCTTCATAAACGGCACAGAACACGCAGCCGGTCTTGGTTTCCGGCAGTTTGATGCGTGCCTTGAAGACATAGGACATGCCGGCCTTGTAGGCGATCTTACCCCCGAAGCAATCCGTCCAGTTTACGATCTGGCTCGTAGCCGCAATAGCTACCCCTGCATTGCTCGCTTTGTTGGCATCGATCTTCATGTAGGCTCCGTCTGCGTCCGATCCCGAAGTCACCACGTCCGAAACACCCTCTTTGGCGCTGTTCCACGCATAGAGGAATTGTCGGGCTATATAGTTGCGGGCGCCGAACTGAAGATTAGCAATCTCGTCTTTGGCTTCGTTGGCTGCCGTATCATCGGTGTATTTGGATGCTTTGTCCCAATCCGAGCTTTCGAAATTGCCCGTTGCACGGGATTCGATACAGCGCATGATGTCGCCACCTTCGCCCTGCGTCCAGATGTCACCCACATCGTAGGGTGTAGTCGGTGTTACGACGAATACACGACGTTTGGCATCGGCCGTGTCCTGCGCCCGCGCCGCCTCTTGCAGGGCCTTTACCGCATCGCTGTCGGCGATCGGCGTCCATTTATAGGTTCCGTCCTCTTCTTTTACCCACCGCCACGATTTGCCCGCATCGGGGTTCGTCGTCTCGTCGCTCGATATGGTGAAGTGAATCTGCGGGTATTCCGCCGGAGTGATTTTGGCATTATCGGTTTTGCGGATGACAAAAGCTATGTAGGGATTGTCGCTTCCGACGGTATAGCTCTGGCTCCATACGTAACTTGCTATAACCGCTCCGGATGACGCTATCGGATTGTAACCCATCGTATAGCCTTCACCCACCGACAATACGGCGCCTTTGGGTATTCCTCCGACCGGAGTTTTGAGCCGGATGCGGGTGCTGTCGGCGATTTTGATCTGATCCCAGGTCTTAATGCCGTCGATATAGGATGCACCGATGCTGCCCTGCTCCCAACAGCCTGCGTCCGTCGGGTCGAAATTCGCGGGCAGCGTATTGGTGAACGTGTCGCCGATATGGTTTTCCTGCTCGCCGTCCGCTATCCATGTTTGGGCCGGTTCATTGTAAAGCGAGGGAGTATAGGGATAGAACCAGTTTTCCACGACACCGTCCAGCCGTTTGTTGATCTCGGACAATTCGCCGGGCAGCGTGTTATCGATGTAATCCTTAGCCTGCTGAGCTTTGCGATCGGCGGAATTGGCAGTGGCCTGGGCTTCGGTGGCCGTCTGATCGATCTGTTCGATGTCGAACTCCTTTTGAAACTGTCCCGTCGCGGGGTCGTAGAGCTTGCCTTGCTTCCAGCCTGCCTCCGGGGTGAAGGCCACGCCGACGCCGTCGTCGCCGACCAGCCGGAACAGCTTGCTCCGGGTGTCCAGCAGTGCCTTCTTGTCCAGGCTGCTGATCATACCTTGCAGGTAGATATTATCCAGATAGGCCGAATAGCCCGACATCTGGATCCCGAAGACGGAGAGGTTCGTAAGGTCGCCGAACTGCGCGGCGATATTCTCGGCCGTGAACTCCCAGTCGCTGACATTGCGGAGATAACGCTGGTAGGTGCGCGTCGAGTAGCGCGAGCTCTGCCGGGCGGGATTCGTGAATGAGCCGTAGGCCACGAAGGTCATCGACTCCATCGGATCGATTTGCTTGGTAAAGGTGGCCGACAGGGGACGCAGCTCGTAGCGGAACTGCTCGTTGCGGTCGCCCAGGACCTCCGTGATACGGAAATAGACCGTGGCGAAGCCTGCGAAAGAGAAGTTGCCCCGGCCGTCGTCGGAATCTGCCGTCGCATTGTTCGACGGGTCGAAGTCGTGGAAGATGCCCATACATATATCCCCGACCGCTACGGCGCCGATCTCGCCCTCTTCGAGTTTGAGCGTTACGAGCTTCTGATCCTTGTCCACGCTCTCGATCACCCCGGCGCCCGGAGCGCTCCAGTCGTCCCCGACGCTGATGCCCACACGGTTGTACCGAAGCTCCGGAACCTCCAGAAAACGACGGATGAAGAGGCTCTCCAACTCGCCGGCGCCTCGGCCGTCGATCTGTGCACCGAAGCCGGTGATGCCGCTGGCGAAGTCGCTTGTACGGAATCCCTCGTCGAGCTGCTGCCGCTTAAGGAATCGGGTGATTCCTTCGACCGTACCTCCCCGGCGCTTGTTCAGAAATTCCCGTTCGCTCTTACGCGACGAATAGAGCGTCGTGTCGCTCGCCGGTGTTTCCTCCCACGATTTAATGATATCAGGAAATTCCGATGAAACCTGCCGGGTTATCTGCGTCACTTCCGAAATCTGATTTTCGATGCGGGAAATACGGCCTGTGGAGAGGACATCGCTCATTTTGAGAGTCATGCTTCCGGGCTGAACGACGGAGCGACTGATCGCGACGATACGGATATCGCGGTATCCGGTATCGGGAAAAAACTTGTCGCTTCCGAGCCGAATCCGTTGTCCCGGCTTCAAATCGAGGTTTCTTTTATAGACAACCGTAAAATCCGTCGATGCCTGGAACACGGATATATCTTTACGGCTGTCGGCCATAAAGGTATCTACCGCAGTTTTGAATTCCTGTTCGGCCGCAGGATAATAACTGTCCGGCATACTGATATTCCAGAGCACGTATTCGTTCCCGGGAGCCGGGACCAACGGTTCCGACGGCAACTGCATATCGTTGTCGTAGGGCCATTGGGTGATGATCTCGAACTCCTTCTTTTCCGAGTCGTAATTCACTTCGAACTCCCGTCCGCGAAGCTCTCCGGTCTGAAAGGTCACCCGTTTGACGAGGCCGCCTATTTCGTATTGATTGGGATCGAACGGAATGTCGGGATCGGTGAAATACCAGACCGTAAACGGAGAGCCGTCATCGCTTGTGCGCTCTTCGGACCGTACGGAACCGACCGTACCGATCCGGCGGGGATATATCGCATCGAACGCTTCCTGCTCGAAATATTCGATGATACCGAGGTGGGTATCCTGTTCGACGTACTTTGCCCCGTCGGGCAATTGCAGCCGGGCATGTCCGTACCGATCCGGATCGATGTTGCGGGAGGAGCCTACCGGGAAGAGCCGAGTGAAAAATTTCACGCCATCGGCCATGCTCCGTTCGATTCCTCCGATCAATCCGTCGCCGTAAGACAACGGGACAGGCTAGCCGAACTCACAGCGGGATATGTTGAGCGTCATCCCGTCGAACCACCACTCTGTCCCGGCGGCAGACGACAATTCCGAAAGAGCATCGGAGGCGTACTTTCCCGTATATTCGATATCGATGTACTCCGATACGACCACTTCTCCGACTTTCCATTCGGTCGTCCCCATTTTGCGGTTCATGTTAGCGATAATCAGCGCCGCATGTTCGCGTGCCGGTGCCGTGAGTGTCAGAATCGGATTGTCGTCATCATCCGGATTGACCATCAGGACCTGCGTGGTGAGTCCTTCGACCCCCGACAGTTGCACCGAATAGCTCCACTCGCTGTCGCAGTTCATCTTCGGCTGATAACGTTCGAGAATCCAATAACGCCGTCCGAGGAAGTCCGCATAATCGTAAACTTCGAGCGTGACGCATTCGAAGGCCGTGAAGGAGAGCGCGAGGACACTCTCCTCCTGTATGCCGCAGGTTGCAGCACTGTTACTATCGGGAGAGGCCGTCAGCTTCAAATTCCCTTCTTTCGAATATATTTTGAGTTCCATTTTTTGAAGATTTGAACGTGACCTTTAGATCGACGCAGCGAGTTCGAATGTCGGCTTCGGCTCCCGGAATTTCACCGAGAAGGTCGCCGCAACCTCTCCCTTTCCGAATGGCGCCAGTTGTGAATAATCCGAAAATCCGGTCATATAAACCCGGAATTTCAGCCCTACGTCCGTCAGATGGAGCGCCAGCCACCCGTCGTCGCCCTCCTTGAGAAATTTCACGAACGAGGCGTAGCGCGTGAAGAACGAAACATCGTTCGAGGCGACGATGGCGAATCGCAGCGTAATATCACGGGCTTCATAAGTCTGCGTCAGTATATCGGGCATACGGACGCCGTCCTCCTCCCGAATGGAAACCTCCGCCTGCTGCTTGAGAGCCGGAGGTGCGAGCAGCGAATCGTAGTTGTCGTGTCTGTCTTCGCCGGTTTCCGCGAGGAAAGCCCCGAAACGGGCATATACATCCGTTTGGTTGATCAGCAACAGTCCTTCGAGTATTTCAGCCATAATCAGATCGCTTTTAATCCGTCGCGTTTTATGGTTTGCAACAGTTCATAGATTTGGGGTATCGGTTCGGTATTTTCCCGGATGGCATTCATCGCTTCGAGCGACCCTTTGAGAACCGGGACAATACCTTCGGTGTTTTCATCGATATTCGCGGAATGGATCTGTACCGATGTGACCAGTCCTTCGACGCGGGAGAACGAATCCTGCGTTACAGTCTGAGTGGCTCCGGCCTTACCGTTCTGCTGCGAAGTGCCGGCTTCCTCGTCGATCGAAAATCCGTTCTCTTTTGCAATGCGGCGGAACTCTTCCCACAGACGATTGAAATCGTCCTGTTGATCCATGACGCCCGAAACCAGCGATTTCATCGTTTCGCTCCATTGAGCGAAACGCTCTTCGTCGGAAAGGTCGCTCTGCATGACCTTTTCGATGCGTTTTTGGGTATCTTCGAATAATTTACCGAACACGATCGAGGAGGCCATACGCTTACCCAGCAAGCGCAAGGCTTGTCCGACACTATCAACAAAAGTATTCGCCGCATCGGTGCCGTTTTCGAAAGCATCCACCAAAGCATCGGTAAGCGTACTGCCCAGATCGCCGAAAATATCCTGCAAATAATCTCGGACCGCAGTCAATGCCTCTTCGTAGGTTTCCCAGTCGTCCACCATTTCGCGGAGCATCTCCTGATTCTCCCGTGCCAGGTGCTGGAAAGTTTCTCCGCCCTCTTCGACGAATTGCCGGAGCGCGTCCATATCGACTTCGCCATCCGTGAATAATTCGGGAAGCAGCGAACCGAGGGACTGATATTTTGCCGAACGGAACCAGGTCGAGTGACGTGTCTGAACCTGCATGTTGGCGATCGAATCGGCAATGTTCTCCCAAGTTTTTTCATACCTGAACAAGCCCGAAAGTCCCGTGCCGGCTCCGCCTCGCCACTCTCCCGGCAACTGATATTTTTCTTCCCCGCGCGAGAGGATTCTCTCCCGGACTTTCTCCAGCTCTTCAAGCGAGGTGCGCACCACATCGATATTTTGCTTGTAACGGTCGTACACCCGATCCCCGAAGATATTGTCGAATTCATCGGAGTCGATGCGGCTGCGCTCTTTCATGATCCGAAGTTCTTCGTTGAACTCGCGGGCCAGACGTAGGTTGCGCTCCATCGAAGTTTCACCGCCCTCGAACAAATTGACAATAGTGGTCAGCGCACCGATACCGGCAGATATGCCTCCGAGAATTCCGGAGGCCATGCCGAGTGTGTTCGATGCGGCTTGAGCTTTCCGGTATGCCTGAACGGCATTGATGATTTGCAGGGTAGAGCCGGCGATATCTCCTGCGGTGGCGATGATAGTTCCTCCGGCACCCCCGACGGCATCGCCGACCTCATTGAAGGTGTCGATAACGTCGGTCAATACGCGGTGAAGCTCCGTCCAGGAGGTCGTATCGGTAGTTTCCTGTTTCGTTTGGTTCTGTTTTTTCGCCAGATACCGCCGTTCGGCCATGCGGAGTTTGGCCCGTGCAACGGCAATGGCATTACCGTCATCCGGCGTCTCGCTTTGCAGGTTCTCCAGCTCTTCCTGAGCTTCGATCACCAGGCTTTCCAGCTTTTTGACCGAGGCAGCGACGACCCGGTCGGCCCAGGCTTCGAATTCCGGGAACTGGCTTGCAAATTGTTCCGTGAAGTCGTCGAGCGCTTTTTGTTTGGCCTCGCGAGCGAGTTGCTGGGCCTCCGGATTTGAGGCAAGAGCGGCAATATCCTGATCGTATTTCCGGGCGATTCGCAGACGCCCCTGCTGGTAGGTTTCGTACTTCTCCAGCAACTTGGCGTATGAAGCCTCCTCTTTCTTATCGACATCCGCAAGCTCTCTGTCCCGAATTTCCGCAGCTTGGGCTATTGCAGCGGCCGTGCCAGCCATAAAGGTTTTCTCTGCATTCGAATCGATATCGGCCCCCGACTCCCGGAGTTTGCGAATCAGCGCGAGCGTCTGTTGTTCCTGCCGCTCATATTCCTGACGGTTTTTCTCGTAATTGAGGCGGATCGCTTCCCGTTCCCGGTCGAATTCGTTTTCAATCAACTCGACCCGCTGGTCGTCGAGGCTCTGCTGTTGGCGACGTACGGCCGCCTTATACTGTTCTGTGAGTTGGTCGATGGAAGTCGGTTCGGGATCGGTCGTCGTGCCGGACGGGTTTTCCAGCAACTGGGCCTGCTCCGCCACGGCAGCCAATTTCGTCCGCTGCTCTGCGAGGAATTGCAGAAATGCCCCGAGGTTGCCATCGAATTTCTCCTCTATCTCATCGATAATCTCTTCTCCTCCTTTGTTCTTCCTGATCTCTTCAAAAATCCTTTCCTGCCAGTAAGAAACACTTTCTTCTGCATCTGACAGAATGTCTTTCGCCTGTAAGAGATCTTTGCGTGTTTGGGGATCATAGCCTGGTTGACGCCATGATTTCGCATAGTAGGTTTTCCGTTTTTCAGCAACATCCTTTTGGGCCTCGAGGTATTTGTCATTAGCCTTTAGGAATTGTTCGATATCCGGTATGTTATTGAAGAACAGCTCTTGCTGTTCGATATCCACCAGGCTCTTGAAAGCCGCCTGTGCTTTGGCGTATTTGTAAATGTTTTTGATCAGCTCCTTGTAAGTGTCATTCGCTTGTCCGAGCATGATTTGCTCGTCGGAAAGATTCTTGAAATAACCCGAAAACTCCTCTTTGAGTTTGCGCACGGCTTCCCGGCGATCGTCTGTGGCGCGGGCGTTATCCGTCGCGGCCCGGTAGAGAAGATTCAATTTTACGACCTCCTGCTGAGCGTTCCGGGCCCCTTCAAGCATCGTATTCTGAAAACGTTCAGTCGCCATGCGAGCGGTGTCGAGCGCCTTCTTTCCCCGAAACAGATTCGTCACCCAGTTTCCGATCTCCTTGCCGTACGCAACTGCCAAAGTAATACCCACAGTCAATAAAGTCTGAAAAGAGCCTACGGAGGAAAGTATTTGTCGCCATACAGGAATTGTTTTTTCACCACTGGCAGCCAATAACTGATTTTCGGCCCTGGTACGAGCTATTGCATCCCAAAGAATAGGATAATTATTCGAAACTGCCAGAAAATACAACTGTAATCCCATTGCCAGCGACGGTGATTCACGAATTATTTGCTGAATAGCCATATGTAGGCTATTATAGCTCCTTACGGCTGCCGGAGCGCTTGCAGGAACCAGATCGGTGCGTTTGGTCGCGGCTTGCAAAGCCTGGAGCTGCCGCTGCAATGCTTCTATCTGGCGGATGTTTTCCGTCTGATCCATTTCCGGCGTCTGGGCTATGACTTTCTGAAGTCGCACAATTTCATCCTTCAAAGCCTGAATACGGCCTCGCGCCTGCGCGGCATCCTTGTCCACGGCATCAATCCCGCCGGAAACTCCGGAGAGTCCCTGGCGGGTATTGTTCTTTACGAGGAATTCTATCTCGACGGGTTTCATTGCAAGTTGAGTTTCGATTGAAAGAGTTGTGCGGTATCGGTTTTTCCCGTTGCACTCCCGGCTTCCGTACATTCGGCCGGGACGCTTCGATAATGCGGGGCATCGGCCAGCATCATGGCCAGTGTCTGGAAATTGACCTTCCACAGAATGTAATGCACCGACCATCCTGTTGCGGAGGCAATTTGCCAAACGATTCCGAAGGGGCTATGGGAACTCTCGTAAACGGTTCTTAACTCCCCTTTCCTGCTCTTTTGGGGCGGCTCGCTTCGTACCGGAAGGGATCGATCCTCTCGGCCGATTCGATAATACTCGTAAAATCCCGCGTGCCCCGCATTCTGCGGAACCAGCGCTGGGCTTCGATCCGGTACTCGGAGGGTACCTTCCACCGGATCAACCAGGCCACCACGGGGGCCAGCAGGAGTCCGGACAGATAGCCGCGACATATCGTCAGCGCAAGGATCAGCGAAAGGCGTTTGGCATGCCGGTCGAAAAAGGCACGCTCCTCGTCTTCGGAGAAAGCATCCCATTCCCGGGCCGTGATTCCCAGCTTCAGGTAGTGGCGTACGATGCGCATCTGCCCTCCCAGGCAGGGGCGCCGCATCGTTACGCGCAGCACCCGCTCCCGGCCTCCGGGCAGGCGGAACCGGAGAAGAGGCAGCAGAATCCCCACATCGAGCAGAGCTTCCGCTGCCTCCAGTTCTACATTGCGTTTCATGGCTTAGGCATTGGGCTGCGAAAGCGATACGGTAGCTTTTGTTTCAGGATTGGACTCCAGGATGAATTCCAGTTGTCCGGAGCGGGGCGATTCCGTGGAATTGGCTTCGGCGATCACCGTGACGCGTCCGTTTATGACTTCCACCGAGAAGCCTTCGGGCACAGCACCTACCGAGAACGGACCCGATGCTTCGATATCGACCGGGAGGCTGCCGCCTGCCTGTTCGAAGGTCAGCGACGTCGGGTCGGCCTCGATGAAGGGCTCCGTCGGCAGAATCGAACCGGGCGAAGAGCCGTCCAGCGGGGCCAGGACCTTCAGTCCGAATTCGATGCCGAGGACGTTTTCGCCGCCCAAGCCGCCGCGAATCTTCGAGGCACGCAACGAAACGCGCTTGAGTTTGACGGTCTTACCCGTACCGGTCAGAATGCGCATATCTCCTTCGACACGCATCGAGCTGGCGGGCATTTGCCACTCCTCACCCGCGACTTTGCCGCCCATCAGATCGACGCAGTTCTGGGGAACCATTTCGATCATCTTTCCGGTAATCTCATTCGTCGCGGCTCGCGTTTCGATATCCAGCACGGGACTGGTCCGAATCTGTGCGGCCCAGAGTTCGACGGTCTGGGCGTCTTCACCGCCCCAGTCAAGGCCCTCTTCCGAAATGTTCCCCATGCGTCTGCCGTTGAAATAGACAGCGTCGAGCAGCATCAGATAGCCGTCGTTAGTTTGAATTACAGATCGTTTAGACATAATTAAATTGTTTTGAAAAGTTTTGCAAATAAGTTTGTTTTATGAGCCCACCAGCCGCCGAGACATCCGATAACGATTCCGAAAAGCATCCACCTTCCCCGATAGGCCGGGGACCGCGTTTGTTGTATTGCTGTTTCCGAAGATTGATGCCTGGAGACTTCGAGGAGTCGGTCGTATGCTTCCCGGGTTTCTGCCAGACTCTCCTTCAGAGAATCTGCATATCGGTCCTGCCGGGCCGAGGTCGCTTTGTAATATTCGACTCGTCGGGCAAGCGAATCGCTGCGTGCTGAAATGCGGATGGTATCCCCGTCACGCCGGGCTTCGAGCGTCAGCCGACCGTCACGGGCAACATAGGCCGCCCCCTCCGGCAGATTACGGAGGCTCTCCTCCGTCACCGTCACCGCTGCTGTCCGAAGCGGAATCGCCTCCGTCCGCAGCGCCCGCAGCACAGAGGTCTCCTCCGATCGAGAGTTCATTGCCGCTCGTGCGGTTTGCTCTACGGCGTTTTGTGCGCCGCGCTGCATGTGCGACACGGTATCCGTACTGTTCTGCGTCCCTGTCGAGAGGAGCTTCTTCGTCGCAGTGCAACTTGCCAGCAGCAGGATGGATAGCAGCAAAAAGAGTCTTGTCTTCATACGAATTTCGTTTTCCGATGGTCTTGCGGAGGCGCTCCACCTCTTTAGTCAGCCGGTCGATGCGTACGAGCATCTCTTCCTGGTTGGCCTTGAGGTCGATGTTTTCCCGCCGCAGTTGGATATTTTCCTCGAGAATCTTCTTGTTTTCGCCCGAAAGCAGGTTGATCGAACTCTGCAACTCTTTGAGAAAATCGTTGTTCTGTTTGCGGCGCGAGAAGATCCAGGTGAAAACGCTGCCGAGGAATCCCCCGGGAAGTGCGAAAGCGAGTATCTGCATCCAAATGCTGTCCATCGTTCAATCGGTTTTTGAAAGTTAGTTTACGCCCGTTCGATCATGCGTGCAATCTTCGAGATCAAATCCGCGTAGGCTGCGGGTTCTGCCGTACAGTACCCGGCCTTGGCGATCTCATAAGCGAAACGTGTTATGTCGTTACGATACGCCCAGGCTGCTGCGTAGCGTTTGGCGGAAAGGACCTTCGCATGGTCGCGGATGCCCTCCTCCGGTGTGTCGTAGTCGCGAAACTTGCGATCGACCTCGTAACGGTAGCGTCCGTCGGAGGTCCGGGTGATCGAATAAACCTTCTCGAATCGTCCGCTCTGCCGGTCATCCGAAAAGTATTCGAAGGTCCGTTCGGTTCGCCGCTTTCCGGTCCACTTATCTCCGGCCGTAATGCCGAAAAGATTATTTCCGATAGCATGATCGCCCCATCCGCTTTCGAGGGCGGCCTGCGCCGCAACAAACAGAGGATTCAACCCTGTTTCGGCGCAGACCCGCTCGATTGTCGGATAATAGGTGCGCTTGAAATCCGCCGGTTTCATGGCTTACTCGGTTGCGGTGCCGACCAGGGCCATTACACCTGCATTATCGCCGCGCATGATGCTGCCTCCGGCACGTACGAGGAAAGAGTAGACATCCCCATAATAGTCGGGCGCTTTCTCCTGCTCAAAAGCCTTGACTTCGCCCAAGGCGCGGCATACGGACTGATCGTGCCAGGCAAGGGCTGCGGCCAGGTCCGTGGCGGCACCGCTTTCGCCCCACCGCTTCGGAGCTTTATCCGCAGTGTAGAGCGTAGCTTGTGAACGCATCATGACGTTGAACGAGAAGAGTTTTCCGATGATGCCGTTCTGGGCATCCGCCGAGGCGAGGAATGCGGAGTTCTCATTGGCAGTGAGATCGCTCAACAGCTGTGCGTACATCTGCGCATCGAGCAGCAGGTAGCGGCCCTCCTGGGGAATGTTCTCGCTGTTGAATTTCGTCATCAGCGTCAGAATATCCGCCCTGCAAAGCCCTTTTCGCCTGCCTGTCGCCGAAGGTGTGTAAGCATCCACCGGTGCCCCCGTGGTTTCGATCACACGATCCGAGGCAGGACTCCAGGCGAACAGAAAATCCTTGGCCACAGCCTCATGCAGGGCGAGCTTGTCCTGCCGTAATACGGACTCGCGTTTGTTGTACGACAGCTCGACCTTGTCGGCATCGGGGATCAAAACGGGATCCGTCGTGAAAGCAGCCAGCTCGAAAGTTTTGTCCGTGTCGGTACGCTGCTTTACCGTTGCGGGTAATGACGTTCGGTTCTTCTCGACTTTCGAAGCGGCACCTGCCTGCGGGATATGCACGATCTTTCCCGCTTCGACATACTCGTCGGCGTTGAACGCTTTCGAAAGGAAGCTGTTGGGAGCGAACAGACCTTCGACGATCGATTTCTCCCAGATTTCTTTTTGAATAGCCATAATGTTTTTTGTTTTTGATGAGTTCTACATGTTAGGTTCGGTACCGAAGGCCGCTTTGAACTTCTCACGGAAGAGTTCCGGCGCCTTGTCCCTGAGTTCAACAAG
>OHEP01001269.1_pt1 | contig 13333 bp, 9 predicted proteins | sample 1567271 | NCBI WGS metagenome assembly OHEP01 (sample SAMEA3879577, study PRJEB24766) | human gut metagenome | biome: human-associated habitat; feature: feces | place: USA | collected 1985/1987
CCATTCATCTGTGGCTGTCCCATGCCGCCAAACTGTGGTGCTGCTGGCTGTGGGTTTGTCTGTCCTGCATCTGCCTGTCCATACGTACTTGTATCTGCCTTTAATGACAGACCTGACGGCTGTGCTGGTGCCTGATCCGGATCGATCAGAACGGTCTTCTCATCATCGCCATCCTGGCTGTTCATAGATGGCAGATCTGCGCCACAAACTGAGCATTTTGTGAAGACATCATCATTCTGTGCTCCACACATTTCACATACTTTCATGCTGTTCCTCCTAATATAAATCCTCTCTTATAGGTCGTAATTTTAATAAAAAACTACTAAAATATATAATGTCATAAATGCCGCATGAAGTCAATTGGCATTGCATATAAATTTCGTAAATTTGTTGTAATGTCAATCAATCGTGCTATAATATGGAATAAATATGGCTTCGCATGCCCCGCATGCGATCCAAATACATCACAAACAGAGATTAAGGAAGGCAGATTATTACCATGTATAAAGTAGATTTTGAAAAACCGATCCATGTGTATTTCATGGGTATCGGCGGTATCAGCATGAGCGGACTTGCCGAGATTTTATTGCAGGAGGGCTTTACCGTATCCGGTTCCGATATGAAGGAATCCGAGATCACAGAGATTTTGAAGAACCTGGGCGCCCGCATTTTCATCGGACAGAAAGCAGAAAATATCTCCGATGATATTGATCTCGTCGTATATACCGCAGCCATTCATGCGGACAATCCGGAATTTGTAGAAGTGAAACGCAGAAATATTCCGATGCTGACACGGGCACAGCTCCTCGGTCAGATCATGCTGAACTACAAATACGGCGTCGCAGTCAGCGGAACGCACGGCAAGACAACAACAACCTCCATGCTCTCCTATGTATTGCTGGAGGCGCAGACCGATCCAACCATCTCCATCGGTGGTATGTTGGATGCGATCGGCGGCAATATCCGCGTGGGGCACTCCGATTATTTCGTTACAGAGGCCTGTGAATACACAAACAGCTATCACGCATTCCATCCATATATCAGTATCATCCTGAATGTGGACGCGGACCATCTTGATTTCTTCAGCGGCATTGAGGAGATCGCAGATTCCTTCAAGACATTCGCAGAGATCCTGCCAGATGACGGACTGCTCGTCGTCAATGGCGATATGAAATATTACGAACATGTGACAAAAGATCTGCACTGCAATATCATTACCTTCGGTATGAATGCAGGAAATGATTACAGTGCCACAGATATTACTTTCGACGAAGAAGGGCACCCAACTTACACACTCGTTGTCAAAGGCGAGAAGCAGGATCAGATCAAGCTGCATGCAACGGGTATCCACAATGTCATGAATTCCCTGTCGGTTATCGCAGTCGCAGATTTCCTCGGCATCGACCGCAAATACACGATTGCCGGTCTGGCACGCTGTTCCAGTGCACACCGCCGGTTCGAGCACAAGGGAATCACGGAAAATGGTGTCAAAATTGTCGACGATTATGCACATCACCCAACCGAGATTGCTGCAACCTTGGCGGCTGCCAAGAACACACCACACAACGAACTGTGGTGCATCTTCCAGCCTCATACATACTCCCGTACCAAGGCGCTTCTGGACGAATTTGGACAGGCACTTGCAACCTGCGATCACGTGCTTCTGGCAGATATTTATGCCGCAAGAGAGCAGGATACCGGACTTGTTTCCTCGAAGGATGTCTGTGACAAGATCAACGCCAACGGTGGTCATGCCATCTACCTTGGCGACTTCGACAGCATCACCGAGTATGTGAAAAAAAATTGCAAAAAAAATGACCTGTTGATAACTATGGGCGCCGGAAATGTTGATTCTATCGGAAATACACTGTTAAAAAAATAGTTATCCACATTATCCACAGACCTGTTTGGGGAAAATTACCAAACAGGTCTTTTCATTTTTAGTTAACATAATTGTAACATAAATCGTCTGCAAACGGCTTGATTCCACACCCTTATTTTTTATGGTAACTGATTGTCCACATTATCCACATTTTCCACAATTTTCGTAAACGCTCCGACCGAAAAGATGTTCGCTTGAATTTAATTTTCTTCATGCTATAATTTGAAATGCTTCTAAGCGAAGCGATGAAGGGAAGGTTCAAAAAACTATGAAGACAATTACGATTTCAACTGAAAATAGCGAGACTTATTCTTCCATCTCGAACTTTTTTATCGACTATTATATGACAGATGCAAACGGGGAGTTTGTAAAGGTGTATCTGTATCTGATCCGGTTGCTGAACAGCAAACAGCAGATCTCGGTTGCCGAGATTGCGGATCATTTTAATCTCACAGAAAAAGATATCTGCCGTGCCATCAAGTATTGGGTGACAAAGGATGCACTGCGTCTGACCTTTGACGGAAAGGGACAGCCAACCGGGATTGTGGTTCTGCCACTGAAGGCACCGGAAATGGAGTTATCCACAGAATCGGATGCATTTTCCCTGCTTCGTTCCGATGATACATCTGCACATGTGGAAAAAGCAGACACAGCGGAGCGCTCAGAGAAGGCTTCCAACAAGATTGTACCGATCACAACACCTGCGATGGAACTTTCCGCACCACAAAAGCCGAAATTTACACAGAAAGATATCGATAAACTCTTGCGTGATCAGGACTGGGAAGATATATTATATCAAGTAGAGACTTTATTTGAGAAGCCGATTTCACAGTCGGATACGCAGTCATTGATGTACATATATGATACGCTTGGATTCAGTGTCGACTTATTCGAGTATCTGATCGAATATTGTACCACAATGAAGAAGAAAAACTGCCGTTACTTAGAAGCAACCGCCATCGGCTGGTATCAGGACGGCATTCAGACAAAGGCACAGGCCAAGGAACAATACGCCCTTATGAGCGGTGTCTGCCGTGTCTTCTACAAGACGCTTGGCATTAAGCGCGGGGCACCGACAACGATCGAGCAGGAATTCTTTAAGACATGGACAAAGGACTACGGCTTCGGTGAGGATATCGTAGAGGAAGCCTGCAAGCGTGCAGTTTTACATACACAGAATCCTACGATCAAATATGTAAATGGGATTCTGACCGCATGGCATAACGCAGGGGTGACAGATTTTGCCGGCATCAAGCAGGAAGATCTCGCCCACGCCGAGACAGCCAAGAACCAGAAAGCCTCTGCTACCACGAAGAAAAGCGGAAATGCATTTACAAACTTTACACAGAGCAGCATGAGCTCCGAGCTTGATGAGATGGAGCAGCTGTTCCACAAAGAGGTAAACGGTCAATGAATTTTGAGTTGCTGAAAAAAGAAAATATCCTGCATGATTACGAACAGGTTCGCCTGCGCAACAAACGGCGCCTGCAGGAACGGCAGGAAGAAATCTATGCGAAGATTCCAGAGATCAAACAGTTGCAATCCGAAAACAAGCTTTCCTATATCGCGCTCGCGAAGAAAAAAGCACTCGGACAGGCAGCTGACACACAGGAGATCTCCAATCAGAACCGCAGCAATTCTGCGCGGATACAGGAACTGCTCCTGACACACGGCTACCCTGCTACATATCTGGAACCAATCTATGATTGTCCGGTCTGCAAGGATCTCGCCTATGTGGACGGCAAGGTCTGCGCATGCTTTGAACGCCGGATTGTGGATGCCTTATATCGCCAGTCCAACATGACACAGGTTCTGGATTCCGAGAACTTCGATACATTTGATCTGGATTATTACAGTCACACGATTCCGGAGAACCGGAACTGGTCTGTCAGTCCATATGACAATGCCAAAAATGTGCTGCATCTTGTCCACCGTTTCGTGAATACATTTGCGACACAGGATACCGAACGCGGAAACCTGTTATTATATGGAGAAACCGGTCTCGGAAAGACTTTTCTCACGAACTGTATCGCGAAAGCGTTACTGGACGAAGGGCACACCGTTCTCTATCTGTCCGCAAACGATCTGTTTGAACAGGTTTTCGGACAATATCTGATGAATAAAAAATTAGAACTTGAAGAATTATACAAATATATTTATAATAGCGAATTGTTGGTAATCGATGATCTGGGCACAGAGACAACCAATGCCTTTGTCTGCTCCAAGCTTTTTGAAGTTATCAACCAGAGGGGACTTACCGGAAAATCGACGGTCATCTCGACCAATCTTTCCATGAAGGAATTACAGGAGCGGTATTCCGAACGTATCATGTCCCGCATCATTGAACGTTACACTGTACTTCAACTGTACGGTGAAAACATAAGGTATCAAAAAAGAAAAAAAGAAATGATACAGGGTTCTAAGCTGTAATCACACAATGGAGGAAAAAATCATGCCAGATTCAAGTCATCTTATTACAGTTCCAGTTGGAAAGCTCGGAATCATCCCTTTGGAGAGCTGCAAAGCCCTCGGTGAAAAAGTGGATAGCTACCTTGCACGCTGGAGAGCAGAACGTCACAACGAGCACAAGGACAACATCACATTTGCAGGCTATGAGAGAGATTCCTATATCCTGAAATCCTCTTGTCCACGTTTTGGTTCCGGTGAAGCAAAGGGTACTTTACAGGATTCCGTACGTGGTACTGATGTTTACATCATGGTTGATGTTGTAAACCATAGCATCGAGTACAAGATCTGTGGTAAGACAAATATGATGTCCCCAGACGATCACTATTCCGATATGAAGCGTGTTATCGCTGCCATGGCAGGCAAGGCAAACCGTATCACTGTTATCATGCCTTTCATGTATGAGAGCCGTCAGCATAAGCGCAGCAGCCGTGAGTCTCTGGACTGTGCAATCGCATTGCAGGAATTAGTCGGACTTGGCGTTGACAATATCATTACATTTGATGCTCACGATCCTCGTGTCCAGAACGCGATTCCTTACAGCGGTTTTGAAAATATCATGCCAACCTATCAGTTCATCAAGACACTGCTCCGCACAACACCGGATCTGACTTTGGACAGCGATCACATGATGGTAATCAGCCCGGATGAAGGTGCCATGAACCGTGCGATCTACTTCGCAAACCACTTGGGTGTTGATGTTGGTATGTTCTATAAGAGACGTGATTACACAACGATCGTAAATGGCAAGAACCCAATCGTTGCACATGAGTTCCTTGGTGACAGTGTCGAGGGCAAGGATGTTATCATCATCGACGATATGATTGCTTCCGGTGAGAGTATGTTAGACGTTGCCCGTCAGTTAAAGGCTCGTAAGGCAAGACGTGTGTACTGTCTCGCAACCTTCGGTCTGTTTACTGCTGGTCTGGACATCTTCGATCAGGCAAAGGCAGAGGGTACCATCGAGAAGGTTATCACAACAAACCTGACTTATCAGGATCCAGAGCTCTTCAACCATGACTGGTATGAGTCTGCTGACTTGAGCAAGTATATCGCAACTCTGATTGATCACCTGAACCACAACGCTTCTATCAGCAGCCTGTTGGATCAGTCTGAGCGTATTCAGTCAAGAATTCAGGAGTACAAAGAGTTCGGAACAATCTCCGACAACTACAAGGCTCCAACAGTATAATTGGCAAGCAAGAATCGAACAAATAAGAAAAGCACAGTTCAAAGTTGAACTGTGCTTTTCTTATTTATTCTATAATTCCTATATGGATGTTTGTTACTGTACGTAGACGTAAACCTTAATCTGCTCGTCATTTAAGTTGTTTGTGAATGTCAAGATTGCCGTTCCCTTCTTGCCCGGGATCACACGTAATCTCGCTACCGATGGTCCGACTGGAGAAGTATCCCATGCGAAGCTCGCAACATCCTCATCCGAGGACTCCACGCTTACCTCGATATCACCGGAAATACATACACGCAGTACGGCTTCCTGTGGTGTCTGTGCCTCAGTTGTCTCTGCACCTTCCTCTGATGTATCAGCCTCATTTGTCATGAACTTCAGGAATGTATCACTGACAAACATATCCTCATAGCCTTGGGATGGCACCGCATCCGTGAAGCTTGCCAGACCATCCATCGCCTCTTCCTTATCCTCAAGCGCGGTAATCTGCTTCTTATAGTCTTCTTCCTTATTCTGATAATCTGTGATTGATGCTTTCAGAAGATCAATCTGGGACTGCAGCTCTGTGATTGCATCCTCCTGCTCCCGGATCTGTGACCGGAAATAATTGGCTGCCACATCGCTTTCTGAAGCAATTGTATTTCGCTCATCGTTGGCTTTCTGTACTTTGTTACTGAAATAGAAGAATCCAAACACCAGACCACTTGCCAGAAATATCATAAGCGCGATAGATATTCCGATATACAGCTTCGTATTCCCCCGCATTTTCTCGCGGTCATATTCTTCATCTTCTAACGGTTTTCCACAGTTGCTGCAAAACAATGCACCATCTTCATTTTCCGCTTTACAATGTTTACATATCATAATCTATACAACTCCTGTTTTCAAATTTGAATCGTACGACATATTTCCCTTATGATACCCTTTTTTTCTCTATTTGTCCAGTATCAGCATGATATCCATCCAACTATCCTGTTATCCGGTCTGCTTAGCCGCGCAGGGCCTCAAAAGCACGTGATATATCCAGCACACCCCATCCCCACGCAGGGTTTGGATATGCAATATCGACGACTGTCCGCGCACCACGAATCAAAATCTGCCGGATCACTTCGGTATTCATCCCATAATAATTGCCACGCACGATGCCCCATTCGAAGAAAAGTGCCGCCGCCCCGGCGGTCAATGCAGCCCCGACACTCGTACCGCTCCGGCGCACGAACAGCGGTCGCGGATTCAGCCGGATTTTGCCCCGCCACACGCACGGCTGGCGCCGCAAAATCCGGCTGAATCCGTCCTTTTCTGGTATATCCACGGCTGGATTCCACATACAACGAATTATCCAGATGATTGTACCCGGCTACAGTTATCGTCCCACGCGCATTCGCAGGCGCACACAGGATCACCTCTGGATCTGGCCGTGAAAACCGCGTATTGCCGCCCAAAAATTGACGGATCGGCAGCCATGCATCGTACCCTGCCGGAAAGCTGCTGTAATTCTCTGTCACTTCAATCCGCCAGATACCGGGCGCAGGCTTCTCAAACCGCAGCAGGATAAACGGATCACCCGAATTGTTCTCGACCACTACACTTTCCGCATACAACGTCGTTCCCTCATACAAATATGTAATCATTCCAGAACTGTCACGATTGGGAAACAACTGATCAAACCGCTGCCCGGTCGGGGAATATACCACTATCTGGTACAGACTAGGCGCCCGCCCCCAGATCTCCGTACAAAAGCCCGGATTCTCATCTTCCACATAGATCTCCATCTCATTTCTTACTGTCCGTGTCCGCGGCTGTGAAATCCCGTTTTGATTGCCCAGATTGATCGTAGACAGGCTTGCAAAATGCCCGCCTATGCCAAGCTCATTTCCAGCACTTCCGACCACGCAGATTCCCGGCAGTGTCACAACCGTATCCAGATAAAGCTCCAGATTCAGATTCCCATTGTGATCCCCCTGATTCGTCCCCAGTCCCAGACAGATTACAAGCGGTTTCCCCAGCTCCATCGCCTTGTTAATCAGGTATTTCACGCCAAGTATGATGTCTGCCTCCGAATAACATGGAACGCCATCGGGAATCAGGAAAAAGTCACGCAGACGCTGCTTTGCCTGCTTTAATTTCACCATGATAATATCCGACTCCGGTGCCACACCGGAAAATATATCATCCCCATCCAGATAGGTGTTCCCGGCAGCCACCGATGCCAGAAACGTACCGTGCCCGTCCGTATCCCGGCTTGGTACAATCTGATACGGCTGTTCCGTCTGTATCGCCAGATTCAACAACTCCTGCGGATACTCCCTGCCATATCCAAAGATGGGACGCGTATCGATCTCCCCGCTCTGTACAGACATATTGGGTTCACCCGCTTCATATGCCGTCTGTGTCTGATCCCAGATTGCCGTCACCCGGCATGTACCGTCGGCTCTGCGGAACAGTGGATTCGCAAAGTCGATACCTGTATCAATAAACCCGACCAGCACATCTTTTCCCGAAAGCGACAACCCCGGCACCGTCTGGACTGCCCCAATACCAATCCCCTGCAATGCCGAGGTATTCATCAGTCCAAAGCATTTCGGTATCCGGTCATAACCTAACCGAAACAGTGTATCTGCCGAGAGTGCTGCTCCAGCCGCATCATAGACACTACGATACGCCACAAGGAACTGACTGTTAATAATCGTTCTACAATCCGGCTGTAGGATCTGCATCTCCCCCGCCAGATTGTTGTCGTATTTCACAAGGAAATCAAGCACATCCTCATCATATATATAGGCGCCACACGCCGAACCATACAGGCTATCCATCGCTCCTCCAACGCAAAAAATCCCCTCAGCAAAATGTATGCTGAGGGGATCTTATGTATGTTTATTTTGCAATATACGATGCGCGAACCGAAGTAATGCCACCGTAATTTTTCGCCGGCGCCGGCTGTCCCTTTGGAACTAAAATGATCTGAATGCCTTCCAGACGCTTTGCATAACCGGCTGTACCGGATGGTGCACCATTCTTCGCCCAATCAAGCCAGCCAAATGACTGTGCATGCACACGATAGTAAATGTCATAATGCTTTGCCATCTCACCGGTCAAATTGATCCGGATTGCTTCGAGACGTTTTGCCTCGCCACTCGTACCACTCATCACGCCATTCTTCCGCCACGTTGACTGATTATTCTCATTTCCTTGCCAGCCATAGCTCTGTACATGTGTTGTATACACGATGTCTCCGCTGTACTGCTGGTTAGAAAGACGAATATTGATACCCTCCAGCCGCTTTGCCTGACCACTTGTACCACTCATCTGACCATTGTACTTCCATGCCTGCCAGCCGTAGCTCTGCACATGGGTACGGTAGGTCACGTTTGTCTGTGCTTCACCTGCAATCTGCGGATCGGCATTGGATGTATTCTTTGCATTTACAACCGGAGACGTACCCGCCTTCGCATAATAGCCAAGCGCATATGCGGAATTGATATTTCCCATTCTCGTATTGAAGGAAGCACCTTTCTTTACAACCACAATCTGGATTCCCTCCAGACGTTTTGCATAACCGGCTGTTCCTGATGGTGCGCCATTCTTCACCCAGCCGAGCCAACCGTAGCTTTGCGCATGCACGCGATAATATACATCGTATTTGCCTGCATCCGAACCTGTCAGCTGAATCTTGATTGCTTCGAGACGTTTTGCCTCGCCCTCTGTTCCGTTCATCTCACCATTGGCAGACCACGGCAGCCAGCCATAACTCTGGCAATGTGTTGTATACTGGATTCCCAGATTATCATTGCCCGTCACACGAATCTTGATACCTTCCAAGCGCTTCGCTTTTCCGCTCGTTCCCGCCATCGCACCATTTGTAAACCATGTCTTTGCATCATTCTCATTTCCCTGCCAGCCAAACGTCTGCACATGGGTTGTATACCGCACGGTTACAGCTGGTGTAACCGGCTGACTTGGTGTTGGATCTGGTGTTGGATCTGGTGTTGGATCTGGTGTTGGTGTTGGGTTCGGCGTTGGCGTTGGATCTGGGTTTGGTGTCGGATCTGGATTCGGATCTGGATTCGGATTTGGATCCGGATCCGGTGTTTCTGAAGAATCGGCCTTCTTCACTGTCATAACAAAAGAATCCTTGGCTCCCTGCCCATCCTTTGCCGTTGCTGTGATTGTCGCTGTACCTGCCGCCTTTGCTGTCACGATTCCGTTCTCATCTACGGATGCAACACTTAGATTGGATGAAGTCCAGGCTACCGCCTTGTTGGCAGCGTTATCCGGTACCACTCGCAAATCCTCAACCGTATATGACTCTCCCACCGTCATGGTTTTCTTGCCACCTACAATCGTAATTGTCGACACCTTAACCAGTTTCGGGAGATTTTCTATGTCTTCACTATATCCACATGTTTTACAAACATGATATTTCTTTCCCGCCTGCTCATACGTTGGATTGATTGTCTGCACCGCTCCATATACATGAGAAGTGCAAAGGCTTACTTTATTATAAGTTTCCTGCCCCTTATAATTCGCAGTATCCGCAGTAACATAACATAAATCTCCATCTATAAATCCAAGTCCAAATATGTGAGTTCCCTTTGCAGTGTCCGATGGCAGTGTATATATCGTCTTTCTTGCTCCAGTTGAAATGCTATACTGTTCAATCGTCGTCGGTGTTGAGAAATAAATCACACCATTTCGTGCCGCCATACGTCCGCAATAAGATGCCCACACACGATTGTCTGTAATCCACCACCTTGCATATTCCGGACCATATAAACAGGTAGTTGTCCGGCTTGCATAATTATATTTAGAAAGCTGATATTTCGCGCTCTTTTCTGCTGCCACGTATGATCCATCCAGATAATACCAGTCTCCATTGCATGGATACATATATGTCTGCACACCACTCCAGAACCCACTCTCATAGCGGCTGTCAGTTGCTTTGGTATAGGTATAGCCATACGGAACACTCGTTACATAATCCGTCCGATCGCTATCCAAAGATAACAAGGTTGCATCTGAAATCATAAAATACGTGTGCTTCACTCTTCCAAGATTATCCCACACCGGATCGTCCCATGTGGCATCCATGTGATACCACTGGTTGTTCAAATATACGACATTCCACGCATGATTTGCAGCATTGCTTGAAACATAGCCACACACAACATTCTGGCGTTTCATCAGATACATGAACGTCAGTGCATATCCCTGGCAAACCGCCTTCTTCTTAACAAGTGTGCCATAGATATTATAATCATCGCTCGACAAAGAATTTGATAAATAATTCTCATAATCATACGTTACATCTGTCACAAGGTAATCATGATATGCAAGCGCAATCTCCACATCACTCAACCCGGTTGTATCAATCGCAGCTTCCATCTTCGCAACTTCTGCATCAATCTCCGCTTTCATAGAAGTAATCTGTGCCTTCGTATAATTATATGTAATGATCAATTTTGTAACATTACTTTGGTTATCCAGATAATAACGAAATCCACCCGATACATAAAACAACTGTGGATTCATGTTCAAAATACCGTGTATAACATCTTCCACATTGGTTGTTGTCAATCCATAGCCTGTCACATCTATGGTATCCTGCAGGTTCTCCATGGCAGCCACAATCGCTGCATCATGCGAATGGTCATAACTACTGTCCGCAACCGCATCGCCTGCTTCCAGCAAACCACCCTCCGACAGCAGTCCGCTTCCATCCTCATGAACAATCTGCGTTGCCTCCTGCAACGGCTCGTCCAATTCCGCGGCAACTCCTGTCACAGTATTTGCCAGCAGCATCACGAGCACAAGCAAATACGTGAATAGTTTCTTTCCTCTTTTCATGCAACTCTCTCCTTTACTACATCCTGTTTTCAATTTTACCCATACATTCATTACAGTTCTCACTAATAAAACATTAACATATATTGGGGGTTATGCAAAGAGAAAGTTTTGAAGATTTTTAAGGCGGAGAATCATATGCATGTAAAAAATCAGGAGCGACAGCCCTATACAAATATAGGATATGTCACTCCTTCCATTCACACGCAAGCATCTTCAATATACTGAAAAGATTGTGGTGCATTACTTATTCCATATTCTTTTAATTCTTTAGGCGAAGCATACTTTACAACATTTTTTAACTTATATGCTACTGCTTGATCCCGGTTTTCATAATATTGATTGAAAAATGATTTATCAATACCCGATTTTTCCTCTGTTTTCTCCCAAATCACTTCTGGCGAATCAATCAAAACATCCTCCACTTCGGCTTCCCCAACAACCCGCATAATAGGATTCGTAGAGTAAATTAAGATCTTATCTACATGCCTTTTGCACGCCTTTTTACGGAACTCATATCTCTTGGTTCCATTCATTATATTTTCTACATGAATAGGATTAATTGATAATAATATCGCACACATTATTTTTCTCCTTTTCATTTTTTTTAATTATATCTCAATAACATTCAATTTGCAACCTTTGGCAAACATTTGTTCTATCTTTTTAACAAATGCATAACACTTCCCCTTCTAGCAATCTCAAAGAATTGACTATCATTCAATTTAAAAAATCCCCAATATGAATCGCGGTCTAATCCAATTTCCTCTATCAAATCATGTCGAACTATCCTTTTCCTCAGCGCACCATTATATGTCATTTTTATTGCTTTACATCTACCCTTATTGTACCAATATCTTAAATCTTTTTTGTCAAATACACTATACTTACTTGCATAATTATAAAATTCGTCAAAACTGCCGAATTCTCCCTGTGTTTTTACATCCTCAACAACACATATAGACGTTACAACGGAGGAATATTCTGCGCTTCTCCCATCTTCACCAGTTCTATACAACACCACAATGTCTCCATAATTCAAATTCTCTACGCCATCCATACTGCACACATAAATTTTATGTATGGAATTTGTATATGATACATCTTTTATTATGCTTTTATTCTCTGTCGTTAATATCGAATCCGGAAACGTGATCGAATGATATTTCGGATAAATACTTAGTAAATACTTCTTTGCTGTGCTCACATCTACATAAGGAAAGTCTTTGTTTATTTCCCCTGTAATTATTCCCATTTTCTTTAAGTAAACGTTTTCTCTTTGCGTGCCCTCTCCTTTAACTCCATATTGTTCAAACCCAAATTTTTGAACCAAACTGATCAACGAACTGTGTTTTTCATAAATGGTTACGTAACATACATCAACTGCTTCATTTATTGCATAATCCATAATTATCTTAATAAACTGTTCTCCCATTTTAGTTCCATGCGCCTCGATTTTAAATGTTCCCACTTTTAGTATCCTTTCGGCATGAATATTGGGTTCTACATCATTTACACACTGATATTCCATTTTTAAATATAAAAGACCTATCAGGTTTGCATTTTCATACTGCGCAAATGCAGGCTCATCTTTTTTTCTTCCAAACCAATCATCAAATCCTGGATAATCTCTTTTAAGTGAATCAAAAAAAGGATCGTGTAAATCAATTTCTGAAAATTTCTTGCGTATAATATTATTCAATATGTTTTCCTCCATTTTAATTTGTTTATACTATATCAATTTTCATTTGGAACAGGTTGTTATGAAAACTTTGATAACCACATACGAAATTATAGATATTTACAGAATAACTGTATTCTCCTCTAGAATCCCTATCCCCCAAAATACTGATATAAGTTTTAATCTCCCCTATTAAAACTTATATTATATATATTACACATTTCGACAAATATATCAAGGAATTTCCACAAATCCAAAAAAAGATCTGATGTAT
>OHEP01001272.1_pt1 | contig 13304 bp, 12 predicted proteins | sample 1567271 | NCBI WGS metagenome assembly OHEP01 (sample SAMEA3879577, study PRJEB24766) | human gut metagenome | biome: human-associated habitat; feature: feces | place: USA | collected 1985/1987
GAGCGATATAAAATGTTAACACACACAATAACCTTCTTTTTTCCATTGTTTTACTTGCTCTCTTACTTCGGCTATTGTGTGTGTTAACATTTTATATCGCTCCTTGTTTTTAAGGCTAGTTGTTTTGCCTCTTCTTCCGATAGTTTGAAAACCTCCTCATCTGACGGGAAATTTCCATTTTTAACATCTTCGTTATATTGTTTTGCGCAGTTGAAGATTAAACTTTTCATATCGCCGTATTTGCGTGCAAATTTAGGTTTGAAGTCTGAGAATTTGCCAAATAAATCATCGCAAACAAGCACCTGGGCATCACAATATCTGCCAGCGCCGCAAGAAATTGTCGGAATGGATAAATTTTTGGTAATAAATTCTGCGCATTCTTCAGGAACCATTTCTAAAACTATAGAAAATGCACCGGCTTTTTCAAGTCTTTTAGCCTGTTCTAATAACTCAATAGCCGCATCAACCGTTTTACCTTGAATAATATGTCCGCCGATTACGTTTTGAGATTGGGGGGTAAAACCTATGTGTCCCATAACAGGAACACCCATTTGAACCGTACGTTTTATAAGTTCTAGTATATATTCATTGCAGCCCTCAAGTTTTACGGCATTTGCTCCGAACTTTACCATATTGCCGATATTTTTTAATGCCTGCGGGATATCTATGGTGTAGCTCATAAACGGCATATCTGTTACCACCATTGCGCGCGATGCGCCTTTTGCAACTGCTTTTGTGAAAATAGACATTTCATCAACTCCGATTGCGTTGGTGTTTTCGTATCCTAAAGCTACCATGGCAAGGCTGTCTCCGATTAAAATAACATCAACTCCCGCTTCATCAATATATTTGGCTGTAGAATAATCGTATGCTGTTAATACTGAAAACTTTTCGTTTGAGTCTTTGAGTTTTTTTAATGTCCTTACAGTAACTTTTGCCATTGTAAAATCCTTTTATTTATGCTGTCTTCTGAACCAGTAATATACGGCTCTGGCAACTCTGTTTGAACTGTGCCTTACAAGTCCTTCTTTGCTGTCTTCGATAAGTTTTTTAGCAAAGACTTTTATACCCATTTTCTTGACTTCAGCAATGTCAAGTTTTACGGGATAAGAATCTGATTTTTGATATTTATCTGCAAGTTTTTCAGGCAGGTAATCGTTCACAAGAACAGCATCAACAATTTTATCAGAGCCGGCGTGCTGAATCAATGCTTTTAAGTGATCTGACACTTTATAGTTATCTGTTTCTCCCGGCTGGGTCATAATGTTGCAGACATAGATTTTTTTAGCTTTTGATTTTGCAATCTCTTCTGAAATTTCTTTAATCAAAAGGTTTGGAATAACACTTGTATATAGGCTTCCCGGACCGAGGATAATTAGTTCTGCGTTTCTGATTGCTTCAATTACATCAGGCAGAGCTTTGCAGTTGACAGGTTCAGTGAATAATCTTTTGATTTTTCCGTGAGCTTCAGGAATTGTAGATTCGCCGTGGATAATCCTTCCATCTTCTAATTCGGCAACAAGCTTCATATCGTCAAGAGTTGCCGGTAATACTCGACCGCGAATAGATAAAACATTAGAAGATGCCCTTACCGCTGATACCATATCTCCGGTAATTGAACAAAGTGCAGTAATGAACAAGTTTCCGAAGCTGTGACCTTCAAGCCCTTCGCCTGTTTTAAATCTGTATTTGAATAATTTGTTAACTAAGTCTTCATCATCAGCTAATGCTGTAATACAGTGTCTTATATCTCCCGGTGGCAAAATTCCCATTTCTTCACGCAGTCTGCCGGAACTTCCGCCGTCATCACCTACTGTAACAACAGCTGTAAGGTTATTTGTTATGTTTTTAACCCCGCTTAAAAGCATTGATAACCCTGTACCGCCGCCGACTGCAACGATTCTTGGGCCTCTGTTAAGTTTTCTTCTTCTGTAAAGGGTTTCTAATAGTATGTCGTTGTTTCTGTTATCATCAAGATCCATTATTGATAGGTTGGTTTTTTGCCAGCCTTTGAAAAATATAGCCGCACCAATCATAACAATACCGAAAGCAAGCCATTCTGTAGAAATCTTTGTTGCAATTTTACTGATAAACTGCATTGTGTTAAATATTGGCTGCAAGTCAAATAATATTAGTATTCCGACAGTCATAAGCGCAGTCCCTGCAAAGATTAGCGCAAACCATCTTTTTACTTGTAGTCCAGGCATTAACCAGCCAGCTTGTTTTGGTATTTTTATCTTCTTAATCATACTTATCCCTTTTTATAATCTTAACTAATCAACCCAGCCGGATTTTTGAGCGTTTTTGTAGTTGAACGGAAGCGGCTCTACCATTTCTCTTGCTTGAACAATAAGTTCTTTAGCGTTTGAAAGTTTGTTTGAAAAATGGATAGAATCAGCTCTGACTACAGTTTTTCCTCCAACGTTGTTTGTTACAAATGAGTTTTGCATTAAATCTTTAAGTCTTTGAATAGAAATATTTGTATTTTCTAAATCTCTAGCCGAGAAGTTTATATAGCCGTTTTCATCATAGATTTTTTCAAGGTGAACTTCGTGAGCCACTTGAATATTCTCTTCTTCTGAAATTTGAGCAAGATTATCTCCGGTTGCGCCGTAGTAAACCAGCCACTTTGAACATTTTTTGACAGCTTTAGCAATAGTTCTTGAAAACTCAATATCTTCAGCTGCTTGACGATACATTGCGCCGTGCGGTCTGACGTGTTCAATCTCCATATTAAAAGCTTTTGCAAATGTCATAATTGCCCCTACCTGATACATAACAAGAGCCTCTAATTCATCTGCGGCAAGTTCCATTTGGCGGTATCCAAATCCTTGAATATCATCAAATCCGATATGGGCACCGACTACGATATTTTTTTCTTTTGCTTCGAGTAAAGCTTCTTTAATTGTTAACGGGTCACCGGCATGAAATCCGCATGAAATGTTAACGGAACTGACGTAATCCAATAATCTTGATTCGGTACTGTTTTTATAAATACCGAAGCTTTGTGCTAAATCGCAATTGAAATCTATATTTTTAAGTGATTTTCTTTCTAAAACATTTTGCATAATTTAAAATCTCATTATCTAATATATCCTAGTTAATTATACAACATAAAGATAATAAATCCATCTCTTTACATATTTTTAATAAGCTCAGTTTGACAGAGTTGCCTCTCCACTCATTCAAGGGGTGAGGTAGAAAGAAACGAGAGGTTTGTTATACTGAGCGTTAGCGAAGAATCTCAAAATCGAACAACTTAAACCAAACAAACATGTCATTACGAGGACGAGCTACAGCGAGGACGTGGTAATCCACGACAAAGAGCGCAACATTGCGATTGCGACATCGGATAAGTTATCCTTGCAATGGAATGAAAAATTGGCGAGAGAGAATTGAATAAAGGATTTGACGAAAGTCGAAAATAGGTGTATTATAGCCCTATGGCAGAAATTTCCGTTATTATTCCGGTTTTTAACGTAGAAAAATATTTGGCAAGGTGTCTTGATTCTGTTATATCACAAAGTTTTGAAGATATTGAAATAATTTGTGTAAATGACGGTTCTACGGATTCTTCTGTTGAAATTTTAGAATCTTATTCAAAGTTTGACAATAGGATTAAAGTCATAACAAAAGAAAACGGCGGATTATCTTCTGCACGCAATACCGGTATAAAATATGTAAGCGGAAAATATATTTATTTTTTGGATTCGGATGATTATATTTCGACTGTTGCACTTGAGCTTTTGTATAATAATGCTGAAAAATATAATTCGGATATGGTAATCTGTGACTACATATTTTATGATGGCGGTGCAGGTGCGAGTAGTAGAGTAAATATACTTGATGCTTCATTTGTCGGAAATGTTTTTTCAAAGGATTCTATTCCGCCTTTGTTGTATAAATTTCTTCCGGTTCAGGTTTCGTTAAAGCTGTATCGCGCGGATTTAATAAACAAGACCGGCGGTTTTCAAAATATTGTTTTTGAGGATTTACCGTTTTTTACATCGGTCTTTTTAAAATCCCAAAGAGTTACATATTTGAATGAACCTTTGTTCTTATATAATTCTGCCCGTCCGGGGGCTATTATGTCAAATAATGATGAACGATTGTTTGATGTTTTTAAGGCTTATGATATGGTTATTGGTTTTTTGAAAGCTGAAGGCTACTATGAAAAGTTTAAACCAGCTGTCCAAATTTTAATTGTTCTGGATATTATTAAAAAGTTTCGAGAAATTCGAGCGGATTTGAAAGAGCGGTTTTACAATGAGGCCAAGCTAAATAATTACAACATTGATTGTAGCGTTTATAATAAAAAAGACTTATCTTTGGTTGAGCAAAAATGGTTTAGGGATTATGATGCTCTTGTTAAATCATTAAGTTATGCTGATTATATAAGATTTTTAGCGGAGGGTATTTAGTGATGTTTAATCCGAAAATTTCAATTATTGTTCCTGTGTATAATAGCGCATTATATCTTGGAAAGTGTATAGATTCATTGAGATTTCAAACCTATGATAATCTTGAAATAATTTGTGTTGATGATGGGTCAACGGATAACAGTCTTGAGGTTTTGAATAATTATGCAAAACTTGATGAAAGAATTGTAGTTATCCAAAGTGAAAATAAAGGTGCGGCTACTGCCCGTAATATCGGAATTGATGTCTCAACGGGCGAGTATTTGTCGTTCATTGATTCTGATGATTGGGTATTGTTAACTCTTTATAAAACTTTTGTTGACTATGTTCAAAAATCAGGTTGTCGTTGTGATATTTTTTGTTTCAACGGTGCGTTGTATTGCAAGTCTAAAAATGATATTATCCCGCTGATGTTTTTCGATATCTCTGATTGGAATAATCATATATCGGATTATACGGTGCATACTTTTAATGATTGCAATAAGCCATTATCAAGAAATCTTTCTGCAGCAAATAAGCTTTATCGGAAAGAGTTTTTAACCGCAAACAATATAAAATTCCCTGATGGTTTAGCGTATGAAGATACAGTATTCGGGTTTAAAACATTCATTAATGCAAAAAGTATTTTGTTATGTGGTGATATTTTTTATAAATATCGAAATTATCATACGATAACTGCAAACTTACTGGTATCTCCAAATGCTTTTGATATTTTTAAGATAATTTCAATTATCGAGGATGAGATAAATTCCCATAATGCTTATGAACATTATAAATATGCATTGTTTCAATTCAAATATAATGTATCTTCCTTGAGATATAAAAACTGTCCGACTGATTTGAAAGATAAATATTATAATCAAATGAAATCAATGTTATTAGAGGCAGAAAAACAAAATTTGGCTCCTCAAATATATAAACAACTGCGCGGTGAAGGTATTTTTGAAATAATAAAATCCGGAACCAGGCAGGATTTTGAAAAAGCTCTCGGGTAAACAATAAAAAAGAAGAGCCGGAAATACTCCCAAACTCTTCTTTTTTACTTTTAAGAAATTTTCAATTAAGCGTTAACTTTTTTGATAGCAAGAACCAATCTTGATTTTTTTCTTGCTGCAGTATTTTTGTGTAAAATACCTTTAACAACAGCTTTGTCACATAATTGGTACACTTTAGAAATAGCTGCATTTAATGCTTCTTTATCTTCACTTGATGCTAATTCCAATGCTTTTTTAACAGCAGTTTTGATTGAAGTTTTGAATGCAACGTTTCTTTGTCTGTTTGCTTCAGCTACTAACACTCTTTTTTTAGCAGATTTAATATTTGCCATAATTGAATTTACCTTTCGTTTTACTTTGTGCAAGTAATGACTTTGCACGCTACTCATTTGAGGATGTGAGCACTTATATTAATACCAGATAAAAATTTTTTTGCAAGATTTTTGTGCTTTTTTTAAGTTTTATTGCTGAAATATTTGCATAATATCATGTTTATAATAAGATATTGTTGGTTATACTAGTCTGATAGGTTTGTCCTAGTTTTGAAATCTTCAAAATGAGACGGTTTAGCCCGTAGTACAATACATTTAAAACATAAGGAGAAAACCGATGCCAACAGCATCTATGATTGAACTTTTAGAAGCAGGTGTACATTTTGGTCACCAAACACAAAGATGGAACCCTAAAATGAAACCGTATATTTACGGTGCAAGAAACGGTATTTACGTTATTGATTTAAGAAAAACTACCGATTTATTGGATGAAGCATATGCTTTAGTTAGAGATTACGCAGCTAAAGGCAAAAACGTTCTTTTCGTTGGTACTAAAAAACAGGCAGCAGAAGTTGTAGCCGAAGAAGCTCAACGTTCAGGCGCATACTATATCAACAGAAGATGGTTAGGCGGTATGTTAACTAACTTTGAAACTATCCGCGGCAGAGTAAGCAAACTTAAAGAAATGGAAGAATTCATCTCTAACGGTTATGTTGATAAACTTCCTAAAAAAGAAGTTGCTCAATTAAACAGACAGCTTGCTAAATTGTCTAAAACTTTAGGCGGTATCAAAGAGATGAGAGGTTTACCTGATTTGATATTCATCGTAGACCAAGCAAAAGAAGAAATCGCTATTAAAGAAGCTAACAAATTAGGTATCCCTGTTATTTGTTTAGCTGATACAAATGCTAACCCTGACGGTATTGATCATATCATTCCTGGTAATGATGATGCTATCAGATCTATTAAATTAATCACTTCTAAACTTGCTGATGCAGTTTTGGAAGGTAAACAGCTTAGAGAAAACAAAGCAAATGAAGCTAAGAAAATTGAAAAAATTTCAGCAGCTGATGCTGGCGTTTCTGAAGCTGAAAAAGCAGAATAATAATTTAGTTTTGTGATTTTAAAGGTGAATTGTAAAATTTGGTATAATGTCAATTAATATTATTAATGAATACCGGTATTTATGACTCACCTTTTTATATCCCGCAAAGATAAGGATAAAGGAGAAAACATGAATATTACAGCTCAAATGGTTAAAGAACTTCGTGACAAAACAGGTGCCGGCATGATGGATGCTAAAAAAGCATTAGTTGAAGTTGACGGAGATATGGAAAAAGCTCAAGAAATTTTACGTCAAAAAGGTATTGCTTCTGCTGATAAAAAAATGGGCAGAATCGCTGCTGAAGGCAGAGTTGATTCATATGTAGATGCTAACTGCGGTACAATGATCGAAGTTAACTGTGAAACAGACTTCGTTGCTAAAAATGATGAATTTAAAACTTTAACAGCAAACTTGGCAAAACATGTTGCTCAAGTTACTCCGGCTACAGTTGAAGAATTCTTAGCTGCAACTTGCCCTGATTGTGGTAAAACTTTCGAAGATGCTTTGAAAGAAAAAATTGCTTCTATCGGTGAAAAAATCACTGTAAGAAGATTTGTAAGATATGAAGGAAATGTTGCTACATATATTCACAACGGTAAAATCGGTGTATTATTAAATACTGATGCTAAAGATGAAGAATTGATGAACGACATTTGTCTTCACATAGCTTCAAACGCTCCTAAATTCGTTTCAAGAGAAGAAATTCCTCAATCCGTAATTGATGAAGAAACAAGAATTGAAATGGGTAAAGAAGATTTGCTTAAAAAACCTGAAAACATCAGAGCAAAAATCGTTGAAGGCCGTGTAAACAAAATTATGGCTGAAAGATGCTTGCTTGAACAACCTTTTGTAAAAGATCCTAACCAAACAGTTGGACAACTTATTGAAGGCAAATTGACAATCAAAGCTTTCACAAGATATGAATTGGGTGAAGGTCTTGAAAAACGCCAAGATAACTTTGCAGAAGAAGTTATGGCTCAGGTAAAAGGCTAATTTATAGTCCAAATTATAGAATTTAAAAGATACCTCAAGAAATTGAGGTATTTTTTTTGTCATTTTGTTATTACGAGGTACGAAGTGCCGTAATAATTGCAAATTTGAACATCTCGCAGGTGGGGTGGCTATGCTCATTTTATTTGTTTGTAATGACCAGGCAAATAGAAAAGCAGGTTGGGCTTTTAGTCCAGCAGCAGTAACTTGTTTTCTCGAACGGTGTTAGAAATTTCAATAAGTTGACGATAGCGCTAGAGTGTAATATACTGAATTAAGAAGACGTAAAAGGAGAGAAAGATGTTAAAAATCAATGATAGAGTGCAATTTCGGGGGGGGGGGTAACTTTTTAGAGCCTTTTAGTAAGGGTTTTGACGATTGGGCTTTGCAAAAATCCGAATGTCAAAAACCCCGCAAATTTTTTCATTTTTCATCTTTCAAAAAATATGGGTTCACATTGGCGGAAATTCTGATTACACTTGGGGTAATCGGAGTTGTTGCTGCGATTACAATCCCTATGCTTATTTCTAATTATCAGAAGAAGCTGACTGTGACACAGCTTAAAGAGACGTATTCAATGTTTTCGCAGGCAGTAAGATTGTCTGAGTCGGAAAATGGTGAGGTTGCAGGGTGGCAGATTGAATCCCGCAAAAATGTTGAATTTTTTGATACCTTTCTTGCCCCTTATTTGAAAAATTTTAAAGCAAAATCTAAAGCTAATTCTTTGGTATATTATACGCCTGGTGGGAAAAAAGAAACTGGACTTGCAATTATTCGAGGTGGTGCTGTTGTTTATACATTATTGTCAGGTGTTCAGATATTGGTTAATGATGGTACGGTTATAGGTGATCAGCAGAAAGATGGAACTTTCCGGCTTTCTGTGCTTATTGATTTGAATGGGTATAACTCCCCACCTAATAAATTCGGAAGAGATACTTTTTTTGTTCAAATTAATTCTGCCAGGGGGATAGTTTTTTCGTATTTAGATGATGGTGAAGATTCAAATAAATATAAAACTCGAGAGCAATTGAAAGATGGTCCGTCGAAATTTAGTTATCAATGTAATAAAAATGGCAGAGGACTGTGGTGTGGAGCTTTGATTGAAAAAGATGGATGGAATATTTCTCGAGATTATCCTTGGTAGATTATTTTGAATAAACAGTTAATATATCAGGTGGATAAACTTCGAAATTCTCGAGTTTAAAGTTTGCGCATTTTGAAATTTTATCGATATATTGTCCGTAAAAACAAGATTTACCGGAATTATCGCCCATGATTTTCGGGGCAATAAAGTGGTAAAGCTTATCAACATATGGTAGAAATTCTCCATTTAATTTACCGCCTGCTTCAACAAATATGCTCATTATTTTAAGTTCAAACAAACTGTTTAAAATATATTTAATATCAAGTTTTTCATTTCTAACAGGAGCTGGTATAAATAAAATATTTTCATTGTCCTCCCTTGTCTGCTTGCGGGAGAGGGTGATTTTTTCATCATAGAAAACATAAATCTTTCCATGTTTATAAACTTTTGAATTTAAATCTGTTTTCAATTCGCGGTCAAGAATTACTTTGCATTTATGCTCCATTATCGGGTCATCTGCAATAACTGTAGCAGATGAAGTTAGAATTGCATCATATTTTTTCCTTAGTGCTCTTCCTTTTGTGCGGGCAGTTTCAGATGTTAGCCATTTTGAATCCCCATTATAGGTAGCAATTTTTCCATCGATTGTTGTTGCGGTTTTTAGGGCGACAAATGTTTTATGCTTGGTGTGATTTTTTATGAAAACTTCGTTTAGTTTTTTGCATTCGTCTTCTAAAACCGGACCGATAACTTCAATTCCTGCTTCTTTTAGCTTTTTTAAGCCTCTGCCTGCAACAATCGGATTGGGGTCTTTCATGCCATAAACGACTGTTTTAATTCCTTTTTCAATTATCAAATCAGTGCAAGGCGGAGTTTTGCCAAAGTGTGAACAGGGTTCAAGATTTACAACAAGAGTGCAGCCTTTTGCATTATCAAGTTTAAGCAGGGCATCGCGTTCTGCGTGGTTTTCTCCGTATTTTTTATGGTAACCTGTTGAAATAATTTCCCCTTGATTGTTTAAAATAACACAGCCTACCATCGGATTTGGGGAGGTATCCCCTTCGGCAAGTCTTGCAAGTTCTATACATTTATTCATCTGTGTAATATATTGTTTCATATTTGTATTTTATACTAAAGCGTGATAAATTAAAATAGTTGACATAGTATGTTTAAGGAAAAGGGGAGACTTATGGTAGATTTAAAGTACATCGGGCACAGTGCGTTTGAGATTAAAAACGGTGATAAAGCTGTATTAATTGATCCGTTGGTTTCAGTTAATGAAAAGTTTAATTGGCAGGAAGAACCGATTACTGATATTTTGTTAACACATGCTCACAGTGATCATATTGGTGAAGCTTTAGAGATTGCAAAAGAAAAAGATATTGATATTACTGCAGTATTTGAACTTGCGAATTACTGTAAAGAACAGGGTGCAAAATCAAAACCTGTAGGTCTAGGTTCATGGATTAATTATTCTTGGGGCAGAGCTGTTTTTGTTCCGGCTTTCCATTCAAGCTCATTACCTGATGGAAGATATGGCGGCTGTGCTGCAGGTATAATCCTTGATGTTGACGGTGTAAGAATTTATCATGCGGGCGATACCTGTTTGACAGGCGAGATGAAAACAATAAAAGAATTGTATGCGCCGCAAATTGCATTGCTACCGATTGGCGGGAATTATACAATGGATGTTGAGCATGCTGCCATGGCTGCAAAATGGTTAGGGGTAAGAACTGTAATTCCTATGCATTACGGAACATTCCCTGAAATTCAGGCAGATTTGGAAAGATTTGCAAAACTTATTGCATTTGGTAACACAGCTTGTCAAATTTTAAATCCGGCAGAGATTAAGTAAAAATATTATGTTTCGCTCATCTGTCCTGCAGGTGGGCGAAATTTTTATAAAAGAGGTAAAGATGAATATATTATTTGTTATAGACAGAATTGAGTTAAAATACTTTGAATTTAATGATTTGGTTACAAATTTTTGGATAATAAAAAGCTTTTTAGAGCGAAATAATAAAGTATTTATTACAACCATAGATATGTTAAAGCTTAAATCCTCTGTTGCTTATGCTTCTTGCTATGAATCTTATTTAGAAAATGAGAATATTTTTTATAATAAAGAAAGTTTGTCAGAATTTAAAATAGAAGATTTTCAACTTGTAATGTTCAGGCCTGATCCGCCGGTGGATTTGGATTATATAAATGCAACTTATATTTTTGATTTTGTTGATAGGAATAAAACTTTTATAATGAATGATACTACTGCGGTTCGCAATTTTAACGAAAAATTACATGCGGTGTTATTTAATGATTTGATGCCTGATAATATAATTACTTCTTCCAAATCTGATATCATTAAATTTCTTGAAACAAATGAAGAAATAATTTTAAAACCGCTGAATCAATGTTTTGGCGGCGGTGTTATGTATTTAAAACATGGTGATAAAAATACTGCAGTAATTATTAATTCTATGACTAATAATGGGAAACAGCTTATAATGGTGCAAAAATATATTCAAAAAGCTGTCTATGGCGATAAAAGGGTTCTTGTTTTGGGGGAAGAGGTTCTTCCATACTGTGTTCAAAAAATGCCAAGTAATGATGATTTCAAGTTCTGCGAACATAGTGATGAGCATATTAAAAAAGCTGTATTAAGTGATTTGGAAAAGGAACAGTTTTTGCCGCTGGCTAAAAAACTTAATTCAATGGGAATATATATGGCAGGCTTAGATGTTATTGACGGCAAAATTATTGAAGTTAATGTTACAAGTCCATGCTATTTTATTAAAGAAATAAATAATAATTTTAACTGTCATGTCGAAAACCAAATCGCAGATTATATATTAATGAAAGCTAATACTAATTTGCAAACTCCTTTAAATGTGTAATTCTCTTGATATATCAAGGGTTTTGGGTTTTTGTAACAAAATATTACAAATAAAAAACAAAATACTTGAAATCTAATTTTTTTAGAGATAACATAATAAATGTGCACAGCGCACAAGACATAAAATTTATAAAACCAGATACTTAGAATTTTTTATCTAAAAACGAAAGTTTTATTAAAGATTACGAAAAGTTATCTACAATAGCCAAAAAATGATATATGTAGAATAGCCGGTGAGAAGTCACCATTCCGATAGCGAATCAGCGGAGCTGAGAGCGTTGGAGTCGAGAAACGAACATTGAAAACAGAATAGCTGAAAACGAAAAGTTGTGACAAACAACAAACTTGTTAATTTCGAAAATGATTCTAAAAAAGACAAGAACGAATAGCGAAAGCTAGCGTTAAAAACTGAAGTCGAGCGGATTATTTAGCTAGCCCTAAATAATCGATGGACATAAACTTTCTGACAATGGAGAGTTTGATCCTGGCTCAGGACGAACGCTGGCGGCGTGCTTCATACATGCAAGTCGAACGAGAAGTCACCTTCGGGTGATGGAAAGTGGCGGACGGGTGAGTAAAATGTAGAGAATCTGCCCTTGAGAGGGGGACAACAGAGGGAAACTTCTGCTAATACCCCATATGAGCGTACCTGGAATGGTATTCTTGAAAACTCCGGTGCTCAAGGATGAGTCTGCATCTGATTAGCTAGTTGGTGGTGTAATGGACTACCAAGGCGACGATCAGTAGCTGGTTTGAGAGGATGATCAGCCACAATGGGACTGAGACACGGCCCATACTCCTACGGGAGGCAGCAGTAGGGAATTTTGCGCAATGGGCGAAAGCCTGACGCAGCAACGCCGCGTGAACGAGACGCCCTTCGGGGTGTAAAGTTCTGTCAGTGGGGACGAACGATGACGGTACCCACAGAGGAAGCACCGGCTAACTCCGTGCCAGCAGCCGCGGTAATACGGAGGGTGCAAGCGTTGTCCGGAATCATTGGGCGTAAAGAGTTCGTAGGCGGCATGTAAAGTCTGGTGTTAAAGGCAGAGGCTCAACCTTTGTACGGCACTGGATACTTGCAAGCTGGAATGCGGTAGAGGTAAAGGGAATTCCTGGTGTAGCGGTGAAATGCTTAGATATCAGGAGGAACATCGGTGGCGTAAGCGCTTTACTGGGCCGTAATTGACGCTGAGGAACGAAAGCCAGGGTAGCAAATGGGATTAGATACCCCAGTAGTCCTGGCCGTAAACGATGGATACTAGGTGTTGCGGGTATCGACCCCTGCAGTGCCGAAGCAAACGCGATAAGTATCCCGCCTGGGGAGTACGCACGCAAGTGTGAAACTCAAAGGAATTGACGGGGACCCGCACAAGCGGTGGAACATGTGGTTTAATTCGAAGCAACGCGAAAAACCTTACCAGGGCTTGACATCTAACAAATCTTTTGGAAACAAGAGAGTGCTCTTCGGAGAATGTTAAGACAGGTGGTGCACGGTTGTCGTCAGCTCGTGTCGTGAGATGTTGGGTTAAGTCCCGCAACGAGCGCAA